>UBJH01000181.1_pt1 | contig 16902 bp, 17 predicted proteins | sample 2193721 | NCBI WGS metagenome assembly UBJH01 (sample SAMEA4703186, study PRJEB27089) | metagenome | reverse complement strand
CAAGCTCTTCTTCGATCTTTGCCGTCACCCCCGAGATTTCGGGCCAATCAAATCCGACCCTTGCGGCCTTGTCCTGCAGCCGTTGGGCACGAAGGAGGCCGGGTAGCTCTCTGGGGACGCCGTCCAGGGCCGATATGGGGGCTGCGGCCGCAGCATTGCGTTCCTTGCGCTTCAGTTCCTCCCACTGTTCCAGCACCTCACCGGCCGTAGACGCAGTGGCGTCGCCAAAGACGTGCGGGTGACGGCGCACCATCTTCTCGGCTGTCGTCGCCAGAACCTGCCCTATGGTAAACTCGCGCCGCTCGGCTGCGACCTGGGCGTGAAACACCACCTGAAAGAGCAGGTCGCCAAGCTCCTCCATGATCTGCTTAGGGTCCCCCTCGTCGATCGCCTCTACTACTTCATAGGCCTCCTCGATCAGGAACGGCTTCAAAGTCTCCCGCGTCTGTTCCCGATCCCATGGGCACCCATTGTCCGCCCGGAGCCGCTCCATGATCCGCACCAGCGCCTCAAACTGCTCTCCGCTTGTCTCCGCCATTCGGCCTCCTTAAAGCTGTAAACTCGCTATTTTTTCTACAATAAGTATAATCTCCAGTAGCCATCCTGGCAAAGCGAATCTCCGGCTGGTCGGAATGAGGATGAATTACTTTGACAAGCAATAGACGAAACGCTAACGTACCGACTTTACGCTATCTTCATGAGGCGACCATGGAATCGTTCTACATCAGCCTGGCCTTTGGCTGCGCCGCCGCCGCGGCGAATGTGGCAGGCGGGCTCCTGCTTACGATCAAGCGACGTTGGGATGAGGTGCTGCTCAAGCACTTCGTTGCGCTCGGGACCGGCTTTATGTTGGGAGCGGCGTTTCTTGGCATGGTCCCTGAGAGCATGCGTCTGACCGACAATGCTCCCCTGCTGATTCTCGGCGGCTATCTGCTGATCCACTTCGCGGAACATACGCTGGCGTCTCATTTTCACTTCGGTGAGGAGACCCATGTGGAGGCGGTTTTGGCGCCGTCGGTGAGCCTTTTTGCGCTGACGGGTCTGTTGGTTCACACCTTCTTCGACGGGGTGTCGATTGCGTCGGGGTTTCATGTCAGTACGGAGCTTGGGGTATTAATCTTCGTCGCGGTGGCGCTTCACAAGATTCCTGAAGGGTTTACGGTTGGTTCCATCATGCTGGCGTCAGGCAAGAATCGTACAATAGCGATCGCGTCCTCGGTGGCGCTCGGGTTCTCGACCATTTGTGGCGTGTTATTTGCATCTTACCTCGAGGGACTGCTGGGGTATCGGCTGGCCATATCGGCAGGGGTCATGATTTATGTGGCGGCCTCTGACCTGATGCCGGAGGTCAATCGCGAGAAGGGGATCCGAATGGCGCTTATGGTGTTCGTGGGGGTCCTGCTCTTTTACCTGACTGAGCAGCTACTTTCCAGTATGGGCCATTGAGACCCGACTGCTGCACGCGAACCGGCTAAGTCGATTACCCTTGCGCACGGCGACCGTATTTGGTATAAATAAACAACTTTGACTACTGACAACTAATCAGGAGGCAGTGTGAAGCGTAGGTGGCATAGCGCGATGGCGCTGGCGGGTCTTGTCTGGCTGTCTGCAGAACCCGCACTGGCGGCGATCTATTACCGAATTGATGAGGACGGGATCGCACGCTTTACCAATGCGCCGACAACGCCGCAGCACAGGCTGCTCCAACCGGGGGTGTTGCCTCCTGCGACCAGGCTGACCGGTGCGAACATGTCGGAGTTGATCAACGCCCTCGGCGCCGAGTATGAGCTTGATCCTGCTCTGATTCGGGCGGTCATTCAGGTAGAGTCAAATTTTAACCGCAAGGCTGTCTCGCCTAAAGGCGCGCAGGGGCTGATGCAACTGATGCCGGCCACTATCTGGCGCTTCTCAGTGGGAGACGCCTATGATCCTCGTGAGAACATCGGGGCGGGCGCCCGGTACCTGCGGCAGCTCCTGGATCTATTCCGAGGAGATCTTCCGCTGGCGCTGGCCGCCTATAACGCCGGGGAAAACGCCGTACTCCGGTACAAGGGAATACCGCCCTATGCGGAGACCCGGGACTATGTGACGAAAGTCCTCAGCCTGTACCGGCGTGGGCAACGAGCGCGTCAGGCCAGCGGGCCGATCGAGACGGTTACCCAGGTGATTGCGGCGCAGCCGCCGCCCCCTCCGCCGCCACCGGCCATCTATAAGGCGGAGGCGTCCGATACGATCCTGTATACGAATATCCCACCAATTGTTCAGTCCCCCTAGGCGCCTGACGCGCCGTTATCTCGCAGTTCGGCATGCCCCCTTCGGCGGTGACCTACGCAGCAACTCGATTTCCGGCGGCCGCTAACAAAGCAATTTCTCGTACGTTGCTGCGTCAAAGCCGACAACGAGCGTGCGGCCCTTCCGGAAGGTCGGAGCTCGCAGGCCCCCAGTCGGTCCAAGCAGGAGCGCCAGAAGTTCAGCCCTGCCGGGCTTACCTTTCCGTAGATCTATGTGGACACGCTTCTGCCCTTTCGTCGCGTAGATCTCGTCCACCTCTTGGACGAGCGCGAGCGCGTCTTTCTCCCTCAGGGTCTGTTTCTTCGCATCTACCTGCAACGCGATCTCGACACGATGTTGCGCAAGAAACTCTTGCGCCTTGACGCAGCTCTTTCACCCGGGGCGGTGGTACCTCCAATCGATTCGTCCCATTAAAATCTCCTCCATCAGGCTATCATGATGCGTACAAGCGGTCCAGGGTGTACGCTTACGGGTTCCACCGAGAGGGTGTTACTCGCGCAACGGCGGCTGAGAACGCATCCGACCATCGATCCCTCAGTGTGATGTCCGCGCCCCATCGTGACGGATACCCAAGTCGTGTGCAAGGAGAAAGTTACTCTATTCTGGGATAGCCGAAAAAAGCTTGACATGATGATCTGCTCAAATTAAATTAGGTGCTTCGCGTCTAAGTAATGATCTGTCGTTGTGAGCGATAACCGTAACTGGAAATGGTGGAAAGGAGAAGGAGGAATGTCGATGCGTGACATCATGGTTGGTGAGTCATTGGCAGGTGACGGTAATGAGGTGGCGCACATTGATCTGATGATCGGGCCCAAGAACGGTCCGGTCGGCGCCGTCATGGCACAGCGTCTTGCTCAGCAGAGTGCGGGCCACAGCGCCCTCCTGGCGGTCGTGGCGCCGAATTTGCTGGCGAAGCCTGCGACGGTCATGTTTAACAAGGTGACGATCAAGGGGGCGAAGCAGGCGGTCCAGATGTTCGGCCCAGCCCAGGCGGCCGTTGCGAAGGCCGTGGTCGATAGCGTCGCAGAGGGTGTGATCGCCGCGAAGGATGCTGAAGATCTGGCGATCGTTGTCGGCGTCTTCATCCACTGGGAGGCCGATGACAATAAGAAGATCTTCGACTACAACTATCAGGCGACGAAGGAGTCGATCGCGCGGGCATTGGCAGAGCAGCCCTCGATGAGCGAGATCCTGGCGCAGAAGGATAAGGTCAAGCATCCATTCGCGTAGTCGGATCGATACGAGGTAAGATTACAGAGTAGGATCACCTATGTCGAAGGGGGCTGCCGGGTGAGCGTTGAGGGTCTGATCGACCCCTTGCCCGTCGGCCCCTTTGATTTGTTCCGTTGAGTGAGGACCTATGGCGACCGAGCGAAAGCATCTGCTCTATTTTTTGACGACAGAAACCCAACCGAGTCCGTTTGACATCAACATGGCGTACGATGCGGGCTTCCACGCCGTGATTCCATATGGTAGTGTAAACGAGGAGTCTGCAGTCCTGCTGGTGCAGGACATTATCTTCTCTCGAGGACCGAAAGGCGCCAAGTTCAGCGCGCTCTTCATCGGGGGTAACGACATCGACTCGGCCGAGCGGGTCCGTCAAGCCGCCGCAAAGAGTATGTTCCCCCCCTTCCAGGTGTCGATGATGATCGATCCCAAGGGGTCTTATACGACGGCCGTCGCGCTGGTCGCCAAGGCGGAGCAGGCGCTGGGCGGATTGCGCGGCAAACAGGTAGCCATCCCGGGTGGAACAGGCCCCGTGGGTATTGTGGCAGCGACCCTCTGTGTGAAGCTGGGAGCCGAAGTCATTATCGGCTCCAGGCAACTGAGCGGTGTAGAGCGCCTGGCCCAGCGGCTCTCAGCGCAGACGGGAGGCTCCGTGAAGGGCGCCGCGATGGCGACGGATGAGGACAAGATCTCGCACCTCCGTAGCGCCGATGTGATCCTGACGACCGGTAAGGCGGGTATCCAGATGATTTCCGAGGCGGTCCTGAACGCGCTCCCGTCGGGGAAGCTCGTGGCCGACGTCAATGCTGTTCCTCCGACCGGCATCCATAACCTGGCGCCGAATGACGATCTCAAAGAGGTTGTACCTGGTATCAGGGGCATCGGGGCGCTGGCGGTTGGGGTTCTGAAATATGATGTCGAGATCGAGATGCTCGAAACGATCCGGACCTCAGAGAAGTTTGTGGTGCTCGACGAGAATCAGGCCTTGGAGATTGCCCAAAGGCGGCTGTCTGCCTGAGGGGTCATTCAGCGATCAGCTTGGTCTGATACGCTCTCTGTCTTATGCAAGACTGACTGCTGAACGCTGACTGCTGAACGCTGTCTTTATCGATAGGAGCGAGAATCAGGTGCCCGAGACACAGTTTATATTGATCACCGGCCGATCGACCAAGCAGGGAAGTTCAGCCCATCTCGGTAAGGACGCCCAGGAGTACCGGGATGAGGTCTCGACCTTGCAGATGAACCTCAAGGATATCGAAGCCTTAGGATTACAGGATGGGGTTCAAGCGCGGGTCACATCGAACTACGGTTCGATCGTGGTCAAACTGAAAAAAACCGATATCCCGCAGGGGATCGTCTTTATTCCTTATGGAGAACTGAGTAATGCCCTGATCGGTCCGGATACCCAGGCTACGGGGATGCCGGATTCAAAGGGGATCACGGTGGAGGTTGGACGCCATGACTGAGAGCGTTGCCGTGAAGGAACCGGCTGTGAAAGAACCGTATGTGATGACGGGCGTCGTCTGCCCTTTCTGCGGTGTGACGTGTGACGATCTTGAGGTCAAGGTCGAGGACGGGAAGATCACGGAGGTCAAAAACGCCTGCGTCCTGGGTAAAGCCACCTTTCTCCATCACCTGGAGGGATTGTCGACGCCGAGGCTGTATGGGAAACCGGCGACTGTTGATGAGTGTATCGATGCGGCCGCAGAGATTCTTGCCAAGGCCAAGTATCCCCTCATCTATGGGCTCGACTCGACCGAGCTGGGCGCGCAGCGGGCATCGATCGAGCTGGCTGATCTGATCGGGGCGAATATCGATCATACCTCCTCTGTCTGCCACGCGCCGAGCTATCAGGCGGTGATGACCGTCGGCATCCCGACCTGCACGTCGGGAGAGACGAAGAACCGGGCCGATCTGGTGATCTTCTGGGGATGTAATCCGGCCGAGGCGCATCCACGGCATGCCACTCGGTACTCGGTGACCCCGAAGGGGATGTTCACCCCCAAGGGGAAGAAGGACCGGATGGTCATTCAGGTCGATGTCAGGCCGACGCCGACCACGCGAATCGCCGACGCCTTCATCCAGATGAAACCGAACTCCGACTACGAGGTCATTTCTGCGCTCAGGGCGCTCGTGAAAGGCTGTGAACTGGACCAGACTGAGGTCGGAGGCATACCGATCGATGAATTGAAAGCTCTTGTAGAAAAGATGAAGAGCTGTAAGTTCGGGATCGTCTACTGGGGGATGGGCCTGACCCAGACCAGGGGTAAATATCTGAATCTCGTCGCGCTGCTCAAGCTCGCTCAAGATCTCAACGAGTTTACAAAATTTTCGTGTGCGGCGATGAGGGGTCATGGCAATGTGGTGGGGATGGCTCAGGTGCTGACATGGCAAACGGGCTTTCCCTTCCACGTCAATATGAGTCGAGGCTATCCTCGATTCAACCCAGGGGAATTTTCGGTGGTCGATCTGTTGGCCCGTAAAGAGATCGATGCTGCATTGGTTATTGCCGGCGACGCCATCGGGAACTTTCCCGGGAGCATGGCAGAGCATCTGAAATCGATCCCGCTGATTGCCATCGATCCCAAAGAGAGCGATACGACCAGAGTAGCTGACATCGTGATTCCGTCAGCGCAGGGCGCCATTGCCGCCGGAGGAATGGCGTACAGGATGGACCATATCCCCCTGATGTTCAAAAAGGTGGTTGAGTCACCCTACCCATCGGATCGGGAGATCCTCGACCGCATCATCGCGAAGATAAAGGCGATGAAGAGTCGTGGCAACGGCGCTCCCGCCCCGGCCGGTAGAGGCTGAGGATAATCGACATGGGACGCTCATTACGAATTGTCGGCGGCGAGGTCTACGACCCGGCTAACGGGATCGATGGGGCCATTAAAGAGATCTGTGTTGAGGATGGAAAGATTGTAGAGTCCTGCGCCGGGCCCGCTGAGGTGATTGATGCCGCGAATCTGGTCGTCATGCCTGGCGGCGTTGATATTCATACGCATATCGGCAGTCCGGCGGTCAACGCGGCTCGCGGGTTCAGGCCGGAGGACCACCGGCACATGCATTTCAGTTCGAAGCCCGATACCGGCATGAGGTCCGGCGTCGGCTCCACGGTCCCCTCCACCTTTGCGACCGGCTACCTCTATGCTCAGATGGGCTATACCACGGTGATGGAAGGCGCGAACGCGCCCATCGGCGTTCGGCATACCCATGAGGAGTTGATCGATATCCCGATCGTAGATAAGGGACTGTATATCGAATTGGGGAGTAACGAGTTTATCCTAAAGTTCATCAAGGCGGGCGAGATGGAGAAGGTCAAGCGATATGTCGCCTGGCTTCTCAAGTCGTTGAAGGCGTATGGCGTCAAGCTGGTCAACCCCGGCGGGGTGGAGCAATGGAAATACGGCAAGGATGTGAAGAACCTGGACGACAAGGTCCACTACTTCGATGTCACGCCGCGCCAGATTCTGAAGGCGCTCTCCTGGGCCAACGAAAGCCTCGGATTGCCACACTCGATCCACCTGCACGCCAATAGCCTGGGCACACCCAACAACTACCTGACGACCTTAGATACGATGCGGACGCTCGAGGGCTCAAGGCTCCATGTGGCGCACGCTCAGTTTCACAGTTATGGCGGGGAGAACTGGGGCGGTTTCTGCTCAAAGGCGGCCGAGATTGCGGAGTATATCAACACCCATCCCAATATCACGACGGACATCGGCCAGATCGTCTTCGGCGATGCCACCACCATCACGGCGGACGGCCCGTGGCAGTACCGGCTGTACAAGCTCAGCAAGAATAAATGGTACAACCAGGACATAGAGGTAGAGTCGGGATGCGGGATAGTCCCGTACACCTATCGGGAAAATAACTATGTCAATGCCATGCAATGGGCCATCGGACTGGAGCTCTTCCTCCTGATCCGTGATCCGTGGCGGGTCTTTCTCTCTACCGACCATCCCAACGGCGGCCCCTTCTACCTCTATCCCTGGATCATCAGGCTGCTCATGGATAAACCGTTCCGGGACGAGATGCTGAAGCGTGTCCATAAACGTGTGATACCGGAGACGATGCTGTCGTCGCTTGACCGCGAGTATACCCTGAATGAGATCGCCATCATCTCCAGAGCTGGTCCAGCGAGAGCATTGGGGCTCACGCACAAGGGCCACCTGGGGGTTGGAGCGGATGCCGACATTACGATCTATTCCAAGGATAGCGATAAGGAACAGATGTTCGAGCATCCCGTCTATGTCATCAAGGACGGCGAGACGGTCCTTCGAGATGGTGAGATCGTTCACAGTCCCGCTGGGAAGACCCTGTTTGTTGTCCCGCCTGACGTCGGCGAGATGGATCCAACCTTCAAGACCGAATTCGAAAACTACTACACGATCAGGTATCAGAATTTCCCAATCGATATCGAGGACATCCCGAATCGAGAGGCAATCCCGGTGGGAGCGCCTCGATGACCCAGGGGGAGTTTTGAGTTCTGAGTTTCGGGTTTTGAGTTGATGGTGGAGCGTCTTCGGATGTGACCCGAAACACGTAACCCGAAACCCGAAACTTTTTGTGGAGTGTCAATGGAGATCAATGGGGTTTACATCGATGAGACATACGCAGAGGCATTCGGCGCCTATGCCGGCCGGGTGCTGATTACCGCGTGCAGCAAGACGTGGGCCCAGGAGGCGGCTCGGAGCATGACGGGCTTCGGGACCTCGGTGATCGGCTGTGGTTGCGAGGTCGCTATTGAGGGGATCGAGCCGACAGACACGCCGGACGACCGCCCTGGCGTAAGTGTGTTGCTGTTTGCCATGTCAAAAAAGGCAGTTCATGAGCAGCTCATCAACCGGATCGGTCAGTGTGTGATGACCGCTCCTACCTCGGCTTGTTATAACGCCCTTGAGGCGGAAGATCGTCTGTCGATAGGGGGCAAGCTCAAGTTCTTTGGAGACGGATTTCAGATCAGTAAGCGGCTTGACCCAATGATAACCGGAAATGGGAGTAGTCCGCGGCGCTTCTGGCGGATTCCTGTGATGGACGGCGAGTTCATTGTCGAAGACCGTTTCGGTGTGAAAAAAGGGGTAGCCGGAGGCAACTTCTTACTGCTGGGGCGCGAACTGCCGGCGACCCTGCAGGCTGCGGAGCGGGCGATCGAGGCGATGCGGAAGGTGCCGGGCGTCATTATGCCGTTCCCTGGTGGCGTTGTGAGATCCGGCAGCAAAGTCGGCTCGCGCTACAAGTTCCTGAATGCCTCAAGCAACACAGCCTTCTGCCCATCACTACGGCGAGCGGTCAAGAGCGAACTGCCGGAAGGGGTTGGGGCGGTCCTCGAGATCGTCATCGATGGTCTGACGCCGGAGGCGGTTGGAGAGGCCATGCGGGTTGGTATTCGAGCCGCGTGCGGTCCGGGTATTGTGAAGATCTCCGCCGGCAACTACGGTGGAAAGTTGGGAAAACATCACTTTCACCTCCATCAGCTATTGGCTGAAGGCTGATCGCTGACGGCTCACTTGTGAAAAGAGGGTAGCATGTCACCAGTCGTGCTTCACATGAAAGAGATCCCAACGAATATTCCGCTTGAGGCTGAGTCGATTTCACCCGATCTGTTCGTGCAGCGCAGCCAGGGGGAGATTGAGACTATGCCCGTCGCGTTGGGGAACGAGACCTACCGGCTTGGCGACTTCTTCAAGGTGGAGGGGGAGCGGTCGGATGAGATTGTTGTAGAGGGCTGCACGGGACGAGTCAAGTGGATCGGCTCGGGGATGACGCAGGGGCGGATTGTGGTCCACGGCGATGTCGGGATGCACGCCGGATCGTATATGCGGGGCGGCGAGATCCTCGTCGAAGGGAATGCAGACGACTTCCTCGGTGTCGAAATGGAAGGCGGACTGATCCGAGTGAAGGGCAATGCACGGCATCGGGCTGGGGCCGCCTATCGGGGGAGCAAGTACGGCATGCAGGGCGGGACTATCCTGGTCGAAGGAAATGTCGGGCATGAAGTCGGCGCCTATATGCGGCGAGGTCTCATTGTCATCAAGGGGAATGCCGAGGACTTCCTGGGGGCCATGATGTCGAACGGGACGATCTGTCTTTTCGGCCAGGCAGGCATCAGAACAGGAGGCGGAATGCAGAAGGGGACCATCGTCTGCATGCGGCCCGTTGATCTATTGCCGACCTTCGCCTATGACTGCACCTATGCGCCGGTCTTTCTCCGAATTTTGTTTAAGGAACTGAGGCAGTTGGGGGTAGAGTGTCCCGCTCAGGCGAATGGCCTCGTCCGGCGCTATCATGGGGACCTGGCTGATGTCGGCAAGGGCGAAATCCTGATCGCTGCCTAAGGAGGATACGGCCGTGTCACTTAGTCTGAATCGCCGGGCCGGCGAGATACTTGATCGGATGTCGGAGCAGGTTGAGGCGCTTGGGATCTCGGTCTCGACGCTCACGAACGGTTCCAGACTGGTCGATTTCGGGGTGAAGACCCCAGGGGGTCTGCTCGCAGGAAAGGGGCTGGCGGAGATCTGCCTTGGTGGACTTGGGGAGGTGGCATTCCTCCCACTGAACTTCGGCGACTTCTCGCTGACCGGCGTCAGCGTAGCGATTGACGGTCCGGTGCTCCCCTGCCTCGGTTCGCAGTACGCCGGCTGGAAAATCCAGCGCGGGAAGTTCTTCGCGATGGGATCCGGCCCTGCCAGGGCGCTCGCAAGGACTGAGGAGTTATTCGAGACGATTCGCATTCAGGACGACGCCGACTCGGCCGTCCTTGTGCTGGAGAGCGGCCGCCTGCCCAACGAGGAGGTGGCCGACTACGTGGCAGAGAAATGCGGTATCAAGCCGGATCGAGTCTCCCTGGCGGTTGCGTCGACTCGAAGCGTGGCTGGGGCGGTGCAGATCGCAGCGCGGTCTGTCGAAACCGCCATGCACAAGCTCCTGGAGTTGGACTTCGATGTGACCAAGGCGCTCAGCGGTTTCGGCGTCTGCCCCATTGCGACGCCTGCCGCCGATGACCTGACGGCGATCGGGCGGACCAACGATTGTGTCCTGTATGGCTGCGAAGTCTTCCTGACGATCTCGGCTACCGATGCCGAGATCGAGGGCCTGATTGAGAAGATCCCTTCCTGTTCATCGCGAGACTATGGCCAGTTGTTTGGTGACCTCTTCAAGCGGTATGACGGGGATTTCTACAAAATCGACCCGTTCCTCTTCAGCCCGGCCAAGATCACCATTACCAACGCCGCCAGCGGCCGAACCTTCAGGGCCGGGCGCTTCAATGCCGAGCTGCTTCAGGCCTCTCTCCTCAGTTGATCAGAAATGCTGTCAGCCGACAGCGATCGGCGCTCAGCGAGACGCGCAAGACCTCCACATGGTGCCTCAATAGGGACGAGCGTTGATGCCGCGTATCCCCCTCACCTCAATCCTCTCCCCCATGAGTGGGGGCGAGGAGGTCTTTTTTTGGCTGGTTTCACCACTCGCGGTAGTGTACAGTTTTTTGTTTGCCCTCTAAGGGGGTGCGTAACTCTCTTATCTCTTCCCCTCGCCCCCTGTTTGGGGGGAGAGGGCGAGGGTGAGGGGGGCTTCCAACATGAAAGTAGGAATCCTGGCCGACAGAAACGCGTGGCACGTCGAGGCCCTTGCAAAGGCGCTGGCGCGACACGGCTGTCAGGCCGACTTTTTGCCGATTACACGGCTGGTCGCGCGTGCCCCGGGTGATCCACTCGTTACGATCAACGGCCAACCCCTTGAATCGTATGATGCGCTGCTGATTCGGACGATTCCGGAAGGGTCGTTGGAGCAGATCGTCTTCCGGATGAATGTGCTGCACCGGCTGGAAGCGGCCGGGATTCGAATTATGAATCGACCCAGCCCGCTGGAACAGACCGTCGATAAGTACTATACGTCGAGCCTGCTCGCATTGCACGGTCTGCCGACGCCGCGAACGGTGGTGGCTGAGGGGTTCGATGAGGCGATGGCGGCGTTCCATGAACTTGGCGACGTGGTGGTCAAACCGCTCTTCGGCGCCGGGGGGAGAGGGATGGTGCGGATCAGCGACGCCGACGTTGCCTATCGAGTGTTCCGCGCCCTTGTGCTGGCTCGAAGTATCTTCTATATCCAGGAATTTGTCCCACATGGCGATCACGATCTCAGGGGACTGGTGATAGGGGATCGTGTCGTCGCAGCCATGCGCCGGCGGTCGGAGGGGTGGCGGCATAATGTCTCTCTGGGCGCGCGGCCGGAGCCGATCGTCATGGATGAAGAAGCGATCGATCTCTGTCTTCAGGCCAGTAAGCTTCTGGGGACCGACTATGCCGGGATCGACCTGCTCCAGACTGCTCATGGTTACACGGTGGTGGAAGTCAACAGCATCCCCGGCTGGTCCGGCCTGCAGCGAACGACGGAGATAGATCTTGCACAAGAGATCGCAGAACATCTACTGAGTTTGCTGGAACGCCGACCGGCGTAGGGGCGCCTCTTGTGGGCGCCATCTCGTGCGAGGTGCATAGTGCGACTGAATCCCCTACACCCTACACCCTGTACCCTAAACCCTGATAAGGTTTCTCTTGCTGCACAGCTCGCCTGCCTCCTGGAGGTCAGCGCCGATAAGCCTGGAAACGTCACCCCATTTGCCGATTTCACCGACACCCGCTACACCGACTTTCTGGCGAGCTCCGTCATTCTGGGGCAGGTCCTGCGAAAGGCCGCAACGCGTGCGACCGGCACGCTGGTCCTCGACGCGGTTCGACAGACGAAACGACTGATCGACCGGAATACCAATCTGGGCATTGCACTCCTCTTTGCCCCCCTGGCAAAGGCGGCCCTGCGGAAGGGGCGTCGATCTCTCCGGTCCAGCCTTCACAGCGTCCTGGCCGCCCTTACCCCGTATGATGGTCAACGGATCTATGAGGCGATTCGTCTGGCTGAGCCAGGAGGCCTTGGACAGGCGGATCAGTTGGATGTCCGAGCGACCCACGGCAGGGTCCCACTCCTTGAGGCGATGCGCGCCGCCGCCGATCGGGACTCGATCGCGCGCGAGTATGTTACAGACTTCGAGATCACCTTCACCATCGGCGCGCTGACGCTCGAGCGGTCTCTCCAGGAGTTGGGCGACCCGGAAGCCTCGGTCATCCAGACATACCTGACGATCCTCTCTCGCGTGCCGGACTCCCTCGTCGCGCGCAAATGTGGAGCGCGTGAGGCCGCCGGGATCTCGCGGGAGGCAGGCAAGATCCTCGCCATCGGCGGGGTATCTACTGAGCAGGGGTGGCGAAGGCTTCGACGATGGGACGTCGCCCTCCGCAAGGACGGGAACCGCCTCAATCCAGGCACAACGGCCGACCTGACCGCCTCAGCCCTCTTTGTTGTGATGCTGGAGAGAGGGGCCGAGTTCATGCTGGGACGGTGAACTGTAGAAGCTCCTCGGTAGAATGCCGCCAAGGCAGAGGTCACAGGAGGAACTCACTAAGCGGGTTGGAGGTGTTCCTGTCTGGGGGCCTGAAGCGCAAAAAATTCAATCAAGTGGTCGGCAACGGCTTTTTTCTGCTTATCCACCGTGATCACATGGTAGCAGTCATCGAGTAAGATCAGGCGCTTCTGTATCGAAGCGATGCCGTTATGCACCAGCTCGCCATTACGAGGGCCGGTGATGTCGTCTTCACGGGCCTGGAGGATCAAGGTGGGCGCCGTCACCTCACCCAAGCGACGACGGACGAGCGTGGAGAGCCGATCTATATTGGTCAAGGTCTTCAACGGAAAGATCGGATACCCCATCGTGGCTGCCAAAGGGGCACTGATCGCTTGGTCAGCAGCATGGGTCATGCGAGTCCACAAACCCATGATCCATCGACGCAGGAGCGAAAGGGAACCATATGACGCCCGCTTGTGGGCCTGAAGCCGTCTCTCCTTAATTCCAAAGGGTGGACCATCCTGGTGGAAGAGGAGATAGCCCAAAGGAGCCACCTTCATCACAAAGGGCAAGAGTGCCCTGGTCCAAGGTGTCTTCCACCCATCATAAAAAAAGGTGGGCGAGAAGACTCCGAGTCCATCAACATTCACGGTCAGTGAGGAGTCCAAGGCCAGGAGTCCTCCCGCGCTAAGGCCGGCCACATAGAGGCGGTCGTACCGTTCGCGTACGAAGGCAAGTTGCGCCTTCACGTGCGTGAGCCAGTCCTTCTCGGACGTTCTCATCAGATCCCTGAGCCGCGTACAGTGGCCCGGGAGGGTTGTGGCATAGACGTCCCATCCGTGGCGCGCCAACCGCCGTCCAAGATAGCCCATCTCGACTGGTGTCCCTGTGACACCGTGAATCAGATACACCAAGGTACGTGAGTCGGTGTGGAAGGCGAGGTCGGTCGGTTGGCGACCGACCATCTCATCAAGAGGACCAGACCGCGTGATCAGTTGTCGGCTCATGGCTCCTCCGTGCAGTGGGTGAAGAGCCAGTCCAGCAGTTCGATGGCCAGATCGATCTCGCCCTTGGTGATATCCAGGCAAGGTGCAAGGCCGAAGACGTTCTTGTAATATCCCGTGACGTTTAACACTAACCCCATTGGGCCACGGGATGTTGGAATCCCTCCGGCCAGACCCAGCTCGAAGATCCGGTTTGCGAGGGGCTGGTTGGGGGTGAGCCGGTCCGGCTGCGTGACTTCAATACGCAAAGCCAAGCCCAAGCCGGCGACATCCCCGATCACGGCATGCCGTTTCTTAAGGACTTCGAGCTGCTCCAGAAAATAGGCTCCCGATTCGGCCACCTTCCGCTCATAATCCTGCTGCTCGATCCACTGCAGTGTCGCCAGGGCTGCGGCCGTGCCCAGTGGATTGGACGAGTAGGTGGAATGTGTCGACCCAGGCGGAAAGGCCTGGGGAGAGATGAGGGCCTCCTCGGCCCATAGCCCAGAGAGGGGATTCAGGCCGTTGGTCAATGTCTTCCCAAAGACGACGATGTTCGGCTTGACGCCGAAGTGTTCGATCCCCCAAAACTTCCCGGTTCTGAAAAACCCCATCTGGACCTCGTCGTCCACGAGGAGAATCTTCCGTTCATCCAGGATCTTCTTAAGCCGCAGGAAATACTCGGGGGGCGGCGGAATATATCCTCCCGTGGCCTGCACCGGCTCTACGTAACATGCGACAAACTCAGGCTCTTCAGCCTTGACATCCCAGAATGAATTGTACTCAGTCTCGAACAGCCGCTCGAACTGTTTGACGCAGTAATAGTCGCAGCTCTCCAGTTTCATATCGTATGGGCAGCGATAGCAGTACGGGAAGGGAACAAAATGCGCTCGGTTCGAAAAATGGCCAAAGCGTCGGCGGTATCGGTAGCTGGAGGTGATCTCGGAGGCTCCGAGAGTCCTGCCGTGGTACCCCCCCATAAAGGCCATGAAGAGGCATTTTCCGGTAGCATTGCGCACAATTTTAATCGAGTCTTCAATGGCCTGGGCGCCCCCCACATTGAAATGCACGCGCCCTTTGATGCCGAAGGCTCGGTGGCATTCGGTCGCCAATCTCTCGGCTGCCAGGACCTTTTCTTCATGGAGATACTGGCACGCCAATTGGGGCAATTGCTCGAGCTGCGCCTTTACCGCGTCCACGATCTGCTTGTTGCGGTAGCCGAAGTTGACCGTCGAGTACCACATCTGAAGATCGAGGTATGGCTTGTCCTCGCGGTCGTAGAGGAAGCTGCCTTCACAGCCTTGAAAGAACTTCGGCTTGGACGAGTAGTGCGCCGTATCACCATGCGAGCAGTACTGCGCTTCCTTTTCGCGGAGCGCCTCTTCGCTGAGTTGGATCTTATCTATGCGGTTCATGCGAAACAGCTCACCTTTCGAAAGAGACGTTCAGTGACTTCGGTCAGTGTCTCAAACGGTTCACAGGCGACTCCCTGGAGATCACACCACTCTCGCAGTCCCCCCTTCGCGTAGACCTTTTGTGCCACAGTCGAGATGCAACGGTCAGATCGTCCGTCTCCGATATAGATTGTCTCTTTGAGCGAGAGGCCGCAAAAGGTAGCCACGGCGCATTTACACGTCCCGGCTCCAATCAGGCAGTCGGGTGATGCATACGGGAAACTGAGCGAGAGGGACCCGTTTCCATCGCAGACCAGACGATTTGAGACGATGGGGATCGAAGACAGACCGTGGCGACGCAGGACAGCCTCGATGAGCCGATCGATACCGTCGCTGACGATGATCAACGGGATACCGTGTTGTGCGCACCGTTGCTGGAGTGTCACGATACCCTCGTCGATGGGGAGAGCAGCTGCAAACCGCATGAGTGTTGACTGATCTGCCTGAATCAACTCCACCTGTCGGGACAGACACTCTCGGCTGGTGATCTCACCCCGCTCCCATCGGCACTGCCATTCGCGGAATGCCGGCAGGGCAAAGGCTTCGAGGATGGCGTCCGTAACATCCGTTCTGGTGATGGTCCCATCGAAATCGCAAAGGACTTGAAAAGCCGGTAGATTACTCGGCATGCGCAGAGATTTGGAATTCGCTGCCGGTTTCTCCAACTTGGGAGGGCTGATTACTGAAAGAAGAGCTTGGTCCATATCCAACCTTTTCTCAATGCTTCGTTAGCCCTTTGTCAAGACCGCGTTCGACCGAAGCCGTGCAGTCACCTCGTTAGACCTACCTGAATCGATGCTGAGCGGCTGCGTCCGAAGTGAACGGAAACCATGCTGAGCGTTAGGCGGGCTCGTCTCCCTGTGCGGGGGAGGCGGACTCCGACTGAGTTGCTTTACGGGTGTGGACTATTCGGTAGCTGGATGGTGACGGAATCGTGGGGCGAGAAGTGAGAGAACTGTAGCCAGTCGCGGTAAATAAGAGACCACGCAACGACCCTAACGACGGGGCTGGGGTCTGCGCCTCAGGAGACTTGATCTCTTCGCCAGAATCCGGCATGACCGCTTCGAAGCCACAGGCCTGCGCAAGTTCCTTGAAGCGTGATCCGTCGAGGTCTAACACATTAAAGAGGACATAGGAGGAGGTGACAATCATGCACACAGCAAAGAACGAAAAGAGATTTCGGAAGCTGACATGCCTCATACTAAACCTAAACATTGCAAAAAATGATAGCTCTTTTGCGCCGGGCTGTCAAGCCGGTCTCTTTTCTGCGAGCGAGGAAGACGGACTGGAGTGAGCCATCCGGAGTCAGTCCCATTCCTAGCGAACCTCGGCCCCTCGATTGGAGGCCTTTGCCAAAAAGACGGTTGCCTCAACTTTCCCTTTCGTGGCCTGCATGAGGCGATGCTTCAGGTGATCGGCCTGGTCCTGATCCTTTGCCAGTCCATAAACCGCTGGTCCCCATGAGCTTTGCCCTACCCCTAACGCCCCCGCCCTTTGCATCACCCTGGCCAGTTCAGCCCCCTGTGTGGTGGCAAAGATCCCGCCC
>UBJH01000377.1_pt1 | contig 16934 bp, 10 predicted proteins | sample 2193721 | NCBI WGS metagenome assembly UBJH01 (sample SAMEA4703186, study PRJEB27089) | metagenome | reverse complement strand
GGGCGGCCTGGGAGGGGCTGGACCCGACCCGGGTCTGGGACTGCCATGCCCACCTCGTCGGCACCGGCGATTCGGGCAGCGGCATCTGGCTCAACCCGGCGCTGGAATTGATGGTGAGCCCTATCCAGTACGCGCAACGGCTGTTCTTCCTCAACGCCGGCTGCGCCCACGACGCACCCGGCCGGGTCGACCAGAGCTACATCGAGCGCATGCACAACCTGCTGGAGGGCATGCGGCCGGGTGCGAAGCTGATGCTGTTCGCCTTCGACTGGCACCACCGCGAGGACGGCAGCGCCGATCGCGACAACAGCTCGTTCCACGTGCCGAACGATTACGCGCGAGACGTTGCGCGCAGGCATCCGCAGTATTTCGAGTGGGTGGCCTCGATCCACCCCTACCGCCGGGATTGCGTCGAGGCGCTGGAACGCGCGGCGGCCGACGGCGCCCGCGCCATCAAGTGGCTGCCGGCGGCGCAGGGCATGAATCCGGCATCGCCCTTGTGCGACCGGTTTTTCGAAGCGCTGGCGAAGCTCGGCCTGCCGCTGATCAGCCACGCCGGCGAGGAACGTGCGGTGCACGGCGGCAACACCCAGCACTTCGGCAACCCGCTGCTGCTGCGCCGGGCGCTCGACCATGGCGTGCGCGCAGTGGTCGCCCACTGCGCCTCGATGGGCCAGGACCGCGACCTCGACCAGGGCGAGAACGGCCCCTACGTCGACAGCTTCGACCTGTTCGCCCGCCTGATGGACGATCCGGTGTATGGCCCGAAGCTGAACGGCGACATCTCCGCCATGACGCAGCTGAATCGCGCCGGCCCGGTGCTGGAGGCGGTGCTCGCGCGCGAGGACTGGCACGCGCGCCTGCACAACGGCTCGGACTACCCCCTGCCCGGGGTGATGCCGCTGTTTTCCGTTACTTATATGGTGCAACTCGGCCTGATCCCCGAAGCGGCGGTGCCGGTGCTCACGGAAATCCGCAAGCACAACCCGCTGCTGTTCGACTTCGTTCTGAAGCGCCACCTGTCATTCAAGGGCAAGCGTTTCGCAAAGTCAGTCTTCGAGACACGGCGATTCTTTGAGAAGAAATCCGCATGAGCAATCAGTTCGGCCTTTTGAAGGAAAAACGTTTCGCGCCCTTCTTCGGCGTGCAGTTCCTCGGCGCGCTCAACGACAACGTCTTCAAGCAGGCGCTGGTGATCCTGCTGACCTACTCCACCGCCCGCTACACGACGATGTCGACGGACATCCTGCAGAACCTGGCGCAGGCGCTGTTCGTGCTGCCCTTCTTCCTGTTCTCGGCCACCGCCGGCCAGCTGGCCGACAAGTACGAGAAGTCGCGCCTGATCAGCATCACGGTGGCAATCGAGTTCGCCTGCATGGCGCTCGGCGCGGCGGGCTTCTTCCTGCACAGCCTGCCGCTGCTGTTCGCCGCTCTTTTCCTCGGCGGCATCCAGTCGGCGCTGTTCGGGCCGGTGAAGTACGCCATCCTGCCCCAGCACCTGAAAGAGTCCGAGCTCGTCGGCGGCAACGGCATGGTCGAGATGGGCACCTCGGTGGCGATCCTGGTGGGCATGATGCTGGGCGGCTGGCTGGTGGCGCAGGAGGGCTGGGGTGTCACGGCCGCAGCGGTCGTAACGATGGCCATTTCGGCGACGGGCTTCCTGCTCTCGCGCCTGATCCCGCTCGCGCCGGCGGCCGCCCCTGAACTGAAGATCAACTGGAACCCGTTCACCGAGACCTGGCGCAACTTCCAGTTCATGCGCGGCAACCGCACGGTGTTCCTGTCGGTGCTGGGCATCTCCTGGTTCTGGTTCTACGGCTCGATCTTCATCACGCAGTTCCCCAACCTGTCGAAGGACATCCTCTCCGGCCAGGAGTCGGTGGTGACGCTGCTGCTGATCGTGTTCTCGATCGGCATCGGCATCGGCTCGCTCCTGTGCGAGCGCCTGTCAGGTCGCAAGGTGGAGATCGGTCTGGTGCCGTTCGGCTCGATCGGCCTGACGCTGTTCGGCATCGACCTCTACTTCGCACTGGCGGCGCACCTCCAGCACGAGCCGATGGCGCTGGCGGCCTTCGTGCGCGACGCCGGGCACTGGCGCATCCTCGCTGACCTGTTTTTGATCGGCCTCTTCGGCGGCTTCTACATCGTGCCGCTGTATGCGCTGATCCAGATCCGCTCGGAACCGTCGCACCGCTCGCGCATCATCGCCGGCAACAACATCCTCAACGCGCTGTTCATGGTCGCCGCGGCCGGCATCGCCATCGGCCTGTTCACCGCCGGCGTGTCCATCCCGCAGCTGCTGCTCGTGACGGCGCTGATGAACGCCGTCGTCGCGCTCTACATCTACCGGCTGGTGCCGGAGTTCCTGATGCGCTTCGTCGTGTGGCTGCTGATCCACTCGGTGTACCGCCTTAAGAAGGAGGGGGTCGAGCACATTCCCGAGGAAGGCGCGGCGGTGATGGTCTGCAATCACGTCAGCTTCGTCGACGCGCTGATCATCGCGGCGGCCTGCCCGCGGCCGATCCGTTTCGTCATGGACCACCGGATCTTCAAACTGCCGATCATCAATTTCGTTTTCCGCGAAGGGCGCGCCATTCCCATCGCTTCGGCGAAGGAAGATCCGGCGCTGCTGGAAAAGGCCTACGAGGAAGTGGCAAAGGCGCTCGAAGCCGGCGACCTGGTCGGCATCTTCCCCGAGGGACGCATCACCGACACGGGCGAGCTGTATCCGTTCAGGAGGGGCATCACGCGCATCGTCGCGCGCACGCCGGTGCCGGTGGTGCCGATGGCACTGAAGGGCCTGTGGGGCAGTTTCTTCTCGCGCAAGGACGGCCCGGCGATGACGCGGCCCCTGCGCCGCGGCCTGTTCTCGAAAGTCAGCCTGGCGGTGGCGGCGCCCGTGGCGCCGGAGGTGGCCACGCCGGAAGCGTTGCAGGAAATCGTTTCAGCATTACGCGGCAATGCCCGGTAAGGAGTAACAAATGGAAACCGTCTTCGGCTTTTTCATTGCGCTGATCTTCTTCTACGTCCTGCTGGAATGGCGGCTGAACAAGACCAGGCGCGATTCGGAGCAGCGCTACGCCGACCTCGAGGCGAAGACGCGCTGGCTCTATGAGCGGCTGCAGGAGTTGCAGGCACGCCCGGCGACCGAAGCGTCGCCGCCCGGGACGGTACAAGACGCAACTGAGGCCAGCGTAGCGCCCGCAGCGGAAGAAACCGCCGTCCCGCGGCGGCTGACTTCTACTGAAGAGGCTGCGACCGTGGAGGCGGCCGCGCCGAAGGAGCCGGGCTGGCTCTCGAAGCTGCTGTTCGGCGGCAACATCCTGGCGAAGATCGGCGTGGTGCTGCTGATCTTCGGCGTCGGTTCGGCGCTGAAGCTGGCCGCCGAGTTCGGCGTGCTGCCGGCGGAAGCGCGCCTCGGCATCGCCGCGCTGTTCGGCGTGGCGCTGGGCGTGCTGGGCTGGCGCAAGCGCGCCGGCCACGAGATGTTCGGTTTCGCTCTGCAGGGCGGCGGTGTGGCGGTGCTCTACCTCGTCGTCTATTTCGCCCTGTCGCGCTATGCGCTGATCGGCACCACCACGGCCTTCGCCTTCTTCGTCGTGCTGGGCATCGGCGGCATGCTGCTCGCGGCCCTCCAGGACGGCCGTTCGCTGGCGGTGCTCGGCCTGATCGGCGCCTTCCTCGCGCCGATCCTCGCCTCCAGCGACACCGGCAGCCACGTCGTGCTGTTCTCGTATTTCACGCTGCTCAACCTGTTCATCTTCGGCCTGAGCTGGTTCAGGTCGTGGCGCTCGCTCAACCTGGCGGGCTTCCTGCTCACTTTCGCCATCGGCGTGAACTGGGGCCTGAAGTCCTACCGGCCGGAATACTTCCCGACCACCGAGCCCTTTCTCATCGTGCTGTTCCTCATCTACAGCCTGATCCCGATCGTATTCGCGCTGCGCGCGGCGCCGGGCACCGCGGCGGTGGATCGCTTCGACGCCATGCTGATCTTCGGCACGCCGGTGGTCTGCGGCTTCCTGCAGGTGCCGCTGGTCGAGCCCTTCGAATACGGCCTGGCCTGGTCGGCGGGCCTGGCGGGATTGCATTACCTGGCGCTCGCCACCCTCGTTGCCCGGCGCGGCGGCGAGGAACTGTCGGTGCTGGCGGAAAGCCAGCGCTGGGTGGGCGCTGCGCTGCTGACGCTGGCCGTGCCCTTCGCCTTCGGCGCGCGCGCGACGGTGGCGCTGTGGGCGCTGGAGGGAGCGGCAGCAGCGTGGGTGGGTGCGCAGCGCGAACGCCTGCGCATCGCGCTGGCCGGGCTGGCGCTGCAACTCGTTGCCGGCGGCTACTTCCTGCTGCACGCCGACGAACTGAAGCACGTCATCGCGCTCGCCAACGACGTCTTCGTCGGCGGCATGCTGGTGGCTGTCGCCGGACTGATCAGCAGCCATGCGGCCAGTCGGCTGAACCCGAAGGCAGCGCCGCAATTCCTGTCTGCCGCGATGCTGGTGTGGAGCGCGCTGTGGCTCTACGGCACCGGCCTCAACGAGATCGACGTCTTCGTCGAGCGGCCCTGGCGCTTCGCCGCCTCGCTGGCACTGGTCGCGCTGCCGCTGGTGGCGGCGGAGTTCGCCGGGAAGCGGCTCGACTGGCGGGTGTTGCGCTGGGCCGCCCTGCTGCTGCCGGCAGTGCTGGCGCTCGGTGCCGTGGCGGTATTCGACCTCAAGCGCCATCCCTTCGCCGACGCGGCGTGGATCAGCTGGCTGCTGGCTTATGCCGGCCATTTCGTCGTGCTCAAGCGTCACGAAGAAGATGGTGAGAATCTCTGGCTCGACCTGCGGCATGCGCTGGGCTTCTGCGTGCTCGCCGCCCTCTCCGGCTGGGAAGCCAGCTGGCAGCTGAAGGAATGGCTGCCCGAGATCCGCCTCGCGCGCATGCTGGGCTGGGGGGTCGTGCCGGCGCTGCTGCTCGCCGCGGCGCACTATGCTGCACGGCTGCAGACCTGGCCGCTCGCCACCCGGCGCAGCGCCTACCTCAGCCTGGGATCAAGTCCGGTGGTGCTGGCGCTCGCGGCATGGACGCTAGTGCTCAACGCCGACTACACCGGCGCAGCCGGCGGTTGGAAGTTCATTCCCCTGCTCAACCCGCTCGATCTCGGCCAGGTGTTCGTCCTGGCCACACTGTTCATCTGGGTGCGCGAGCAGTCCCGCGCGAAGGGGCCCCTCTTCGCCGTGCTGGGGGGGCTGGCTTTTGCCTGGGTCAGCGCCGGCGCAGCGCGCACTGTGCACCACTGGCTGGGCGTGCCCTTCGTCTGGGACCGGCTGGTCGACTCGGTGGCGCTGCAGGCGAGCTGGTCGATCCTGTGGACCCTGCTCGCCCTCGGCCTGATGATCCACGCCACGCGCCGCGGATTGCGCACGTTGTGGTTCGCCGGCTTCGGCCTGCTCGGCGTGGTCGGCCTGAAGCTGATGCTGGTGGACACGGCCCACGTGAACACCCTGGGCCGCACGGTGTCGCTGCTCGGCGTGGCGCTGCTGGTGATCGCCGCCAGCTACTTCGCGCCGACGCCGCCAAAAGTGGCAGAGGCGGCGGAGAAAAACTAGCGCAGCTTCTCGAGGATGCCGTCGAGCTGGTCGAGACTGGAGAAGCCGATGGCGATCTGACCGTCGCCCTTGGCGCCCATTCTGATCTTCACCTGGGCGCCGAGCGCATCGGCGAGTTCTTCTTCGAGGCGGGCGACGTCGCGGTCTTCCTTCTTCGGGGCGCTTTTCTTCTTGGGTGGGCTGAGCTCGTGCTGCACCATGCGCTCGGCCTCACGCACCGAATAGCCCTTGGCGGAAATGCGGTGGGCGAGCTGCACCTGGCTGGCCTTGGCCAGCGGCAGCAGGGCGCGGGCATGGCCCATGTCGATCTCGCCGGCCATGAGCAGGTCCTGCACCGGCTTGGCCAGATGCAACAGGCGCAGCAGGTTGCTCGCGGCGGGGCGCGAGCGGCCGACGGAATCCGCCGCCTGCTGGTGCGTCATGCCGAATTCGTCGATGAGGCGCTGGATGCCCATCGCCTCTTCCAGGGGATTCAAGTCCTCGCGCTGGATGTTTTCGATGAGCGACATGGCGAGCGCGGAATCGTCGGGAATGTCGCGCACCAGCACCGGCACCTCGTGCAGGCCGGCCAGTTGCGACGCGCGCCAGCGCCGCTCGCCGGCGATGATCTCGTAGCGGCCGCCGTCGACCGGGCGCACCAGGATCGGCTGCATCACGCCCTGCGCCTTGATGGAGGCGGCCAGTTCGTTCAACGATTCCTGGTCCATGTGCGTGCGCGGCTGGTACTTGCCGGGCTGGAGGTAGTCGACGCGCAGGGTTTCCTGCCGTTGCGGTTCGCTGCTGTTGCCGGCCAGCAGGGCATCGAGCCCGCGGCCGAGGCCTTTCGGTTTGGCTGCCATATTCTGTTTCTCCCTAAAACGAAGTTTCAGTGAAGGCTAACCTTCAGGTTATGCCGTAACTAAAACGTCTTGACGCGATCGATCATCTCGGCGGCGAAGGCCAGGTAGGCCTGCGCGCCCTTGGCGGCGCGGTCGAAAAGCACGCCGGGCACGCCGTAGCTCGGCGCTTCCGCCAGGCGCACGTTGCGCGGCACGATGGATTTGAACACCTTGTCGCCGAAATGCTGCTCCAGTTGGGCGCTCACCTGGTTGGACAGCGTGCTGCGCGTGTCGAACATGACGCGCAGCAGGCCGATGATTTTCAGATCCGGATTCAGGTTAGCGTGCACCTTCTTGATGGTGTTCACCAGGTCGGAGAGGCCCTCCAGCGCGTAGTACTCGCACTGCATCGGAATGATGACGCCGTTGGCGGCGCACAGGCCGTTGAGCGTCAGCATGCTGAGCGAGGGCGGACAGTCGATGAGGACGAAATCGTAGTCCTTGTCGTGCAGCGCCAGCGCGTGCTTGAGGCGCGTCTCGCGGTTGTCGAGGTCGACCATCTCGACTTCGGCGCCGGCGAGGTCGCGATTGGCCGGCAGGGTGTCGTATTTGCCGGTCTCGGAGGCCTGGCGCGCCTCGGCCAGCGAGGTCAGGCCGAGCAGGACGTGATAGACCGAGTTCTTCAGCGTGCGCTTGTCCACGCCGCTGCCCATGGTGGCGTTGCCCTGCGGATCGAGGTCCACCAGCAGCACGCGCTGGCCCTGCGCGGCGAGCGCCGCGGCAAGGTTCACGGTGGTGGTGGTCTTGCCGACCCCGCCCTTCTGGTTGGCGACTGCAAATATGTACGACATTTTATTATCCTGTTATCCGCGTTCCACGCGCACCAGATGGCGCGCGCCCTCCACTCCCGGCACCTGCAGCGGCGTCACGCCCGCGATGCGCCAGCCGGCCGGCAGCTGGGCGATTTCCTCGTAGGGGTGCACCCCCTTCATGGCCAGCAGCGTGCCCCCCTCGGCGAGCAGGTGGCCGGACAATCTGACGAACTCGGCCAGGTCTGAGAAGGCGCGCGAGATCACCACGTCGCATTTTTCCTCCGGCTGCCAGGCCTCGACCCGCTCGCAGTGCACCGACACGTTGGCGAGGCCCAGTTCGATCTTCGCCTGCTGCTGGAAGGCCGATTTCTTCTGGTTGCTTTCCACCAGCGCCACGTGCAGGTCGGGCCGTGCGATGGCGAGCGGGATGCCCGGCAGGCCGCCGCCGCTGCCGATATCGGCCAGTCGTTTCGCGTTGCCCAGGTGCGGCAGCACGGCCAGCGAATCCAGCAGGTGGTGGCTGATCACCTGCGCCTCGTCGCGCAAGGCGGTGAGGTTGTACACCTTGTTCCACTTGCCCAGCAGCGCGGCGAAGGCGAGCAGCTTCTCCTGCGCGGCGGGCGGCAAATCCAGGCCCAGCGCGGCAAGACCGCGCGTCAGTTGTTCTTCCGACGTCATGCGCGCTTGCGGCCTTCGCGAAGCGGGGATCCGCGCCGCTTGAGATGCACCAGCAGCAGCGAAATGGCGGCAGGAGTGATGCCTTGTATCCGCGAAGCCTGGCCAAGGGTTTCCGGCTTGTGCTGGTTGAGCTTCTGCTGCACTTCGATCGAGAGGCCGCGCACCGTGCGGTAGTCGAGGTCGGCCGGCAGCGGCGTGTCTTCCTGCTCGCGACTATTGGCGATTTCCTCGGCCTGGCGGTCGATGTAGCCCTGGTACTTTGACTGGATCTCCAGCTGCTCGATGGCTTGCGCATCCGCGATCGGCTCGCCCGCGCCCGGTAGGGTCATCAAACTGGCGTAGTTCACGTCCGGCCGGCGCAGCAGTTCTGCCAGGTTGTATTCGTGCTCGAGCGGCTTGCCGAGCACGCGCTCGGCATTCGCGGCATCAACGGTCTTCGGATTCACCCAGGTGGTCTTCAGCCGCTCCTGTTCGCGCGCGATGGCGTCGCGCTTGCGGCTGAAGGCGTCCCAGCGCGCGTCGTCGACGAGGCCGAGGCGGCGGCCGGCCTCGGTCAGGCGCAGGTCGGCATTGTCCTCGCGCAGGCTGAGGCGGTATTCGGCGCGGCTGGTAAACATGCGATAGGGCTCGGAGACGCCGCGCGTGATGAGGTCGTCGGCCAGCACGCCGAGATAGGCCTCGTCGCGGCGCGGGCACCACGGCGCCTCGCCTTTGGAGAAGAGCGCGGCGTTGAGTCCGGCGAGCAGGCCCTGCGCGGCGGCTTCCTCGTAACCGGTGGTGCCGTTGATCTGGCCGGCGAAGAACAGGCCGCGGATGGCCTTCGTCTGCAGCGAAGACTGCAGACCGCGCGGATCGAAGTAGTCGTACTCGATGGCGTAGCCGGGCCGCAGGATGTGGGCGTTTTCCAGGCCCGGAATGGAGTGCACCAGGGCCAGCTGGACGTCGAACGGCAGGCTCGTCGAAATCCCGTTCGGATAGATTTCATGCGTCGTCAGGCCTTCCGGTTCGAGGAAGATCTGGTGGCTGGACTTGTCGGCGAAGCGGTGGATCTTGTCTTCGATGGAGGGGCAGTAGCGAGGGCCCACTCCTTCGATAACGCCCGTAAACATCGGCGATCTGTCCAGCCCGCCGCGGATGATGTCGTGCGTTTGACGGTTGGTATGAGTGATCCAGCAGGGCAATTGCCGTGGATGCTGGGCGGCATCGCCGAGAAAGGAGAACACCGGCACCGGGTCGTCACCGGGCTGCACCGCCATCACCGAGAAATCGATGCTGCGGCCGTCGAGGCGCGGCGGCGTGCCGGTCTTCAGGCGGCCGGCCGGCAGCTTCAGTTCGCGCAGGCGCGCGGCGAGGCTCACCGCCGGCGGGTCGCCCATGCGGCCTGCCTGGTAGTGGTCGAGGCCGACGTGGATCAGGCCGGCGAGGAAGGTGCCGGCGGTCAGCACCACCGCCTCGGCCTCGAAGCGCAGACCGAGCTGGGTGACGACGCCGGTGACGCGGTCGCCGGACACGGTGAGGTCGTCGACGGCCGCCTGGAACAGGGTGAGGTTGGGCTGGTTCTCCAGCCGGCGGCGGATGGCCGCCTTGTACAACACGCGGTCGGCCTGGGCGCGCGTCGCGCGCACCGCCGGGCCCTTGCTGGAATTGAGGATGCGGAACTGGATGCCGGCCTCGTCGGTGGCCGCCGCCATGGCGCCGCCGAGGGCGTCGACTTCCTTGACCAGATGCCCCTTGCCGATGCCGCCGATGGAGGGGTTGCAGGACATCGCCCCCAGCGTCTCGAGATTGTGCGTCAGCAGCAGCGTGCGGCTGCCGGCACGCGCTGCGGCGAGCGCCGCCTCGGTGCCGGCATGGCCGCCGCCGATAATGATGACGTCATAACGTGTGGGGAACAGCATGATCGTTGATCGCCGCGAAGAGGCGCCATCATACGCGAGGACAAGGCAAAAAAACAGGGAAATGTTTCACGTGAAACATTTCCCTGTTTAATTCTTATGTTACAGAAGCTTACTGTTTCTTGCCGCCCAATCCGAGGTAGGTTTCGACGACGCGCGGATCATCCGCCAGTTCTCGGCTCCCGCCTTCGAGGGCGATGCTGCCGGTCTCGAGCACGTAGCCGTAATCGGCGATCTGCAGGGCGGCGCGGGCATTCTGCTCGACCAGCAGGATGGCCACCCCGGTCTGCTTGAGCTCGGCGACGATGTGGAAGATCTCGCGCACGATGAGCGGGGCCAGGCCCAGGCTCGGCTCGTCGAGCATCAGCAGCTTCGGCTTGGCCATCAGGGCGCGCCCGACCGCCAGCATCTGCCGCTCGCCGCCGGAGAGCGTGCCGGCCAGCTGCGCGCGGCGTTCCTTCAGGCGCGGGAAGGTGCCGAAGACCTGGTCTATGGTTTTCCCCTGGTCGCGCTCGCCGGCACGGTAGCGCTGGAAGGCGCCGAGCAGGAGATTGTCCTCGACGCTCATCTCGCCGAACAGCTCGCGCTTCTCGGGCACCAGCGTCATGCCCATGGCGACGAGGTGCTCGACCTCGATGTCGCGCTGCACCTCTCCCTGGAAGGCGATTTCCCCCTTCGCGGGCAGCAGGCCCATGATGGCCGAGAGGAGCGTGGTCTTGCCGGCGCCGTTGGGGCCGATCACCGTGACGATCTTGCCCGCCTCTACCTTGAGATTGAGGTGATGCAGCGCCTCGACCTTGCCGTAGGAGACGCACAGATCATTTACTTGCAGAATGGGGCTGCTCATCACTCGACTCCCCCGAGATAGGCTTCGAGCACCACCGGATCCTTCTGCACTTCCTCGGGCAGGCCCTCGGAAATCTTCTCGCCGAATTCCATGACGACGACGCGATCGGCCAGGCCCATGACGAAATCCATGTCGTGTTCCACCAGCAGGATGCCCATGCCCTCGCTACGCAGCTTGCGCAGGAGCTCGGCCAGCGACTGCTTCTCGAGGTAACGCAATCCCGCTGCCGGCTCGTCGAGCAGCAGCAGGCAGGGATCGGCGGCGAGCGCCCGGGCGATTTCCAGGATGCGCTGCTGGCCGAGGGGGAGGCTGCCGGCTTCGTCGAACAGGTGCTCGCCCAGGCCGACGCGCTCGAGCTGGCGCTTCGCTTCGGCCAGCAGGCGCGCCTCCTCGCCGCGTTCAAGGTGCAGGGCGGCACTGACGACACCCTTGTCGCCGCGCAGGTGGGCGCCGATGGCGACGTTCTCGAGGACACTCATGGTGGGAAGCAGGCGCACGTGCTGGAAGGTGCGGCCCATGCCGCGCCGGGCGATCTCGCGCGAGGCCAGGCGATCGATGCGTTCGCCAAGGAAGCGGATCTCGCCGGAAGTCAACGGATCGACGCCGGAGATGCAGTTGAACATGGTGCTCTTGCCGGCGCCGTTGGGCCCGATGAGCGCCATCACCTCGCCGGCCTTGACGTTGAGGCTCATGTTGTCGTTGGCCACCAGGCCGCCGAACTGCTTGCGGGCGTCCCTGACTTCCAGCAGCACCGTGCCGGCGGCAGGCATCGCGCGCTGCGGGAGCGGCTCGGCCGGCGCGACCGTGCGTTGCCGGGCCGCACTGGCCGGCACCAGGCGCGTGAGCCAGGGCCAGAGGCCTTCGCGCGCGCGCTGCAGCACGATGACGAGCAGGATGCCGAAGAAGATCGCCTCGAAATTGCCGCTCTGGCCGAAGATCTTCGGCAGGATGTCCTGCAGCCACTGCTTGAGCACCGTCAGGACGCCGGCGCCGACCAGCGCACCCCAGACGTGCGCTGCACCGCCGACCACGGCCATGAAGAGGTACTCGATGCCGATGTGCAGGCCGAACGGCGTCGGGTTCACGAAGCGCTGCAGGTGGGCATAGAGCCAGCCCGAGACGCAGGCGTAGAGCGCGGCGACGAGAAAGATGACGATCTTGGTGCGGGCGGTATCGACGCCCATGGCCTCGGCCATCAGGCCGCCGCCCTTGAGCGCCCGGATGGCGCGCCCGGCGCGCGAGTCGAGCAGGTTCTGCGTCGCCAGCACGGCGCCGAGCAAGACCACCCAGATGAGGTAATAGAACTCGCGGCCGGTGTCCAGCTTGATGCCGAACAGTTCCAGCACCGGGATGCCGGTGAGCCCGGTGTGGCCCCCCAGAAATTCGAGGTTGCCGAAGAGGAAATACAGGCTGATGCCCCAGGCGATGGTGCCCAGCGGCAGATAGTGGCCGGACAAGCGCAGCGTCAGGAACCCCAGTACCAGCGCCACCGCGGCGGTGACGCCCAGACCGGCGACCAGGCCTATCCAGGGCGACAGGGCATGGGCCGTGGACAGGTAGCCGGTCGCATAGGCGCCCAGCCCGACGAAGGCCGCCTGGCCGAAGGAAGTCAGTCCGCCGACGCCGGTGAGCAGCACCAGTCCGAGGGCGACGATGGAATACAGCCCGATGTAATTCAGCAGCGTGACGTAGAACTCGGGCAGGAAGGCCGGCCCGGTTGCCAGCAGCCCGAGAAAAACCAGCAGGGGCAGGCGATGCTTCACTCTTCTTCCTCCACATGGTGGGAGGTCAGCGAGCGCCACAGCAGCACCGGAATGATCAGGGTAAACACGATGACCTCCTTGAAGGCGCTGGCCCAGAAGGAGGAGAAGGCCTCGAGCAGGCCCACCAGGATGGCGCCGGCGGCGGCCAGCGGGTAGCTCACCAGGCCGGCAATGATGGCGGCGACGAAGCCCTTCAGGCCGACGAGGAAGCCGGTGTCGTAGTACACCGTGGTGATGGGCGCGATGAGGATGCCCGAGAGAGCGCCGATGCCCGCCGCCAGGGTGAAGGAGAGCTTGCCCGCCATGGTGGTGGAGATGCCCATCAGGCGCGCGCCGACGCGGTTGATGGCAGTGGCGCGCAACGCCTTGCCGTAAAGGCTGCGGCCGAAGAACAGGTAGAGCGCAACGATCAGCACACCGCTTGCGCCGAGCACCCACAGCGTCTGGCCGTTGACCGTGAGCATGCCGAGGTTGAACTGCGCCTCGGAGAAGGGCGTGGTGCGCGAACCTTCGGCACCGAAGAACAGCAGTCCCAGGCCGACCAGGGTGAGATGCACGGCGACCGAGACGATGAGCAGCACCAGCACCGAGGCCTCCGCCAGCGGCTGGTAGGCGAGTCGATAGATCAGCGGGCCGAGCGGGATGACGATTGCCAGGGCGAGACCCACCTGGACCCACAGCGGCAGCTTGCCCGGTTCCAGAAAGAGGACGAGGCCGGCAATTGCCGCCGGCAGGGCAAGGTCCCACAGCGCAATGCGCTTCAGCCGCCCGAGGCTGCCGGCGCGTACCGCCATGACCGTGTCGATCAGCGCCACCAGCACGCCGGCACCGAGCAGGAGCCAGAGCGTGCCCGGCGTCTTGCCGGCCTGGAAGGCTGCCAGCGTGAGCGCTCCATAGGCAACGAACTCGCCCTGGGGAATGAAGATCACCCGGGTAACGGCAAAAACAAGCACCAGCGCCAGGGCCAGCAGCGCATAAATGGCCCCGTTTACGATGCCGTCCTGGCCCAGCAGCAAGGCGATTTGAAGATCCATTTTTTTAACTTTAAGTAAAAAAGGGCGCCGCAGAGCAGTGATTGTACGTCACCGCCCGGCGCGCGCCCTCTCCCGGCTTGCCCGTATTTCGGCGCGCTTGCGCGCGCCGGACGCCGCCCCTGGGGACGGCCTAGTCAATCACTTCTGCAGCACCCACTTGCCGTTTTCAATCTTGACCATCACGCGCGAGCGCTGGTCGAAACCGAGATGGTCCGTTTTGGTCATGTTGAACACGCCATGCGCGGCATACAGTTCCTTGGTTCCTTCGAGCGCATCACGCAGCCCGGCGCGGAATTCCTTGCTGCCCGGCTTGCCCTTCTTCAGCGCGGCAGGAACGGCATTGGCCAGCAGCAGGCCGGCATCCCAGGCGTGTGCGCCGAAGGTCGACACGCTGCCGGGTCCGTGCGCGGCTTCGTATTTCTTGATGTAATCGAGCGCCGTCTTCTTGACGGGATTCGTATCGGGAAGTTGCGCCGCCACCAGCACCGGGCCGGCAGGCAACAGGGTGCCTTCGCAGTCCTTGCCGCAGACGCGCAGGAAATCGTTGTTGGCGACGCCGTGCGTCTGGTAGATCCTGCCCTTGTAGCCCTTCTCCTTCAGGGTCTTCTGCGGCAACGCGGCCGGCGTGCCGGAACCGGCGATAAGAATCGCATCGGGATTGGAAGACATGATCTTGAGGATTTGCCCCGTCACCGAGGTGTCGGCGCGGTTGTAGCGCTCGTTGGCGACCATCTTGATCTTGCGCACTTCGGCGATCTTGCTGAACTCCTGCCACCAGCCCTCGCCATAGGCGTCCGAGAAGCCGATGAAGGCCACCGTTTTGACGCCGCTGTTGCTCATGTGCTCGGTGATGGCGGTCGACATCTGGACGTCGTTCTGCGGTGTCTTGAAGACCCAGCGGCGCTTGGCGTCCACCGGATCGACGATGCGCGCGGAAGCCGCCATCGAGATCATCGGCGTCTCGGCTTCAGCCGCGATATCGACCATCGCCAGGGAATTCGGGGTGATGGTCGAGCCGATGATGACATCCACCTTGTCTTCGGTAAGCAGCTTGCGGGTGTTCTTGACGGCGGTCGTGGTGTCGGAAGCATCGTCGAGGACGATGTATTTGACCTTCTCGCCAGCGATGGTTGTCGGCATCAGGGCAAAGGTGTTCTTCTCTGGAATGCCCAGCGAGGCGGCAGGGCCGGTCGCCGAAACCAGCACGCCGACATTGATGTCGGCGTGAGCGAACGTGACCGCACCGGCAGACAGCAGTGCAACGAAAATGGGTTTGATTCTCATCGATTCCTCCTTTAAGCGCAGAAAATTTCTTTACTGTTCAACCAATTGGTATGGCTGGCCCATGATACAAGAAATTAATCGTTTATGTCCATTTATGAATCATTGTTTGCATCCTGGGCTTCAGGCAAAGGTATCCCAGGCGAATTTCACGATGAAGACGCTGGCCACGCCGAGAAAGACACGCCTGACGAAAGCGGCGCCATGAAGGATTGCCAGATGCGAGCCGACCAGGGAACCGCCAATGTTGAAAACCGCCATGGCCAGGCCGGTAGCCAGGAGGATATAGGCGTTTGCGCCAAAGTACAGTAACGCTGCCAGATTGGTGGCGGCGTTGACGATCTTTGCCGAAGCCGAGGCGCGCAGGAAATCCAGGCCGAAGAAGCGGACGAACATGAAGACCAGGAAGCTTCCCGTACCCGGCCCGAAGAAGCCGTCATAGAAGCCGATCACGCCGCCGATGAATACTGCCAGCAGCATGTCCCGCCGGCCGTGCACCCGGTTCTGGTCCACCGCTCCCAAATTCTTCCTGGTGTAGGTGTAGGCGGTAACAACAACCAGCAGCAGCAGGACCAGCGGCCGCAACCATTCCTTGGGCAACAGGGAAACCGTCATGGCACCGAAGTAGGCCATGACGAACGCGGAAAAGGCGGCCGGCAGGGCCGCCCGCCAGGGCACGTCGATGCGCCGCGAATAACGCAGGGCGGCACTGGCTGTGCCGAAAATACTGGCCAGCTTGTTGGTACCGAAGAGTGTGGCCGGTGGCGCCTGGGGCAGGATGCCGAATAGCGCCGGGATCTGGATCAGGCCCCCTCCCCCGACCACGGCATCGACAAGCCCTGCCGCGAATGCGGCGGTGCACAATAAAATGAGGTCAACCGGTTCCACGTGGAACAATCCGCCTGTCCGGTACTTACTTGCCTATGCAGAAACGGGAAAAGATCTCCCCCAGCAGGTCATCCGGCGTAAGCTCTCCGGTTATCGCGCTCAGCGACTCTTGCGCCAGGCGCAGTTCCTCCGCGAATAACTCAAGATGGTCCGGCTGGGCCTGGGCAGCACGCAAACTCGCCAAAGCCTTTTCCAGTGCCATGAGATGCCGCTCCCGGGCGAGAAACACGTCTTCGGCACCTGCTTGCCATCCAGCAATGCGCAACAATTCCTTGTCGAGCGCATCCATCCCTGCTCCGGTCTTGGCCGATAGCCAAAGGCTTACCCGGCCGTCCGCTGCCACTTGCCTGGAGGGGCCGCTCGCCAGATCGCATTTGTTGAACAGGGCGATCTGCTCCACGCCGACCGGCAGTTGGCTGGCGATGGCCTCGTCGGCCGCCGTCATCCCCGTCCGTGCATCGAGTAGATGCAGCACCACATCGGCACGCTCGATCTCCGCCCAGCTGCGGGCTATGCCGATCCGCTCGACTTCGTCTTCAGTCTCGCGCAAGCCCGCCGTGTCGACGATGTGCAAGGGAATGCCGCTCACCTGGATGGTCTCGCGCAAGGCGTCCCGCGTCGTGCCCGGTACGGCAGTAACGATGGCGCGCTCCTCGCCGGCCAGACGATTGAGCAGGCTGGATTTTCCAACATTGGGTTGACCGGCCAGAACGACATGCAAGCCGCTTCGCAGCAAGCTGCCCTGGCGGGCCTGGCCCTGCAGCCGGCCAACGGCATCGATCAAGGCTGCCAGCTGGCCGGCAGCATCCGCCTGACGCAGAAAATCGATCTCCTCCTCGGGGAAATCGAGCGTGGCCTCGACCAGCATGCGCAGGCTGATGAGTCGATCGACGAGCTCGTGTATCTGGCGCGAAAACTCGCCCGAAAGGGACCGTACGGCAGAACGTGCCGCCGCCGATGTGGTGGCTTCGATCAGGTCGGCCACCGCCTCGGCCTGGGCAAGATCCAGCTTGTCGTTTAGATAGGCGCGACGGGTAAACTCTCCCGGCTCGGCCAGACGGGCGCCGAGGTCAAGGCAACGTCGCAACAGCAACTGCATCACCACCGGCCCGCCGTGTCCCTGCAGCTCGAGAACATCTTCCCCGGTATAGGAATGGGGGGCAGGAAAGTAAAGGGCAATGCCCTCATCGATTTCGGCGCCTGCCGCATCGAGAAATCGGGCAAGCGTGGCAACGCGTGGCTTGGGGAGGGTTCCGATCAGGCTGCGGGCAACAGAATCGAGTGCGGTGCCGGACAGGCGCACAACACCGATGCCACCGCGCCCGGGCGCGGT
>UBJH01001239.1_pt1 | contig 17084 bp, 14 predicted proteins | sample 2193721 | NCBI WGS metagenome assembly UBJH01 (sample SAMEA4703186, study PRJEB27089) | metagenome | reverse complement strand
AGCGTGCCGGTCTTGTCCACGATCAGGGTGTCGACCTTGCGCAGGTTCTCGATCGCCGCCGCGTCGCGGAACAGCACGCCGTGGGTCGCCGCCTTGCCGGTGGCGACCATCACCGACATGGGTGTGGCCAGGCCGAGCGCGCAGGGGCAGGCGATGATCAGCACGGCCACCGCGTTGATCAGGCCGTAGGCCCAGGAAGGCTGCGGTCCGAACAGACCCCAGCCGAAGAAGGTCAGCAGCGCGACCGCCACAACGCCGACGACAAAGTACCCGGCGACGACGTCGGCCATGCGCTGCATCGGCGCGCGCGAGCGCTGCGCCAGCGCCACCATCTGCACGATCTGCGCCAGCACCGTCTGCGCGCCGATCTTCTCGGCGCGCATCACCAGCGCGCCGCTGGTGTTCAGCGTGGCGCCGATGAGCTTGTCGCCGGCTATCTTGCCCACCGGCATCGGCTCGCCGGTGAGCATGGATTCGTCCACCGCGCTGTCGCCGGCGAGGACCACACCATCCACCGGCACTTTCTCGCCCGGGCGCACGCGCAGGCGGTCGCCGGGATGCACATGGGTGAGCGGAATGTCCTCCTCGCTGTCGTCCTCGCGGATGCGCCGCGCCGTCTTCGGCGCCAGTCCGAGCAGGGCGCGGATGGCGGCGCCGGTTTCCGAGCGCGCCTTGAGTTCCAGCACCTGGCCGAGCAGGGTGAGCGAGATGATCACCGCAGCGGCCTCGAAGTACACGGCGACATGACCATTGGGGCCGCCGATGCGGAACGAGGGCGGGAAGATGCCGGGCAGCACGGTCGCCGTCACGCTGTAGATCCAGGCCGCACCGGTGCCGAGGCCGATCAGGGTCCACATGTTCGGGCTGCGGTTCTTCACCGACTGCGCGCCGCGCACGAAGAACGGCCAGCCCGCCCACAGCACGACGGGCGTGCCCAGGGCGAGTTCGACCCAGGGCCGCGCGGCGCCGAAGAGCGGGTCGAAAAGGCCGCCCGACATGGCGATCAGGGTGACCAGAACCGTCAGCGGCAGCGTCCACCGGAAACGGCGGCGGAAGTCGGCCAGTTCGGGATTCTCGCCTTCTTCGAGTTCCGGCAGCACCGGCTCCAGCGCCATGCCGCACTTCGGGCAGGTGCCGGGACCGATCTGCCGCACTTCCGGATGCATGGGACAGGTGTACTCCGCGCCCGGCGGCGCGGCTGGCACCGGCGCCGGTTCCGGCGAGGGCGACAGGTAGCGCTGCGGCTCGGCCTCGAACTTCGCCAGGCACTTGGCGCTGCAGAAGCGGATCGTTCTGCCGGCATGCACGGTCGCATGCGGCGAATCCGGCTTGACCGCCATGCCGCAGACCGGATCGCGCAGGGTCGCCTCTGCACCGTCTCCGGTTTGATCGGGGCGATGGACATGATGCGCGTCGTGATGCGACATGAGAGCCTCCCGCTAGCGAATGCCTGCCTTGCGCTGCTGCATGCGAACGTATGCAGTGATATGCGCGACATCGTCCGGCCTTATCCCCGGCACTGGCGGCATGTCGCCGAACTTCCAGTGGTGCGCGCGCACGCCGTTTCGGGCGGCCATCTGAAAAGCCGCATCGCCATGGTGCGAAGGCTCGTACACCCTGTGCAGGAACGGCGGGCCCTTATCCGTACCCTGAAGTTCCGGACCATGGCAGCTCGCGCAGTTCTTCTCGTACAGGGCCTTGCCTGCTGAGGGGTTCGGCATCAGGCCCGGGCTCGGCTTGGGTATCTGCCCCGTTTGTGCCGCCGCCGGCAGGCTGAAGAAGGCGACGGCAAGCAGAACGATTCCGCGCTTCATGCCGAGATCAGCACGGCGGCTGCTTGGGCAGCAGGCCATGCTGACGGTGCGCGCGAAGATAGCGTTGCGGGTCTGCGAGGAATGCATCCCTGCATAGCTGCGCACAAAAATAGTACGTCTTGCGTCGATACTCGGCTTCCGCAACCGCAGTGAGGCGACTGACGACCATGCCGCAAACAGGGTCCTTGTGGCTTCTTTCATCCGGACGGTGCTTCATCTTTGCTCCTTGAGATCGGCATCAATTCCCCGGCTTGGCCGGCTCGCCCTGCTGCATGCCCATGCGGCCCTGCATCATCATTTGCATCATGTCCATGCGCTTTTCCATCATGTCCATGCGCTTGTTCATCATCTCGCCGGGCCCGGACGCGCCTTGCCCCATCATGCCTTGGCCACCCATCATTCCGCCGCCCATGCCACCGCCCATCATGCCCATGCCGCCCTTGCCCATCATGCCGCCTTCCATCATCGGGCAGCCCATCATGCCGGCCTGCATGCCGCGGGCCATCATCATGTTCTCCTGCATGGTCTGCATGTGCTCGGCCATCGCCTTCTGCCGATCGTCGTCGGTCTTCGACTTGGCGATGCGGTCGAGCTGGTTCTGCATCTTCTTGACGTTGTCCTGCATTTTCTTGACCGTCTGCGCGGGTGCGGCCGCGGGTTTGGCGGGCGCGGCCTTCGCTTCCTGGGCTTTCTCGGGATGGTGTGCGTCGTCGGCAAACACCGGGGCCGCAAACGCAAGCGAAGCGGCAAGGGCTGTCATGGCAATTTTGTTCATGGTCGTTCTCCGTAGAAAAAAGTGCTTGTGGTCGGTATGCGTGTCCTTGGCGACACCCTTCATGCGGTTGTCCCCGTCCGGTTTGAGCGTCGCGACAGCGTTTGGTTTCCCGGCGAAGATGGTCAGCAGCAATTTAGCTTCCGTTTTCTGCAAGCGGCTCGATGAAGAAGCGCCCAGTCATGCCGGCCTCCATATGGCCGGGCACCAGGCAGGCAAAATCCACGGTTCCCGGCTTGTCGAACTGCCAGACGATGCCGCCGCGCTGGCCGGCCTTCAGCGTGACCATGTTCGGCTCGGCATGCTGCATGCCGGGCATCTTGCGCATCATTTCGGCGTGGTCCTTGAGCTCGCCCAGCGTGCCGATTACCATTTCATGCGGCGTCTTGCCGGCGTTCTTGACGAACAGCCGGACTGTCTCGCCGGCCTTGACGCTGATTTTGCCCGGCGTGAATTGCATGGCGTCATCCATGGTGACTTCGATGGTGCGGCTCACCTTGGCCGGGTCGCCAGGCTTTCCGGCCATCGACGCGGGCGCTGCCTTCTGCATAGTCGACATGTCATGGCCCTGCATCATCTGCTGGGCCTCCATGCCATGGCCACCGGCGGGGTCCCCTGCCGCCAGGGCAATAGCCGGCAGTGCGCCAAGAATCAGAATCGAAAGTGTCTTCAGTTTCATATTTTTGTCTCCTGTTGGGTTGAGTGATTCGAGAGCCGTTGCAATACATCAGAACCAGAAGCGCACGCCGGCAACCCAGCGTGTTTCACCGGTCCTTTCGCCCGCAGCGCGGGCCAGGTCGGCCGTCTCTCCAAATTTTCCGACCCTTTCGACGCCGACATAAGGGGCGAACTCCCGCGAGAATTCGTATCTCAGGCGCAGGCCGGCCACACCTTCCGACAGCCCGGCGCCGGTATCGCGCGCTTTGTCCCGCCTGCCGTACCAGTTGACCTCGACGCGCGGCTGCAAAACGAGCTTTTGCGTGAGCAGCACCTCGTACTCCGCACCCAGGCGTAACGCCGTTCTTCCCCGATTGCCCACGTAGGCAGCCGCATCGACTTCGAACCAGTAAGGGGCAATGCCCTGCACGCCGAAGGCCAGCCAGCCGCGATCGGAGCCCACGCCGCTGTCGTATCGCATACCCAGTTGCGTATCCCAGAAAGTGGCGATGGCATGGCCCCATAGCAACTCGGTCCGGGCCTCTTGCAGTTTGCCTTTGGAGACGTCGCCCTCGGCCTTGACGACCAGGCGGTCATAATCACGGCCGAACCAGCCTTGGACGTCGTAGGACGCACCATTGCCATCACGGGTGTGGCTTCGTTCCAACCGATCGATCAGGAGCGCGCCAAAGTTGTGCTCGTCGGACAGGCGCAGGACGCGTGGCCCGGGGAGCGCATACGGTCCCGATTCAAGCGTGTAACCGCCGGAATAGGCATGCGGATCGCGCGCGTCGGGCGGGGCCGATCCACCCTGCATGTTCATTTCGCCGTGGTCCATGCCCGGCATTTCACCGACGGTTTCCGTCTTTCCCGGCTTCATACCGGGCATCGCACCGGGATCCATCCCGCCGTGGTCCATTGCCGGCATCGCATCCTGGGCCGCCTTGTGCTTGTTCGCGTCAGACGCAGCACCCTGATGCTGAGCATGGTTCATCGGCTCGGCGGCGGGGCCGGTTTGCGCCCGGACGGGCGTCGCGCCAAGGCCGATGATTGCCATAGCCAGGGCTCTCGTTCGCTTGTTTATCATTTTCATTTTCCTGTCGTTCCCGCCAGCGCTTAGGCCACCACCACTTCGCGGAACATTCCCGCATCCATGTGGAGCATCAGATGGCAATGCCAGGCCCAGCGGCCCAGCGCGTCGGCGGTAACGAGGAAGCTGATACGTTGCGCCGGCTGCACGGGAATGGTGTGGCGGCGCGCCTGGAAGCCGCCGCCGTCCTGCTCCAGTTCGCTCCACATGCCGTGCAGGTGCATGGGATGGGTCATCATGGTGTCGTTATGGAGAATGACCCGCAGCCGCTCGCCAAAGCGAAAATGCACCGGCGTCGACTGGCCGAACTCGAGGCCGTCGAGCGACCACGTGTAGCGCTCCATGTTGCCGGTCAGATGCAGTTCCACTTCGCGCTCAGGCCCGCGCGAGTCGAGCGCACCACCGATGGTGCGCAGATCCGACAGCGTCAGCACGCGGCGCCCGTTGTTGCGCAGGCCAACCCCCGGGTCATCGAGATTGGTGCGCGCCATGTCCACCCGCATGTCGGTGCCGGGGCCATATTCGGTTTTCGCATGGCGCGCCTGCGTACTCGGTTTGGCCAGCTTGCCGCCCATGTTCATCCCAGCCTGCATGGCGTGCGTGCTGTGGTCCATGGCCGTTCCGCCGTGGTTCATGCCGCCCATTCCAGCCGACCCGCCATGGCTCATGCCGGCCATGCCGCCGCCCATCGCGCCCATCGCGCCCATCATGTCGGTCATGGGCAACCATTCGGCCGGGTCGATTCCGGGCACGGGCGCCTCGAGCCCCTCGCGGACGGCCAGAGTGCCGCGCGCGAAACCCGTGCGATCCATCGCCTGGGCAAACACCGTGTAGGCATCGTCTTTCGGCGCCACCATCACATCGTAGGTTTCACCCGGCCCGAACCTGAATTCGTCGACCGTCACCGGCTCGACGTCCTGGCCGTCCGCCTGCACCACCGTGAGCTTGAGCCCGGGAATCCGCACGTCATAGAAGGTGTTGGCGGCGCCGTTGATGAAGCGCAGCCGCACCCGCTCGCCCGGACGGAACGTTCCTGTCCAGTTGCCCGTCGGAGTCGTGCCGTTCATCAGATAAGTGAGCGTCGCGGCCGAGAGGTCGGCCAGGTCGGTCGGACTCATGCGCATTTCGTTCCACATCTTGCGCTTGTCGATCGCCGCCTTGAGGCCATTGCGCGACGCGTCTCCGAAGAAGTCCGCCGCTGTCGGCTGGTTATAGTTGTAGTAATCGCTCTGCGTCTTCAGCTTGGCGAAGACGCGCATCGGATCTTCGTCGGTCCAGTCCGACAGGTGGATCACGTGGTCGCGATCGGCCTTGATCGCCTCGCCACCGGACGGCTCGATGACGATGGCGCCGTACATGCCGGTCTGTTCCTGCGTGCCGGAGTGCGAGTGATACCAGTAGGTGCCGCTTTGCTCGACCTTGAACCGATACGTGAAGGTATCTCCCGGTGCGATACCCTTGAAACTGATGCCCGGCACGCCGTCCATCTGGAACGGCAGGATGATTCCGTGCCAGTGAATGGAAGTATCTTCGCGCAGCGTGTTGGTCACGCGTATCGTGACCGTATCGCCTTCGCGCCAGCGCAGCGTAGGCGCCGGGATCGATCCGTTGATGGTGGTGGCCATGCGCGGATTGCCGGTGAAATTCACCGGCGATTCCGCAATGACAAGATTGAATTCGGTGCCGCTGAGCACCGGTGCGCCGCGACTGACCGCTTTGGTGCCGGTTGCCCAGCCCGGCTTGACGACGGACGACAAGCCGAGCAGCACGCCGCCGGCCGCCAGACCTTGCACGAATCGGCGGCGCAGCAAATGCGGAACTGGCAGGCAATCGGGTTTCATGCGAGTCCATCCTCAAATCGATATGGTGTTTGTCTGAACCCCAAGCTAAATCAATCGGTTCATCGTTGACGGGGCATCAATGCGTGTGGTCGGTATGCGTGTCTTTCGCGACAGCCAGCGGCGTGAAGCGCGCCTGTTCGGCCTGCTTGCCGGCCAGGGTGATGGACACCACCGCTTTCGTGCCCGGCATCGAGGCGTACTTGGCGACACCCTTCATGCGGTTGTCCCCGTCCGGTTTGAGCGTCGCGGCACCCTTTAGCTTCCCGGCGAGGATCGTCGCCGTGCCGGCGGCGCCGGCGGTGGGAATCTTCTGGCCGGCGTGGTCGGTCACGTACACCACGACGGGGTTCTCCTTGGCCTCCTTGGCGTCCTTCACCAAGACCAGCTCATAGTGATAGGGCCCGGCCATGCGCAACTGGCCGCCGTTGGGCGCCTTCTGCGTGTCGAGATAGGCGTCGTCATGGGCCAGGGCGGCGCCCGCGGCAAAAGTCAGTCCCGCCAGGACGGCGATGGATGCGATGCTTTTCATTGCTTCTCCTTCCAAGTTGAGGTTAAAAACTTTCCTTCTCTTTCATGGCCAGCAGCCGCTGCAAGGGCTTCTCGCCCCACAGACGGAACATCACCGGCGTCAGCAGCGTGTCCAGCAGCGTGGAACTCACCAGGCCGCCGAAGATGACTACGGCCACCGGGTGCAGCACTTCCTTGCCCGGCGCATCGGCCGAGAGCAGCAGCGGCACCAAGGCGAAGGCCGCCACCAGCGCCGTCATCAGCACCGGCGTCAGGCGCTCGAGCGAGCCGCGCACGATCATGTGGTCGCCGAACTGCTCGCCCTCGAAGGCGCACAGGTTGATGTAGTGACTGATCTTGAGGATGCCGTTGCGCGTGGCGATGCCGGTCAGGGTGATGAAGCCGACCAGCGCCGCCACCGAAAGCGGCTGGCCGGAAATCCACAGGGCGACGACGCTGCCGACCAGCGCCAGCGGAATGTTGCCCATGATGATGGCCGTCAGCGCCATCGAGCGGTAGCGGCTGTAGAGCACCAGGAAGATCATCGTCAGCGAGACCAGCGCCAGCAGGGCGATCAGGCGCGCCGCCTGCTCCTGCGCCTGGAACTGGCCTTCGAGGGCGGTGAAATAGCCTTCGGGCAGGGGCCGCGCGGCGAGCTCGGCGCGAATGTCGGCGATGACTTTCGACATGTCGCGGCCGTCGGTATTGGCGGAGATGACAATGCGGCGGCGCGCATTCTCGCGGCTGACCTGGTTGGGTCCGTCGCTGTCCTCGATCGCCGCCAACCGGGAGAGGGGCACATGCCCGCCGGGCGTCTCGATGAGCAGATCCGGTAGCTCGCGCAGCCCGCGTCCGCTCTCGGGCAGGCGCACCAGCAGGTCGAAACGGCGATTGCCCTCGACGATCTGCGTGATGCGCTCCCCCTCGATCATCTGCTCCAGCGAAGTCAGGAGGGCGCCCGGCGCCACGCCGTAGCGCGCCGCCTGCTCGTAGTCGACGCGGATCTTGATCTGCGGAATGAGCACCTGCTTCTCGATCTGCAGGTCGGTGACGCCGGGGATCTTCGCCAGCCGCGCGCGCAGGTCGGCGGCCAGGCCGCGCAGGGTGTCGAGATCGTCGCCATACACCTTCAGCGCGATCTGCGCGCGCACGCCGGAGAGCAGGTGGTCGAGGCGATGCGAGATGGGCTGGCCGACGTTGCTCACCGCCGGCAGCGCGGCCAGGCGCGCGCGAATGTCGCCGATGATCGCCTCCCGGCTGCGTTCGGAAGGCTTCAGGTCGACGTCCATCTCGGTGTAGTGCACGCCCTCGGCATGCTCGTCCAGCTCGGCACGCCCGGTGCGGCGGCCGACCTTGGTCACCTCCGGCACGCCGGCGACGATTTGTTCCGCCAGGGTGCCGATGCGGTTCGACTCGGCGAGCGAGGTGCCGGGGTTGAGCAGCACGTTCACCGTCAGCGTGCCTTCGTTGAACGGCGGCAGGAAGGAGCGCGGGAAGAGCGGGATGCTGGCGGCGGTGAGCGCGACCACCGCCGCGGCGCCGGCGAGCAGCGCTCGGCTGCGGCCGAAGGACCAGTGCAGCAGCTTCGCATCCCAGCGCTTGAGCCGGGTCACCAGCGGGCTGTCGCCGGCATGCAACTGCTTCATCCCCGGCAGCAGGTAGTAGGCCAGCACCGGCGTGACAGTGACCGAGACGATCATGCTGGCGAGGATGGAAACGATGTAGGCCACGCCGAGCGGCGTGAACAGGCGGCCTTCGATGCCGGGCAGGACGAACAGCGGCACGAACACCAGCACGATGATGAAGGTGGCGTAGACGATGGCCGAGCGCACTTCCAGCGTCGCCTTGGCGATGACTTCCGCCACCGGCCGCGGCTCGGCCAGATCGCGATTGAGCTTTAGGCGGCGCAGGACGTTCTCCACGCCCACCACCGCATCGTCCACCAGCTCGCCGATGGCGATGGCGAGCCCGCCCAGGGTCATGGTGTTGATGGACAGGCCGAAGTAGCGGAACACCAGCGCGGTCACCAGCAGCGACAGCGGGATCGCCGTCAGCGAGATCAGCGTGGTGCGCACGTTGAGCAGGAACAGGAAGAGGATCACCGCCACCAGGATGGCGCCGTCGCGCAGCGCCTCCTCGACGTTGGTCACCGAATGCTCGATGAAGTCGGCCTGCTTGAAGAGGAACTGCGGCGCTTCGACGCCCTGCGGCAACGACTTCGACAGATCGGCCATGGCGCGCTCGACCTCGCGCGTCAGGGCCACGCTGTCGGCGGAGGGCTGTTTCTGCACGGAAAGGATCACGGCCGGTTTGGCGTTGTAGCCGGCGTCGCCGCGCTTGATGGCCGGGGCCAGTTTCACCTCGGCGACCTGCTTGAGCAGGATCGGCTGGCCGTTTCTTACCGCCACCACCAGGTTCTGCAGATCCTCGATGCGGCTGGTGCGGCCGATCTGGCGGATCAGATACTCGCGGCCCTGCGCCTCGAGGAAGCCGCCGCTGGTGTTGGCGCCGAAGTCCTTCAGCGCGGCTTCCAGCTTCTCGCGCTCGATGCCCAGCGCCTGCAACTGCGCCGGCTTCAGCTCGACGCGGTACTGCCGCACCTCGCCGCCGATCGGAATCACCTGGGCGATGCCGGGAATGGTCAGCAGGCGCGGCCGCATCACCCAGTCGGCGTATTCGCGCACGGCCATCGGACTCACCTTGGCCGGGTCCGCATTTGGGTTGATGGGCAGCGCGATCAGCAGGATCTCCCCCATGATCGACGAGATCGGGCCCAGTTGCGGCACGATGCCTTCGGGCAGTTGCTCACGCACCAGGTTCAGGCGCTCGCTGATCTGCTGGCGGTTGCGGTAGATGTCCGAGCCCCACTCGAACTCGACATAGACGATGGACAGGCCGATGCCGGAGACGGAGCGCACGCGCGTGACGCCCGGCATGCCGTTCATGCTCGATTCGACGGGGAAGGTGACGAGTTGCTCGACCTCCTCCGGCGCCATGCCGCCGGCCTCGGTCATCAGCGTCACCGTCGGCTTGTTGAGGTCGGGGAAGACGTCCACCGGCATCTGGCGCACGGTGAGCGCGCCGTAGATCACCAGCAGCAGCGACACGCCGAGGACAATCAGCCGCTGCTTCAGGCTGGCGTGGATGATGTATTCGAACATGGCTATCTGACCTGGGCGAGCAGGCCGGCGCCTTCGGTGACGATGCGTTCGCCGTTCTTGATTCCGGAAATCGCCGCCGCGCGGGCCGCGTCGAGCGGCGCCACGCTCACTTTGCGCAGAACGAAGCGTTCCGCCCCGTCACGCACCCACACCGCCGTCTCGCCGGCACTGACTTTTATCAGCGCGACCTGCGGCAGCGCCGCACCCTTGACGGTGCGCGAGGTCTGGGCGATCACCTTCAGCGGCTGGCCGACGGCGACCGGGACGTCAGTCGACTTGACGCGGAACAGCAAGGGGATGGCCTGCTCGCGCAGTTGCCGGCCGCCGCCGACGAACTGCAGCTCCAGCGCGCCGTTGCCGGGCAAGGGCGCGGAAGCCGTGGCAAGGCCCTCCGCCAGCGCCGCGTCGTAGGCCAGCGCCTCCACCGCCAGGCGCGCCGGGTCGATCACCTCGAACAGGATTTCCTTCGCTTCCACCACCTGCCCGGCCACCACATTGGCGGCGCCGATCACGCCGGATACCGGTGCAGTTAGCCGTTCCGGCGCGCCGATGCTGGCGCCGACGGCGGCGCGGCGCTTCTTCAGCGCCTCGGCCTCGAAGCGCGCCGTCTCGATGGCCGCTTTCGACACGACGCCCTCCAGCTCCACATAGCGAACGAGCTTGCGCTCGGCGATGGCGAGCTGCGCGTCGATCTCGGCGAACTGCGCCTGCTGGTTGCCGCGCTCGATGCTGCTGGCGACGGGGCGCAGATACGCCAGCACCTGGCCCTTGGCGACCTTCTGTCCCAGCGTCGGCAATCCCTTCGGGCCGGCCTCGATGCGGCCGGACTGGGTCGCCTGGATGCGCCCGCCGGCGTTCGGGTCGGCGATCACCTTGCCGTTGAATTCGACAGTGGCCGCCAGTTCGCCGACCGCTGCGACGATATGGCGCAGGCCGAGCTGGCGCTGCACCGTCTTGGGCACGAACAGGCTGCCGTCGGGAAGCCGCTGCGCCGCCGTCGCTTCGGCGGGCAGCGCTCCCGCCGGCGCCGGTTTAGCGGCGGCTGCGGGCTTCTTGTCCTGGCTGTGATCCTCGTCGCCGTGGGCGTCGGCCCGCCCGGCGGCAAGCCCCAATAGCGCGGCCATGACAACGGCCGCAAGATTCATTCGAGACATCGATTCCATCCTTAGTAGTGTTTGCGGTTCATCTTGCGCCGGCGCACGGCGACGAGGCCGGCGCCGGCCAGCAACAGCGCGCCCGAGGCGCCCCACACCGTCCATTCGCCCCAGCCGTGGGCATGTTCGACACCGGGCTGCGGCGCGGCGAGGTCGAGCGTGGCGGTGAGCAGGTCGGCGGCCTCGCCCGCCTGCACGGAAATCGTCAGCGGGTACTTGCCGGGATTGGCGAAGGCCTGGCCCGGCACCGCATACACGCCCGGCGCGATCTGGGCCGCGACGGCCTTGAAGGCTCCGCTCTCGATCTCGATCTCGGCGTCGGGCACGGGCGCGTTGTCGGCGTAGCGGTCGAGATAGAGGGTCAGCTTGCCTTCCGCCAGCACGGCGACCAGCTCGAATTCGTCGGACTGCGCGGACGTGCGCGGCGCGACATCGCCCGCCATAGCCGGTGCGGCGCCGTCGCCATGATCCTCACCGCCGTGCGCCCAGGCGGCCGACGCGAGGAAAGCCGCCGCAATGAATGAAATGAAGTGCTTAGTTACGGCGTAACGCCCGCTGACGCAGGTATTAGCCTGCACTGAAACTCCGCTTTGCTCCGTTTTCAAGGCAGAACCCCCAGAACTTGTTTGAGACGGGATTGGGCCGCGGCATGCGCGACCTGTTGACGGTTGTTGAAAGTCTCGGCCTCGAAGGCGGCGGCGCGCACGCGCAGCAGCGTCGTCAGGTCGGCTTCGCCCAGCGCGAACGATTTCTCGGTCAGGCTCAGGTTGTCGGCGGCCAGTTCGCGGCGTTCCCGTGCCATGGCGAGCTGGCGCTCGGCCGCGGCGAGGTCGAGGCGAGCTCTGTCGACATCGAGTTGCAGCCGGTGCCGGGCCAGCGCCAGCTCGGCGTCGGCCTGGGAGGTCTCGGCCCGGGCGGCGGCGCTCTCCTGGCGCACGCGCGGACCAGAGGAGAAGGGAATCGTCAATTTCACGCCGATCATGTTGGCGTAAGGCTCGGAGAAATCCCCCCGCTCGCGCACCACGCGTACGGCGAACTCGGGCGCGTCGCGGCGGGTTTCCTCGGCCACGCGCTGCTTGCTGCGCGCCGTCCGGGCTGCAGCGGCAGCCGCTGCCAACTGGGGGTGATCATCGGAAGGCTCCCGCGCAGGAACCGCCCGCTCCTCTGCCAGCACGGCGGGCGCCGATGTGCCGGTGAGGTTGTGCCAGGCCTGTTCGGCGGCAAGCAGGGCGGCCTTCGCCTCGATGGCTTCCGCTGCCGCGGCCAGGCGTTCGCTTTGCGCCAGATTGGCATCGATGCGGGCCAGATCGCCGGCTTTGTAGCGGCGCTGCACATCCTCGTCCAGCGCGCGGGCGGTCTCCGCGCGGCGCGCGGACAGATCGCGCGCATTGCGGGCAGCGGCTACGGTCCACCAGGCTTCGCGCACTTCGCCCGCCAGCTGCAGGCGCAGGGCTTTGCTTCGCGCGGCGACTTCCGCCATGGCGCTCTCCGCCTCCGACTCGCGTGCCGCCTTCTGCCCGGGCAGCCAGAGCGGAACGGCCATTTCGGCCTCCCATTCCTGCTTGCCGCGGTTGCGGTTGAGCCGGTCGTTCAGGCCGGAAAGGGACAGCGCAGGCGGGGCGGGCGTGAAGCCGGCGGCGATCTCGGCGCGCGCCCGCGCTTCGTCCTCCCGCGCGGCAAAGGCAGCCGCCTGCGGATGGCGGGTCCAGGCCTGCTCCAGCGCCTCGCCGAGGCTCTGGGCATAGGCCGGCCAGACGATTGCCAGCCCGACCAGCAGCATCGGTATTGTTTTCATCGGGGCTTGTCCTCCCTTGTTCATGGTGGGCATGATGCTTTCAGCCCCCCAACTAAAAGCTGACAGGAACATTACAAGTTTGTAATCTTCGAAAACCGGGGGTCCGCGCATGCACAATTGGCCCACGTGACCACGTCCACAAGGGATGCGATGAAAATCCTGATCGTCGAAGACGAGCCAAAGACCGGCGACTACCTGAAGCAGGGCCTGTCCGAGGCCGGCTTCGTGGCGGACCTGGTGCGCGACGGGGTTGACGGCAGGCACCTGGCGCTGACCGACGACTACGATCTGGTGGTGCTCGATGTCATGCTGCCGGGACTCGACGGCTGGCAGGTGCTGCGGGAGCTCCGCCAGGCCGGACGGCACATGCCCGTACTGTTCCTGACCGCCCGCGACCAGGTCGAGGATCGGGTGAAGGGACTTGAGCTGGGAGCGGACGATTACCTCGTCAAGCCGTTCGCTTTCTCGGAACTGCTGGCGCGGGTGCGCACGCTCCTGCGCAGGGGCAAGTCCAAGGAACCTGAACTGCTCCAGGTTGCCGACCTGGATCTGGACCTCCTGCGGCGCCGGGTGACGCGCGCCGGAAAACGCATCGATCTCACCGCCAAGGAATTCGCCCTGCTCGAACTGCTGCTGCGCCGCCAGGGCGAGGTGCTGCCGCGTTCCCTCATCGCTTCCCAGGTCTGGGACATGAATTTCGACAGCGACACCAATGTCATCGAAGTTGCCATGCGGCGGCTGCGGGCGAAGATCGACGACGATTTCGAGCCCAAGCTGATCCGCACCGTCAGGGGCATGGGTTACGTCCTCGAAAATTCCGAGACGACATGAAGCGCCCCCAGTCGATCACCTTCCGGCTCACGCTGTTCTTCTCCACGGCCTCGACCGTCGTCCTCATAGTGATCGGCTACTGGGTCGGCGTAGCGGTGGAGATGCACTTCGAGGAACAGGACCGGCACGAACTCGAGGGCAAGCTGGCGCTGATCCGCCACACCCTGTCGAAGGCGCACTCGCCGAACGATCTGGAAAACGTTGCCCAGCGGCTCGAGGACGCCCTCGTCGGGCATCACGGCCTGTCGATTTCGGTCGCCGGGCCGGATCGGCGTCCGCTGTTCGCGTCGCCGGATGCGGCGCTGCTTGCGCCGCTGCTGGAGAAACAGTCCGGCTTCGATGCTTCCAAATCGTCGGGGGCCGTAGTGTGGTCGCAGGACGGGCAGGTCTACCGGGGCATTGTCGCAGCGGCGGCAACAGCTATCCCCGGCGTGGCCCCCGCCACGGTCGCCCTCGCCCTGAATATCGGTCATCACCTTGACTTCCTGGCGGCATTCCGCAAGAGCCTGTGGCTGGCCGTCGCCATCGGCATCCTGCTGACGGCGCTGCTCGGCTGGATCGCCGCACGCAGGGGACTGGCGCCGGTGCGCGACATGGCGCGGGTGGCCCGCGGCATCTCCGCCAGCCGCCTTGAAAACCGCCTGACGCTCGACAGCGTGCCGGTGGAACTGGTCGAACTGGCGCTCGGCTTCAACGATATGCTTGCCCGCCTGGAGGATTCCTTTCGGCGCCTGTCGGACTTCTCCTCGGATCTGGCCCACGAACTGCGCACTCCCATCAGCAACCTGATGACCCAGACGCAGGTGGCCCTCTCAAAGGCCAGATCGGCCGACGAGTATCGCGAAGTGCTCTATTCGAACCTGGAGGAGTACGACCGGATTGCCCGCATGATCGGCGACATGCTGTTCCTGGCAAAGGCCGACAACGGCCTGATCGTACCGCACAGCGAGCCCGTCAACCTGGCCGAGGAAGTGCGGCAGCTTTTCGACTTTTACGAAGCCCTGTCGGAAGACCAGGGCGTTCGCCTGGCCCTCGCCGGCGAGGGCGGAATTCAGGGCGACAGGCTGATGCTGCGCCGCGCCCTCGGCAACCTGCTGTCGAATGCGATTCGCCACACCTCGCGCAACGGCATGATCGAAGTTCGCATTGACCAGCCGGCCCCGGGGGAAATCCGCCTGACGATTGAAAACCCCGGCGAGACGATTCCGCCCGAGCACCTGCCACGCCTGTTCGACCGTTTCTACCGGATTGATTCGTCCCGGCGCAGGGCACAGGAGGGTGCCGGCCTGGGCCTGGCCATCACCCGATCGATCGTCGAGGCGCACGGCGGCACAATCGCCGTCGCATCGGCGCAGGGCCTGACCCGATTCGAAGCGGTGTTTCCTGTTATTACTCCACCGTGACCGACTTGGCCAGGTTGCGCGGCTTGTCCACGTCGGTGCCCTTGACCAGCGCGGCATGGTAGGCGAGCAGTTGCAGGGGCACGACGTACAGTACCGGCGAGAGCAGGCCGTAATGCTCGGGCATGCGGATGATCTGCACGCCCTCCGACTCGGGGATTTCGCTGCCGGCGTCGGCGAAGACGAACAGCTCGCCGCCGCGGGCGCGCACTTCCTGCAGATTGGACTTCAGTTTCTCCAGCAGCGCATCGTTGGGCGCGACGGCGATGACCGGCATGTCCTTGTCCACCAGGGCGAGCGGGCCGTGCTTGAGTTCGCCGGCCGGATAGGCTTCGGCGTGGATGTAGGAGATTTCCTTGAGCTTCAGCGCGCCTTCCAGCGCGATCGGGTAATGCAGGCCGCGGCCGAGAAAGAGCGCGTGCTGCTTGCCGGCGAAGCCCTTGGCCCACTGCGCGATCTGCGGCTCCAGTTCCAGCACGCGGCCCACCGCCAACGGCAGGTGGCGCATGGCGACGAGGTGCGCCGCTTCCTCGCGTGCATCGATGCGGTCGTTCAGCCGGGCCAGCGTCACCGCCAGCAGGAACAGGGCGGCCAGCTGCGTGGTGAAGGCCTTGGTCGAAGCGACGCCGATCTCCGGGCCGGCGCGGGTGAGGAACTTCAGCGCCGCCTCGCGCACGATGGCCGATTCCGCCACGTTGCAGATGGCCAGCGTGCGCGACTGGCCGAGGACGCGCGCGTGCTTCAGTGCCGCCAGCGTGTCGGCGGTCTCGCCGGATTGCGAAATGGCAATGACCAGCGCCTCCGGATTCGGCACCGAGCTGCGGTAGCGGTATTCGCTGGCGATCTCCACGCTGCAGGGCAGGCCGGCGAGCTGCTCGATCCAGTAGCGCGCCGTCAGGCCGGCGTGGTAGCTGGTGCCGCAGGCGAGGATGAGCACGCTCTTGGCATCGGCGAGCATTTCCGCCGCGCCGGCGCCGAACAATTGCGGTACGGCGGAATTCGCCGCACCGATCATCTCCAGGGTGTTGGCCAGGGCCTGCGGCTGCTCGAAGATTTCCTTCTGCATGTAGTGCTTGTACTTGCCCAGCTCGACGGCATCCGCCGAGAGCGTGCTCTCGTGCTTTGGGCGGTCGACGGTCGAACCGTCGGCGCGCACGATGCGCACGCCGACGCGGGCGATCTCGGCGATGTCGCCATCCTCGAGGTAGATCAGGGTGCGCGTCACCTGCAGCAGCGCCGCGGCGTCCGAGGCGGCATAGTGTCCATCTTCGCCCAGACCCAGCAGCAAGGGCGCGCCGTGCCGCGCGACGACGACGCGCTGCGGCTCCTTCTCGGAGAGCACGGCGATGGCGTAGGCGCCGACCAGTTCAGCGCAGGCGGCGCGCACGGCGGCGAGCAGGTCGGCCTGCGACTTCAGCTTGTGCTCGATGAGGTGGGCGATGACCTCGGTGTCGGTCTCCGAGGTGAAGGCATAGCCGAGCCCGGCCAGGCGGGCCTTGATCTCCAGGTAGTTTTCGATGATGCCGTTATGCACCACCGCCAGATCACCCGAGACGTGGGGATGGGCATTGCGCTCGGAAGGCACGCCGTGCGTGGCCCAGCGCGTATGCGCGATGCCGGCGCCGGCGGTCAGGCCTTCGGCGCGCGTGGCCAGCTCCGCCACGCGCCCGACGGCACGCAGGCGATGCATGCCGCCGTTATGCACGGCCAGGCCGGCCGAGTCGTAGCCGCGGTACTCGAGTTTCCGCAGGCCTTCGATGAGGATAGGGACAATGTTGCGGTCTGCTACGGCTGCGACAATTCCACACATGATTACTTTTTCTTCACCGGGCGTTTCCAGCCCGGAACGGTGGTCTGCTTGACCCGCGTGATGGTGAGCTTGTCCGGCGGCGCATCCTGGGTCAGCGTGGTGCCGGCGCCGAGCGTGGCGCCGCGGCCGACGGTGACCGGCGCGACGAGCTGCGTGTCGGAACCGATGAAGGCGTCGTCCTCGATCACCGTGCGATGCTTGTTGGCGCCGTCGTAGTTGCAGGTGATGGTGCCGGCGCCGACATTGACGTCC
>UBJH01000891.1_pt1 | contig 17208 bp, 16 predicted proteins | sample 2193721 | NCBI WGS metagenome assembly UBJH01 (sample SAMEA4703186, study PRJEB27089) | metagenome | reverse complement strand
TTCGTAGCAGATGTTTTTGCGCCCTCTAAGAAAGCGGCTGAGAAGCGGGCAAAGAAACTATATTTCTGGGAAGAAGGTCTCAGGAGAGCGCTAACCCTGGACAGGGACGATGGTAAAGCTGCAGAAAATATAGCGGCATGGCACCTGATTAAAAAAGGTCGTGAGTCAAAACCGTTCTTTGAGCCTTACTACTGGAAGAATAAACATGAGGTTGATTTCGTATATGATGACTCGAAAAAAGTAATCCCAATCGAAATAAAGTACAGAGAGCATCCTACAAATACCGACCTGAAAGGACTCATAGAATTCATGAAGATGGAAGATCTGAACACCGGGATAGTCGTGACAAAAGATACCTTTAAGAAAGGAGAATCCGGAGGACGCCGGGTATTGTTTATTCCGATATGGCTTTTCTTATTGCTGATATGAACGTGAAGGTTCTATTTGTACACCTCAACTCCTCACAAATACATCATATATATTCATAACTCAGTAAAGAATATATACATTTATATTCAAAATACATATCAATGACAACCACCCTCACTCTCATCTCAACCATCTATTCCATCGAGCCTGTTATCGTCTGTGCCACCCGCTTCTCACCCTCACGCATCCTCTTGCTGACCGAGGAGAAGGCGCCCGAAGAGAAGGAGCGTGCGGAGAAGATGATCACTGACACCCTCGGCTCGGTCCTTAAGGTAGAGAAAAAATATACCTCTCTCTACGATGTTGTAAAAGTTGCCAGGGACGTTGCTGCAATAATCGAAGAAGAGAACGCAAAAGGGCAGCGGGTAATCGTGAACGTCTCTGGAGGCAGGAAGCCCCAGGCATTTGGCGCACTCTTTGGATCCTATGCAAGGAAAGAAATGGTAGAGCAGGTGGTCTATGTTACAGAGGAAGACCAGTTCTTGATCGAGTTCCCTCTGCTTGGATTCGGTATTTCGGATACAAAGCGCGCGGTACTTGAACGGCTTGAGGGCGGTGAGACCTCTGTAAGCAAGATTGCTGTAAAGATCGGCATCTCAAAGGGGATGGCTTACAGCCATCTCAGGGAACTCAGAGCAATGGGTTATGTGAGCGAGGGGAACGGCTTCAAAATAACCAGCGCGGGGAGGATCGCAATAATATGAATTGCCTCGTAGTGTACGATATAACTGATGACGGGCAGCGAAAAAGACTTGCTACCATGCTCCAGACCTTTGGTCTTGCCCGCATCCAGTACAGCGCTTTCAGGGGTGAGTTAAATGCTAATGACAGGGCCGTACTTGCCAGAAGAGTGAGCCAGTTCGTGAACGATGGACATGACAGCATCTTTATCATTCCCCTGTGTGACCGGTGTACAGGCACAGCTGAGATTATCAGTAACAGCGGCGCATGTCTCGTTAAGGACTCAAGCGTACAGATAGTGTGATGAGTGTGATATTATGGTATACTACTTAAACGATATCGAACATAAGCAGCTCTTAAAGAAGCTCCGCCCGCTTTCAAGGAGTGTCGGCGTAACAGAGGAACTTCGTGGCTGGAGCTGGGACAATTCCCCATTGAAACCCTATTACGATGTAAAGCTGCCAATGTATTCTATATGCAGCAAGTACTGCCCAACGTCAAGGGATGTTTATTTGAGGCATGTGCTTAAAAAGAAAGGCGAGATGACATACCCTGTATCTCTGGGTTCTGTCACACATGCCTCAATAAATGAAGCATACAGGCAGGTGCGGCGGAAAAACTTCAATCCAGCTTTTGAAGAGTGGTATAATGCGCAGAAGTTTGAGACGCATATCCAGGGAAACCTTGAACTTATAAAAAAATATGCAGGAATGGTCTGGAAGCATGTTCTCACTAACGCCGAATCGAAATTCACAGATGCCTCAAGCAGCCAGCCGTATTCTACAGAGGAAGATATGATCGCAACTTCAGCGCCCTTCCTTATCGAACATAAGATCAGCGGTGAACTGATAGGATGCAGCGGCATCCTCAGCGTGGACTGCTACGACTATTTGCACAATATCATGTTCGATGTTAAAACCGGTATAAAAAAAGAAGAAGTGAACCCCTACAAGCTCTACGCAACAGGCTATGCTCTTGTTTTTGAAAGCATATACGAGGTTCCTGTTGATATAGGATGCACGGTTTTCCTTAATTTTAAAGATGACCGCCTTCTGATTGAGCGCGACCTTTTCCATATAAGCGACGACCTGCGAAGCTGGTGGATTGAGGAAAGGGATAAAAAGTTAGAAATGGTCTACGAGGAGAAAGACCCTGGAATGGCTGAATGCGAGAGAAGGTGCATGTATGCGGCAGAGTGCATGACGGTCTGATTTGAGGCATGGCAGAAGAATATTCCGGTGAAATATGAAAGAGTTGACAGAAGATACAATTAAACAAATTTTTGGAAATACAACGTTCTTCAAGGGACAGGATTATTATAAAAACGGTCATGTCAGGGGAACTGTAAAATTAGAGGACACTCTTTTTGCTCAGGTGATGGGAAGTTCTCACGAACCATATGAAGTGAGAGCTTTGATCAAAGATTCAGAGATAAGCACAAAATGTACATGCCCTGTAGGAAATATGTGCAAACATGGAACAGCGCTTCTCCTGAAATGGGTGTTTGAACCTTCTTCATTTATTGATGCTGATAGATTCTTGGAATCTCTGGATGGGATAAGCAAAGATGAAATAATCAATATGATTGGGAGAGCAATAAAACAACATCCGTCTCTTGTCATTGAATTTACCAGAGAGGAAAGAGAAAAACCCAGAATTAATATAGATGCTATTTCCAAAAAGATAGCCTGGATAACAAGTGGAGAACTTGACTACTACCATATCGACGATGCCATAGACAAACTTGATGAGATTAAAAATATCGCTGACAGGCTGAAAGAAGAGAAATCTTTTAAAGATGCTGCTGATATATATTTTGTCTTGGTTGAAGGATGCGTCGATGCATTTGATGAAGGCGCTGACGATTCTAACGGCAGCATGGGAGATTTTGCAATAAGCTGCATAAAAGATTTTAATGAATGTGTGGAGCAGATAAACGATCCTGCTTATAAAAACACACTCCTTGGCAAGATAATGAATCTTGCCCGTATCGAGGATTACGGTCTGGAAGCAAGCGACATGCTACTTTTTTTGATCAATGATGAGAATATCAAAAGGGTAGAAGAATATTTTCTTGAAAAATTGGAAGAGACAAGGAAGATCGCATCAGATTCAAGTTACAGGTATCATAAAGAAAAGTCGCTGGGGATACTTAACGGGCTTTATGAAAAACTTGGAAAGCCAGATGAGAGGCTGCGCCTTGCCATGTATGCGCTTGTGGATAAAGAGGACTATTACAGGCTGGCAAAAATACTGTTTGAGAAAAAGAGATTCGAGGAAGCCTTTGATGCTGCCAAAAAAGGACTGCTTATGCCGGGTGAATCGCATTATTTGAATGATCTCTATTTTGATATTGCCCGCGCGCTGATCGGTTTGAGACCTGAGATAATAGATTTCAATATCTCTCTTAATGTGGCTCTTGACCTTATGTCAGGATGTTTTGATGAAGAAAAATACATAGCAGCAAAAGAGGTATTCGAAGCGATCGGAAATTCCGGGGCTTTCAGATCAGCATTTTATAAAACCATCAAGAACAGGAGCAGTGCTGTTCTTGCAATGTTGAAGGATGGCGAATTACAGGCTGCAATAGATACAGTCCGCACAGAGCCAAATATTTCTCAGGGGACTACAATTGCGGTTTCAAGAGCAGCGCTGGATAAGGGTATGAAACAGGAATCAGCCATGCTCATGCGAACGGCGCTTGAGCGTGGAAGGATCAATGACTTACTGAAGGTGGGAGAACTGCTTAAGGTTATGATAGATGTTTCTGAGGTGCCCGTTCTGCAATCTCTTTGTGATCGCATTTTGAAAAATAAAGATCGAGGAACTGCACTCTTATTGATGCCATATCTTTTGAAAAAATCACCCGAGCTTTCGGCTTTGCTTGCAAAGAACTTCATGAAGGATATTCCAGTGGAGATGGTGATTAAAGTCGCACTTTCAGTAGCGCAGAAGTCACCTGATGAGGGGGCTTTGCTTTGCAGATTGCGCATCAATCAGGATATTTTGCAGTCGCACGTTCATTATGATAAAGCGGTCAGTCTTCTATCTGCTGTGAGGGAAATCTATGCAGGAAATGAGCCTGAATGGCAGGAGTTCATCAGGAAGTTCGCTGCTGAGAATAAGAGCAAAAAGAAGCTGTTAGAGATGGTGAGGAAGGAGTTCAAAGTGGTTTTGTGAAAGGATGCTTTCACTGAAGTTGAAAATATTGAGAAAAATATATAAAGAAGTGTCACATGAATAACGGTATGGGTGATAATAAGGATTATGAGAAACTGATGCTGGCGGCGGTGGTGCATGAGGCAGGGATGAGATATGGGTGAGACACTTACCATTTCGATTAGAACATTGACGCCTATATGGACCGGGGATGTTAATGGGCAATGCTCAGAGATAAAGGAGACTGGAATTATCGGGAGCATGCGCTGGTGGTATGAGGCGATAGTGAGGGGGTTGGGGGGATATGCGTGTGATCCTTCAAAACATGAATGCAGTTTTGAAATTGATAAGTATGAAAATGCAAAAAAACTTGGGAAAAATGAACATGAGTCCTTGAAAGATGCTGGTTTGTGTGTTGTTTGTCAGATATTTGGTGCAACTGGATGGAAAAGACAATTCAATTTATCCATCTCTAAAGATGAAACAAAAGAATCATGGAGTGACAATATCATCCTGAACGTTCGCCCGCCGCAGAGAAGTCATGGCTGGTTTCTCTCTCCGGGGAGGAGTGGCCGCTTTGAAATTATTTTGCAAGGCGAGTCTGCGGTAATAGGGCGTCTTTCCTCTCTTTTCTTGTTCCTTGAGTCCTGGGGGGCATTGGGTGCAAAATCCCAATTAGGGTATGGTTTTTTCAAAATCACTAATCGCGATGAAGTGCAAGATAGAGCTATTCCATTATCAGAATCAGGCAATAAGGATGAAAAATATCTGCCTAACTTGAGTCATTGGCTATTCTTTAGCTGTCACTTTAAACAGCAACATAATGACTGGTGGACATGGATTGAAGGGCTTCAGCGACTTTTGGGTGATCGCAAGACGGCTGTGATTTTATCTCAACTGGCTAATCAGGGCATGGTGCCTGTATCTCCTATCTTAAAGAATCTGTGGCGATTTGAAAAATGGGATGTAGAATACCCAGGGAAGCGATGGTTGCTTGGGACATCTAAAGGAAATGACCGAGTCAGGAGCAAAGTCGCAGTGAGCTGGGCATATCGTGAGGGGGATGATTGGGTTGTGAGAGGTTGGGGAAGTCTGGCTGAACCTGGAAAACCAAAGGAAAAAATACCGGATTATCCAGAATATATAAGGAAGTTTAAAGAAATATTAAAGGATAAATCAGTTTGGAGAAAAGCTTTAAATCTTGATAGTTTTTCTCTAAAAGAACTTCAGGTATTTTCGGAAAAGGAAGATGTTCTCAAACTATAGGAGATAAAGCATGATTGAACGATTGATTATAAGCCGTTTCAGGGGTATTCGCAAAGGTGTACTAAAAGATTTAGGAAAGTTCAATCTCATTGTTGGTCCAAATAACAGCGGAAAGACTGCTGTGCTGGAAGCACTGTACTGGCTTTCGATATGTGGGAGAAAGTGCAGTTTTTTTTCACCAAAACTTAATATCTCAACAGGTAATGTGAAAATAATTTCAGATGATATAGAGGTCGAACCTCCATTAGCTTTTGTTCCGATAAACAAGGATTTAATTGGTTATTCTCCCTGTCCTCGCCTCTGGAAAAGACATGGGAAAACTGAGTCCTGGGAGCAATCGGGTGGAAACGTATCAGAAGGTGGAACATTAAGTTACAAGATCAAAGATATCAAAGAAGATGAGTTTTTAAAGGATTTTCGCCTTATTCCACCGCAAGCAAAAGAAATCGAAGATATTGAAAAATTTAAACCTGATGATGAAAAATCAATTTGTCTTTTTGTTTTGGATAATCCTAGAGGAATGGGAGATATGCTGAAATATTATTTCCGTGATATGTATCCGGATGCTTTCTCATATCCAGAGGATAAGATGAGACGCTTTGCTTTTACATGGTTCCCCGACTTTATTTATTTAAAACAGAGCCTCGGCGCATGGGGTATAGAGGGAATAACCGCCGATTCAGATTGCGTTTTGTTTTATGACTTTCATACGACTTCTAAGCATTTTACTGATGAGTTCTATCAAGAAGCATTAAAACGTGGAATAGAAAGGCGCTTAAAGGAGTATTTCAAAAAGGTATTCCTATTAGGTGATTTGGGTGATTTTGATGTAAGTATCCAGCCTTATCCTGACAGTAAAGGCTCTATACAGGGAATAATTAAGCCAGCAGGGCATTTGTTTAGCTGGGATGAAATTCCAGAAAACGGTAGCGGAAGACTCATAAGCTATCTAAAGCAGAATTATGGTATTGACTGGGTAAAAACAGCAAAAATTGAAAAAATCAATGATGGTAAGACTATCAAAGTATCTATCGAAAAAAATTCTCTTTTACTAGAACTTAACGATGAAAAAACTGAAGTAAACTTGAAAATCGATGATGGTAGGACAGACGAATTCATCGTGAAGACGGAAAATGGTAAACTAAACATATACAGCACAACAGGAATACCCGCTATTCCGATTGATGATTTCGGGGACGGTGCAAGACATGCTTTTAAAGTGCTGGCTGCGCTTACAGTGCTTGAAGAAAAGTGCAAGGATGGGAAGGAGGGTATATTTCTCTGGGAAGACCCTGAGCTTTTCATGCACCCTGCAACAATCAAGAAACTCATTAAAGAAATTATAAATATTGTGAAAGATAAGCAGATACAGGTATTCATTTCAACACAAAGTTTGGAAGTGCTGGCAAATATAGCAAAACTGTTAGATGATAAATTTATTGAAGAAAAAGATGTACGAACCTACACGCTAAACCTTGTAAATGGTGAACTGAACGCCAGAAAATTCTGGGGAACTGCTTTAAGCGATTGGCTGCATTCAGGTTTTGATCCACGGTTATTAGATGTTTCCGAAGATGACTTGCCTTTTTCATGGCATCTTAAAAAAGAGAAAACTGAAGAGGAACTACGATGGTAAGTGTGGATGTTTATGTTGAAGGTCCCACTGAGTGGTATGTGGCACAAAAACTCTACGAAAAAGGTATACTTTCTGAAGGAAAATTCCTCCCTGATAGGGATCATCCGATGATAATAGGAGATGTAGCAAGTTCTCTCGATAAGTTGATAGATCCGAAAAATGAAGGTAAAACGGGAATTTTAATTAATCCTGCAAATAAAATTCTTCTAATGTACGATCAGGAGAAGTTGGCAACTCCTTCTGATGTAATATCTAAAATAGAAGAGAGACTCAACGAATTTGATATTGATTTTAATATCCAACAACACAATGAATTCCCTAATGTCTTTATTGGCAAAGTTTCAACAGAAGAAAGAGATAATTCATTTGCCATTCATGTAGCAGACAAATTATTCTGCAGAAATGATAATAACAGAGATTTTGATGGATATATTCTCGAATTACTGAAAAATGAAAATGGATTATCAATAGTTAAAAAAATCCTGACAGATAATAAAATTATAAAAATCTCAAAATTGAGAAGAAACATTGAAAACGAGCCTGATCTTACAGAAAAAGTTAAGAAGCTTGGTGAAATTGACATACCTTCTTTAATAGAATCAAATTCACAAAATAAATGGCAAATCTTACGCTCAAAAACCTTTCTTTATTCATATATTACTGCTCTGCAAATTGGAAAATCCCATGTCTGGTTTTGTGAGAAAGTTATTGATAAAGCGGATGAAGGCAATCTGAAACATGTTTTTTCTTCTTTGATCGCTGCATGGAATGAACTGTGCAGAGGAGGATGAAATAATATGTCATCAGTATCCGAATTCCACGCCCGATACAGCTTATTTCTGAAACCCGATCCTGTCCAGATGGAAGCAATAGACTTCCTTACAGGAAAAGAAAGGCAGCCCCCAAAATCATGGCAGGAACTGGGTGAAGTGTCAGACCCATCCGCCCGCCTTGCGTTACTAACTCAAGCTATAATCACAGCCTACAAAGATTATTCGCGCGTGGGCAGGCGCAGGGATGCTGGTCTTTTAGGATCGCTGGAGAGGCTGGAGCAACACTATGACGAGCAGTACAATAATTTTTTAAGTCCGCTTTGCCTTGCTCCTGTTATTCCTGATATTTCCATGTTCCCAAAGGGATCATGGGCTGTGAGTTTTAAATTTAAATTGCGGAAACCATATATAAGCCGTGATGGTAATGATTTCTACATCATCGATAATCCCATTAGAAAGGAATGGGTCTTCAAGATGCCGTATATTGCAGCCAGCCAATGGAAAGGGGCGCTGAGGGCAGCGATGGTGAAGCAGCTTGTGGAAAAAACGGATTCATTATCCGATGAGGAGTTTGCTGAAATGCGGTTCAGGCTGACGTTATTGTTTGGGGATGAAAAGGGAGAAGGATTGGATTCAATAAATGGCTTGGCTGGATATCTGGATTGTAAAAAATCAAAAAAGGCTTCAGAACGTTATATAGAGAAAGTTCGTGAATATTATAATATTAAAGAGGATAAACCATTTCCACATCATGCCGGATGCATGCACTTTTACCCGACATACTTTACCAGAATAGGAATAGAAGTTATAAATCCTCATGACCGTGAAACTGGCGCAGGCGCACAGCCCATCTATTTTGAATGCGTTCCGCATGACACCGATGGTGTTTTTGTCCTGTTATATGTACCACTTCACCGCACAGGCAAAGACAGAGAAGAGACAAAAAAATATGCGATTAATGACTTGCAAATCGTGGTTGATGGCATCTGTGCAATGATGACACAGTATGGTTTTGGCGCAAAAACCTCGAGCGGTTTCGGATTGGCAGAGAAAAATGTCGAAGAGGGAAGATTGGTTTTAAGTGCAGATAGTATTGACAAGTCTCTATCTAACAAGAAGCCTGTTACTGAAATTCCTGAAGAATTTTTAAAATATCTTAACGATGATGGGACGGTTAAACAAGAATTTCGCAGCAGCAGAGAAGAAGGATTATTGAGCAATAAAGAATTTGGAGAGAGAAAACAGGCAGGCGGTGGAAATTTTTCTGAATTCAAGAAGTTCAGGGATTGGTATAAAGTTCATGGGAAAGGATTGAGCAAACATGGTCAGTCTAAGAGTTCTGCTGGATTATCTGGGTGGGAGTTTAAGAGCTTTGATGAACTCAGAGGCAGTATAAAATCTCTTGCGCAGAATATAAAGAGGAGGGATGACTCAACTTGACAAATGACTTAAAGATAATTGAAAATAATCGGGATGCACTGTTGCTGGCACAAGCCGGAGCTTTGTTGCATAATTTGGGGAAGGTTACGAGCCAGTTTTTTGATAATAAGTTAAATGGAGATAAGGGTGCGGCGCCGAAGTTTAAATACCAGCATATTCTTCGTTTCATTGAAATGGATTATCAGCAGCTACAAAAAAACATACCTAATCTTCATACCGCTCTTCAACAAAAGGAAAATAAAAATGTTCTTGATTCTAAAACTGTTGATTCTTTGAAACGCTGTTTCGAGCTCCCATCTCCTTTTGACGACCGCAGTTATCGACCAGGAGATATGATTGAGTATCTGGGACAGGGTAAACAAGATAATAAATTGTATTCAAAACCTCCTCAATGGATAACTGATATTTTCAATAATGGTTCACGTCTTACACACCTTATGAACCGCTCCCATAGGGGCGCATCAGGAGGCGAAAAACAAGACATTTGTGCAAAAGGACAGACAAAAATAAATGAAATATACAAATCCACACCATTTGGCTGGGAATCGCGAGCTTTCAATTTGAATGATGTTGACAATCATAAACGTGACATCGAAAAAATTATCCAGACTTATCTTGACCCAAAGATTGTATCACTGAATTTTGAAAAATTTTGTAATGATATTTATCCTCACCTAAACGAAGTCATCGCAGATACACAGCGTCCTATCAATGATGTTACAATATGGGATATAGGACATAGCGGCATGGCATTCATGCTCACACAGACCATTGGATTGATGATGACGCAATGTCGAACGATTGATCATGATGAATTGGCCAAGGTAGAATGTGATAATACTCTTTTTTGGCGGGTAATGGGAATACGCATAGATGGACTAAATTATATGGAAAATGCGCCTTCTTTAGCTGATATGAGAGTGCGCTACGATTTGCTCAACAAAAGATTAGAGTATATTACCCAAACTCTGGAAGAAATGCCTGTGGCAATTAAGGTATATACTGATGAAAACGGCAGTTTTTATATTTTTCCCGATCTGCCAATAACTAATTCGTTAGTTCAGACTATATTGGATAGATTGCAGTCTCAACTCACTGTGGATGGGGTGGCTTTAAAATGTTCTCTTTCTGAGCCGTTGGTGAATCATCCAGATGATAAGGGATGTTACATTGGTGAATATATATCTAGACAAATTGATATAGAAAAGCCCATAGTTTATGACCCTAAATCTTTTACTGATCCATGGACGAACAAAGAGAGTTATGAGATTTGTGTGGCATGCGGCGTTAGACCACAGGGATATGGTGCAAATCTATTAAAAGACTATTTAGATAATCCCAAATTTTATTCAGATAAAGCAAAGAGCCGTGATATCTGTTGCATTTGTATGGATAAACGACGCGATGTGGCAAAGAAATGGGCTACTCAAGGTCTAAAAGACACAACTGTTTGGATTGATGAAGTGGCAGATAATAATGGACGAATAGCTCTGATCGCAGGACAATTTGATTTTCGTGAATGGAAGATGTGGTACCCTGGAAAAAATACTTCAATAAAAATGGTAGAATCGCAATCATTTGCACGTCAGCGCCGCGTCTGGGAAACTACAAGACAATTCTGGGAAGAAGCTGGCGACTTCTCTAAACTCAGGAAAACACAGCGCCTTCAAATCACAGGAAAATTGAATCCAAAAGCATCAGGCGAAACCCCAGGTCACTATCACGTCTATCAACTTCTTCTTGGTAATGTAAAACTCAGCGCGGTATGGGATAACAAAAATAGCCGCTTTATCATCGCATCCAACCTCGAACACATATCCAAATCCCAGCGCCTCGGAATAGATATCAAAGATTGGCTAAATGCTGGACAGGAAATTAAAATCGAAGAACCCACAGGATATGGCTCAAAGAACAAAGATTGGGGCAGCATCACGATTGATAAACCAGAACCAATCCCTGGAAGCTCGTACATTCCTGCCATACCCATCTTAGCTGAACCGCGCACATTCATGGCACTTGTCCCTGCTGATAAATCTCTCGATATAATGGACGATATAAAAAACAAATATGAACTTGAGATGGGAAAAGTACGAAACAGGCTGCCCATACATCTTGGCATGGTGTTTGCAGATTACAAAACCCCCCTGCGGGTTATTCTTGACGCCGGACGGCGAATGTTAAAGCAGGAGTCTTGCCATGTCGATAAATGGCATGTAACAAAAAAAGAAGGTCCTTCGTCTGATATTTCATTGCTGCCTAATCATTTAAAGAATAATAAACACTTTGCAGAGTTTGTGCGCCTCGAACTCAGCCGGGATGGTCGCAGAGCAGTCTGGCATGTGCCCTTGAAGATGGGGGATGGCAATACAGAGGATGAGTGGTATCCTTATGTCTTTGTTCAATACGACAAGGAGGGCAAAACTCCCGCAGGAAGAACACATATGTTTGAGACGCCGTGCCCATGGAATAAAGATATCCAAGGCATAGCACAGTCCACCTGGTTGGTGCACGCAAGTGATATTCAAGATGGTGATGTTGTTTATTTTACATCAGCTACACTGGACTTCCAGTGGCTGGACACAAGTGGGCGCCGCTTTGAGATAGCATATGATGACAGGGGATGCCGTCTGGACGTTCAGCGCCGTCCATATATGCTGGATGAAATTGAGACCATTAAAAAAATATGGAAGACGCTCTGCTGTCATCTTACTTCAACACAGATTCATGGCATGAATGAATTAATAGAAACTAAAAGATCTGAATGGGAAAGTTCCAAAGTATTCAGACAATTCTGTCGTAATACCATTGCCAATCTTGACTGGAAGAAAAAGAATGATGAATATGCTTGGGAAATAGATAAGAAACCTGAAGAAGAATGGCTAAATGAGTGGACAGATTATGCAGAGTGCGGTTTGTTAAATGATATTATTGAATTGTATATGAAGATACTTAAGAAAAATCCTGAAAATGAATGTGAGGAGATATCATGAATATGAACAACAGTTTTTCAACATTGTGCTACCTGATTCAGACCATTGACCCCGTTCATATCGGAACTGGTGGAATGCGCCTTGGCAGGGTGGATAATAGTATAGTCCGAGAACCTGGAACAAGACTGCCCAAAATACCAGGAACTAGCCTGAGTGGAGCAATACGGTCATACTCAGCCTACAGATACGGTAAACGCCGTTGCTCTGGACAAAAAGACCATTGCGGAAGCCCATCCTGTCCTATATGCTACACGTTTGGAAGCATCACAGGGGAAGGAGAAAAGCAAAAATCTTTTTCAGGGGTCGTCTCGATTGGAGATGCCAGGATACTTTTTTTTCCAGTTTATTCCATGGCGGGTCCCGTATGGGTAACAAGTCCTTCTACATTGGCGGATTTTGGAATTTCAGAGAATGTGAGTAATGACAAAGCCAGAATGGCTTCAGGTCTTAAGGAATTTAAGAACCTCAATCTCGGCTGGCTTATGGTTGAGAAAGAAAATGATCTTGCAATCGAGGGAATACCAGCTGATTTACCCAGTACCGTAAAAGACCGGATCGTTCTTGTTTCAGATAAACTTTTTTCACAGATTGTAAATAGCAACCTTGAAGTGCGTACTTCCGTGAGCATTGATCCCAAGACAGGCGCTGCCGCAGATAAAGCGCTGTTCACCTATGAAGCCATCCCTCGTGCTGCTTTCCTCTGGATGGATTTGATTGTTGATGATTACAGGTATGGAGAACTGTGGCAAAATGATGGGGTAGTCTTGAAATACAAAGAAGAACAAAATAAAACAAATAATGATACCCAGAAAAATGAACCGCTCTATCCAGACCCCAAACAACCAGAACAACCTTTAATGGAAAATAATAGACCAAAAGGATGGCGTAGTCCTGCTGATGTAGTCACAGCAGGAATCGAGTGGGCTGAACATCTGGGCATTGGCGGGATGGGTACGAGAGGATTCGGGCGCATTCGGGGGTTCAAATTGTGACAAGTATAAATTTAGACAGACTCGCCGCTGAACATGCCCAGCAGATGGTATCTAATTTGGAAAAAGACAATAAATCTGTGGCAGTTCTTGAACGTCTCGTCACTAAAACACTTGGGGTGCTTCAAGCACAGGGTGTATATGCCATGATGCTTTATCTGTGGTCGCGATCAGGTGATGAAAATAAGATTGCGCCTGTAATTCGCAATGAATGTTATGCACTAATAAAGGAACTTCCCGATTTCTCAGGCATCACTGTTCCTGAAGAAAAATCGGATGATAAAACAACCTTGAAATTTTACAGCAGCGATGCTGTGCAAAAAATCGATACACTTCTTCTCATTCGCGACCTATACGAGCAAACTTTGATCTATGCCCGGTATGGAGCAAAGTCTGCTTCCAAGGAAAAGTGATAGATATGACATGGAGGCAGTATCGAATAGCATTCAGACTATTAAGCTCAATGCACATAGGATACCGCAAAGTGGGAAATCTGATGCAGACACGGTACTATGTTCCTGCCAGGAATTTATGGGCAGCCCTTACCGCGCGCATCACCCGCGATTGCGGCAGGGGCTGTAATGGTAATGCATACGCCAAAATAGGTTCAAATGTGGGAAAATATTTTCGTTTTGGCTATTTCTGGCCAGCTATAACGTGTAATGGACAAAGCAAAGTTGAAAAGTGGGACGATCTGGAAACATTCTTTTCTTTTCCATTGGACAAAAAAAATTGCCTTCATGAACTTTTTCCAAATCCAAACCAAGAAAATCCATCGCTATTTGATTACTTATTTTTAGATAGTCAACAAGGCACTGCTATTAATCAATCTAATCAGGTGGCTGAAGAGGGAAGTTTACATGATATCGAATTCATAGCTCCTTATACCAGAGGGCTATGTAAATCCGTTTATCTGGCTGGAAGTATTTGGGTGGGTGAAAATTTACCGGAAGATTTGGCGATTTGGGAAAACAGTTTAAGGCATATAAGGATTGGAGGGGAACAAAGTTATGGTTGGGGACGGGTTGAACAGGTTTTCTGTGATTCTTTAGAAAAATGCTCTATTGATCCAGATGATTTTGAGTGGTATGGGCATATTCCTTCTCATTTAATTCCATCAGAAAAAGAAAATAATGTACAAGGCGAGATTGAACCTATCGTAGGCTGGCAGACTCAAATAGATAGCAGCCAAAAAATTGGAGAAGCCACTATTGCTTTAATACCTGGTTCATTAATTAGAACTGAAAAAGCCAAATTTGCTATAGGAGAGATGGGCATTTGGAAAAGAAATCGAGTAAAATTCAAAAGATTTAAAGACAGGAAAACAATACCTGAAAATCAGAATCAAGTAGAAAGCGCCGAATCCTAATGAAGAATCACATATGTCTGTATGATAGTAACCTATGACAATTAAACAAATTCTAACCTCCCACCGCCCTGCCATCCTCCGCATCGCCAGGAAGCACGGCGCTCGCAATGTCCGCATCTTCGGCTCAGTCGCCCGCAAAGAAGCGGATAAGGACAGCGATATCGACTTTCTGGTAGATATGGAGCCCGGACGCAGCCTCTTTGACCTGGGCGGGCTTTTAATGGACCTGCAGGAATTATTGCACTGTAAAGTTGATGTTGTAACAGAGAAAGGACTCCGCGAACGAATCCGCAACAGCATCCTGAAGGAGGCAATACCGCTATGATAGATGCTAGTGCCCTCCCTAAAAATCCCATTAACAAAGAACCAATCTTACAACAATTCATTTCCTCAGTAAAGAAAAAATACAGCGATCAAACTAAAGAGATCATCCTTTTCGGCAGCTATGCAAGAAGAGAAGCCACAGAAGAAAGCGATATAGATGTGCTTGTTATTACGAGCGGGAACAGGTTTGAAATGCAGAAAAACCTTTCAGAAATAACTGTTGAAATTTTGCTTCGGACTGGAGTGTATATCTCGGCAAAAGCCGTATCAGTTGAAGAGTATTCTTTCATGAAAAAAATAAACACCGGATTTTACCAGAACATTGCAAGAGAGGGTGTGGCGATTGGATGAAGCCGGGCTTCTCATAAAAGAACTTTCAAGTATGAAAGGAGGTTAAGAAATCATGGATCGCCTCGTAATCGACGGCTGGGGAAAGTTCATCGGCACGGACCATGAACAGATAATCGTAAAAGAAAAAAAGGATGGCGTAAATAGTGTCATCCATAGATGCATCCCACAGGATCTGCGCCAGGTGGTGATCTCAGGCAGGGGCAGCATAAGCACCGATGCCATCGAGCTTCTGGCTGAACACGGCGTGGATGTGGTTCTGATAGACTGGCGCGGCCAGGTCACAGCCTATATTTCCCCTCCTCAGATGAGGACTGTGAACACCCGGCGCGAGCAGTACCGTGCTTTCGATACTCCTGCTGGCGCAGTGCTTGCAAAGGAGTTCATTAATGCAAAGCTGCACAACATGTCCGCTACTCTTGGTACACTTTCAAAATCCAGAAAAGATACATTCCCGGATTCAGCAGAAGCGCTAAAAATAGCCAGGGATGCGGCCAATGTCTGGATAGATAAACTTGAAAAGCTAAATATCAAAGGCAAATCATGCAGTGACATGAGAGAGACCATCATGGGTTATGAGGGCAATGCATCTGCTTCCTACTGGAAGTCTATCCTGGCGATAATCCCGGATGAATTCGGTTTTAAAGACAGGAGCGGAAGATACGCTGCCGATCCTGTCAATGCCATGCTGAACTATGGCTATGGAGTGCTTGAAGGCGAATGCTGGCGCGCAGTCCATTACTCAGGTCTTGATCCCTATGGCGGTTTCCTGCATGTGGACCGGCCGGGCAAAGCCAGCCTTGTCTATGATATCATGGAAGAGTTCAGGCAGCAGATAGTAGATAAGTCGGTTATAAAGATTTTTTCACTTGGACAGGTAAAGCCTGATGATTTCACCATCGAAAATGGGACGTGCAAAATGGCTGATGGCGCACGCAAGCTGCTATTGAATGAACTTTTGACCAAGCTTGAGGGCCAGGTGAGATATGAGGATAAGAACCTTAAATGGACTGATCTTATCCTTAACCAGGCCCGGGATATTGCTCAATTCCTGAGAGGAGATTCTAAAACATATAAGGGGTTCTGGCTGCGATGGTAGAGGAGATGCTTGCAGTAAGCGATATTACCCAGTATTTTTATTGTCCCCGCAAGGTGTATTTTATGAAAACGCTTGGCATTAAGATCAAAGCTAAACCAAAGATGGATATGGGCAAAGAAGAACATGAAAAGGAGCATCGCCGCGTCAAAGAGAGAAACACAGTATATGGCTTTCCAGAAGAGGAAATAGCTCAGGTTATCCATGACCTTGCTGTGGAGGATATTAAAACAGGTCTTTACGGTATGGTGGATACGACGATCATAATGAAAAGTGGAGAGGTAGTTCCAGTAGATGTTAAATATACAAATGCAGAGAGCGTTAGAACAAATTGGAAAAAACAATTAATAGCTTATGCCATCCTCCTGGACTCCAGATTTGAGACAATAGTAAGAAGAGGATTTGTTTATTTACCCGCAAAACACCGGCAAATACAGGTTAATATTCCCGATGAAGCCAAGGCCGTATTAAAACAGGATATAATCAGGATAAAAGCTCTGATCGATAGCGAAAAGATGCCACATGTTTCGAAGGGAAATCAGTGTAGTTACTGCGAGATGAAGAAATTCTGTACCTGAGATTGTGCAGACCTTGATAAATACCCTTACGACTTTTAGACCTTCACAAATGACCCTGGAATTCGAGGCAATAGGAAGCTTTAAACCTCAATAAAGCCTTCTTTTATTGGCTATTTCAGAGCGCTTCCTC
>UBJH01001626.1_pt1 | contig 17248 bp, 18 predicted proteins | sample 2193721 | NCBI WGS metagenome assembly UBJH01 (sample SAMEA4703186, study PRJEB27089) | metagenome | reverse complement strand
CCGCAGTGCCCGACGTCGGGCGCCACGGCCTCGCCGCTGTCGAGCTGCAGGTTCCAGCCATGCATCGGGCAGGTGACGCGCCGGCCATGGACGATGCCTTGCGACAGCGGGCCGCCCTTGTGCGGGCACTTGTCATGCAGGGCGTAGACTTCGTCCTCGGCGGTGCGGAACACGGCGATGTCGCCGCCGGCGGACTTGACGACGCGGCTGCCCAGGCGCGGGATGTCCTCCAGCGCGCAAATCGGCTTCCAGGCGGCGGCGGTTTTGTTCTTGGCAAGTACGGTATTCATGGTCAGGCCTCCAGCGGTTCGAATTCGCGGCGCACGAGCGGCTGCTCCACGGCGGCGCGCCACGGGTCCTCGTAGTCCTTCAGGGCGAAGAGCAGCCGGGCGTGCAGGGCACGGCGCTTCTCCATGTCCTCCACCACCGCCTGCTTGACGTGGTCGAGGCCGACGCGCTGGACGTAATGCACGGTGCGCTCGAGGTACCAGCCCTCCTCGCGGTAGAGCTGCAGGAAGGCGGCGGTGACTTCCATCGCCTCCTCGCGCGTCTTCACCTTGCAGAGGAACTGCGCCACCTCGGTCTTGATGCCGCCGTTGCCGGCGACGTAGATCTCCCAGCCGGAATCGACGCCGATGACGCCGACGTCCTTGATGCCGGCCTCGGCGCAGTTGCGCGGACACCCGCTCACGGCCAGCTTCACCTTGTGCGGCGAGCCCATGCCGTAGAGCATCTTCTCCAGCGCCACGCCCATGCTCATCGACTGCTGCGTGCCGAAGCGGCAGTGCTCCGAGCCGACGCAGGTCTTCACGGTGCGGATGCTCTTGCCGTAGGCGTGGCCGGAGGGCATGCCGAGGTCGGCCCAGACGCCGGGCAGGTCGGCCTTCCTGATGCCGAGGAGGTCGATGCGCTGGCCGCCGGTGACCTTGACGGTCGGGATGGCGTACTTCTCGGCGACGTCGGCGATGCGGCGCAGCTCGTCGGGCGTGGTCAGCCCGCCCCACATGCGCGGCACCACCGAGAAGGTACCGTCCTTCTGGATGTTGGCGTGGGCGCGCTCGTTGATGAAGCGCGACTGCGGGTCGTCCTTCGCCTCGTGCGGCCAGGTCGAGATCAGGTAGTAGTTGAGCGCCGGCCGGCAGCTGGCGCAGCCGTCGGGCGTGCGCCACTCCAGGAAGCGCATGGCGTCGGCGATCGACAGCAGGCGGTGCTCGCGGATGGCGCGGCGCACCTCCTCGTGCGTGCGATCGGTGCAGCCGCACACCGGCTTCTTCTTCGACTCGGTCTGCTGGTAGGCGCCGCCGACGGTGGAGGCGAGGATCTGCTCGACCAGGCCGGTGCAGGAACCGCAGGAGCTGGAGGCCTTGGTGTGCTTGCGCACGTCGTCGAGTGAGAACAGGCCCTTCTCCTTGATGGCCTTGACGATGGTGCCCTTGCAGACGCCGTTGCAGCCGCACACCTCGAAGCTGTCGGGCAGCTCGGCGGCGTGGCTCTTGCCCTGGTGGCCGACGTCGCCGATGTGGTTCTGGCCGATCATCAGGTGGCCGCGGATGTCGCCGATGTCCTTGCCGTCGCGCATCAGCTGGAAATACCAGGACGAGTCCGCGGTGTCGCCGTAGAGCACGGCGCCGACGATGCGTTCGTTCTCGATCACCAGCTTCTTGTACACGCCGGCCTTGCGGTCGTGCAGGACGATCTCCTCGGTCTTCCCGCCGCCGCTGAAGTCGCCGGCGGAGAAGACGTCGATGCCGGTCACCTTGAGCTTGGTCGACACCGTCGAGCCGCTGTAGCGGGCGATGCCGTAGTTGGCCAGGTGGTTGGCGGCGACCTTGCCCTGCTCGAACAGCGGCGCCACCAGACCGTATGCAACACCCCGATGGGCGACGCATTCGCCGACGGCGTAGATGCGCGGGTCGTAGGTCTGCAGCGTGTCGTTCACCACGATGCCGCGGTTGCAGTGCAGGCCGGCCGACTCGGCCAGCGCGGTGTTCGGGCGGATGCCGGCGGCGACGACGACGAGGTCGGCGGGAATCTCCAGGCCGTCCTTCATGCGCACGGCGCAGACGCGGCCGGACTCTCCCTGGACGAAGGCCTCGGTCTGCTTGCCGAGCAGGAAGGTGAGGCCGCGCGCCTCCAGCGAGGCCTGCAGCATGTCGGCGGAAACCTGGTCGAGCTGGCGCTCCATCAGCCAGTCGGCCAGATGCACCACGGTGACGTCCATGCCGCGCAGCTTGAGGCCGTTGGCGGCCTCCAGTCCGAGCAGGCCGCCGCCGATGACGACAGCGTGGCGGTGGGCCTGCGCCGCTTCGATCATGGCTTCGGTGTCGGCGATGTCGCGGTAGGCGAGCACGCCCGGCAGGTCGCGGCCGGGAATCGGCGGCATGAAGGGCACCGAGCCGGTGGCCAGCAGCAGGCGGTCGTAGGATTCCTCGGTGCCGTCCTCGGCGACGACCTTGCGGCGGATGCGGTCGATCTTCACGACCTTCCTGCCGGCGTGCAGGGTGATGCCGTTGTCGCGGTACCAGTCGAGATCGTTGAGCATGATCTCCGGCAGCTTCATTTCGCCGGCCAGCACCGGCGAGAGCAGGATGCGGTTGTAGTTGCCGTGCGGCTCGGCGCCGAAGACGGTGATGTCGTAGTGGTCGGGGGCGAGCTTGAGCAATTCCTCGAGAGTGCGCACGCCGGCCATGCCGTTGCCGACGAGGACGAGCCTTGATCTTTTCATTACGGTGCTCCGATGCATTGATGTCATGCACTGCATCGCAAGCCCCGTGCCAGCTCGTGGCAATCGGCCGGAGAGCCAATGCTGGCAAGGCTTCCGGCGGTTTTGCCGCAGGCACGCCCATGCGTCCGGATGGTGCGGCACGGCAGCCGGCGTGTGCCAAAGTGGTGCATGGTTGTGCGAAACTATCCCCATGGAAACTCTGCCGCTTTCCCGCAAGGGCACCTTCAAGGCGCGCGCCGTGCTGCTCGGCGAGCGGCTCGACTTGCGTGCCCTCGGCAGCGGCAACGCCCTGGCCACCAGTCCGCTCGCGGTCGCGGTGCAGGGCGGCGGCGTGGCGGTGCTGTTCCGCTACGGCGTGGCGGTGTTCTTCGACGTCGCGGCGATGGAGGAGGTGTCCTTCCTCGAGCGGCTGCGGCCCTACGTGACGCGGCCCTACGAGCGGCCGGAGACGGAGGAGATCGCGATCGCCGTCGAGCCGCAGGCGAAAGACGGCGTCAGGCCGGGCAGCGTCGTCTTCGAGGGCTGCACCATCGAGCGCCTGCAGCTGGTGGCGGACATCCTTTCCAAGAGCGTGCTGCTGGCGCTCTACGAAGCGCGCGTCTCGGCCGAGTTCGACCGCGTCGAGCCGCTCGCCGCGGATCTCGCCGAACAGGGCCGCATCCCCGGCCAGGAGCGGGCGCTGCTGAAGAACATCGGCGCCATGCTGCTGATCGAGAGCCGCATGGTGGGGCGCGCCGAGATCAGCGAGAAGCCCGAGCTGCTGTGGGAGCAGCCGGGGCTGGAGGGCCTGTTCGTGCGCCTGCAGGACGAGTTCGAGATCCGCGAACGCCACCTGGCGCTGGAACGCAAGATGAACCTGCTCTCGCACACCGCGCAGAGCGTGCAGCAACTGATCTCGGCCCGGCACAGCATCCGGGTCGAGTGGTACATCGTCATCCTCATCGTCTTCGAAATCATCCTGACGCTCTACGAGCTGTTCATTCGCCACTGAAGGAGATCTCATGAATATCGGATTCATCGGCCTCGGCCTCATGGGCCGCCCCATGGCCATCAACGTTGCCCGCGGCGGCCATACCCTGCATCTCTGGGCGCGCCGCGCCGCCTCGCTGGCGCCCTTCGCCGAGCTCGGGGCACAGGCCCACGCCAGCCCGGCCGAGGTGGCGAAGCACGCCGACCTCGTCGTCACCATGGTGGCGGATGCGCCCGACGTCGAGCAGGTGACGCTGGGCGAGAACGGCGTCGCGGCGGGCGCGAAGAAGGGCCTGCTGGTGGTCGACATGAGCACCATCGCGCCGGCGGCGGCGCAGCGCATCGGCAGGATGCTCGGCGAGAGGGGCCTCGAGTTCCTCGATGCGCCGGTCTCCGGCGGCGAGGTCGGCGCCATCAACGCCACGCTGTCGATCATGGTCGGCGGCAAGGCGGCGGCCTTCGCGAAGATGAAGCCGGTCTTCGAGCTGATGGGCAAGAACATCGTGCACGTCGGCGACTCTGGCGCCGGCCAGGTGGCCAAGGCCTGCAACCAGATCGTCACCGGCATGGGGGTGGCGGCGGTGGCCGAGGCCTTCAACTTCGCGCGCAAGAGCGGCGCCGATGTCGCCAGGGTGCGCGAGGCGCTGATGGGCGGCTTCGCCTACAGCAAGATCCTCGAGAACCACGGCCAGCGCATGATCGACCGCAACTTCAAGCCGGGCTTCAAGGCCTGGATGCACCAGAAGGACCTGCGCATCGTCATGGAGGAGGCGCACCGCCTCGGCCTGATGCTGCCGGGCGCGGCGGCCACCGCGCAGATGTTCAACGCCATGGTCGGCTCCGGCCTCGGCGAGGACGACTCGGTCGCCATGCTGAAGCTGCTGGAGCGGATGTCGGATCCCCAGAAATGAAGGTCGGCTTCATCGGCCTCGGCGCCATGGGGCGGCCGATGGCCCTGCACCTCCTCGAGGCCGGGCACGAACTGTCGGTCTACGCGCGTCGCGCCGAGGCGGCGCAGCCGCTGGTCGATGCCGGCGCAACGCGGCGTGCCACGCCGGCGGAAGTGGCGGCGGCGAGCGAAGTGGTGTTCACCATGGTCACCACCGGCGCCGACGTCGAGGCGGTGGCGCTCGGCGAGGGCGGCATCATTCACGGCGCCAGGGCAGGCACGGTGCTGGTCGACATGGGCACCATCCCGCCCGATACGGCGCGGCGCATCGCGGCGAAGCTGGCCGAACGCGGCATCGAGGCGATCGACGCGCCGGTCTCCGGCGGCGAGGTCGGTGCGCGGAATGCAACGCTGGCCATCATGGCCGGCGGCAAGGCGGAGGTTTTGGCGCGCGTGCGGCCGCTGCTGGAAAAGCTCGGCAAGACCCTCGTGCATGTCGGCCCCTCCGGCGCCGGCCAGGTGGCGAAGGCCTGCAACCAGATGATCATGGTGTCGTGCATCGAGGCGGTGGCGGAGGCGATGCTGCTGGCGCAGCGCGCCGGCGCCGACCCGGAGAAGGTGCGCCTGGCGCTGGCCGGCGGCTCGGCCGGCAGCCGCGTGCTGGAGGTGTTCGGCGCGAAGATGACGGCGCGCGACTTCAAGGCCGGCGTGGAAGCGCGCCTGCACCACAAGGATTTCGGCATCCTGCTGAACGAGGCGGTCAGCCTCGGCGCGCCGCTGCCGGTCGCGGCGCAGGTCTGGCAGCAGCTGAATGCGCTGATGGCGCAGGGCCGGGGGCGCGAGGATACCTCTGTTCTGCTCAAGGTGCTGGAGCGGGAATCGCAATGAGCCACGGCGGCAGCTGCCTGTGCGGCGGTCGCTCGCCGTCCCGCAGGGCCTGACTTTTCGAAACTGGATTCGGCATGCCCCGTTCACCGGATCAGGAAGCGGACAGCGCCGCACCGGCCCAGGCCCGCAGCCCGGGCGCAGCGGCGCCGGGACGGAGCGTGCGCAGTTCGAAGCCGGACGCCCGCAAGGCCTCGATGACGACGCCCGGGGCGCGCGCGACGTGGGACTGGCCTGGCTCGAGCACGATGTCCTCGCTGCCGTAGCGCTCGGTCAGCCAGAGGCAGCCGTGACGGCAGGTGATTTTCACGTTGGCATCATTCAGGGTCATGGATTCACGCCTGGCCAGGGCGATGCCGGCGGCACGGGTAGCGACGTTCATTTTTGTCTCCTTCTCTGCTAAGGTGAGGTGCATGGAAGGCATTTTGGTCTTGCACGCGAACGTCTTCAAACGATCATTTCTGATCCAATCCATGAGTTTTGGGAATGGGTAATCCGAGCCGGCTGCACTTTTCCCTGGATCTGCTCAAGGGCTTCGAGGCGGCCGCACGCCATCTGAGCTTCACGAGCGCCGCGAACGAACTGAGCCTGACCCAGTCGGCCATCAGCCGCGAGATCAAGCTGCTCGAGTCGCGGCTCGAGGTGCGCCTGTTCAATCGTATTCACCGCGGACTGGAACTCACCGACGCCGGGCTGGCCCTCTACCGATCCGTGAGCGAGGCGCTGCGCCTGATCGATCGGGGCATCGAGGCGGTAACCGAACCGGCCGGCGGCGTGGTGACCATCACCACCAACGTTCCCTTCGCCTCGTTCTGGGTCGTGCCGCGGCTGCCGCGCTTCGCCGCCCTCTATCCGGACATCAGCGTGCGCGTGGCCGCCACCAACCGGGTGGTGAATCTCGAGCGCGAGCAGATCGACGTGGGCGTGCGCCACATCTCGGGCGGGACGCTGCCGCCCGGGGCGATCGAGCTGATGACCGAGCGGCTGTTCCCGGTCTGTGCGCCGCAGCTGCTCAGGCGCCGCGACCGGCCGCTGAAGAAGCCGGAGGATCTTGCCAGGCACACGCTGCTGCTGTTTTCTCCCGAAGACATGCCCCAGCACTGGAGCGACTGGCCGCGCTGGTTCGAGGCGATGAAGCTGGCGGGGCCCGCGCCCGCCGCGACGCTGAGCTTCGGCCACTACGACCAGGTGATCCAGGCGGCGCTCGACGGTGCCGGCGTCGCCCTCGGGCGGAATCTGCTGGTGCAGCGCCACCTCGACGGGGGCACGCTGGTGGCGCCGTTCGGCCAGGATCGCAGCGTTGCCATCGGCGGTCGCTACGTCGTCACGACCGCGGCGCATGCCGTGGAGCGGCCGTCGGTGCGTGTTTTTGTCGACTGGCTGCTGGGCGAGGCGGCCACGGGGTAGGTCGCGCGTGCTTTTCGCAAGTGGTCCGGTCCGGCCCCGCTCCGGCAAACGTCGAATGCCATGCAATGCCTCTGGAACGAAGCCGGCGCCGCGCGCTGGAAGGCGAATCGACTACCGCTGCTGCCCGTAGGTCCTGAACTTCTCCAGCACGACTTCCATCTCGGCGTCCGACAACAGCACCGGCCGGCCGACCTGCCGCGCCCGCCAGTACTGCTCGCACAGCGATTCGAACTCGACGGCGAGGTCGACCGCCTGGCGCAGGTCGCGGCCGAAGACCAGCAGGCCGTGGTTGGCGAGCAGGCAGGCGCAGCGGCCTTCGAGCGCGGCCAGCGCGGCGTCTGACAGTGCCTGCGTGCCGAAGGTGGCATAGGCGGCACAGCGCACGGTGGCGCCGCCGAAGCGCGCGATCATGTAGTGGAAGGGCGGGATGTCGGCGCGCAGGCAGGCCAGCGCCGTGGCGAAGGGCGCGTGGGCGTGCACGATGGCGCCGGCCTCGGGCCGGGCGGCGTACAGGTCGCGGTGGAAGCGCCACTCGGAGGAGGGCTGGCGCGCGCCCTGCCAGCTGCCGTCCATGGCCATCGGCACGATGTCGCCCGGCTGCATCGCCTCGCAGTCGAGGCCGGTCGGGGTGACGAGGAAGCCGTCCTGCCAGCGCGTGCTGACGTTGCCGGCGCTGCCGCGGTTGAGGCCCTGCGCCGCCAGGGTGCGGGCGGCGGCGACGATGTCTTCGCGCCAGGCCGTTTGCGTCATGCCCGCTCCGCAAACAAGGCGGACAACTCGCCGGGCGCGCAGACGCCGCGCTCGGTGACGATGCCGGTGATGAAGCGCGCCGGGGTGACGTCGAAGGCGGGATTGGCGACGGCGGTCGCGTCCGGCGCGATGGCCACCGTGGCGTGCACGCCCTTGCGGTCGAGGCCGCCGACGTGGCGCACCTCGCTGCCGTCGCGCTCCTCGATGGGAATCTGCGCGCCGTCGGGGCAGTCGCGGTCGATGGTCGACAAGGGCGCGGCGACGAAGAACGGCACGCCGCTGTCGGCCGCCGCCAGCGCCTTCAGGTAGGTGCCGACCTTGTTGGCGGTGTCGCCGTTGGCGGCGATGCGGTCGGCCCCCGTGATCACGAGCTGCGATTTCTTTTCGCGCAGCACGATGGCCGCCATGTCGTCGGCGATCACGGTTACATCGATGCCCGCCTGCGCGAGTTCCCAAGCTGTAAGGCGCGCCCCCTGCAGCAACGGGCGCGTTTCATCGGCAAAGACTTTGAATTTCACGCCTGCTGCGTGTGCGACGTACATGGGTGCGAGCGCCGTGCCCATGCCGCTTGTTGCCAGTGCGCCGGCGTTGCAATGCGTATGCACGCCCATGCCGGGTTTGATTAACTTCGCGCCGTGCTTGCCAATACCCTCGCAGGCCGCAACGTCTTCGGCGTTGATGCGCTTGGCTTCTTCCAGCGCGCGGCCGGCATCGCCTCTTGCGAACTTGCGTACGCGCTCAACGGCCCAGCGCAGATTCACGGCCGTGGGCCGCGCTTGCGCCAAGCGCTCGAGACCTGCATCGCCGAGGCCTTCGCGCAGCGCCAAGACGCATCCGTAGGCCCCGGCCACGCCAATAGCGGGAGCGCCACGCACGGCCAGGCGTTTGATGGCGTCAATCAGGGTTTCGAGCGTGGAGAGTTCAAGATAAACAAGTTCTGCGGGCAGTTTTGTTTGCTCGATAATGGTCAGGCTTCCGGTCTTTACGTCGCCTTGCCATTGCAGGGTACGGGGAAAGCTCAATCGCGGCTCCTTACAAGCGGTGGGCGCGCATCGTATATTGAAACAGCGACTCCCACACTCATACTGAAGCCCGAATCCGGAGTGAGTCATGCGCAAAGCCGCGCGCGAGAAAACGCCGCCACCCGCCAAAGCTGACCCGCTCAAGGAGCTGGAGCAGCTTCAGGCGCAGAACCAGGCCGAGATGTCGCGGGCGTTCTCCGAGACGCACCGCGTGCTCAAGCAAGCCGTTGATCGCGCCGGGCCAAAACGCGTGGCGCGCGCGCTCGATATCTCGCTCAGTCTTGTCTACAAATGGACGCAGCCGGCGCGCACCAAAGAGAATCCCGCAGCCAGCGGCGCGCGCAACCCGCTCGACAAGCTGCTGGCGATTTTTGAGCTGAGCCAGGATCTTGAACTGATCCACTTCATCTGCCAGACCGCACGCGGCTACTACACACCCAACCCGGTGCCGGAGGGCGGAAGCCGTGTCAATTTTGTGTCGGAGACGGTCTCGGCGCTCAATGACTTTGCCGACCTGCTGCAGTTCGCGGAGAAGTCGCTTACGAACGACGGCACGATTGACGACCTCGAGGCCCAGCGCCTGCGCCAGCAATGGAACCGGCTCAAAGGCCGGCTTGAGCACTTCGTGACTTCGTGCGAAGAGGGCCACTACAATTCCAAGGCCAAGGATAGCGAAGACGATGCCGAGGAAGAGTAAGTGAGTGAGCGCATCAACATTCCCGAGTTTGATGACGCGGAAGTGCGCGAGCACATCCTGCGTTTGCGCGGTCTGATCGCCGAAGAAACGATCGAGACGCTCAAGATGGTGCGGCTGGATCACATCGTGAACCCGCGCGGCAAGCTGCAGGAGTATGACCAGCAGACGTTCCGTGCCTGGGTGATTGCATGGCTGAACGCGCTGGAGACGGTGCTTTGCGCGCACATGGCCATGATGAGCAAACGGCTGGCGACGGGCATCGATAACATCCAGGGCCTGGTGGTGCAGCCCGAGAAATTGCTGGAGCAAGTGGAAGACATAAAGCGCGCGCTGGAGATCATTCTTCAGGCCGAGCCCGAAATGACGCCCGATAGCGCTGACAAGTCGGCCACGGGCGAGTTTCCCGTCAAGAAGTAGATCGAAAGTGGCATCGGCAGCATGCCGATGCCACTTCTGCTAAACCGCCACCGGTGACAGACTCTTCAGCGCAAGTTCCACCGACGCGCGATCCAGTTCGCGGCCAATGACCACCAGCGTGGGCTCCGGGTCAAATCCCTCAAGCGGGAACACATGCGCCTGCGCGTGGCCGCCGGCGAGTTGGCATATGTAGAGCCGCGCATCGCCCTTCAGACGCACGAAGCCCTTGGCGCGAATAACGTTCGCCGGCAAGGCGCGCAATGCTGCGAGCAGCGCTTCCTTGGTTGGTGCCAAGGCGACCCGATAACTGAGAGCGAGAAACCCGTGATCGTGATGGTGGCCGTGAGCTTCATGCAGCAGTTCATCCACGGCGGCGTCACCCGTGCGCGGGGCCGGCAGCGCGAGCAGCTTCTTGAGCGTTTCAGTTGCATCGAGGTTGCATTGAACCGTGTTGACGGTTTCGGCGCCCGGCGCAACTTCGCGCACACGCGCCTGCAAATGCGGGAACCAGGCAGGGTCGGCCATGTCCATCTTGTTCAACACAACAATCTGCGCGAGCTCCAGTTGGCGGCGCGCGAGATCGTTGATGCGCAGCGCCTCAATCCCGTGCTCGACATCCAAGACCGAGATCAAGCCGCGCGTGTCGAGTTTGTCGAGCAGGTCCAGTGCCGTGCAGGTGTCCAGCACTTCGACGGGATCAGCGATGCCCGTCGTTTCGATGAACAACACATCGGGCCGCAAGTCGCGCGCGATTTCCAGCAGCGCCACGTGCAAATCGCCCTTGAGCGTGCAGCAGATGCAGCCGCCGAGCACGTTCATCACCTCGATCGCGCCGCCGCTTTGCGCTACCGGCCCATCGATTGAGATCGCACCCGCTTCGTTCATGAGCACGGCCGGTTTCATGCCCGCATCGCGCGCGGCTTGCAGCAGCCGCACCAGTAGCGTGGTCTTGCCGGCCCCGAGAAAACCGGAGATCAGAATCACGGGCGTTTTCATGGGGGTGTTTTACACAACGGCGCGTCCGTGCTAAACCCTTCGCCCCGTGGAAACGATCTCAAAAGCCCGGCTCAAGCAACTGCGCGCGCTGACCTCGCGCAAGGGTCGCGACGAGCATTCGCTCTACATTGCGGAGGGCCCGTACCTGCTTGAAGAGGCGCTCAACGCGCAGGTGATGCCGCGCTTTGTGGTGGTGAGCGTCAAGCAGGAAGGTCCGCGCGAAAAGGTGCAATCACTGATCGAGCGCTGCGCCAAAGAGAACATCGATTGCGTGAGCGCGGGCGAAGCCGAGTTTGCCGAGTGCGCCGATACCGTGAACAGCCAGGGCGTGCTTGCAGTGTTTGCAATCCCGCATTACGACCTCGCGCCGCTGCTTGAGCGACACGACCTGACGCTGCTCGTGCTCGACAACATTCGCGAGCCGGGAAACCTGGGCGCGATTTGCCGTCACGCGGCCGCGTTCGATTGCGGCGGGCTCTTGCTGCTCAAGGGCTGCGTCGATGCCTGGAACAACAAAGCCGTGCGCGCGAGCATGGGCGGCGTGTTCCACGTGCCGGTGTTCGCCGACCTCACGCCCGAAGATGTGATGCAACAACTGAACGCGCACGGCGTGTGGCCCTACGTAGCCGCGCGCGGCGGCAAGCCCGCGTTCGAAATCGATTTCCCGCCCAAGACAGCGTTCATCATCGGCGGCGAAACAGAGGGCGTGCAGCCCTTCTGGAACGAGCGCGACGTGATCGGCATTGGCCTGCCGCAAACGGACAAAGTGGAAAGCTGCAACGCGGCCGTCGCCGCCAGCATCCTCATGGCCTGGCGTTTTCAAGGCCGCCGGCGCGGCTAACTGCATTTGCCACGGAGAACACGGATTTCACGGAGTTTCTCAGCGGCGAACCTCGCAATTCGGCAGAGCTTTCTTGAACTCGTCGATGCCGCGCTGCGTGATGTTGTTGCAGCCTGTGATGTCGATCCACTTCAGTTTTTCCAATGCTCCCAACTTGGCGAGACCGACGTCAGTGAGATTCTGGTTTCGTCGCGCGTAAATACCGATCAAGTATTGCGTCCAAAATGGACTCTTGATGCGCTCGTCGATTGCCTCGTCGCCCGTTGCGCTTAAGTCGTCGACGTAGATGAAGTGGTCGACGTTGAGTAGCATTGCACGCCGTCAGTGTCCCAGCGCTCCATGCTCTTCACATGGCCTGGTCCGATTCCGTTGTTGTAAGCGAGCCAGCGGTTTGACTTGACTCCGTTTTCGTGAAACTCCGAGTGGATGATGAACGACGGCGTCGTTCTCCACTCCGTCTTCGGATTGCCGTTGGGCCAATAGTCCCGCTCAATCTTCTCGTCGCCCACTTGGTCCACGGTGCTCAGTGGCGTGGCAGATTCAGACGGCCGGTTTCCAACAAACTGGTTTTGTGTTGTGTGGGCCCGTAATGAAAGGGCAACGTGGTTGACCAATTCGCGTGTCGGCTGAGTAGCGCAGGAAACGAGCAGCAACATCGCAGTCACCGTGCAGAAACCAATAGAGAGTCGAAGGCCCATAAATGCCTCTTCCGAAGTACGATCCCGCGGTGCACTCGCTACTAATCCATGCGTATCACGGCTATAAGCTAATCCCATGCCACTGCCCGCGAAGAAAGCTTCCGAGAGCCAGAGCCACATCACCTGGATCGTTCAGCCTGAAGACCTCAACATTCATGGCAGCCTTTTTGGCGGCCGGTTGCTTTCGCTCATGGACAAATGCGCGGCTATGGCGGCCATGCGCCATTCGCGGCGCAATTGCGTTACCGTCAGCATCGACAAAGTGGATTTCGTGGCGCCGGTGAAGCATGGCTTCCTGCTCGACCTCACGGCGCGTGTGCACTTCACGGCGCGCACCAGCATGGAACTCTACGTGAACGCGATTGCGGAGAACCCGCTCACCGGCGATCGCAAGCCGGTTTGCGATGCATTCTTCAGTTTCGTGGCGCTCGATGGCGACAATACGCCCACGGGTGTGCCGCCCGTGGAGTTGGAAACAGACGCAGACCGGCAATTCAACGCCGAGGCCCAAGCCCGCTACGACGCGCGCAAGGCCGGCAAGATTTCTTCGCGTACACGAATCGTTGGAAAGTAGCTACTCCAACAGGCTGTTGGCCAGTTCAGCCACGCGCTGCGTGAGTTTTTCTTTCTCGGCGAAGGGTAACAGCGTATCGCCGGCCAGCCGCTTGCGGGTGTTGACCAGCTCGTCAACGCACTGCTGCAACTCACCGTGGCGCGTGCCCACGCGCGAGAAACTGCGCGGGCCGAACTCCAGCCACTGCTTTTCACCCACCGCGTGCTCCAGCACCCGGTCGGCAAGCCAGATCCAGAATCGCTGCTGGTTCCACTCGCGCGCGGCTTCAGAGGCCGCACTGGGGCCCAAACGGTCTGCCACATCCTGCCGGTAGCAATTGGCGGCAACAAAGGCGGCGCGGTAAATGGAATCAACGGGCATGAGAACAAGAGTAGCGTTCAAACAGGCGGCGTGAAACAAAATGCGAGAACGCCTGAACGCGAAAAAAGTTAGCCGGCCCGCAAGGCGCATTTCTCGCCTATTCCCGAAAAATCATCCCCGCCAAGCCGCTCTGCAGGCCCATGGGCGGCAAAAGCACAAACGTTTGACGCGGCCAAACCACAGTGCTACCTTTCGCTTCCCACCGTGGGGGATGCGTCAATCAAAGCAAAGTCATCAGGGCCGTGTGCGACCGGCCCTGAGTTTTTTCGACTCTGCGGCGGTGGAATTGGCTGGGGGATGTCGTGACGGAAATGCTGGTCAAAGAAAACTGGGGTCGCGTGCTGGGCGATCTGCAGCAGCGCGTGGGCGACGAGGCCTTCAATCTCTGGCTGCGCCATACCCTGGTGGTCAAGCTTGAGCCTGAGCTGCTTGAGGTCGGCGTTGCCAACATGATGGCCGGCGAATGGCTCGATGCAAAATTCTCCGGCGAAATCCTTAGCAGCGTCGAGCGCATCGTCGGCTTTAGACCGCGCAAGGTTCGCTTTTCCGTAAACGGCCACCTGTTCCGCGAGTTGCGCCGCCAGGAAGCACAAGCCCGCGGCACTGCGCCCGTGATTCCCGTTGTTAAGGAAGACGCAAAGCCGCGCGTGGCGCCTGCGCCGGTTCCGCGCCAGATTTTCAACCTGAACGAACGCTACACGCTGGACCGCGTGATTGTGGGGCCCAACAACCAGCTGGCATTCAACTGCGCCTTTGAAGTGGCGCGCAGGCCGGGAGAGGCATTCAATCCGCTGTTCATTTACGGGCGCTCGGGCACGGGCAAATCGCACCTGTTGCAGGGAATCGCGCGCGAGTTGCATGAGCGCCACGCCCGCCTGAACGTGCTTTATGTGCCCGCGGAGTATTTCGTCAACCAGTTCACCGGCCAGTTGCGCAGCAAGAACCTGGAGCCTTTCAGGCGCAAGTTCCGCTCGCCTGATGTGCTGATCATTGACGACATCCAGTTCTTCTCAAACAAGGACGCGACGCAGGAAGAATTGCTGCACACCCTGGACTCACTGGTGCAGAACGGGCGCCAGGTGGTGTTTGCGGCGGATTGTGCACCCCGCGCGCTTGATGGCTTCATGGAGCAGCTCACCACGCGCTTCACCCAGGGCATGGTCGCAGAGCTAGAGCAGCCCGGCTACACCACGCGCCTTGCGCTGATCAAGAGCAAACTTGAAGGCCATCGCCAGTTGTTCCCCGATGAAGTGGTCAACTTCCTGGCGCAGAAGCTTGAGTGCAACGTGCGCGAGATTGAGGGGTATGTTACGCGCCTTGTGGCACCGGCCGGGCTTTACGGCCAGCGCGTCACACTTCAATTCGCGCAACAGGCACTCCAGGACTTCCTGCAAAACCGCTCGCGCATGGTCGAGTTGACCGACATCGAAAACCTCGTGATCGCGCACTTTGGCGTCACCAGCGCGGCTTTGCATTCGCGCCTGCGCAAGCGGCCTGTGGCGCTGGCGCGCCAGGTGTGCATGCACCTTGCCCGCACCCTGACGAGCTATTCGCTCAAGGAAATCGGTCGGTTCTTTGGCAACAAGAACCACACCACGGTGGTGTTTGCGCACCAGGCGGTAGCGGCGAAAGTGGCGAAGTCGAAGAATCTGGCCGCAGAGATTGAACACCTCAAGCGCCAATTGATTGGTCCCCAGGCCGTCAAGCCTTTGGCGTAGCGCACTTCTCGAAAAGCCCGAGCAGAATCCGGGCGCGCGCATCGTAGCTGTAACGCTGCGCGTCAGCGCATGCCTGCGCTGACAGCCGATTGGCCAGAGCTCGATTCGCGCACACTTCCGTCAGCACCTCGGCCAGGGCGCGCGGGTTGCCCGCTTCAAAAAGACGCGCGTTGAGATTGTCGGCCAGAACTTCCCTGATACTGGGCAAGTCGCTGGCGACAATGGGCATGCCCAGCGCCATGTATTCGAACAGCTTCAGCGGCGAAGTGAAGCGCGCGGCTATCGAGTGCTTGGGCGAAAGCGCATGCACGGCGCAAGCTGCGCCGGAGATCGCCTCTGGCAATGAGTGCTGCGGCAGCCGCCCGCTGAGTTCAACGCGGGATTCGAGTGCGAGTTCACGAATCTTGTGGCGGAGATCAAAGCGCTCTTTTTCGCTGCCATCGCCGATGATGCGCAGGCGCAACTTGGGTGCAAGCGCCAGGGCCTCAAGCAGAGTATCGAGCCCTTTCCAGAACTGCAGCGTACCGACATAGACGACAGTATCTTTCTGGGTGCCGCTCCAGCGGCGCGAGAATAGTTCCAGGTCAACGGCGCTGGGCGCAACGGCGGTCGGCCCGGTGAAAGCAAAGCGGGCCTTGATTTCATCGAGCAGCCCCTGGGTGATGGCGGCCACGCCGCGCGCTTTGGCGTAGACGGTCTGTTCGATGCGCAGGAGTTTGCGCGCCGACGATGCAGCCGCACCGCGATCCTGCGCCCAGAGTTCACCCACCAGGTGCGCCTCGTACACGAGCGCTGGTGTTGACGTGTCAAGCTTCTCCGCGAAGTATGCTGCAAGCTTGTCGCTGCGCAGCCAGAGCACGTCCGGCTTTGTTTCAATGACGGCCTTTCGGCAGGCGCGGAAGAACACACCGTTGAGCGTGATGCCCAGCCGCTTGCGCAGCGAAGGCAGCGTGCGCACGGAAAGGGCGATCGGGCGTTGGGCGCCCAGTTCACGCTCGAAGTACGCATCCACGCGCGCGGCGGTGTCCGGCGTCAGCCAGGTGACCGGCGTGAGCCGGGCCATCGATGCAAGGGTGCGGCAGATTGCCACCCAGCGCGCTTTGGTCGCGTCCAGCGGTTCGTGATGGGCGAAAGCAACGTGCATTTCATTGGGCCTGTTGCGCGGAAACAACACTCACCGCCCAGTAAATGGCCCAGGCCACCAGCCCCACGACCACAAGCAGCCCCAGCGCGGTGGCCAGTAGCGTGTACCTGTCGGCTTCTCTGGGCCGGGCATTCTCAAGATAGTTTTGTGCCAGCGAAACGCGCGTGTCGGGCGCAGCGCCATTTTCTGGCTGCTTCTTGAGTGTGCCCCGGCGCATCACCTCAAGCTCGGGCACGTTTTCGTCGCGCGTTGGCATGTGCGCAGTAATGTCGCTGGTGCCGGCGGCTGTGCGCACGATCGTGTTCACACGATTGCTGGGGATGCGGAACATCGACGATTCCGGCTTCTCGCCGGGCACAATGCGACGCGAACTTCCGGCTGACGTGCGGTCGGTGTCGCGACGGCCGCTCTTGGCTTTCTCCAGTTCTTCTCGTAGCCGCACCACCTCCAGCGCGAGTTCCTTGCGCAGGTCGTCATCGGGCAGGCGCTCCACCATGTTGGTGAGGTCCTTGCTCGAGCGCGCCGAGCGCGAACGCTCAGCGGAGGGTGTCGGGGCGTCGGCTTGTGCGCCTATCATGCTGTCCTGCACGCGCACGCTGGGCGGCGAGGCTTCCTGGCGCAGCGCCTTGTACAGGCCGCGCGTGTCGCCCGCAGGTTTGGGCGGGGCAATCTCTCCCATCGCGGGTACTTCGTCGGATTCAAAGCCCTCGTCCCGAACTGGCTCAATCTCCTGAGATTCGTGGGACTTTCGCGCAAACGCCGACTCGGGCAATTCCTGCCTGCGAGCGCCGGGCGTCATGGGGCTGTCCACAATCCTGATTTCGGCGGCTTCCTCATGCAGCGGTGCCAGGTCTGCTGCGGCGGGCGTGCTGAGGTTCTTGTCCGGTGCGGGCTTGATCCGATTCGAAGCCGCGCGCGTGGGAATCTCGGTGTCAATCTGTTGTGAGGCGACGTTCCTGGCGGAAGGAGCGTTCTCAGCCGGACGCACGACCAAACGGCGTTCGCTGGGCGGCTTGACCGGCGCGGGCCGATCCCGCACTGTGGTTTCGCCGCGCGGAGTCTCCTCTGGGCTGTCGTAGAGAGAAACCATGTCGCGGTCGGCAAGTGTGGTGTTGCCCCGCGGTTTCTCGGGCTCGGCTTTCTTGCGCAGCTTGGT
>UBJH01000248.1_pt1 | contig 17817 bp, 14 predicted proteins | sample 2193721 | NCBI WGS metagenome assembly UBJH01 (sample SAMEA4703186, study PRJEB27089) | metagenome | reverse complement strand
GAGCGCAAACCCCAGCGAAAAGGAAACGTCAACGGCAATGGGCCAGAGCGTCGTGCCGCTTTGGCCTGCCAGCGACTGGCGCACCCTTTCAAATGGGTTGCCCGATGCGATCAAGCCGCGCCAATCGCGGCCAAAGGCGCGTCCGCCGAACAGGACGGCGCCTCCGGACTTAAGCAGCCAGCCCGCAAGCAGTGCGAAGGGCAGCAGCAACATCGCAAGGAAGACGTTGTGGCCGCCGGGAATCCACCAGCCTTTGGGCAGTGCGCCCTGGGGCGTTGACGTGTCGCGAGCCAATTGGGCGCCGCCCGCCGTCCAGGAGCGGAAATCGCCGGCGCTGAGCTTGCGCGCGGCTTCTTCATTGACCGGAAGGAATGTCTTGGAGTCGATCAGCGCCGGGTCGGCGCCCTCGAGAGCGGGGAACAGAACTTCCTCAACACGGGGGCCAATTAAGGTCGCCAGTAAAACGCCGGAAGCCAGAATCAGGAAAAGCATTGCCAGAATGGCCTTGGGGCCAAAACGGCCCGTGAACGTGGGCGGAAGCTGTTGCCAGATCCAGCCAAAGAACATGAACAAAACAGGACAAAGCGCCACTGCCACCAGCAGCGTGGGCATAATTGGTGCGGCCATGGGCGCAAAGTAAAGAGCACCCAGAAAGCCCAGCACGACACTGGGCAGGCTGGCCATGACTTCCATGACGGGTTTGACCACCCCGCGCACATTGCGGTGCATGAACTCGCTGGTGTAAATCGCGCCCAGCACGGCAAGCGGAATGGCGAACATCAGCGCGTACAGGCCGCCCTTGAGCGAACCACGAATCAGCGGCATCAGGCTGTATTTGGCCTCGACGTCGTCGGTGCCGCTGGATGTCTGCCACTCGTACTTGGGTTCGGCGTAGCCCTCGTACCACACGGAGCCAAAGAGCGCTTTGAACGAGATTTCGGAGTGTTTGGCATCAACCCACCAGTGGCGCAGGCCGCCCTTGGCGTCAACGCCCAGCGTGCCACCGGCCTTTGCTGCGTAGTAGCACAGTGGCAACCCCGGCTCAGCTACGCGCTCTTCAAAAACCATGCGCTCGCTGGTGTTGTGGATGCCGCGCACAAAGCCTGATTTGTCCCATACAGCAAAACTCTTGTTGGCTTCGCAGGCGCAGAAACCGAGAATCTCGCCGCCGCCGGGCTCGTGCACATGAATGCGGCGCAGCTTGGGATTGTTGTCCTCTTTGGTTTCGCGCACGGCAAACCAGCTCTGCACGCCGCCGTGGCTGTCGCCGATCAACAGTGAGGTTCCGCCCAGCAGGTATTCCAGCGCCGTGAGTCGCAGCTCGCCCGTAGGCGCACCGAGATCGGCGTCTTCGCGCATGGTGCTCACGGTTTGCGCCCAGGAGCGCTCCTTCTCGACGTGGAAGCTGAACGCATCCACGGGTGGATACTCAGCCGGGCGCGCAAAGACCGGCGCTTTGCCCTTCTCGTCCACCCGCCGGAAAAGGAACAGCTTGCCGTCGGCCGTTCCAATCCAGGCTTCAGTCAGCGAGTCGTGGGCGACGCACAGCACCGGCGTTCCCGTGATCCGGGCGCTCAGATCAACGCGGCTGAGCTCTTCGGCCTGCAGTTCGTCCGTCATGGCGTTGAGCGCGAGTTTTTCCAGGCTCAGCAGCACGCGGCCTTTGGCGGTGATCGCCGTGGTCAGGACTTCGCGCTCTTCTTCGGGCGCGCCTTTGTGCAGTATCGAATAGACGCGGCTGATGGCCTCGCCGCGCGTGCCAAGATCAATCTCACGGTCAAAGGTCACGACGGCGCGAACGCGGCGGTAAAAGCCAAATTCGTTGAGGTGCTCTACAAGCCAGGTGAATTCCTTGTCGCCGTCCTTCTCGCGTTCGACGAGAATCTCCGGCACGTAATCGGGCTTACCCAACTCCTCGTTTTCGGGCTGGCGTAGCTTGCGCCATGAGACTGGATCTTCATTGAGCGCAAAGCGCTTGAACGCGTGGATGTAACTGATGCTGCCTTGAAGCACGCGACCGTCAGAGAGGCCCAGCGTCAGCGCGTATTTCGGGATATTCTGCACCGGCCCGACCGAATAGGTCGTGTAGGGCCTGAGTGAAACATGGGCGGCAGTCACCTGGGCCTGCCCGAGGTTGGGCACCTTGAGCGTTTCCATGGCCGCGCCGGTAGGTACAGACAACACATGCAGGGCGCCATCGGAATCAAGGCGCAGGGCGATGCGGCGATATTCGTCGGCATGCAGCGCCATGGGCTTGCCGGCGACGGGTGCGGCACTGGGGCTGTATTCGCCATGGTCTGATGCCCTGAACAGCGGGATGACCTGCGAGACGATGAAGAACACCAGGCCAAGCACGGCGAAAATGACGCCAAGGCCACCAACTCGAATGCCGATGTTGGCGGCCTTGTCAATGACATGCACCGACCAGTGAACCTTCGCCTGGGAGAGCTTGGCCGTTCTCTTTGAATCCTGCGTCATGAAACCCGGTTCCGTGAGACGATCGGTGCGGGGCCTGCGCCCCGCACCATAATGACTCGCGTGAAACTACTTGAGCACGTCGCGGTTCTTGTCCACCATCTTCTTGGTCAGCGGGATGAAGCCGTCCTTGAGGACGATTTCCTGGCCTTCCTTGCTGAGGATGAAGCTCAAGAACTCCTTGACGACGGGGCTGACTTCCTTGCCCGGCGCACGGTTGAAGTAAATCCACAGGAAGCGCGACATCGGGTACTTGCCGCTATAGCAGTTTTCCGCAGTAGCGTCGTAGGCCGTTTCACCGTCCTTCTTGGAGATGGGAACCGTCTTCACACCCGCCGTCTTGTAGCCGATGCCGGAGTAGCCAGCCGCCGAACGGTCTTCGCTGATCAGCTGCACCACCGTGCTTGAGCCCGGCTGTTCCTTGACAGTGCTCTTGAAGTCGCCCTTGTACAGCGCGTGCTCCTTGAAGAAGCCGTATGTGCCCGAGGCGCTGTTACGACCGTAGAGCGTAATGTTCAGGTTGGCCCACTCGCCTTCAAGGCCAGCCTGTCCCCACTTGGTCATGTCTTCCTTGTAACCGCCCTTGCGGTTGGCCGAGAAAATCGCGTCCACCTGGGGCAGCGAAAGGCTCTTGACCGGGTTGTCCTTGTGCACGAACACGGCCAAGGCGTCAACGGCCACGCCAATCACGCTGGGTTTGTAGCCGAACTTGTCTTCGAACTTCTTGATCTCTTCGGCCTTCATTTCGCGCGACATCGGGCCGATGTCGGAGGTGCCGCCAATCAGCGCCGGTGGGGCCGTGCTTGAGCCCTTGCCTTCTACCGCAAAAGTCACGTTCGGGTACTGCTTCTTGAAGCCCTCAGCCCAGAAGGTCATCAGGTTGTTCAGGGTGTCGGAGCCCACGCTCGAGATCGTGCCCGAGATACCGGCCACTGGCTTGTAGCCCTCAATAGCTTCGTCCACCTTCACATCGGCCTGCGCGGGCTTGCCCGCCAGGCTCAAACCCAGTGCCAGCGCTGCCAGACCGGCCATTACTGCACTCTTGCTCGCTCGCATTTCGCTTCTCCCTTAGTAGTTGGTCTTCATAAGTGTGTGCAACAATAGACGAACCCAAACAACTCCAGATGAAGCGACTGTTAAGATTCCTTAAATCGTTGCGCGCTTCGACCAACACACCTCATTTGCTAGGATGCGCCCAATGCATGAAATCCCCGCCGACTTTGACCAGAATCATCGCGGCCTTGTCACTGTCACCAGCGCGCTGATCGCGGGGCCCTGGATTTTCATGGCAGTGGCCAGCGTGATTGGCCCGGTCCAGCCGCCCCCCGCCAATGGAAGCCAGAGCCCTTTTGAGATCGTGCGCTTTGTGATGTGGGGCTTTTCGCTACTCATCGTCCTGCCCATGGTGGTCATCTATCGCCAACAGAGTGCAGCCTTGGCCGCTGAAACGGAATTCGGCGCCAAGCTCACGCTACTGCGCGGGCGCACGATTGTCATAACGGCCATGGCCGAAGGCGCGGCACTATTGGCAGGTGTCGTAACCATGCTTGACGGGAACCCCCTGTTGGCTTTGCCCGGATTCCTGCCATTGATTGCCTGGATGGTCGTTGGTTTTCCAACACGCGCCCGCGTGCTGGATGAACTCTTGGACAACAAAAGCTCGCTCAACAGGCAGTACCGTTAAAGAGCGATTCTGCTTAACGTTAGGTACTATGGCAGACCTGACACCGGCCTGGAATGAGCACGAGCGCATCGCCAAGAGCGTTCCGCCGGTGATGCGCTCCACCTTGGGCGCATATTTCACTCCGCGCGACGTGGCCGTTCGCACCGCCACCGAGGTGCTGCAGCGCTTCCCCCACGGCTCCGTTCCGAAAATTCTTGACCCGGCCTGCGGTGCTGGCGCCCTGTTGCTGGGCTGCCTTGAATATGCAGCAAAGGAACGCCCCGATTGGGTCGCGCCCCTGCTGGGCGGAAAAATACACGGATGGGAGATCGAGCGAGGCATTGCCGAGGGTGCGCGCCATGTGCTCACCGCCGCCGGCAAATGTTTAGGGGTGCGCGTAGCCTCGTTGATCACCTGCCGCGACGGCTTGCTTTCAGACGAACGCGAACTCTATGACGTGGTCATCGCTAACCCGCCCTGGAAGAGCTTTTCCGGCCGACAGGCCCAGGAAATTGACCCGATGCTGCGGGCGCTTTACGCAAAAAAGTTCGGCGCCTTTGCCGGCTGGCCCGCAACACACACGGCATTTGCCGAACAATCAGCGCGGCTGATGAAACGTGAAGGCGGGCGCCTGGGCCTGCTGCTTCCCTATCAGGTCGCCGACCTCGAAGGCTATGCGCCCTTGCGGCGCGCGCTGGCGACACTCGTAAGCGTGGACCGCATCATCGACCTGGGCGAGAACACCTTTCCTGGGGTGACAGAGCCCTGCGGCCTGTTTGTATTGAAAGCCGGCAAGGGCGACATCTCCGGCGAGCCCTGGAACGCGCAATCCGATGTCGGCATCACCATGAAGGCCGGCATGCGCCACCAGCCCCTGCCGCCGGAAAGTTTTGGCGACATTGGCGTGCACACGGGCAACGCGGCCGAACTGCTAATTATCGACAAGCCTGAACAAGGTGCACTCGCCATTCGCGAAGGCAAAGACGTGCGGCCATTCGCCATCGACCCGCCTCGCCTGTGGCTGCGCCCACCCAAAATGAAGGGCACCGGCCACTACGCACGCATGGCCTCGCCGGAACGCTACGCCAAAACACCCATCCTGCTGCGCCAGACGGCCAATCGCCCCATTGCGTGCCGGCACCAGCCCGCGGCGCTGTTCCGCAACAGTGTGCTGGCCTGCTTTGGCGCCCCGGACCACGAGATCGATTACTTGATCGGCGTGCTCAACAGCGAGTACGTGGCGCGGCTATACCGCAACAGCTTTCGCGATGCGAGGCAGCGCGCGTTTCCGCAGATCAAGATTGAGGCCCTGCGCACGATCCCGATTCCATCGCGCCGTGCGGCGGCAGCGGTTTACGACCAGATTGTGAAGATCAGCCAGGCCCTGCAGGCCAAAAAGGGCGCGGACCCCGCGCTGTTGAACCAGCTCGAGGCCGCGGTTGTGCGCGCATATATCGGATCGTGATTACTTTTTCTTCACGTTATCGCCGTTGCGCGTGGTGATGGTGAAGTTGAGCTTGCGCGCGGTATTGGCGTTGAGTGCAAACTTGAACTTCATCGTATTGAAATTCTCCTTCTCCGGCCTGTCTTCGCTTTCAAAGTCGAAGTCGCCCTGCGCCGAGCGGTGAATTTCCACTTCTATGTTCTTGTTCCGGAAGTTCTTCACTTCGAGCTCGAATTTCTCGACCGTCGTCCAGCCACTCACCCACCGGCTGCTGCCACGGCTCTGGAAGACAAGATCAGTCTTTTCAAAGCTCATGCGTTTTTCCTTGAGCGTGACTTCCGGGTCTGCGCCGACATTGATTTTGACTTCGTCGTTCTTGGCAATGTACTTGCTCACCAAGGCACCCATGTAGCCCATGCCGCCGTTGTTCAGCTTGTAGAGACGGATGATGCCGTCGGGCAAAGGCTCTTTGCCGAGCTTGTGTTCTTCGTTGTTCTTGAACTCGAGCACCTTCATCAGGCCGTTGCCGTACTTGGCGGGTTCAAAGTGATACACGGTTTTCATAGGCACCCCGGCCACCTTGAAGCTGCGAAGTCGCTTCTGCCAACCATGGGGAATCGTCTCGGTGCCTTCTACGGTATAGATGTAGTACTCGCTCAGGCCCGTCTTGTCGATTTCCTTGGGCCGCGACATTCCGCCCCCGGCAGGGCCTTCATCGGCGCCGCGCGAGCGCTTGGCGCTGTCGCGGGCCCAATCATCAACTTCCTTAGTCTTCGGCTGCCCGCCCTGGGCCAGGTAGATGACCTTTTCAACGAGGTGAATCACGCCCACCACCAGACGGACCTGTGCGTTCTCATATTCCTCGCCGCTGTTGTTCTGTACGGTGACGAAGCCCGTCAAATCCATCGTGCTTTCGTCGGTGCTGACCAAACCGGTGTATTCGGCGCTCCATGAAATGCCGCTGGTGAAATAGGTGATCTGCGCTTCGTGGCTCGCGGCCTTTTTGGCGTTGATCGTCCAGATCAGTATCTGGTGCGATTCGGCGGGATAGCTGGTGTCGGCGACTTCAAGGTTGCCGTCCTTGTCGTTAATGGCCTGGAATTCCACGCTGGTCGGGTCGATCAGTGTGTTGGCCCACGAAAACTGGATGCGGTTCTCGCCCTGCTTGAACGAAAGCGTGCGCGTCTCACGAACCAGCGTGAGGTCTTCACTGTTGTAGATCGTAAGTTGCACGCTGTCGCGCTTGGGCAGCGTGACGAGTTCTTCCTTCGCGCATAGGGGCGCGGCGAGAAGAACAAGAAGCAAAGCCGGGAGAAGCCGCATAATGACTCCAGAGGTATCAGGTATCGGGTTTCAGGGATCAGGTACGGAATCGCAGGTCTACTGATACCCGGAACCTGATACCCGATACCCCTGCCTTATTTCTGTTTCACATTGCTGCCAAAGCGCATCGTTACTTTGAACTTCAGCGTGCGCGCCTTGCCTGCTTCAAGCCCGAAGATGAACTTCTTGGTGTTGAAGTTCTCAACCTGCGGGTTGTCGGCGCTGTCGAAATCGAAATCGCCGTAAACGGTGCGATGAATCTCGACCTCGACGTTCTTGGAGCGGAAGTTCTTCACCTCAATTTCGAAATCTTCGACGGTGGTCCAGCCGGCAAGCCAGCCGTTCTCGAAGGAAAGGTCCTGCTTCTTGAAGGTCATACGCCTTTCTTTGAGCGTGACCTCGGGGTCGGCGCCCACGTTGACTTTGACCTCTTCGTTCTTGGGGATGTACTTGCTCCACAACTCGCCCATGTAGCCCATTCCGCCGTTTTGCAGCTTGTAGAGGCGAATCAGGCCGTCGGGCAGCGGCTCCTTGCCCAGCTTGTGTTCTTCATCGTTCTTGAATTCGAGCACCTTGGTAAACGCCGGGCCGAACTTGGCGGGCTCAAGGTGATACACGGTTTTCATGGGCACGCCCGCCACGATGAAGCTCTTGAGGCGCTTGCTCCAGCCGTTGTGCACGGTCTCGCGGCCTTCAACGGTATAGATGTAGTACTCGCTCAAGGCGCCCTTTTCGATTTCCTTGGCGTGCATGCCGTCTTCGTTGGCGTCCTCCATCTCGCCCTTCTCCATCTCCCTCATGTCGTCTTGGGGATCGTTGGAGGGTGGCGTGGGAGCCGGCCGGCTTTGCGGCGGCTGCGCCAGGTAGATGATCTTCTCAACCATGTGAATCACGCCTACCACAAGCCGCACCTGCGCGTTTTCGTAATCCTCGCCGCTGTGGTTGTGCACTGTCACGTAGGCCGTGAGGTCCATGGCGCTTTCGTCGCTGTTCACAAGGCCGGTGTATTCTGCGCTCCAGGTGATGCCGCTGGTGAAGTAACTGATCTGCACTTTATGGCTGGCGGCCTTCTTGGCCGTGATCGTCCAGATCAGCATTTCGTGAGATTCGGAGGGATAGCTGGTGTCGGCGACTTCAACGTTGCCGTCTTTGTCGTCCACGGCCTGGAACTCAACGCTGGTGGGATCAATCAGCGTGTTGGCCCAGCAGAACTGGATGCGATTCTCGCCCGCCTTGAACGAAAGCGTGCGCGTCTCGCGAACCAGCGTGCAGTCCTCACTGTTATAGATCGTGAGCTGCACGGCATCGCGCGGCGGAAGCGTGACGAGCTCTTCCTTTGCAGCCAAAGAGGACGCAAACACGGTGAGCAGCAGGATGGCGAGAGTGGGTTTCATGGTCCTGGGTCTTGTTAGGAGGTGTGCGGCGGGGCAAGCCCCGACGTCCATAGCGGCGGCAAGCCGCCGCACTCCAAAGTGCTACCACATGTCCTTCTTCTGGTAGTGGAACTTGAGGATCACCGGTGCACCCTTGGGCGGCGCTTTGACCTTGAACTTCACGTTCTCGTTATCGACGCGCTCCATACTGGCGTAGCCGCTGGAGTCTTTCTGCAACTCCCATTCGCCATCGACGCGCAAGCAGAGCGTAAGCTCAATTTCGTTATCCTTGAAATTCTTGATCTCGTACTGGTCGATTTCGTCGGTGTCGTAGACGTTGCCGCGACGATTGGTCACGTCGTTCAGCATCTTCTTGAACTCGACCTTGATGTCCTGCGAGGTGCCGATGTTCAGCCTCATGTCGTCGCCGATGGGTGTAAATTTGCCCCAGTCTTCGCCGGTGAACGCCGCGGTACCCTTGCCGTCATCCTGGTAGATGCGCACTTTGCCGAACTCGAGCGGGATGGTGCCAAGGCCGATGTCCTTGGTGTTGGGCAGCACGTAATCCGTGAGAATCTTGCCCTCGTATTGACGCGTCAAGTCGTACACGTATTCCTTGCGGATCTTGACGTTGTCCCATTTGTTCACGAGCAGGCGCTTGGCCTCGCCCTGGCTGAGGGCTTTTTCGAACTTCTTGCCGTCGCGCGTGACGAAGTCGGCCTCGGTGAAGCTCTCGCCCGACCAGTTGCGGATCTTGAAATAGTGGCGGAACGTGCAAGTGGTTTCGTCCTTGCTCACCATCGCCTGGTAGCTGGTTTCGCGCTGGATATTCCCCATCAGGTAGCTGATGCGGAATTTTTCGCTGCGCGCATCGGGGCTGGCCACGGACCAGGTCAGGGCGTTTTCGCCCGGCGGGTAGCTGGTCGAGAGAATCTCGACTTTCGAGTTCGCGTCGGCGGGGCGGAACACAATGCTGCCCTTGTCAATGTTCGTGCCCGCCCAGGAGAAGTCGATCGTGTTCACGCCGTTTTGCAGCGCGATCGTGCGCTCTTCCTCAACCAGCACCTGGTTGGGGTTGTCAAAGCGCACGGCCACACCCTCGCGATCCGGCAGCGTGGCAAGCTTGATGCGCGCATAGGCCGGCGTGGGGCTGGAAAGCCCGATGATGGCGCAGGCGACAGGCAGTGCAAAGGCGGTAGCGAAGAGGCGGAATTTCATGGCATGGATCCTTGGTTGAGCGGTGTCTTGCGGAACACCGCAAATTCTTTCGTGAGGTCTCGCGGTTCGCTGCTTGCTGTTTGCTGTTCGCGAACTGCGAGCAGCGAACAGCGAGCAGCGAGCCGCCGCTACTTGTTCTTGACGTTGGTTCCGTTACGGGTGGTGAGTTTGAAAGTAACCGTTTGCGGCGTATTGGCCTTGAGCTCGCCGGCAAAGCGCTGCGTCTGATAGTCCACCTTGATGCTGGCGGTTTCACTCTCAAAGTCGAAGTCGCCGCCGAACACCAGGTTGACCTCGAAGTTCACCGCGCGACTGCGGTAGTTCTTGATCTCGAGTTTGTAGTTCTCGACGGTGGTCCAGCCCTCAAGGCGCTGTTCCTGTACGCCATTGCCCCAGCGACGGAACGCGAGATCTTTCTTTTCAAGGCTGGTGCGGGTCAGTTTCAAAGTGACCTCGGCGTCGGTGCCGGCGTTCACTTTGATTTCGTCGTTCTTGGCGATGTAGGCCGTGACAACTTCGCCAACATAGCCCAGCGCGTTGTTGCCCATGTCGCGGTACAGGCGCACCACGCCCTGCGGCAGCGGCTCTTTGCCCAGCTTGTGCGCTTCATCGTTCTTGAAAGTCAGCAGCTTGAACAAAGCCGCGCCGTATTTGCGAGTGTCGTAGGTGTAAACCGTGGAGACCGGCACGCCGGCCTGCTTGAAGCTTTGCAGGCGCTTGGACCATCCGTTGGGAATCGTCTCCTGGCCCTCAACCGTGTAGATGTAATATTCGCTCAGACCTTCCTTGATGATTTCCTTCTTGCCTTCAGCCGCTTTGTCGGCCTTGCGCATCTCTTCCTCGGCGTTCCTGCGATACTTGGCCTTCTCGGGTCCGGCGAGTTCGTTGATGCGCTCAACCAGGTGGATGGAGCCGACCACCAGGCGAACTTTAGCGCCTTCGTATTCCTCGCCGGAGTGATTCCATACCGTGACGTCGCCCGTAAGCGTCATCGAGGCTTCGTCGTTGGACAAGAGGCCGGTGTATTGCGCGCCCCAGGAAATGCCGCTGGTGAAATAGCTGATCTCAACCTTGGCCGAGACATCAGCCTCGGTCGAGATCGTCCAGATCAGCATCTCGTTGCTTTCAGCGGGGTAGCTGGTGTCGAGCACTTCCAGCTTGTCGGCGTTGGTCAGCGCGCGGAATTCAACGCTGGTGGGGTCAATCAACGTGTTCGCCCAGGAGAACTGCAGGCGGTTGTTGCCCTTCTTGAACGTGAGCGACCGCGTTTCCTGGACCAGCGTGAGATCAACCGAGTTATAGATCGTGAGTTGAACGGTGTCGCGCTTGGGCAGCGTCACCAGTTCTTCTTTGGCGTAAACAGCAGGCGCAAGCAGCGCCATCATCAAGACCAGCCATCGCGTGGAGATTTGCATGTTTGCCCTCGTGGTGTCTGCCCGACTATGACGCGCCCGTGAATTGCCCGGTTCCAACTTTATTCAAAACGGTCCGGCTCATCGGACTTGAGCCCTTCCAGCCAGCCCGCGCGCGCCTTGGGAAACGCATCGGAATATGGAATATACGGCTTGATATCCAGCACTGGCGTGCCATCCAACAGGTCAATGCCGCTTACTTTCAGCGTGCGGCCATCAATGCCAACCAACTTCAGCGCCGAAAGCCCGATTGAGTTGGGCCGGTGCGGCGCACGCGTCGCGAACAGGCCACGTTTAACCTTGGGGCCGCGCGGCGGAATCACTTGCGGATTCCAGCCCTCATTCAGGTGCAGCCACGCTAGCACCCAGATGTACTCGAAGCCTTCGAGGTCTTTGAGCGCCTGCTCGAAGTTGCGGCCGGGAACGAGTTCAATCATTGCTTCCTGCGCACGGTCATCGAGAGTTTGTTCCGTGACTGGCGGCTGGCGGGGTGTACCGAAGCGTTCTTTGTAGGGCGAGTGCACGTAGCCAATGATCTCGCACTCCACGCGCTCAACGCGTGCGGCTACGCCGGTATGATCCTGGGGCGGCTTCTTACGTTTCATTTTTTCGCCAGGCGTGCGAGCACTTCGTCTTCAGCTTTGTAGTCGAACATGCCGTCGTCGAACTCTTCGGGATAGTTGTCCAGCTCCCACACAGCCGACATGTCAATCGCTTCTTCCATGGGCACCGTTTCGCTGTAGCCCAGCTCTCTGCGAATCTTTGTCGAGTCCAGTACCAGGTCCTGCGCGGCATTGATGCCCGCCTGCAAATTCATGGGCAACTCCGCTTCGGGCAATTCGACAACCTTGCCCTTCCAGCCGCAGACTGCGCCGATGCGTTCGACCCACTGCCGCTCCGTGAACGTCTCGGCTTCCGTCACATGGTAAATGCCGCCCGCGGCCTTGGGGTTTACCACGCACAGCGCAATCGCCTCGGCCATGTTACCCACGTAGCCGCGGCAGCCGCGCCAGCGCGCCATCGTGTCTTGCAACAAAATCGCCGGGCGCTGATCGCGCATACGCTTAAGATAAGGGAACATGCGATGCTGCTTGTCGCCCTCGCCAAACACCATCGGCAGGCGCAGCACCGTCGCAGGCAAACGCGGCTCGGCCAGAAACGCGCGCTCAACGAGAATCTTCTCGTAATGATCCATCCAGCGAGTGGGATGGTCAGCGGGGCGCGGCTTGCTGCCTCTATACAGGTAGCGCATTTCGCGCAGCTTGGAATCTTCGGTCAGCGGCACCCGCTCCAACTCGCCGGACTCAATACCATTCACGAGGCCAAAGGCCCGATACACGTCGCAGCTCGAAATCACGACAGCGCGCTTAGCCACGCCCGTAAACGTGGAAACAATTTCGCGCGCGTCAAATTCCGTCATCGCCAGCATGTCGAGCACAACATCCGGCTTGAGCGCAATCAGCGCCCTGGCGTGCTTTTGCAGCTCACACCGGTCGCCCAGCACGTGCGTGATGCGCCCCGGCAGCAGCGCGTTACTTTTGCCGCGATGGAAAACCGTGACCTCATGGCCAAGCATATGCAGCCGCCGCGCCGCAGCCGCGCCGATGAACGCCGTTCCACCAAGAATGAGTATGCGCATGTTGTGGCCTGTTGCCGCGCCTTGTAATACGCTCTAGGCACGTGCGACCGCAAGACCGTAGGGACGACGCCATGCGTCGCCCGCCACTGGAAGGATAATGTTCGACCGCAAGCACATTGAAGAAGCCGAGGACAAAGCGCTCGCGCCCTACGCCCTTCGCGCCTCGAAATCGCGCGGCCGGCGCGTTGCCGAGCCCGAGCACGTCTATCGCACGGCCTTCCAGCGCGACCGCGATCGCATCATCCATTGCGCCGCCTTCCGGCGCCTCGAATACAAAACGCAGGTCTTCCTCAATTGGGAAGGCGACCATTTTCGCACACGCCTGACGCACACGCTCGAAGTCGCGCAAGCGGCGCGCACCATTGCCCGTGTGCTGCAGCTCAACGAGGACGTGTGCGAAGCGGTCTCGCTCGCCCACGATCTCGGCCATTCCTGCTTTGGCCACGCGGGCGAACATGCCATGCGCGATCTGATGCGCGAGCACGGCGGCTACGAACACAACGGCCAGAGCCTGCGCATCGTCGATGAACTCGAACGCAGCTACATGCCCGCGTTCAAGGGCCTGAACCTGACACACGAGACGCGCTACGGCCTGATGAAACACCGCACGGATTACGACAAGCCGTTGTTCAAAGGTCTGATTGAGCGCGAATCGCCTTCACTCGAAGCACAGGTCGCCAATTTCGCTGACGAAATTTCTTACAACGCACATGACGCCGATGACGGTATGTACTCCGGACTCTTGACACGTCAAGGCGCGCGCGAAAGCGAGCTGTTCGCACGGGCCGAGCACGAAGCGGTGAAAGCACTCGGCGACGGCGAAGAAGACCTGCTGCGCTACCAGATCGTGCGCAGGCTCAAGGATCTCCAGGTAAGCGATTTATTGAAGGCAACTTCGGAGCGCCTGGCGGAAGCCAATTTCAAATCCGCCGAAGAAGTGCTCGCTTACAACGGCCCGCCGATTGTCGACTTCTCGCCCGAGATGAAAAAGAAAGTCATCGGCCTCAAGCGCACGCTTTTCACGAAGTTCTATCAGCACCGCCGCGTCATGCGCAGCATGGAAAAAGGCACGCGCTTCATGAAAGAAATGTTCGCGCGCTACGTGGCCGAGCCCTACCTGTTGCCCGGGGGCTTCCACAAACGTATCGACGCCGGCGAAGGCGCCCATCGGGTCGTGTGCGACTACATCGCCGGCATGACCGACCGCTACGCGCTCGAGCAATACAAAAAACTTTTCGACCCCGACACCTGGTAACACGGGCCTCCCGGCCCGTGTTCGCGGAGACTCACATGCCCACGATCAAACCCGTCTCAACCGACAACGCCCCCAAAGCCATCGGCCCCTACAGCCAGGCGGTAAGCGCCATCGGGCTCATCTTCTGCTCCGGCCAGATCGCACTCGATCCAAAATCCGGCAACATCGTCGGCGCCACCGCCGCCGAGCAAGCCACGCAGGTAATGAAAAACCTCGCGGCCGTCCTCGAGGCCGGTGGCAGCAAGCTGAGCCTAGTCGTCAAAACCACGATCTTCCTCAAAAGCATGGCCGATTTCGCCGCCGTCAACGAAATCTACGCCAAAGCCATGGGCGACCACCGCCCCGCAAGAGCCACCATCGAAGCCGCGCGGCTTCCCAAAGACGCCCTGGTAGAAATCGACTGCGTCGCGCTGACGTAGCCCGGGCACTTGGGGCGATGCCGACGAGGCTCAAGTTCGAGCCACGTTGGGCCGATAGCGAGTTGATGAGATTCGCCTTCATCATCTTTATCTCATTCGTTTTGGCCTCATGCGTTCAGCAGGAGGCTGATCACAAAGCGCAATCTGCCGAGCGGTCATCCACAGGTGGGTGCATCCAAGATTCCGTTGGCCAACTTGTGAGAACACCTGTCTTCGACAGTTTGCCTTGCGAATTGCGCGCAAATCTACTGAGGCAACTTGACGGCAAGATGGACTGGGAGCGCGTTACAGACATCGGTTTCGACCACCTCGAACGGAAAATCCGCGCGATAGAGCCCTGTCGAAGTGCATGGTCTTCAGTCAACGTCGCGTTGATGGCGGACGAGACACCCTTGGGACTGCTGGATGTCAGCTCGATTCAAGCCGGTTACCCGCATGAGTACGAGCTTCTTGTTTGCGGGCAAAGCAGAACATTTCTGTCCGTCGTGCCCATCCGTATCTGGCACCGGAGTGTGGGACTTCACTCGCAACGTATTTCATGTAACGCGAAGCGCCGCCACATTGGCCCTTTCTCTCCCTGCTTGGGGGCACCTCAACGGCTGGGGCTTTCCAAATAGCCGCGACTACTCGTGCCCGATCCACTTTGAAGACCCGATAGCCCGGAGCTGACTTGCGATTGGCACTTCGACATAGACGAGGGTCTGATTGAAATCAAAGGGTCATGTCGCTTCCTGTGGAATCCACACCTCTCGGAGTTCTATCCTCAAGACCGAAGCGCCAGAGACACGATAGACGGACTCGGATGGGCTGGCGAAGATGTGCTTGTCTTCCACCACTTCCCCGCCTTCCGCCAATGGGCCAAGGAAAAGGGTCAACCCGCCCGGGAGTGGCTGCTAGAACTGCGAGAAGGCTGCGAACTTGAGTCTTCCCGAGTTCTCATTGACTTGATTCTCGGTTAGGCTGGCAACATGCCGCGCCTGTTTGTCGCCATCGAACTGCCCGAGTTGCAGCGCACGTTGCTGTCCGAGATCCTGCGCGACTTGAGCGACGCGCGCTGGGTGAACACGGATCGGATTCACCTCACGCTGCGCTTCATCGGTAACAAGTCGGAAGAAGAACTTGCGTCGATCAAAGATGCGCTGACTCAAGTCGAGTTCGCGCCCATCGAAGCAAAGCTGAGCGGAGTGGGCACGTTCCCCAAAGACGGAGCGCCAGTTCGCGTGCTCTGGGCCGGCATTCAGCCCGAAGAAGCGCTGCGAGCGTTGAACCAGAAAATCGAAGCGGCCCTGGTCAAAGCCGGCTGCCAGACCGAAAGCGCGCAGGAGTTCCAGCCGCACATCACGCTCTCACGCTTCAAGAAACCGCCGCACAGAGATCTAGAAAGGTGGCTGGTAAGAAACTCCACACTGACCAGCCCCGCATGGCCCATCGATTCCTTCACCCTCTACGCCAGCGAACTAACCCCCGACCAAGCCATCCACAAACCACTCTTGACACGTCAAGCCACCCGCCCCACTTGACGCCAAACCAGCCAAGGGCAAAATCTGAATCGTCGAGACGTAAGAGGAACCGAACGAGCAACAAAACACGCGGGCGTAGCTCAGTGGTAGAGCTCCTGCTTCCCAAGCAGGGGGTCGAGGGTTCGAACCCCTTCGCCCGCTCCAAATGAAACCCGCTTGCCTGGGTTGGATGGCCGGGCGAGCGGGTTTTTGTTTGGGACGGACAGCGTGCGGCTTCGCTTCTGTCTGCTTCGGTTGGTGGCTTACGGTCTTTGTTGTCATTTGCGCTGGAGGGGTGCTTCCTTTCTTCCCTATTCCACCTCGACCCACCAGCTCATTCGGTACTCGGCGGCCCTGGCGGATTCGCTGAAGCCTCCGTCTTCTTTGGCTTGTTTGGCCAGCTCGGCGAATGCGGCTTTTGCCTCAGCTCTTTTGCCCTCGAGTTCCAGCTTTACTGCCGCGTTCAGTTTTTCGCGGCGGGCCTTTTCTCTTTCTGCCGGCGGGTAGGTTTCGAGCTTGTCGAGATTGGCTTTGTAGGGCTTGCCTGCCGCCCACTTTTCGTCCTTGAATGCGTCAACCATGGCCATCAGCCTGGTGCGATGCAAGCTGTTGCACCACATGCCGGCCTTGATGCTGGCTTCGATACTCTTGTTCAGGCGCTCAAGCTCGTTCTTGATGTAGGTGTCCCACTTCTTCTGGAAATCCTGCAGCGGCTTCTTCTCTTTGCTCTTGATGGCTTTGTCCGCGAGCGTGTCTTTGAGCTTCTTGAAAGCCGCGCTCCATTGTTCTTCTTTGGCGAGGGAAACCACGGCGCTGACGTATGGGTCGTTGGAATCCTCGAATGGAACTTTGTCGGTTTCCGTGACTGTGCCAACCGTGATTACCTGATCCGGATAGGTGCGCGGCCCCGGCCCGCCCAACGTCTGGATCGCGTCGCGCAGGATGAACTGCCAGCGCGTGCTCTCGCTGAAATTCTTGCTCTTGCAGATGTGGAGCTGGCAGGGAATGCCGCGCGCGAGCATGTTGTTGAGCGGCTTGTGGGGCAGGAAGTCCGCCATGTCGCCTTTGAGTTGGGCCACAAAATCCGACTCGATCGATACTATGTAGGGCACCGGCGGCATGTCCTCGAGTTCCCCATCGAGCGTGCCGTTGGCCAGAATCGCGCGGAATGGAAATTTGTCGGCGTCGGCCTTCCAGAGTTCCGCAGCCCACTCCAGCGCATCAGCGCTGCCGTAGTCCGAGAGCAAAAACACCCGTGCGGGATCAACTCCATAGTCCTTCATCACGCTCTCGAGCAACTTGGAAAGTGCCGCCAGGCGCACCTCTTTTGAGGCCGCGTACTCGGAAATCGCGAAGTTCTCGTCGATCTTCCGCAACACGCGGAACTGCAATGCGCACACGACCAACGGATCGCGCCCCTGCGACAGCGCCGTAATGCGCGCGAGATCTTTTGCGGTGCCGTCGTCGTTGTCCTGGAACGCCACCACCAGCGCTCGCTTCTGGGTCTTGTCGGCCGATGGCGCGGCTACATAGGCCTTGAGCTTGTCGGCATTCTCACCCTCAAACGCGACTTTGTAGGGTTTGACTTCGGGAGGCTCGCCGGCGAGCTCCGCCTTTTCGCTGCCGCCGATGCCTCGCTGGGGCAGCAGTAGCTTCGCGTCGGCTTTGGCTCGGTCAACGACAGCTTGTCCGGGTTGCTTGAGCTCGGGCTCGGGCGGCACAGGTTCTTCTTGGGCAGCTGCGGAGAGGGAAAACAACAACGAAAGTCCGAGAGAAAGCGCAAACGTCAGACGCATGGAATTCTCCGAAAGGGGATTCGGTGTAGGGCGCGTTGAGTAACCATGCTACCCCTCATTAGAACGAATTGAAGTGAACTTTGGCCCAATGAAACGCAAAACCGGCGCGCAGGGTTCCCAGCGTGCAAAAACAAACCGGGGAGCCTGATGGCTCCCCGGTTGAAGTTGCGTGATTCAGTTTAGGCCGTCTTGCGGCGCAGGCGCAGGGCCAGCGCGAAGGAGGCCAGTACGCCGGCGAGCATCCACAGGTTGTTGTTCTCGCCCGTGCTGCAGCCGCCGTCGTCACTACCACCACCGCCAC
>UBJH01000870.1_pt1 | contig 17821 bp, 19 predicted proteins | sample 2193721 | NCBI WGS metagenome assembly UBJH01 (sample SAMEA4703186, study PRJEB27089) | metagenome | reverse complement strand
GATTTCTGGGCGCCCTGGTGCGGCCCCTGCCGCAGCCTCGGGCCGATCCTCGAGAAGCTGGCCGCCGAATTTCAGGGGCGAATCCGCGTGGTCAAGATCAACTCCGACGAAAACCAGGCGCTGGCCGGGCAGTTCGGCGTGCGCGGCATTCCCAACGTCAAGGCCGTCGTCGACGGCCAGGTCGTGAACGAATTCACCGGCGCCCTGCCCGAATCCGCCGTGCGCGAATTCATCGACAGCCTGCTGCCCTCGCCCGCCGAGCCGCTGCGGCTGGAAGCCCAGGCGGCGCGCGCGCGCGGCGAAGGTGACGCGACGCGCAAGCTGCTGCTGCAGGCCATTCGCCTCGACCCGAAGCACGAGCAGGCGCGCCTCGACCTCGTCGACGTGCTGCTGGACGCCGGCGACTTCGCCGAGTCGCAGCGCCTGCTCGACGAGGTCGCCGGGGAGGCCAAGGACCGCGGCCGCATCGAGCACCTCGCCGCGCGCCTGGCGCTGGCACAGGCCACTTCCGGCGACGCCGACGAAAAAACACTGCGCGCACGAATCGAGGCCGATGGCGCCGACCTGGCGGCGCGGCTGGAACTGGCCAACCTGCTGGCGCTTAGGCAGGACTATGGCAGCGCACTGGAGCACTTGCTGGAGATCGTGCGGCGCGACCGCGCCTTCGGCGACGACATCGGCCGCAAGACCCTGCTGCAGATCTTCAGCCTGCTCGGATCGGACAGCGATCTCGTGCGCGAATATCGCGGCAAGCTGTCCTCCCTGATCAACCGCTGAAAAGTCAGCCTGCACATCACGGCGGGCGCCCTGTGCAACCGCTGCAAGATTTCATGCCAGTACCGATCGAGATCAGCGAAGAAGCCGGCGTGCGCTACCTGCACTTCGGCTCCGACTGGATCCAGGGCGCGATGCGCATCGCACGGCCCTGGGCGCTGGAGCTCGACTACACGCGCGAAATGATGGCCGCCCTGCTGCTGCGGCCCGATCCGGAATGGCCGCGCAACGCCCTGCTGATCGGCCTCGGCGCCGCCTCGCTGACGAAGTTCCTCTACCGCCACCGGCCGCAGACGAAGCTGACGGTGGTCGAGATCGAACCGGCGGTGGTGGCGGCGGCGCGCCAGTTCTTCAAGCTGCCGGACGACCCGAAGCGGCTGAAGCTGGAAATCGCCGACGGCGTCGAGTGGCTCGCCGGCAGCGACCAGGCCTTCGACCTGATCCTGGTCGACGGCTTCGATGCCGACGCCCGCGCCGGCGCGCTCGACACCCTGCCCTTCTACCAGGCCTGCCGTGCGCACCTCGATGACTCGGGCCTGCTTGTGGTTAACCTGCTCGGACGCAACCGCGGCTTCAAGGGCAGCGTCGACCGCATCAAGCGCGCCTTCGACCAGCGCGCCATGGTGTTTCCATCCTGCGACCACGGCAACGCCATCGCCTTCGCCGCCGCGGGCGAGCCGGTCTGCCTGCCATTGGGGGAATTGAGCCTGCAGGCGCTGGCCTTGCGCAAGGCAACCGGGCTCAACCTGCTGCCGACGCTGGCGCGCCTGATACAAGGCCAGACCTGCGCCGGAGGCCGGCTGGCGCTTTAGAAAAAACAACGGGCGGATCACTCCGCCCATTGTTTGCCTGATGACTGCCTGTCGCTTACTTCGGCGCAACGGCACCCGCGGCTGCACCGGCACCGGCGTCGGCCTTGCCCTTGGTCTTGCTCTTGGTCTTGCCTTTGGCCTTGGACTTGCCCTTCGGCGCATCGGCCGGCTTGTCGGCCTTGGCAGGCTTGTCCGCGCTGGCCGGCGTGGCCGGCGTCGCGGGGGTAGCAGGCGTGGCCGGCTTGGCAGCTTCGCCAGCCTTGGCCGGCGTGGCGGCCTTGGCGGGCGTTGCCGGGGTGGCGGGCGTCGCCTGGGCAAATGCCAGGGACGTTGTGGCAGCGAAAGCGGCGGCGACGGCGAGAGAAGTCAGTTTGCGCATTCTTGTTTCCTTTCCTTGGGTGTGGAGGGCAAGGATCGATCCTTGAATCCCTGGACAGCAGTTGTCTCTGTGTCTGGTCTCTTAACGCCGGCCAGCTCGGGCAGGTTGACAGGCTCCATGCAGTATCATTAGCTACCCCGCAGGAAGACAGGACATGACAACCGTTTACGGCATCAGGAACTGCGACACCATGAAAAAGGCCTTCGCCTGGCTCGACGGCCACGGCATCGCCTACGCCTTCCACGACTACAAGAAGCTCGGCGCCGACGCAGCCCTGCTGAAGCAATGGGCGGCGCAGGCCGGCTGGGAGAAGCTCATCAACACGCGCGGTCCCAGCTTTCGCAAGCTGCCGGCGGAAAAACAGGCCAACCTCAGCGAGAAGAAGGCCTTCGCGCTGATGCTGGAGAACCCGAGCATGATCCGTCGGCCGATCGTCGAATCGGGCAGGACGCTGCTGGTCGGCTTCGATCCTGACGAGTACGCACAAAAACTGAGATGAGTTCGGATTTCGTCGTCCGCTTCCTCTTCGAGGAGCTCGACATCCGCGGCGCCTTCGTGCGCCTCGGCGACGCCTGGCGCAGCCTGCAGGCGCGGCGCGGCTACGCCGCCACGGTGCGCGACCTGCTTGGCGAAATGACGGCGACCGCCGTCCTCATCGGCAGCAACCTGAAGCAGCCCGGCCGCCTGACCTTCCAGCTGCAGGGACACGGGCCGATCCGCATGCTGGTGATCGACTGCACTGCCGGGCTGCACCTGCGCGGCATGGCGCAGGCCGAGGCCGAGGTCGCGCCCGCGCCGGTCTCGCAGCTGTTCGGCGACGGACGGCTGACCCTGATCCTGCAGAACGAAGCGGCGCGCGAACCCTGGCAGAGCCTGGTGCCGGTTGCCGGCGACAGCATCGCGGAGATTTTCGAGCACTACCTCGCCCAGTCGGAACAGCAGCCGGCACGGCTTTGGCTGACGGCAAATGAACAATGCGCCAGCGGCCTCTTCCTGCAGAAGCTGCCCGGCGCCGATGCGCGCGATGCCGACGGCTGGGCGCGCATCGCGCTGCTCGCCGGCACCGTGACCCCGCAAGAGCTGCAGACCCTGCCGGCGGAAACCCTGCTCGCCCGGCTGTTCCCCGAGGAGGCACTGCGCCTGTATGCGCCGAAACCGGTGGTCTACGACTGCCCGGAGGACCGCGACAAGGTGAGCGGGATGCTGCGTTCGCTCGGCCGCGCCGAAGTGGAATCCATCCTGGCGGAACAGGGGGAGATCGTCGTGCGCGACGACATCTGCAACCACGCGTACCGCTTCGACGCCGCCGACCTGGAGGAACTCTTCCCGCCGCCGGCACAGGCGCAAAGGACCGTGCATTGAGCCGCAAGGCGCTGACCGAGGGCTCGCTGCTGATGTGCGCGGTGGTGCTGATCTGGGGCGCTTTCCTGCCAGTGAGCAAGAGCGTGCTCGCCGTGATCGACCCCTACTGGCTGACGGCGCTGCGCTACGGCGTGGCGGCGCTCTGCTTCCTGCTGGTGCTGGCGCTGGCCGAGGGACGCAGCGCATTCAGCTTTGAGGGCCGTGCGCGGGCGGTCTGGCTCTACGGCACCGCCGGCTTCGCCGGTTTCAGCTTCCTGGTCTTCGAGGGGCTGCGCCTGACCCGGCCCGAACACGCCGCCATGATCCTGGCCCTCGGTCCGGTGAACATCGTGTTCTGGCAGTGGTTTCGCACGCGTCATCGCCCCCACGCCGCCACCCTCGCCTGCATCGCCACGGCCCTCTGCGGCGAGGCGCTGGTGGTCAGCCAGGGCGATCTGGCGCGCCTGGTTTCCGGCGGCGGCGCGCTCGGCAATCTCCTGATCTATCTGTCCTCCTGCTGCTGGGTGGCGTTTACCCTCGGCGGGCAGCATTTCCCGCGCTGGTCGCCGGTGCGCTACACGGCGCTCTCCGCCACGCTCGGCTGGATCAGCATCGCGCTGATCACGACCGCCGCCGCCGCCTCGGGACACAGCCACCCGCCACGCTGGGAAGGCCTGCGCGAGATGCTGTGGGCGATGTTCTTCGTGCTGTTCGTCGTCTCCTTCGCCGCCCTCCTCCTGTGGAACATGGCGGTGGCGAAGATCGGCCCGCTGAACGCCTCGCTGTTCGCCAATTTCGCGCCGGTGATCACCTTCCTCATCACCGTCTGGCAGGGCCATGTCCTGCTGCCGTCGGAGATCGCCGGTGCGGCGCTGGTGGTCGGCGCGCTGATCGCCAACAACCTGGTCAACCGCCGCCTGGCCAGACAGGCGGAGCAATTGCTGGCGCCGGCAGATGCGCCGTTGCGGTAGGATTGGGCCATGCATTTCGGACATTCCCAGCCCATCTACGATGTCGCCGCCATCCGTGATATCGAGGCCCGTCACGCCAGCGAAGATCCCCCGTTGATGGAACGCGCCGGCGCCGCGGCGACGCGGGCCGTGCTGGCCCACAGCCGCGGCACGCGCCTCGCGCCGCTGATCGCCTGCGGTCCGGGCAACAACGGCGGCGACGGCTTCGTCGTCGCCCGTCTCCTGCGCAGCCGCAGCATCAATCCCACCGTGGTGTACCTCGGCGAGGAGACGAAGTTGCCCGCCGATGCGCTCGAGGCGCTCGCCCACTATCGCCGATTCGGCGGAGAGATCGACCATGAGATTCCGAAGCGCCCGTTCTCCCTGGTGGTGGACGCCCTCTTCGGCATCGGCCTGCAGCGTCCGATCGAAGGCGCCTACGCCGAACTGATCGACCGCATCAACGGGCTCGGCTGCCCGGTGCTCGCCCTCGACGTGCCGAGCGGGCTGTGCGCGGACACGGGACGGGTGCTGGGCCGCGCCGTCAAGGCGAACTACACGGCCACCTTCATCGCGCTCAAGCCCGGCCTGCTCACGCTCGACGGCCCGGACCATTGCGGCGAGGTCAGCGTCCACGATCTGGACATCGCCCCGGAGAACACCCTGCCGGCGCGCGGGCGCGTGGTGACGCCGGAGCTGTTCAAATCGCGCCTGCTGCCGCGGCCGAAGAACAGCCACAAGGGGATGATGGGCGGCGTCGGCATCCTCGGCGGCGCGCCCGGCATGGCCGGTGCGGCCCTGCTCGCCGGCCGTGCCGCACTGAAACTCGGCGCCGGCCGCGTGTATGTGGGCCTGCTCGACAATACGGCGCTGGCCGTCGACACCGACCAGCCGGAGCTGATGCTGCGCAAACCGGAAGACATCCTCGCCTCGGGCTTCGCCACGGCGCTGGCGGTGGGCCCCGGCCTCGGCCAGGGCGCCGACGGACTGGACCTGCTCAAGCGGGCGATTGCCGCCGAACTGCCGCTGGTGCTAGACGCCGATGCGCTGAATCTGCTGGCGGCCCATCCCGTGCTGACGGGCCATCTGCACAAGCGCGCCGCCCCGACCCTGCTCACGCCGCATCCCCTCGAGGCGGCACGGCTGCTCGGCATCGACGTCGGCGCCGTTCGCGCCGATCGTCTCCGCGCCGCGCTGACCCTGGCGGAAAAACTGAATGCCGTGACGGTGCTGAAGGGCTGCGGCAGCGTAATCGCCGCTCCCGCCGGACACTGGTACATCAACACCAGCGGCAACCCGGGCATGGCCAGCGCCGGCATGGGCGACGTTCTGGCTGGCCTGGCCGTGGCCCTGCTGGCGCAGGGCTGGGAGGCCGAGCCGGCCATGCTCTGCGCCGTGCACCTGCATGGCGTCGCCGCCGACCAGCTGGTGGAGGACGGCATCGGCCCCTCGGGCCTCACGGCGAACGAGACCATCGACGCCGCCCGGCGCATCTTCAACGCCTGGATCCATCGCTGATGCCCCAGTCCCCACCGGCGCAGCACCCGCTGCGCGGCATCCTGCTGTTCATGCTGGCGCTGATGCTGTTCGCCCTGCTCGATGCGACCTCCAAGCACCTCACCGCCAGCTTCGCCGTACCGCTGCTGGTGTGGGCGCGCTATACCCTGCATTTCCTCATCATGCTGGTCTTCGTCGCGCCCTCGATGCGCCTGCAACTGGTGCGGACCGACAACCTCGCCCTGCAGGTGGTGCGCGCCCTGGCGCTGGTGGGCACCACCGGCTTCGCCATGATGGCCTTCCGCAGCATGCCGCTCGCGGAGGCGACGGCGGTGCTGTTCCTGTCCCCGCTGCTGGTGACGCTGCTGGCCGGTCCCTTCCTGGGCGAGCGCATCGGCGCCGGCCGCTGGGCCGCGGTGATCGTCGGCTTCGCCGGCGTGCTCCTGATCGCGCGCCCGGGCGGCGCGCTCAACCTGGCAGGCATCCTCTGGGCGCTCTCCGGCGCCGCCTGCTACGCCATCTACCAGCTCCTGACGCGGCGCCTGAGCCACGCCGAGCATCCCCTGACGCTGCTCTTCTACACGGCACTGGTCGGCACCGCCGTGATGAGCCTGGCGCTGCCCTGGTTCTGGTTCGAGTTCTCGCCCGGCCCACTGCAGTGGCTGATGATCGCCTCGCTTGGCTTCTACGGCGGCGTCGGCCATTTCATCCTGATCCGCGCCTTCCGCCTGGCGCCGGCCTCGACGCTGACGCCCTTCGGCTACACGCAGCTGATCTGGGCAGGCCTGCTCGGCTGGCTGGTGTTCGGGCACATTCCCGATGCCATGACGGCCGCCGGCATGGCCGTCATCGCTGCCAGCGGCCTGTGGCTGGCATTGGGGGAGCGTCGGCCGGCGGCTGCGCGCGGGTAAGGCCGGTTAAAATCTGCCATGGACATGAACGAACAACTCGCGCAGGCAATCGCGCGCAATGTGGACGCCGCCTTGAGCGAGGACATCGGCAGCGGCGACCTGACCGCCCTGCTCACGCCCGCCGGCCACCCGGCGCGCGGCATCGTCGTCAGCCGCGAGGCGGCCGTCCTCTGCGGCAGCGCCTGGTTCGACGCCTGCTTCCACCGCCTGGACGCCAGGGCCCGCATCCGCTGGCACGCCCGCGACGGCGACCTCATCGAGGCCGGCCAGACGCTGTGCGAAATCGAGGCCGACACGCGCGCCCTGCTCACCGCCGAACGACCGGCGCTGAATTTCCTGCAACTGCTCTCCGGCACCGCCACCGTCACGCGAAAGTACGTGGATGCGATTGCCGGCACGCAGGCGATGATCGTCGACACGCGCAAGACCCTGCCCGGCCTGCGCCTGGCGCAGAAATATGCCGTGCGCTGCGGCGGCGGCGTCAACCACCGCCTCGGCCTCTACGACGGCATCCTCATCAAGGAGAACCACATCATGGCCGCCGGCGGCGTGGCGGCGGTGCTGGCGCAGGCGCAGGCCCTGGCGCCGGCCGGCGTCTTCATCCAGATCGAGGTGGAAACCCTGGAGCAGCTCGGGGAGGCGCTCGCCGCCGGCGCGAAGATGATCCTGCTCGACAACATGGACCTGGCGCAGATGCGCAGGGCGGTTTCGCTGACGGCGGGCCGGGCGCTGCTGGAGGCCTCGGGCGGGGTGGATCTGTCGAAGGTGCGGGCGATCGCGGAAACCGGGGTGGACCGCATCTCCATCGGCAGCCTGACCAAGGACGTGCGGGCTGTCGACCTGTCGCTGCGCCACGTGGAAAAATAGCGCCTTGCCTTGCCTGGGCGAAACGGGTATAAAAGCCGCAATGCCAGGGGCCTATTCGCCCCAGCCAACAAGAAAGGTCGGGAGCTTCCAGATGCTGTTCATCCTCTACTACGTCGTCGCCATCACCGTGCTGATCCTGCATTTCACGGGTTTCCTGGCGCGCCACAACCTGGAATGGCTGATCCTGGTCCTGGCCGTGACGGTCTTCCCGGCCGTCATCTACCTCTGACGCATTTCACGCCCGGGCGGCGATAAACGCCTTCACCGCCCCGGCCTCCGCTTCCATCACCTCCACGCGCTGCGGCAGGGCCTCGATGCCCTCCAGTTCGCGCGGGCGATCCGGTTCCCGTCCCAGCGCCTCGCGGATGGTCTCGGCGAACTTCACCGGCTGCGCCGTCTCCAGCACCACCATCGGCACCCCTGATTCGCGCCGCGTCAGCGCCACCTTCAGGCCGTCGGCGGTGTGCGGGTCGATCATCACGCCGTATTTCTCCCAGGTGGCGCGGATCGTCGCCAGGCGGTCGGCATGGCTGCTGGTGCCCGAGGCGAAACGGAATTCCGGCAGGCGCGCCATATAGGGCGTGCCGCGCAGGTCGAAGCTGCCGCCCGCATCGACCTTCCCCCACCACGCGCGCACGACGGAGGCGTCGCGCCCGGCCAGGTCGAAGGCGAAGCGCTCGAAGTTGGAAGCCTTGGAGATGTCCATCGACGGGCTCGAGGTGACGCGCGTCTCGGCCGTCGCGCGCGGCCGATAGACGCCGCTGCGGAAGAATTCGTCGAGGACGTCGTTCTCGTTGGTGGCCAGCACCAGTTTCGCGACCGGCAGGCCCATCATGCGCGCGACGTGGCCGGCGCAGATGTTGCCGAAGTTGCCCGAAGGCACGGCGAAGGCGACGGACTCGTCGTTCGTGCGCGTCGCCTCGAAGTAGCCCTTGAAGTAGTACACGATCTGCGCCGCGACGCGCGCCCAGTTGATCGAGTTCACCGCGCCGATCCGGTACTGCGCCTTGAAGGCGGCGTCGTTGGAGACCGCCTTGACGATGTCCTGGCAGTCGTCGAACATGCCGCGGATGGCGATGTTGAAGATGTTGGCGTCGGGCAGCGAGTACATCTGCGCCCGCTGGAACTCGCTCATCAGGCCGTGCGGCGACAGCATGAAGACCTTGACCCCGTGCTTGCCGCGCATCGCGTACTCGGCCGCCGAGCCGGTGTCGCCCGAAGTGGCGCCGAGGATGTTGATCGTCTCGCCGCGTTTCTCAAGCACGTACTCGAACAGGTTGCCGAGCAGCTGCATCGCCATGTCCTTGAAGGCCAGCGTCGGCCCGTTCGACAGTTCCAGCAGGTGCAGCCCCGGCTCGAGGGTGGTCAGCGGCGTGATGTCCGAAGCATCGCGTCCCGGCCGGCACCAGCGGTAGGCCTGCGCCGTGTAGCTGCGGTCGACCAGCGTCTTCAGGTCGCAGGCCGGGATGTCGGTGATGAACTTCGAAAGCACCGCCAGCGCCAGCGCGTGGTAGGGCAGCGCGCGCCATTCATCCAGCTCGGCGCGCGTCACCTGCGGATAGGCCTCGGGCAGGTAGAGGCCGCCGTCGGGCGCCAGACCGCCGAGCAGGATGTCGCAAAATTCCCGAGCGGGTGACTGCCCGCGGGTGGAGACGTACTGCATCAGTTCAGTTCTTCCAGCCGCAGCCGCACCACTTTGCCCTTCACCACCGGCAGCGCCTCGATGCGGGCAATGGCCGCGTCGGCGTTCTTCTCGCGCGTCAGGTGGGTGAGCATGATGATGTCCGTCTGCTCCTCGCCCTCTGCCGGCTCGCGCTGGATCATGGCGTCGATGGAGATCTGCTGGTCGGCGAGGATGCGCGTGATGTCGGCGAGCACGCCGGGGCGGTCCTCGACGCGCATGCGGAAGTAGTAGGAGGTCTCCACCTCGCCCATCGCCAGCACCGGGATCGCCTTCACGGCGTCGGGCTGGAAGGCCAGGTGCGGCACGCGGTGCTCCGGGTCGGCGGTGTGCATGCGCGTGACGTCGACCAGGTCGGCGATGACGGCACTGGCGGTCGGCTCGGCGCCGGCGCCCTTGCCGTAGTAGAGCGTCGCGCCGACGGCGTCGCCCTTCACCAGCACGGCGTTCATGGCGCCCTCGACATTGGCGATCAGGCGCTTCGCCGGGATCAGCGTCGGGTGCACGCGCAGTTCCACGCCATTGGCGGTGCGCCGGGTGATGCCGAGCAGCTTGATGCGGTAGCCGAGCTGTTCGGCGTAGCGGATGTCCTCGGCCTGCAGCCTGCTGATGCCCTCGACGTGGCACTTCTCGAACTGCATCGGGATGCCGAAGGCGATGGCCGACATGATGGTCAGCTTGTGCGCGGCGTCGACGCCCTCGACGTCGAAGGTCGGGTCGGCCTCGGCGTAGCCGAGGCGCTGCGCCTCCTTCAGCACCGCCTCGAAGGACAGGCCCTTGTCGCGCATCTCGGAAAGGATGAAGTTGGTGGTGCCGTTGATGATGCCGGCGATCCACTCGATGCGGTTGGCGGTGAGGCCCTCGCGCAGCGCCTTGATGATCGGGATGCCGCCGGCCACCGCCGCCTCGAAGGCGACCATCACGCCCTGTTTTTGCGCGGCGGCGAAGATCTCGTTGCCGTGCAGGGCGAGCAGCGCCTTGTTGGCGGTGACGACGTGCTTGCCGTTCTCGATCGCCTTCAGCACCAGTTCCCTGGCCACGCCGCAGCCGCCGATCAGTTCGACGACGATGTCCACCTCCGGGTCGGCCACCACGGCAAACGCGTCGTCGGTCAGGCGGCAGGCACCGCCGGCGACCTGCTTCGCCAGCGCGAGGTTCTTGTCGGCGACGACGGAGATGCGGATGGGACGACCGGCGCGGCGGGTGATCTCCTCCTGGTTGCGCTGGAGGACGGTGAAGGTGCCGCCGCCGACGGTGCCGATGCCGAGCAGGCCTACGTTGATGGGTTTCATTTGAGCTCTTTCCTGAAGCAGAAGCCGGGGATGTGCATCCCCTCGCGAAAATAGAACTTGTGGGCCGCCGCGCGCTGCGCGCCGGAATCGAGGGCCAGCACGTCGCAGCCGAACTGCCGCGCCTTGTCTTCCAGATGGCCGAGCAGGCGCTTGCCGATGCCGCGCGAGCGCCGTGCCGCGTCGGTGACCAGATCGTCGACATACAGCCGCCGGCCTTCATAGGTGTTCTCGATCAGGCGCCACAGGGCCACGCCGACGACGGCCTCGCCGTCCGCAACGACCGCCAGCCGCCCGCCATTGGCGAAGACCTGCGACAGCCGCGCGGCATAGTCGGCCGGCAGCGCCGTGCGCAGCTGGCGGTGCACGGCTTCCGCGCGGCCGAGCCAGGCCGGCTCGGCGACGCGGCCATCCGCATCGGTGACGTCCATGACCCTCATGCGCCGTGCCGCTTGCGGTAATGTTCGAGGAAGCGCGCGATGCGGCCGATGGCCTCGCGCAGGTCGTCGACGTTGGGCAGGAAGACGACGCGGAAATGGTCCGGGCTGGGCCAGTTGAAGCCCGTGCCCTGCACCAGCAGCACCTTCTCCTCCAGCAGCAGCTCGAGGATGAACTGCTGGTCGTCGGCGATCGGATAGCGCTTCGGGTCGAGCCGCGGGAAGAGATACAGCGCCGCCTTCGGCTTGAAGCAGCTGACGCCGGGAATCTGCGTCAGCAGTTCCCAGGCCAGGTCGCGCTGTCGTGCCAGCCGGCCCTCCGGCGCGACCAGCTCGAGGATGCTCTGGTGGCCGCCCAGCGCCGTCTGGATGGCGTACTGGCCCGGCACGTTGGAGCACAGTCGCATCGAAGCCAGCATGTCGAGTCCCTCGATGTAGTCGCGGGCATGGCGCAGCTCTCCGGAAACGACCATCCAGCCGGCGCGGTAGCCGCAGGCGCGGTAGTTCTTCGACAGGCCGTTGAAAGTGACGAACAGCACGTCGTCGGCGAGCGAGGCGACCGAGGTGTGCGTGGCGCCGTCGTAGAGCACCTTGTCGTAGATCTCGTCGGCGAAGATGATCAGCTGGTGCTGGCGCGCGATGCCGATGATCTCGCGCAGCAGGTCGTCCGGGTACAGCGCGCCGGTCGGATTGTTCGGGTTGATCAGGACGATGGCGCGGGTCGACGGGCCGATCTTGCCGCGGATGTCGGCGAGGTCGGGCAGCCAGCCGGCGCCCTCGTCGCAGAGATAATGCCGCGGCGTGCCGCCGGAGAGGCTCACCGCCGCCGTCCACAGCGGGTAGTCGGGGGCAGGCACCAGCACCTCGTCGCCGTTGTTGAGCAGGGCCTGCATGGCCATCACGATCAGCTCGGAGACGCCGTTGCCGATGTAGATGTCGTCGATGCCGACGCCGGCGATGCGCTTCTCCTGGCAGTAGTGCATGATCGCCTTGCGCGCGGCGAACAGGCCCCTCGAGTCGGAGTAGCCCGAGGCGTCGCGCAGGTTGTGGATGACGTCCACCACGATCTCTTCCGGCGCCTCGAAACCGAACGGCGCCGGATTGCCGATGTTCAGCTTGATGATGCGGTGGCCCTCCTCCTCCATCTGCCGGGCGCGGGCCAGCACCGGTCCGCGGATGTCGTAGCAGACGTTGGCGAGCTTGGTCGATTTCAGTACGGGCTGCATCAGAGCAAACCATCCTTTCTAAACATGTCCTTGATGCCGCGCACCGCCTGTCGGGTGCGTTCCTCGTTCTCGATGAGGGCAAAACGCACGTGGTCGTCGCCATAGTCGCCGAAGCCGACGCCCGGGCTGACCGCCACCCTGGCGTCGGCCAGCAGCTTCTTGGCGAACTCCAGCGAACCGAGCTTGCCGTAGGCCGGCGGAATCTCCGCCCAGATGTACATCGAGGCCTTCGGCACTTCCACCATCCAGCCGGCCTCCTGAAGCCCCCTGGCCAGCACGTTGCGGCGGTTCTGGTACTTCAGGCGCACCTCCTCGACGCACTCCTGCGGGCCGTCGAGCGCGATCACCGAGGCCACCTGGATCGGCGTGAAGGTGCCGTAGTCATGATAGCTCTTGATGCGCGCCAGGGCGTTGCACAGGTCGCGGTTGCCGACCATGAAGCCGATGCGCCAGCCGGCCATGTTGTAGCTCTTCGACAGGGTGAAGAACTCCACCGCCACGTCGCGCGCGCCCGGTACCTGCATGATCGACGGTGCTTTCCACCCGTCGAAGACGATGTCGGCGTAGGCGAGGTCATGCACCACCAGGATGTCGTGGCGCTTCGCCAGCGCCACCACGCGCTCGAAGAACTCCAGCTCGACGCAGCGCGCCGTCGGGTTGCTCGGAAAGCCGAGGATCATCATCTTCGGCTTCGGCGTGCACTCGCGGATGGCGCGCTGCAGCTCCTCGAAGAAGTCGGCATCCGGCGTCATGCGCACCGAGCGGATGTCGGCGCCGGCGATGATGGCGCCGTAGATGTGGATCGGATAGGAGGGGTTCGGCACCAGCACCGTGTCGCCGCGGTCGAGGGTGGCGAGCATCAGGTGGGCGAGGCCCTCCTTCGAGCCGATGGTCACCACCGCCTCGGCCTCCGGGTCGAAGTCGACGTCGTAGCGGCGCCGGTACCAGTCGCAGATCGCCTTCCTCAGGCGCGGAATGCCCTTCGACACCGAGTAGCCGTGCGTGTCGCCGCGCTGCGCCGCCTCGACCAGCTTGTCGACGATGTGCTGCGGCGTGGGCCCGTCCGGGTTGCCCATGCTCATGTCGATGATGTCCTCGCCGCGGCGGCGGGCGGCCATCTTCAGCTCGCCCGTGATGTTGAAGACGTAGGGCGGCAGGCGCTGGATTCTGGGGAAGTCCTTCATTTCGGCGGTGCAGCAACAAAGATATAATGTTACCCGACTGCGCATACTTGCGACAAATCAGAAACCTAGCAGACCTTCATGAAACTGCATCTGGACAACCCGAACAGCCGGAATCTCGTCACCGGCTACGGCGCGGGCTATGTCGCCATCAATCAACGCCACTACGTTTCCAGCCTGATCCTCCTGCCGGAGCGGATCGTCCAGCCCTGGGCTGACGCTGGCTTCGAGGCGCTGGCCGAAGCCGATTTCGAGGCAATCCGCGCTCTCGGGCCCGAAGTCCTGCTGCTCGGCACCGGCCTGCGCCAGCGCTTTCCGGCGCCCGCCCTGCTGCGCCCCCTGATCGAGGCCCGCATCGGCTTCGAAGTCATGGACCTGCCTGCCGCCTGCCGCACCTTCAACATTCTCATGGCGGAAGGCCGGCGGGTCGCCGCCGCCCTGCTCATCGAAGCGATGCCATCGTGAAGCTCGCCCTGAAAATCGATGCCGCCACCTTTCACGGCACCCTGGCAGGCGTGCCGCGCCTGGTCGAGGTCCTGCGCAAGTCGGGGGCGCAGGCGACCTTCTGCTTCAACCTCGGCCCCGACCACGGCGGCCGCATGCTGGGCACCCTGCTGGCCGCCTCCCGCAAGGGCGCTTCGGCCCTGAGCCGCCACGGTCTGGCAACGCTTCTCTACGGCACGCTGCTGCCCGGCCCGGACATCGGCCGCCGTTGTGCGGATATCCTTCGGGGGGTGCGCGATGCCGGCTTCGACACCGGCGTGCAGGGCTGGGACGGCGCCGCCTGGCAACGCAGGGTGGAGCGTGCCGCCCCCGCCTGGATCGAACGGCAGATGCAGCGCGCCGTGGCCCGGTACAGGGACATTTTCGGCCAGGCGCCGAGAGCCCACGCGGCGGCCGGCTGGCAGACGAGCGCGCATGCCCTGCGCCTGACCCAGCGCCTCGGCTTCGGCTTCGCTTCGGACACGCGCGGCACGCATCCCTTCGTGCCCGTCTGGAATGGCGAGGTCACCCTCTGCCCGCAGCTGCCGGTGACCCTGCCTGCCCTCGATGAACTGCTCGGCCAGGAGGGCTGCGACGTCGGCAACGTGCACGAGCGGCTGCTGGCGCTGACCGCCCAGGCCCCGGCGACAGGGCACGTCTTCAGCCTGCAGGCGGACCTCGCCCTGGCGCTGCAGCCCGCGGTCGAGAAGCTCCTCGAAGGCTGGCGGCAGCAGGGCTACGAGATCGTGTCGCTCGGCAACCTCTACGAATCCATCGACGCCAGCCGTCTGCCGCGGCACGCGCTGGTACGCGGCCCGGTCGGCGGACGCGCCGGCAGCCTGGTGTTGCAGGGTCCGGAATTCCTGGCAACGAAACCGTAACCTGGCGCCGCTTGCGCCGGCGCATGATTTCATCAACAATGCAATCGATGCTTGACCAGCCCGTACCCGACTTCGCCCTGCCGGCGACAGGCAACCAGACGTTCTCCCTGTCCCAGGCGCGCGGCACCGTACTCGCCCTCTACTTTTATCCGAAAGACAACACGCCCGGCTGCACCACCGAGGCCGGCGAGTTCCGCGACCTGCACGCGCAGTTCCTGCGCGCCGGCTGCGCCGTCTACGGCATCTCGCGCGACAGCATGAAGTCGCACGAGGGCTTCAAGGCCAGGCTGAAGCTGCCCTTCGAGTTGCTCAGCGACGCCGAGGAAGCCGCCTGCGCCCTGTTCGGCGTCATCAGGCAGAAGCTGCTCTACGGCAAGCCGGTGCGCGGCATCGAACGCAGCACCTTCGTCATCGACGCCGACGGCGTGCTGCGGCGCGAGTGGCGCGGCGTCAAGGCGCCGGGGCATGCCGCCGAAGTCCTCGAATTCGTGAAGTCCCTGCAAGGAAAGAAATGAACGCCAAGAAGCATCCCTCGACCAAGCTGTTTGTCCTCGACACCAACGTCCTGATGCACGACCCGACCAGCCTGTTCCGCTTCGAGGAGCACGACGTCTTCGTGCCGATGATGACCCTCGAGGAACTCGACAACAACAAGAAGGGGATGTCGGAGGTGGCGCGCAACGCCCGCCAGGCGAGCCGCACCCTCGACGGCATCGTCGGCGGCTTCGAGGAGCGCATCGACCGCGGCATCCCTCTCGACGGGCCCTCGAGCCAGCTGGCCAGCGGACGCCTGTTCCTGCAGACGGAGCCGATCAACGGCACCCTGCCGTCCACGCTGCCCACCGCCAAGGCCGACAACCAGATCATCGGCGTGATGATGCACCTCACCGACAAGCATCCGAAGCGCGAGGTGATCCTCGTCTCCAAGGACATCAACATGCGCATCAAGGCCCGTGCCCTCGGCCTGGATGCGCAGGACTACTACAACGACAAGGTGCTGGAGGACACCGACCTCCTGTACGCCGGCACGCTCGAACTGACGGCCGATTTCTGGGACGTCAACGGCAAGGACATGGAGTCCTGGAAGCAGGAGGGCCGCACGCTCTACCGCATCAAGGGCCCGGTCTGTCCCGATCTGCTCATCAACGAATTCCTCTGGCAGGACGGCGAGCGGCCGTTCCATGCCATCGTCCGCGAGCGCAGCGGCAAGACCGCCGTGCTCGAGCTGCTGAAGGACTACAGCCACCAGAAGAACAACATCTGGGGCATCACGGCGCGCAACCGCGAGCAGAACTTCGCCCTCAACCTGCTGATGGATCCTGAGATCGACTTCATCACCCTGCTCGGCCAGGCCGGCACCGGCAAGACGCTGCTGACGCTGGCGGCGGGCCTGACGCAGACGCTGGAAACCAAGCTCTACAGCGAGATCATCATCACCCGCGTCACCGTGCCGGTGGGCGAGGACATCGGCTTCCTGCCCGGCACCGAGGAGGAGAAGATGACGCCCTGGATGGGCGCGCTGGAGGACAACCTCGACGTGCTCAACAAGCCGACCGAGGACGGCGGCGAATGGGGCCGCGCCGCCACGCGCGACCTGATCCGCTCGCGCATCAAGGTGAAGTCGCTGAACTTCATGCGCGGCCGCACCTTCATCAACAAGTACCTGATCATCGACGAGGCGCAGAACCTGACGCCGAAGCAGATGAAGACGCTGATTACCCGCGCCGGCCCCGGCACCAAGGTGGTCTGCCTCGGCAACATCGCCCAGATCGACACGCCCTACCTGACCGAGGGCAGTTCGGGCCTGACCTATGTGGTGGACCGCTTCAAGGGCTGGCCGCACAGCGGCCACGTCACCCTGATGCGCGGCGAGCGCTCGCGCCTGGCCGACCACGCCGCCGAGGTGCTCTAGCGAACGCCCGCCCTAGTCGCGCCCGCGTCCGCCGCCGCGCGCGCCTTGGCCCTGATTGCGCTCGCTGCCACGCGCTTCCCGCTCCTGGCGCCGCTCGCCGTTCTCCTTCTGGCGCTTTTCCCGATCCTCGCGCTGCTGCAGGCCGCGTTCCTGCTGGCGCTTCTGCTGCTTGTCCTGCCACTGCTTGCGACGCTCTTCGCCCTGCTCGCGGCGCTGGGCATCCTGATCCCTGCGCCGCTCCTGCAAGGCCTTCTGGCGCTCGATCTTCTGCTTCTCCAGCTGCCCCTTCTTCTCCAGGGATCCCTTCTGGCGCTCGATGCGGCGCTGGTCGATCGCCTTGTGGACGACGTCGTGCCGGGCGGCAATGGCCTTCTCGTAGCGCGTCGCCTTGAAGAAGGCCGGCACCTGCGGCAGGAGCCGCGGTACCGGCCGGCCTTTCCAGGGCGCGAAACCGGCCTGGTTCGGCTTGACGTCGATGCTGCCGTGGCGGGTCTGGATATAGCTGCCGCCGACGTTCACCTTGTCGTAGCTGCCCGGCTCGCCTTCCGTCGAGCCCTGCGGGATGACCAGCGGCTCATGGTCCGTGCCACGCACGCCGATGGTCGCCGTCGGCGTGCGCACCTGGTAGCTGCGCGGGTTGTACTTGCCGATCCAGCCGGTAACCGAGCGAAAGGTGCCCTGCAGCAGGCTGAAGATGCCCTTGTCCTCGCTGTCGCCCTCCGCCCGGTAGGCGGCGATGCTCATGCGGGTATTGGGGCGCACGGCGATGAAGCCGCCATCCTCCATGTTGAGGTGCAGTTCGCCATCCCTGCCGGTGACGATGCCTTCGCCCTCGAAGATGCTGTCGCCGACGGCGACGCGGCGCGTCCTTTTGGACTTGTCGGAGACCGTGACCTCGCCCTCGACCAGTTCGACCTTGCCGGCAAGGTTGGCCGCGGCAGCCGGCGGGCTTTGGGCCTGGGCGCCCAGACAGGCAAGCACTAAGGAGCAGGCAAGCAGCAGGCGGCGCATGGTGAAACCTCCCTGTTTATCGGGAAGTTTAACGTTCGCCGGGCGGAAAAGGTTGAGTTAGTACGACCCCTGGGCGGCGAAATTCTGTCTCCGGCCGGCGCTGCGCGCCTTAACGCCGGCTGCGCCGGCATTAGCCTGCGACGAAACTTTGCTGCATCCGGCTCAGTATGAGCCGGATGCAGCAAAGTT
>UBJH01000168.1_pt1 | contig 18139 bp, 16 predicted proteins | sample 2193721 | NCBI WGS metagenome assembly UBJH01 (sample SAMEA4703186, study PRJEB27089) | metagenome | reverse complement strand
ACTCGAAGGGGCGCAGTCCAATTAGAAACCATTATACATACATATTTATATCCACAAAACTAAAAGATTAGTATAATGTATATACCATATGTAGGCATGTTTATTCATAAATTATCTTTTGTAAGGAGGATACATGGATTCAACTAAAAAACCTAAAGAAATTCCAAATAGAGTTAGATTTGTTCATAAGAAACCTGAAAATTACCAATCATATTATTCTAACGGTGTTTTTGGGTCAGTTACTGGTCGTGGGGATTTTGATATGAATTTCTTTTTTGAACATGTAGATATTCCCGAAGAGGAAGTAATGAACGTTGAAGAAGGTGAACTTAAACCTGAGGAACAAAACAATACAGAAGTCATAGTAATAAGGGATTTTAAAGTCGGTATTATCATGTCACCACAACAAGCTGAAGGTTTAAGTAACTGGCTAATTAACGCGTTAAAAGAATTTAAAGGAAGACAAGTTAAATAATAATTATGACTAATATAAGCTCGTTTCAATACCCACAAGCATCTCCCTTAAAACAGTTTCATCTATCAGAAGAGAGTTCCTCAATTGATAAAAAAATGATTTACACTAAAGGGACTGCTTCATATGCAGCATCGATACAAAAGCATCAAGGAAAAGAGATGATGGGATTTATTTCAGGACAACCACGTCAGGTAACGGCGACAGATTTTAAGGGATTAGAGCAACTCCATTATGGTATACCTCATGCAAGTATTGAAATTAGTGTTTGGACTTATCCTAAAAGTATTCCAATTGAATTATTATTAGTATCTGACAAACTTACGCTGAAAAACCAACCAGAGCAATTTCCTTTATCTGAATTTTTCATAAATAGGAAAAGGGTTACACTATCTAAACCACTTTTACTAGATATTCAATTAGAAGATAAACGATATATCGTTTCTTACAATGATTTGGGCTTATTAGCAATAAGCAGTTCGCGTAAACAAGCATTACAGGAGATCCAAGAAGAATTTTCAGAACTTTGGGAAGAATATGTAATCTGCCCAGAGAACGAACTTACAGAAGGAGCTAAAAGACTTAAAGCTAAATTAAAAGGTCTTGTTGAATGACTGCATATAAAACCAAAGATATCTGCTCCTCTCTCAAAAAGAAAGGATTTTCTGAAACACCTAAAAATCGCCATATACATTATATCCTTTATGAAAATGGGAAAAAGACAGAAGTTTTTACTTTTATAAGTCGTGGAATAGCTGAATATAATGATAATTTGCTTGGTTCTATGAAGAAACAATTACATCTTGAATCGAAAACTGAGCTTAAAAATTTTATTGAATGTCCAATGGCTAAAGAACAATATCATGACTTATTGATTGAACGAGGTTGTATTGAGTAGTCTAAGTTAGATATTGTGTTTTCATATACATATTTATTTCACCTATCAACCGCGTTTTGACAGCTATTTATATCAACCGACAACTTGACAGAACCCGCACAACCTATTAAATAGAAAGAAAAAGTATTATTATCATTTCCGGTGAATTCCTTATGAAAACAATCGATGAATTAATTCAAAAAGCTGTAGAACTCCAGGCTGGCGGACTCTTAACAGGCCAGATCGCTGATGAATTGAATGTTTCCCGTGAAACAGCAACATGGCTTCTTGTCCATTCCAAAAAGGGCGATGCTACCGCAGCTCCCAAGGATATTTATATTGATTGGAGCAACATTGGGCGAAGCTCAAAAAGGCAAAGACTGATCGCAAGCTCATTGACTGATATGGTTATTGAATGCCTCAGCAGGTCAGGATCTGATATTGACGTTATCGTAGGGGTTGCGCTTTCAGGAATACCACTTGCTAACCTTATAGCAGATGAATTGGGGGTTGAATTTGCCACATATCATCCGAATAAGCAAAAATGGACGCCGGAATCAAAGGATATTGGCGGAACAATTAGCCAGAATTTTGCAAAAGTCGCTGGAAAGAGTTGCGTGGTTATAGATGATGTTGTAACATCAGGAACGACTCTTATAGAAGCCGTATCGGTTCTTGAGGGCCTTGGGGCAAAACCAGTAGCTATAGCTGTACTCATTGATAAGAAAGGATTTGATGAGATATCAGGTGTTCCTCTTAATGCATTGCTGCGCGTTACAAGGGTTGACAAAACCGAATGATCAGGTAAAATGCCAAATTGGGCGATACATTTAATTGTTCCTCTTCTTGCTCTTTTAATTGTAGGCAGGAAAGAGGATCACAAATATATACTTTTGCTGTTGCCACTTGCAGTTTTGCCTGATATTGACACTTTTGTGATTGAACACAGGGCGCTTTTACATAATATTTTTATTCCTGCAATACTCTTTTTTATTGGCCTGTCAATAAAGAAAATGAGGTCTATTTTTTTCATAGCTGGTGTGTATTTCGTCTCCCATGTTATTCTTGATCTGTTCGCAGGTGGAGTGGTACTTTTTTATCCGGTTTACAATCAAATGGCATTTATTGATGCAAGCCTTGAAATGAGCCGGACAAATCAATTATTATGGACATTTGATTACGGTTTCAACGATTATAGCGAGGGATGGAAGATCGCACAGGGGTATATTTCTGATAGTGTTGGCACAGGTTCCCTGGTTATTGTATTGGTGGCAGGTATCTGGGCATCTTACCGGAACAGAATGGTTGGAAAAGAGGATAAATGAAAAAAATGACAAAAACCCTGATGATCGTGGGTACAGGGTCACACGTGGGCAAAAGCATACTTGTGACCGCCCTTTGCAGGATACTCTCAAAAAGATATTCTGTTGCCCCATTTAAGGCGCAGAATATGAGCCTTAACTCCTGGGTAACGCGGGATGGCAGCGAAATCGGGATTGCACAGGCAATACAAGCAAAAGCGGCAGGGATTGAACCAACGGCAGACATGAATCCAGTGTTATTGAAGCCTAAAGGAGATCACAGGTCACAGGTGATAATCCTTGGAAAGCCTGTAGTTGATAAGGAAGCAGGGGATTATTATGATTCGATAGATGATGTCATGTCAACTGTTTCCGGAGCTTTTATGCGTCTTTGCTCTGTGCACGAATTAATAATAATAGAAGGAGCAGGCGGAGCAGCCGAAATAAACCTGTATCATCGGGATATCGTGAACACGGGTATGGCAAGACTTGTTAAACCTCCGATAATACTTGTAGGGGATATCGAGCGAGGCGGGGTTTTTGCAAGTATTTATGGAACCCTGCAATTGATGCCTGTTGATATCAAGCCCCTTGTTGTTGGTCTTATAATAAACAAATTCCGGGGAGATTTAAAGATCCTTGAGCCGGGAATAAAACAGCTTGAAGAAATCACAGGACTCCCTGTGCTGGGTGTAATTCCTTATACCAATATGAGGGTACCATCTGAGGATTCTGTTTCCATCAAAGATAAAACCCATAACAGCAATCCGGTTAAGATAGTAGTGATACGATTACCCCATATATCCAATTTTACTGATTTTGAGCCTCTTGAACATTGCGCAGATATTGAATATGTTGAACCTGGTGAAGAACTCTCAGGATCAGATGCGATCATATTGCCTGGAACAAAAAACACAATGGATGATATGAAAGTCCTTTTATCAAGCGGAATGGGACAAAAGATCATCATTGAGGCCAAAAAAGGAATCCCTGTGATCGGTATATGCGGCGGTTACCAGATGCTTGGTACCGAAATAATAGACAGCGGCATAGAAGGAACTGGCGGCGCAAGTTCTATAAATGGACTTGGACTTCTCAATGTTGCTACCCAATTTGCAAAATATGAGAAACAAACACGGCAGGTTGAAAAACCCATTACGGGAAATGGACTGATACTCGGGCCGATAAAAGAGCAGCGCGTTACAGGATATGAGATCCATATGGGTAAAACAGAAGGAGGAGAGCCCGCTTTCGGGGATGACGGAAGCGTGAGTGAAAATGGGATTATTATAGGCACATATCTTCACGGGCTATTTGAGAACGATAATTTCAGGAATTCTTTCCTTAGCTATTTATATCATCAAAAAGGATTGATATATGAAAATAAAACCCGGAGCGATGGCATTGAGGAGCTTTCTGCAATTATTAAATCCCATGTGAATATGGATTCGATATATCGAATGCTGGGGGAACGATGAAACAGCTTTCAGAAACGGCGCAAAAGATCAAAAGCATGGAGATACGGGGCGCGGGAAGGATTGCGCGAGCAGCGGCAGCCGAACTTCGTGAATATAGCGGGCGAATTCGAACACGAAAGCTTGAAGAATTCAATACAAAGATGATTGAGGCTGCCCAACTTCTTATCAGCACGCGCCCCACAGCAGTATCACTGCCAAATGCGGTTCGTGCTGTGATGAGATATAAAGGCGATAGCGTCGATGAAGCAAAAGCAAAAATCAAGGAACTTGCGGATGGATTTATCCGGAATTCAGAAAGTGCTGTGCTAAAAATTGGCGAAATAGGCGCACACAGGATCCGCGATGGCGACACAATAATGACGCACTGCAATTCAAATGCCGCAATTTCAATAATGGCTGCCGCGCATAAGGATGGGAAAAATATCAATGTCATAGCTACAGAATCCCGCCCAAGATGGCAGGGACATCTGACCATCAGGCAACTTGATGAAATCGGGATAAAAACATCATTAATAGTAGACTCTGCTGTTCGATATTTCATGAAGGAAGTTGACCTTGTTGTGATGGGCGCAGATGCAGTTATGGCTAATGGTTCAGTCATAAATAAAATTGGCACCTCCCAGCTCGCCCTTGCTGCGCATGAAGCAAGGAAAAACGTAATAATTGCAGCCGAGACCTATAAATTCAGCCCAAAATCATTATTGGGTGAGCTTATTGAAATAGAAGAACGAAATAGTTCTGAAGTAATAGCAGATGAAAAATTAAGGGAATTCTCAAATGTATCTGTAAAAAACCCGGCTTTTGATGTAACGCCGCGTGAATATATAGATCTTATATGCACGGAGGCCGGGGCGATCCCTCCTGAAATGGCATACATTATAATAAAGGAATACCTGGGCTGGGAATTAGGGGATATGGGAGTAAAATAATTGTATGTTCGTATGATGTTTTGCAATCAAAAGAATTAAATATCATTATAATTATCATATATATTATGGAGATGTCATGAGTACAGAGGGAATCGCGCTTTTCATAATTATTGTTTTTCTTTTTATTATTGCGATTTATCAATTTATTTTGCTCAGGAAATCACATGAAAAAAAGCAACGACAGGAACCAAAGAAATTTGAATATAAGGATATCGTTGATATAACCCCGGAATTTAAGTTTGAAACATCCGATAACGTAGAGATCCACCCGATCAAGGACCTGATAAAACCCGTGACGGATGTTGGTATAGCAGAAACTGACGCGGAAACAATCAGTATAGAAGAGAAAATCCGGAGGCAAAAAAGATTTCCGGAACTGGAAAATAAAACACAGGAGATTATAGATGAAATCCCGAAAACAACACTAAATATGATGGAATCTCATTCAAAAGAAATCGAATCTCATGTGAAAGAAGACCTTAATGTACCGCTGGTAATGATGGAAGATGTTTCAGGGCTTAAGCTTGAAGACACGTTGATTGAAGAAGAAAAAAAGAAACGAAGAAAAACTGTTACGAAGAAATCAGATCCGAACATTAAGACAGCGATAGTACCACAGGCTAAACCATTGATCGGGGAAAAAAGAGTACGAAAGAAAAAATCGGTAAAAGAAGAACCTGTGGAAGTTGAACATGGAAAAAGAACACCAGGAAAGCCGATGAAATAATGAAATCAATTTACATTTTTCTCTTTATATCTATTTTATTAGTAATCAGTTCAGGAAGTATTGGATCAGTCGTTGAAAAATCCGGTATTAATGGAACACAATTTTGACCTGGCATCAAATCTTTCCTGATATTTTGAAAAATATTTTAAATGTCTCGACCTCATCCTAATATACTCCTCAATCCAATCTTAGGCTATAATGCCTGCAATATTCGAAATTCTCCATAAGGACTGTGCCGGTCGAATCGGACGGCTCAAAACATGTCACGGGATCATCGAGACACCCACCATTATGCCTGTTGTTAATCCCAACATACAGACCATCAAGCCCTGGGAACTTCGAAAGTTCGGCGCCCAGATCATCATAACAAACTCATATATTATTTACCGAAAGCCTGAACTGAGGGAACGTGCCCTGCAGGAGGGGCTGCATTCGCTTATCGGGTTTGATGGTCCGATAATGACTGACTCTGGCTCATACCAGTTATCAATATACGGGGAGGTGGAAGTAAATAATAAGCAAATTGTTGAATTCCAGCAAAATATAGGTTCAGACATTGGCGTACCTCTGGATATTCCAACGCCTCCGGACGTTTCAAGAATGCGGGCTGAGTCTGAACTTGAACAGACAATAGCCAGGGAAAAAGAGGCATTATTATCAAGAAAAGACATGCTTCTTGCTGCGCCCGTCCAGGGTTCTAATTTTGCCGACCTCAGGGAGAGATGTGCGCGTGAGTTGAGCGTACTTGGTTTTGATGTTTATCCTCTTGGGGCGGTTGTACCTCTTATGGAATCATACCGCTATTCAGAGCTTGTGGATGTTATTGTAGCCTCAAAAAAAGGGTTATCTCCGGCAGCGCCTGTGCATCTTTTCGGGGCAGGGCACCCAATGATGTTCTCTCTTGCGGTGGCTTTAGGCTGCGATCTTTTTGATTCTGCGTCTTATGCCCTGTATGCCAAAGATGGAAGATACATGACAACGCGGGGGACGTATCATATTGAAAATATCCAGTACCTTCCCTGTTCCTGCCCGATATGCAGTTCGTTAACTGTGCAGGAATTGTTTGAAAGCGAAAAGCGTGAAGAACTGCTCTCGCGCCACAATCTCTATGTGACCTTTGAGGAAATTCGAGTTGTAAAACAGGCAATACAGGAAGGAAGCCTGTGGGAACTTGTAGAAAATCGATGCAGGGCGCATCCTCAACTGTTATCCGGGCTAAAGAGGACGCTATCACAGCATTCAGGATGGATCGAAACGATCCAGCCTCTATCAAGGTCAACATTCTTTTACAGTGGACCGGAATCATGCTTGAGGCCGGAAGTTTTAAGGCACAGGAATAAGCTCAAGAATTTGGATATTAATGGAAAGGTTCTTATCAGGAATAAAAGACTTGAAAATGAGGATGAATTTGACTGGGTGTTTGATTTTAAGCCCCCGTTTGGCCCCTACCCATTGGAACTCAAGGAAACATTTCCTTTTAATGCAGAAGTGGTTGATGATCCTGATCATGAATCCCTGACTGTGGCGCTTTCAAATTTAATCGAATTAATAAAATTAAATCCCGGTTGTGAATTTACAATGGCTTTAGATAGTTTTTCAAAACATGCATTAATGAAAGAAATACACAACCTTTCTTCTTAAATTCTACTACTTTCGCAAGTTCTGGGCATAATCATAAGATATTTATTGTAATAAAATTAGATATATGTAGGTCTTCTGAACAGAGGGGGACTTCAGGGAAATCGGGAAGTGAAACAACATATATTTTTAGAGGATGGCTTTGCTATTTATGATGTTACTTTCTTGATTTCTTTACATAAAACAGATAAATGATAAAAGGAGGAATTCAACGGTATGTTAAGTAAAAGAATATGGATGTGTGCTGTAATCCTGATGTTGACCACAGCTATAGGAACAGCAGCAGAATTATCGGATAAAGAAAAGCTAGGAAAGTATGTATTCTATGACAAAGAATTATCGATAAATAAAAACCAGGCATGTGCCGCCTGCCATGCACCACAAGTTGGATTTACAGGACCTGACTCGATAATAAATGTATTAGGATCTGTATATGAAGGATCTGTTCCTGGAAGATTCGGGAACCGTAAACCTCCAACAGCCGCATATGCAGGAGATAGTCCTGTCCTTAATAATGATACGGGTACCTGGATCGGCGGTATGTTCTGGGATGGAAGAGCAACGGGGCAGACATTGGGCGACCCTCTCGCGGAGCAGGCCAAAGGACCATTCCTTAATCCTATGGAACAGGGTTTGCCTGATGCTGCATGCGTTGTTTATCGGGTTGTCACCTCAGACTATAAAGATCTCTATCAACAGGTTTGGGGGAAATTGAATATCCAATGGCCAAAGAAAGTCTGTTCTGAGGCTGTTACACTTTCCTCTGGAGATCAGGACAAAATTAACACTGCCTATAACAATATTGCCAGGTCGATTGCAGCTTATGAAAGGTCAAAAGAAGTGAACTCATTCACCTCCAAATACGATGACTATCTCAAAGGCAGGAAGGCGCTGACACCGCAGGAAATGCGCGGACTTGAGTTGTTCAATGGCTCAGCCATGTGTGCTAATTGCCATGTGCCACCGTTGTTCACTGACTTTACATATGATAATCTGGGAATCCCGAAGAACCTCATGAACCCTTTCTATTATGAATCAGCCTGGAATGGATTGGGAGGAGGAATAAATTGGATCGATTATGGATTTGGAGGGTTCTTTAACATTGAAACAGAAAATGGCAAGCACAAGGTTCCAACTCTTCGAAACGTGGACAAAAAACCGTATCCGTCCTTTATAAAAGCTTACGGGCACAATGGATACTTCAAATCTTTAAAAGAGATTGTACATTTCTATAACACGAGAGATTCGTTGGATAAATGCAGTGATATTGTTCCTCCCCAGGATCCAAAACCTGGCCTGAATTGTTGGCCAGATCCGGAAGTCCTCGATAACATGAACACATTAGAGATGGGAGACCTTGGTTTGACCGATAGCCAGGAGGATGATATTGTGGCCTTCTTAAAGACACTGACAGACAGATATGAAAGTCACGAGGAAAATAGGCATTGATTACATAATAACATAATTCAAAAAAATATAAAAAAACATTATAAAAAAATCAATCAGGAGGGCACCCGGCTATTCCGCCATATGCTCTCCTTTTTTTATTTATCCCATCAGGCTGTATTTCAATATCAGAGCTGCGAACAATATTGCAACGATATTCATGACCTTTATCAATGGGTTGATGGCTGGTCCTGCTGTGTCTTTTGTCGGATCGCCAACTGTATCGCCGACAACCGCTGCTGCATGTGTTGGGTTTTTGCTTCCATCAGGCAATCTCTTTCCCCCAAGGTTTCCTGATTCAATGTATTTCTTGGCATTATCCCATGCTGCTCCTCCTGTTGTCATCATAAGTGCAAGAAGCAATCCTGAGATTATAACACCAATAAGGAGACCTCCCAATGCCACAGGGCCAAGGATAAAACCTACTACGAGGGGAGAAAGTACTGCAAGAAGGCCTGGTATGATCATTTCTTTCTGTGCTGCAATGGTAACGATATCTACACAGCGCCCGTAATCCGGTTTTGCTGTTCCTTCCATGATGCCTTTTATTTCCCTGAACTGACGCCTGATCTCTGTAACTATGGTCGTTGCCGCCCTTCCAACAGCCCCCATCAAGAAGCTTGCAAAAAGGAATGGTATCATGCCGCCGATGAGCAATCCAACCAGTACCATCGGATCTGAAAGCTTGAGTTCTAATGGACTTCCACGCAGTTTGGTTATCTCGCTGCTATATGCTGCATAAAGCGCAAGGGCGCCCAATGCAGCTGAGCCTATGGCATAACCTTTAGTTACTGCTTTTGTTGTGTTGCCAACTGCATCCAGCGGATCTGTAATATCCCTTACTTCCTTTGGAAGTTCGGCCATTTCAGCAATCCCGCCTGCATTATCAGTGATCGGACCATAGGAGTCTATTGCAATTATGATGCCTGTCACTGACAGCATTGCTGCTGCTGCTATTGCAATTCCATATAAACCGAGTGTTCCTCCACCCATAACCATGTATGAAGTGAGTATCCCTGCACATATTACGATCACTGGCAAAGCCGTGCTCTGAAGACCAATTCCAAGACCAGTAATAATATTTGTTCCAGGACCGGTTACAGATGCATTAGCTATCTGCCTGACCGGGCTGTGTTCAGTTGCCGTATAATATTCAGTTATTATTATCATGGCTGCGGTTACACCAAGACCAACAAGGGCGCTTATAAATAAACCCGTATCACCATTCATCAACTGCCGGGTAATAAAATAGAATAGTATCAGAGATATTATTCCTGCAACGATCGCTCCGTTATACATAGCGCCCATGATATTTCCTGATTTTCCGAGTTTTACGAATAATACACCGATTATGGAAGCAATAATGGCCGCTGCTCCAAGCACTAATGGATAAATGACCGCATTCGGATATTTATCGATAACAGTAACTCCGATAAGCATTGCTCCAAGAGCAGTTACCGCATAAGTTTCAAAAAGGTCTGCTGCCATTCCGGCGCAGTCACCTACATTATCCCCGACATTGTCTGCAATAACACCAGGATTGCGAGGATCGTCCTCAGGTATCCCGGCTTCAACTTTTCCTACAAGGTCTGTCCCTACATCTGCTGCTTTGGTATAAATTCCGCCGCCTATCCTTGCAAAAAGACTGATAAGTGAAGCGCCAAACCCGAATCCCACGATTTTATCTACTGCATCAACTTTACCGCCAAAGGCTATGAATAATCCGCTGACGCCAAGAAGCGCAAAGCTTGCAACAGATATCCCTGTTACAGCGCCGCCCTTAAAAGCCACATCAAGGGCTTTTTTCATTCCCTCTTTAGCAGCATTGGCACAGCGCACATTGGCCCGGACAGATATGTTCATGCCCAGGTATCCTGCTGCCGCCGACATTACTGCCCCGAGGACAAATGCTAAAGCAGTGGCTGTATTTATTGCATAAGCGATCACTATAGTGAGTATGACAGCGATCACTGCGACTGTCTTATACTGCCTGTTAAGGTAGGCCATAGCGCCTTCCTGTATAGCAGCTGCAATCTCTTTCATTTTATCTGTTCCGGCATCAAGTTTCAAAATATACAAAACAAGATACACGGCAAATAATAAACCGATAATTCCCGCAAGCGGGGCTGAATACAACATTAAATTCGTACTGTCCATAATTCCTCCAAATATTGCTTCGCCCAAGTGGGTTCTAACTGTATATATTATTTACCTTTTGGAATCCCTTTTTGCCCGATATAAAGTTGTTCTATCCTTTCTATTGAATCAGCTTCCTCTATTGATTTATCGCTCCTTACATTGACAAGCCTTGGAAAGCGAAGCGCATACCCTGATCCATAATTAGGGCTCTTCTGGATCTCCTCGAAAGCAACTTCAAAAACGATTTTTGGTTCAAAATCCATATGAATCCCATTTTCTAAAATTATCAGGTCCTTGAATAATTTTGTGAGCTCTTCCAGTTGCTCATCTGTAATACCTGTTGCCACCCTTCCAATGGGGAGGAATCTTTCAGTGTCAGGATCATGGCAAGCCAGTAAATATGAACCAATGAATTTAGTACGTCTTCCCTCACCCCATTCTCCCCCGATAACCACAAGGTCAAGAGTCTCCATGATGGGTTTTAATTTAAGCCAGTTCTTTCCCCGTTTTCCAGGAGAATAGGATGATCCGGGATTTTTAAGCATTACACCTTCATGTCCCGCAGCAAGCGCTTCTTTATATATACGTTCAATAACAGCCGTATCGTCTGTTATCGTCTGTTTTGCAACAATGCTCTTATCACAAACTTCCTCAAGCTTTTCCCGCCTCCCGGTCAATGGAATATCGATAAGACTTTCCCCATTTAAATAAAGTATATCAAAAAGATTAAGGTAAAGAGGAATTTCAATTGCAGTGGTTGAGATATCATATTTCCTGCGAAAACGCCGCAGTATTTCCTGGAATGGCTTCGGCCTATTATCTTTTCCGATAGCTACAGCTTCACCATCCAGAATAACACTTTTAGCCGAAACATTTGATCTTATGGATTTTGCAAGATCCGGCAGCGAAGAAGTGACGTCCTCAAGCTTACGCGAATATATCGTAATATCATTTTCGTTCTTATGGATCTGGACGCGCGCGCCATCAAATTTCCATTCCACTGCCACAAGCCCCATTTCTTTTACAGTTTCATTAATGCCAGGACCAATTTGCGCAAGCATCATCCTCAGCGGGCGATTTATCATAACTCCAAGCTTTAGAAGGCCCGACCTTCCTTCTTTTTTTGCGGTAATTGCGACAAGGCCTGGATCATTTGTCAGCAAAATTCCACGCTCTACAAGTTCAGAAGGTACATCAAATGCCTCTGCTATTGCATTTCGTACTAATCCCTCACCCACGCCGATACGCAGCTCCTCGATCGATAACCGTGAAAGATAAACAATTTCTGTGGGCCTGGCCAGGCTGAAGAGATACTGGAGGTTTTTGATTTTGGCATCCTGTGATCCTTTTCCACTTAATTCCGAGATTTTTTCAAACCGTAAATAAACTTCTTTGATGGAAAGCTGCTCGTCTATCGAAAAGAAACTGAGATGGGTTTTGCCCGACAGGATGGCTTTTTCTAAAGCCAATCCTACATCCCCTGTTTCTTTGATAAGCTCTTCAATTCGTTTTACAGGCAAGGAGGATGTTCTGGATATTGCAGAGTATAAAAGATTTGGTCCTATCCCGAGCTCTTTGTTGCTCCATACAGGGAACACATGTCCCATAATGAAACGCGTAACAATAGGAAGCTCCTCATCGCTTACTTCTTTAAGGAAATTCGAAACATTCGTGGTAATTTCAAGAGAACCCGAAATATGTTCTATCGTGCTGCATACTTTTGCAAAATCTTCAAAAAAAGTCATATTAATAGAACAACCTGAAACTCAAAAAATACTGAAATAATAAAAGGGTGCTGACCCTTTTATTTATTTTTTAGTCGCGTTTGCCAATGATGCTGCATGAATGACACCGATGTCGGTTCCATGACAGTTGGTACAATATTTCCCTCTTGAAAGGTGAATTCCTACGAGGTCACCATTACTTGGTTTAAGTGAATCGGGTGGTGGAGCATGGCAATTTTCACATACTGAATAATGACCGGGTCCGTCTGCAGATTTATCAACGACAGGGATCTTTGGCGGGGAACCGTGACAGGTATCACATTCCAGACCAACTGTTCCTGGCCCTATATGGATATTATGCACCTGGCTTCCGTGGCATGTTACACAGAGCTTACCTCCATTTACATGAGGTGCTAAGTTTTGCGGTTCTGTATGGCATAATTCGCATTTTATCGTTTCAACTTTTACCGGACTTGCTACTACGACAGGAGTTTCTCCTGCAGTTGTTGTATTTACCGGGGTCTCTTCTCCTGCCAATGTTGTCTCTTTTGCAGTTGGAACAGGAGTCGTTTCGCTTTCTCCGGGTTTTCCAGGGGCAATTTTACCACCCAGGACATAATAACCACCGGCTGCAATCAGGATGACGGCCACCGCGATCGCAATAAAAATAGGAGCCTTCGAATCTTTATCACTCATTAAATAATCACCACGCTAATTAAAGTATTATATAGTTTTAAATGTTTTGGTTTATATCTATCGTTTCGATCCGAACATAAATAGAATCTCTTTTTATCTCCATACGAAAGGATGAATAATAATAACATCATAATGAGGATATCTTGACCAAAACTTATATATCACGAATAACCATTATGAATTTGGAGAACTAAATGCGAATAGGTGTTTACATCTGCCATTGCGGGTCAAATATTGCAGGGACTATAGACGTTGAAGAAGTAAGGAAACATGCCTCATTGTTAAAAGACGTAGTTATCGCCCGTGATTTACAATTTGCATGCGGGGATTCGGGGCAGGAACAGGTAAAAAAAGACATCCTTGAAGAAAAACTTGACCGTATAGTAATGGCGGCATGCTCACCTCGCCTCCATGAAGTCACATTCAGGCGCGTACTTTCGCAATCCGGCCTGAATAAACATCTCCTTGAAATGGTAAATATCAGGGAACAGGGCTCCTGGGTACATACAAACCAGAATGCACTGGCAACCCAGAAGGCAAAAGAATTAGTGGCTATGGGGGTTGCAAAAGTAGCGCTTTTATCTCCACTTGAAAAGAGGACTGTTCCGGCAAATAAGGATGTCCTGGTGATAGGCGCAGGCGTAGCAGGGATCGAGGCCGCATTGACACTTGCAAATATGGGGATCAAAGTCCATCTTATCGAGAGAGAACCAACGATCGGCGGTAAAATGGCCTTACTTAATGAAGTTTTTACCAATAATGACTGTTCCCTGTGCGTTCTTGCTCCTAAGATGTCGGATGTCCAGAACCACACAAATATCACGCTTTATACAAATTCTGAAATAACAGGGATAAGAGGAAGAGCAGGGAATTACAGGATAACAGGTGAGAAAAAACCGCGATACGTAGATCCCACGAAGTGCAAAGGCTGCATTGATATCTGCGCAAAGGTCTGCCCGATTGATGTTCCGAACCAGTTCGATTATGGGATAGGTGCACGAAAATCCATATATATTCCCTTTGCCCAGGCTGTTCCTCTTGTGGCATGCATTGATGAGAACTGTGTGGGCTGCGACCTTTGCAGGCTTGCATGTCCTGCTGAGGCTGTTGATTTTGACCAGAAAATAGAAGAATTCAAGTTCGATGTTGGCGCAATTATAGTTGCCACAGGATACCAGCCATTTGATGCAAGAAGAAAGGAAGAATACGGATATGGGCGATACAAAAATGTTGTAACCAACCTTGAAGTTGAACGAATGCTAAGTGCCGCAGGCCCCACACATGGAAGAGTGGTATCGCCATCAACGGGTGCGGATATAAAAAGCGCGGCTTTTATCCTCTGTGTGGGCTCGCGTGATGAACAGGTGGGAAATCCTTACTGCTCAAAGGTATGCTGTATGGCTTCGATAAAAAATGCCATGAAACTTGCTGAAAAATATCCGGATGCAAAGATATCGATACATTATATCGACATACGCGCAGGTGGAGAGATGTATGAGGAATACTACAAACGGGCACAGGAACTGGGCGTAACATTTGTACGCGGACGGGTTGCAGAAGTTGAAGAATCAGACGGGAAAACATTAATTCATTATGAGGATACTCTTTCTGGTGAGAAATGCAGCGACGCCATAGATCTTGTGGTGCTTGCCATTGGTATGGAAGCTGATAAGGATTCTTCACAAATAGGCAAGATGTTGAACCTCTCCACGCGTCCTGACCGATTCTTCCAGAGCGCCCATCCAAAGATGCGCCCGGTGGAAACCCACACGAAAGGTATTTTCATTGCAGGATGCGCAAGCGGTCCCAAGGAAATCCAGGTTTCGATCGAACAGGGAACTGCCGCTGCTGCGAAAGCCTCAAGCCTTCTTCATAAAGGTGAAATAGAGATAGAACCAACGAGCGCTTACGTTCTCCCCGACCTTTGTGACGGGTGCGGGATTTGTGAAAAAGTATGTGATTTCGGACGCATCAAGGTAAAAGACAAGAAATCAAGCGTTGATGAAGTGGCATGCCGGGGATGCGGCGCATGCACGGCAGCCTGCCCTAACAGCGCCATCCAGGTGAGGAATTATACGGATGAACAGATCATGGCGCAAATAAGAGAAGCAACAAAAGAGAAGAGCGAATTCCCGTTGATCATCGGATTCCTTTGCCACTGGTGCAGTTATGCTGCAGCTGACCTTGCAGGAAGTCTGCGCATCCAGTATCCAACCAACATGCGAAATATCAGGATATTATGCGCTGGCAGGGTAAATCCATCTTTTGTCCTTGAAGCCCTGCGCCAGGGAGCTGATGGCGTGCTTGTTGCCGGATGCAGGCTGGGGGAATGCCATTACACTATTGGGAACATTTGTGCAGTCCAGAGGTTGAACGTACTTGAAAAGGTACTTGTCGATCTTGGTTTTGATGAGCGGCGTTTCCGCGCGGCATGGATAGCTGCAAGCGAAGGCGAGAAGTTCGCCGGTATAGTGAAGGACTTCGTAAAGCAGTTAAAAGAAATTGGACCAATAGGCAGCGAGCTTAAGCAGGAATAGCATGAGCGAAGAAGAACTCAATGTTATAGTGGAAAGCGATGTCAAAGAATCGCATTTCCTCTTTACACAGAAAACTGCAAAATCAAAGAAACTCCTTGATTATGATTATAAACGCTGCAATGGCTGCGGTTTATGTGTCCAGGTATGTCCCAAAAAAGCAATTGAGCCCGGGCCGCTTATAGAAATAGCAACAGGATTGGACGCACCGCCTGTAATCATTGACCATACAAGATGTTCATTTTGCGGCATGTGCGCAGCGTTTTGTCCTGTCAGGTCGATCAGGATGACCGTGAATGAGAAAGATATTCTTGAGCTTACAGAGTTTCCGCATCTTGATTCAAAAGTTGTGTTCAATGATAAGTGTCTCCCTTGCCTGATATGTGAAAAATCATGTCCGGAAGAAGCTATCAGGGTTGATTTTAGTTTTTCGAAAAAAGAGGCCATTGCCCCGTTCAAAGAGGGAAAGACCGGAGAGATCATAGTGGACATGGAAAAATGCACCTTATGCGGCGCCTGTGCGGTGCTTTGCCCTGCTTTTATCCTTGTTGAGAAAAAAGCAAAGGCAGATGACCTCATGCCTTTTGATGATCTTGTTGTTGATAAGACAAAATGCGATTATTGTGGCATCTGTGTGCCTTTTTGTCCTGAAGAGGCAATAAAAGTAAAAGGAGATTTCAGCGAGGAAGAAATCCAAAAAATTGCCCCCAGGATCACAGGTACCATCAGGGTGGATGATGACAAATGCACCCGCTGCGGCTGGTGTGAGGCGGTTTGCCCGTATGATGCGGCGCAAGTTTCAAAACCTTTTGAGGGAGAAATAGAGCTGATCGATGAAAAACTCAAAGGCTGCGACCCTGTTGGCTGCCACGGATGCTTCAATGTATGTCCCTCGAAAGCATGGATCATCCCGAAGGATAAGAAAATAGATGTGGTGAAGGATTTTTGCACTTACTGCGGCGCCTGTGAGAAGGCATGTCATGTAAAAGCAATAGGAGTAAAGCGAAAATTGGCAAAATATACTCCTGTAGCCGATACGGCCTGGGCTGATGATTGGAAAAAAGCAATCGCCAGCCTTACTTCGGAAGAAAGAGAGCGTCCTGATGTATCACGCTCGCTGCATGTGGAAAAAGAAGAAAAGAGGGTTGAACCGGCAATAGTAAAGCCTGTTAATGATCCCCAGTTGAGGAAACTTGTGAATGAAAGGATTGAAAAGATGTCATCCATTCTTGGAAACAAACAGGTAAGGTTTGCATGGGAAAGAAAAGACCTTGAGACAACCCTCGCAGAAATAAAGAAACGGATGAAATAAGATGAAAAATGATTGATCCTTTAATTGTTTTATTCACCTGATTTTCCAAAGACCAGCAAATAATTATATGGTCCGGCATACGATTGTTCAAGAATCATGAATCCACTTGTGAATCAATCCCACCCTTTCGGGCTGGGGCTTCCTACGAGTATGCTGATGGTGCTTGTTTCGGCAGCATCAGACCTGTTTTTCGTAGATTATCAACAAATTGTTGATAGCCAGACCACATGGCATTTTGTGATAGAAATCGCAACATGATAAAGATAGCACTATTTCTGTCCCTACCAATCACGTTCCCGCAATCACATTCCATAGTACGCTTCCAAAGAGGCATGTCATGTTTTGTTCCACAAACATAGCATTTCTTTGAAGTGTATCGTTCATCGACTTCTATTACTTTTTTACCTATAAGTGCTGCCTTATAGGTTAGAAATCCTACAAACTGAGATAAGTATCCATTATTTTGAGTTGATCGGTTGAGGCTCTTCTTAGCCTTTTTTGATAATTTTGTATTCTTGGATTGAGCCATTTCCTTGACATCAAGATCACCAACAATAATTGTATTGGCTTTAGTATTATCAACCATTTTTCGTGTGAGTTTATGCTGAATATCTTTTATCTGGTTGCTGCATTTGCTGGTAAGTTTATTCTTTGCCCGATTGAGTCTGTGCCAGTGCTTGCTTCCTTTTATACAATGATCTCTTCTTGCCTGAATAGCATCAACTTTCGGATTCCAGTATTGATCCGGTCTTGAATTGGAAGTCTCATAGAATTTTCCCTGTGTATTTATAGCGGTTGCTGTTTTGGTCACTCCAAGATCAATCGCCTGATACAATCCATTATCAACATACGGTTTTTCAGGAACT
>UBJH01000915.1_pt1 | contig 18199 bp, 21 predicted proteins | sample 2193721 | NCBI WGS metagenome assembly UBJH01 (sample SAMEA4703186, study PRJEB27089) | metagenome | reverse complement strand
CACCATCCCGGCCGATGGCGAGGTGATCGAAGGGATCGCCTCGGTAAACGAGGCCGCCATCACCGGCGAGAGCGCGCCGGTCATCCGCGAGAGCGGTGGCGACCGCAGCGCGGTAACCGGAGGGACCCAGGTCCTCTCCGACTGGCTGATCGTGCGGATAGCGGCGAATCCGGGCGAAGCTTTCCTGGATCGGATGATTGCGCTGGTTGAAGGGGCCAAACGTCAGAAGACGCCCAACGAGATCGCGCTCGACATCCTGTTGGCGGCGTTGACCATGATCTTCCTGCTTGCGACCGCCACCGTGCTGCCGTTTTCGATCTACAGCGCTGAGGCCGCCGGGCAGGGCAGCCCCGTGACGGTGACGGTCCTCGTTGCGCTGCTCGTCTGCCTGATCCCCACGACCATCGGCGGGCTGCTCTCGGCCATCGGCATCGCCGGGATGGACCGGATGATCCAGAAAAACGTCATCGCCATGTCAGGGCGCGCCGTGGAGGCCGCCGGCGATGTTGACGTCCTCCTGCTCGACAAGACCGGTACCATTACCCTCGGCAATCGCCAGGCCACCGCCTTCATACCGACGCAAGGGGTCGATGAGCAGGTACTGGCGGATGCGGCCCAACTCGCCTCACTCTCCGACGAGACGCCGGAGGGCCGCTCGATCGTCGTCCTCGCCAAGGAGCGATACGGCCTTCGCGAGCGTGACCTTCACGTCCTGGGAGCGACCTTCGTCCCGTTTACCGCCCAGACCCGGATGAGCGGGGTCAGCCTGAACGGCCGCGAGATCCGCAAGGGCGCCGCCGATGCCATCGAGGCGTATGTGAGACGCCTCGGGGGGAAGTTTCCGCCGGATGTTCGCACCAAGGTGGACATGATCGCCAAGCACGGCGGGACGCCCTTGGTGGTCGCCGACGGCGCCGGAGTGCTCGGCGCGGTGCAGCTCAAAGATATCGTCAAGGGAGGGATCAGGGAGCGGTTCCTTGAGCTGAGGGGCATGGGGATCAAGACGGTCATGATCACCGGGGACAACCCGCTGACGGCGGCCGCGATTGCGGCGGAGGCAGGCGTGGACGAGTTCCTGGCTGAGGCGACGCCGGAGGCCAAGCTCACGCTGATCCGCGAGCTGCAGGCGCAGGGTCGCCTGGTGGCGATGACCGGCGATGGGACCAACGACGCCCCGGCGCTCGCCCAGGCGGACGTCGCGGTGGCCATGAATACCGGGACGCAGGCGGCGAAAGAGGCCGGCAACATGGTGGACCTCGATTCGAACCCGACGAAGCTCCTGGAAGTGGTCGAGACGGGCAAACAGATGCTCATGACGCGGGGCGCGCTGACAACCTTCAGCATCGCCAACGACGTGGCCAAGTATTTCGCGATCATCCCGGCGGCCTTTGCGACCACCTACCCTGCCCTGGGCGCGCTGAACATCATGCAGCTCGCCACGCCGGCCAGCGCTATCCTTTCGGCCGTCATCTTCAATGCGCTGATCATCATCGCGCTGATCCCGCTGTCGCTTCGCGGGGTCCGCTATCGGGCGGTCGGCGCGGCCGTGCTGTTGCGGCGCCACCTGTGGATCTACGGGGCCGGGGGGCTTGTGGCGCCGTTCATCGGGATCAAGCTCATCGATCTCTTTCTCCTGGCCTTTCCCTAAGTCGGGTCAACGGCGTCACCAGACAGGGGAGTGGATGATATGCGTGCGCATCTTCGACCGGCGATCGTCTCGCTGGCGCTCTTCACGATCCTTACGGGGCTCATCTATCCGCTCATCGTTACGGGCGTAGCCCAACGGCTCTTCCCGAGGCAGGCCAATGGTAGCCCGATCGTCCGGGACGGCCAGGCGGTCGGCTCTACGCTCATCGGGCAGCCGTTTGACGACGCGAAGTATTTCTGGGGAAGGGCATCCGGTACCGCTCCCTTCCCATACAATGCCGGGGCCTCCTCAGGATCTAACCTCGGTCCAACGAACGAGACGCTGCGCAAGGCCATCCGGTCGCGCATCGAGGCCCTGCGTGCGGCCGACCCCAACAACCAGGCCCCTATCCCCATAGATCTGGTCACGGCGTCAGCCAGTGGACTGGATCCGCACGTGAGTCCGGCCGGTGCCCTCTACCAGGTCAGGCGGGTCGCCCGAGCACGCGGGCTGGACGACGCCACGGTGCGCCACGTCGTCGAGCAGCACATCGAAGGGCGCCAGCTCGGCATCCTGGGCGAGCCGCGAGTCAACGTGCTACAATTAAACGTGGCGCTGGACGCGATGAGATAGCACGGCCCGAACGAGGTTCGCAGGATGCTTTCCGAGTCATGACCGTCATGTCCGAACATCGCCCCGATCCTGAGGCCCTTCTGGCTCGCGTGAAGGAGGAAGCGGCGCGTGAGAAGCGCGGCAAGCTGAAGGTCTTCCTGGGCGCGGCGGCGGGTGTCGGCAAGACCTACGCCATGCTCGAAGCCGCTCGCGAACAGCGCGCTGAGGGCGTGGATGTCGTGGCCGGCTTGGTAGAAACCCATGGGCGACCGGAGACCGAGGCCCTGCTCCAAGGGCTCGAGATCCTCGCCTCTCACCGCCTCGAGTATCGCGGCACAATTCTTAAGGAGTTCGACCTCGATACCGCGCTCACCCGGCATCCCACCGTGATCCTGGTCGATGAGCTGGCGCATACCAACGCGCCGGGCAGCCGACACACGAAGCGCTGGCAGGACGTCATGGAACTACTCGGCGCCGGGATCCACGTCTACACCACGCTGAACGTCCAACACCTCGAGAGCCTCAACGACATCGTCACCAGGATCACCGGGACAGTCGTGCGCGAAACGATTCCCGACTCGGTCCTCGAACAGGCCGATGAGATCGAGCTGATCGACCTGCCCCCTGACGACCTGCTCCAGCGTCTCAAGGAAGGCAAGATCTACGTCCCGGAGCTGGCGAAGGAGGCGATCGACAACTTCTTCCGGAAAGGCAATCTGACCGCGCTGCGGGAACTGGCACTCCGGCGCACGGCCGACCGCGTGGACGCGCAGATGCGCGCCTATATGAGCGACCAGGCCATCCCCACGACCTGGCCCGTCACGGAGCGCCTCATAGTCTTGGTCGGTCCAAGCCCACATTCTGCCCAGACCGTACGAGGCGCCAAACGGATGGCGGCAGCGCTTCGGGCGGAATGGATCGCGGTCTATGTCGAGACGGAAGCGTACGCCCGGCTGTCCGAGACGGACCGAAGGCGCGTCGCCGAGAATCTCCGGCTGGCCGAGCAGCTCGGGGCGGAGGTGGTCACCCTCAGCGGGTCGCAGACCAATGAGAGTGCGGCAGTCCTGCGGTATGCCAACGAACGTAACGTCACCAAGATCATCCTGGGCAAACCGACCCGCTCCTTGTGGAGGCGGATCGTGGCCGGTTCCATCGTTGACGCCCTTGTGCGCGGCAGTGGTGACATCGATATCTACGTTATCAGCGGAACGGGGATCCCGCACACGCCGGTTGCCAGGGTGGAGCGAGCCCCCGAGCCGGACTGGTCAGCCTATGGCCGTTCCGCGACCGTTGTCGCGCTCTGCACGGCGGTGGCATGGCTGATGTACCCGTATTTCGAGCTCTCCAATCTCATCATGGTATATCTGCTCGGGGTGACCGGCGTTGCCGCCCGCTCCGGACCTGGTCCCTCCGTCCTGGCCTCCATCCTTAGTGTGGCAGCCTTCGATTTCTTTTTTGTCGCCCCGCACTTTACGTTTCGGGTGGCTGATGCGCAATACCTCGTGACCTTTGCAGTCATGCTCGTTGTGGCCCTCGTGATCAGCGGCTTCACGGTGCGGATTCGCGCCCAGGCGGCGTCCGCACGCCAGCGCGAGCGACGAACGGCCGCGCTGTACGCACTGAGTCGGGAACTGGCGAGCGCGCGAGGCGTAGAACACGTGTTGCGGGCCGCCGGCCGACACATCGCTGACGTCTTCGGCGGCCAGGTCGCGGTGCTGCTCCCGGACCCGAGCGGCCACCTCGGCCTCCAGGTTGGCCCGTCCGCCCAGTTTGAGGTGACTCCCTCGGAGCAAGGGGTGGCCCAGTGGGTGTATGAGCATGGACAGACGGCCGGTTGTGGGACGTCAACGTTACCGGGAGCTAAGGTCTTGTATCTGCCTTTGGTCGCGTCGCAGGGTATCCTGGGCGTGTTGGGGCTGCTGCCGGCGGACCCACGCTCGCTCGAAGCGCCTGAGCAACTCCATCAGCTCGAGACATTTGCCAATCAGACCGCACTGGCGCTCGAGCGCACGCAGCTTGCAGCGGCGGCGCAGGAGGCGCGGGTACGCGCGGAAGCCGAAAGACTACGCAGTTCGCTCCTGAGTTCGGTGTCTCACGATCTCAGGACACCTCTCGCCACTATCACCGGCGCCGCGAGCAGCCTGTTGGAAGGAGATAAAATCCTCGATGATCAGACCCAGCAAGATCTGCTGGAATCGCTCCTCGAGGAGGCCGAGCGCCTCAACCGCCTGGTGAACAACCTGCTTGAGATGACGCGGATGGAGTCCGGGACCCTCCAGGTTCGTAAAGAGTGGCATGTCTTAGAGGAGGTCGTCGGCGCCGCGCTGGGCCGCCTGGCGAAGCTCTTGTGCGACCGCCCAGTGACCACGTCATTGCCGGCCGATCTGCCCCTCGTTCCGATCGATGACGTGCTGATTGAGCAGGTTCTGATCAATCTGCTGGACAATGCCATCAAGCATACCCCTGATAGCGGTCCTCTGGAGATTGCGGCGTGGGCGCATGATGGAACGGTCACCGTGGAGGTCGCCGACCGGGGCTCTGGGCTTAAGCCAGGCGACGAGGAGAGGGTATTTGAGAAATTTTATCGGGGACCCGGTCTCACATCGCGAGGCACTGGTCTTGGGCTGGCCATCTGCCGGGGCATCGTGGAGGCGCATGGCGGCCGAATCTGGGCCGAGAACCGACCGGGGGGTGGCGTGGCGTTCCGCTTTGCCATCCCTCTGACCGGGACACCTCCAGAGGTGGAAGGCGTCGATGTCTGAGATGGCAGAGAGTCGGGTACCGGCAACCAACGCGCTCGGACCGGGCGGACCGGCCGTCGTGCTCATCGAGGATGAACGACCGATTCGGCGCTTCCTCCGCGCCACCCTGGTCAGTCAAGGGTACCGGCTCTTTGAGGCGGCCACGGGTGAGGAGGGCTTGGCGGAGGCGGCCACGCGCCCGCCAGACCTCATCATCCTCGACCTCGGTCTGCCCGACATCGACGGCCTCGAGGTCATCCGGCGACTCCGCGAGTGGACTACCGTACCGATCATCGTGCTCTCGGCGCGCGGACAGGAACGCGACAAGATCGCTGCGTTGGATGCGGGCGCGGACGACTATGTAAGCAAGCCGTTTGGGGTGGGCGAGTTGCTCGCTCGCATGCGGGTGGTCCTGCGACACGCAGCGCGCAACTTGACGGACGCTGCCGAGTCAACGTTCGCCGTGAGCGATTTGTATGTGGATCTGGCACTCAGAAGGGTTGCGGTCGAGGGGAGGGAGATCCACCTGACCCCAATCGAGTACAGGTTGCTGACGACGCTCATTCGTTATGCGGGAAAGGTGGTAACCCAGCAGCAGTTGCTGAAGGAGGTCTGGGGACCCCAGTCCACCGAGCAGGCGCATTACCTCCGGGTCTACGTCGCCCAGCTCAGACGGAAGCTCGAAGCCGACCCGGCGCGTCCGCGCTACCTACTGACCGAACCCGGTGTAGGCTACCGTTTGGCATCGGAATAGCCGCAGAAGGCTAGTCCCGTTCGCTGTCCAGACCGCCAAGCGCCAGCGCCGCGAAGGCTTCGGCGAGCCCCGCCGCCACCCGGGTGAACTCCGGATATGCCAGCTTCTCGGGAGTGTCTTTGCGGGTATGGTAATAGGGGTAGCGGTAGAATGCGGTGTCGGTGACCATGATGGCGCGGTAGCCATGCCGCCAAAACGACCAGTGATCGCTCCAGGCGACCCCCGGGACAAAACGGGAGGTCGCCACGTGTTCGAGCGGAAAGTCGGAAGCATGACGGAAGGCCTGTACCGCACGGCGCATCAGGGTGCGGGAGCGGAAGTCGGAGACGAAGGTAATGAAGTTGCCTTGACGCGGATAGAAGAACTGGAACAGAGGCGGGTAGTGCTGGCTGCCGCGTTCGTTCCGGTAATAACCGATGGTCTCCAGCGAGACCATCGCGCGGATCGCATCGCCGCGCGCCTGCGCCGCCTTGGCGTACGCTTCGCTCCCGTGCTTGCGCCTGAAGAAGAAGGGCGGCTCTTCATTGACGAACGCGACGAAGCGCACCGTGACCGCCGGTATCAGCTCGGCAAATAGCCGGGACATTTCGAGCATGGCGGAGACGCCGCTGGCGTTATCGTTGGCGCCCGGGCTCCCACGCACCGAGTCGTAGTGGGCGCCGATCAGCAGGATCTCGTGGGGCCGCGCGCTTCCGAGTCGCGTGACCTCCAGGTTGGCCCACTGGCCGCCGGATACCTCGTACCAGTGTGGGGTTACCGGATAGCCCTGGCTGCGCCACTCCTCCTGGATGTAGTGTTCGGCCGCGCGCAGCGCCTCCGGCCGAAAGACGTTGCGCTCACCGATCTCGCCGGCGAGGCGCTCGACGTGAGCCCGCAGGCGTGAGGCTGAGACCTGCTGAGCGATGTGTACGGTCCCTAAGGCTGGTTTTGATATGTGTGACATGGTATCATCCATCAGCGTCAGATCGCGTGAGTCTCGATCCTGATCGATATGGGCTTGTCGTGACCGTTTTTCCACTCCTAAATTATTGTACACCAGAGAAGATGCTGCTGTTATAGAAAATCATCAACAGGAGGATGGACGAGATGAGACAGATCGTGGCATTAGGCGTCGCAATGCTCCTGATCGGGCATAGTACCCAAAGCTGGGCAGGATCAGAAGCAAGTAGGCAGCACAGCACGCTCAGACAGGTCGGCACAGGGCTCGGAAGCGCCATAGGAACGCTCGTCTATTTTCCGTTCAAGGCGACGTTTTGTATTCTGGGCGGGCTGGCAAGCGGCGTAACCCTGATAGCTGCGGGGTCCGAGCAAGCCGGGAAGGTGGTAGATACTAGCTGTCGGGGGAGCTGGACGATCACGCCGGCCATGGTCGCGGGCGAGGAGCCGGTGTGGTTTGTGGGCAATCCCTCCGGGCGACAGTGAGGAGCGCGCCACCGTCCTCAGTCTCGTTGTTTTGTTGATGCCCAACAATTCCGCGTCCAGTCCGGAACGGACTTAGTCATCCTTTCACTTATGCTTACCTCCTTTTCCGTGGCCGGCCCATGGCGGTCGGCCTTCGCCTCTCTTCATATGACCAGGCGGGACCTTGTAGTAGGTCGCCGGCACGGCGAGAACGGGCCGTGGTACCCTGTCAACGGTAATGAAGCCCCATGGTCCAGCATAGGACGACGCCATGAACCATGCGCCGTTGTGGTGCCTGTAGTATCGCCCGCCGTACGCGAAGAAGTTGATGTTCAAGCTCGGCGCATAATAAACCGGCGTCCCAGGCACAACGATAAGCGGCGGCGGGGCCGGCAGGACGATCGCCGGAGGCGGTGGAGGCACCCCGACGTTGATGCCTATGCTGACATTATCCGCATGGACCGGGAGCGGCACCACCGCCAGGTCCGAGGCCGCTGCCACGACTATTCCAGCGAAGACAAGCATGCGCTTCATCTTAGGTTCCCCTCCTCGTATATCCGGGTGAAGGAAGTCGAGAGGTCATAGCCGTCCCATTATTGACTGCCTGTTACACCCCCTCTCCGAGAGGGAGGGGGCTCTGAGAAAGTGCCCTCCTGATGCTTGAAGTTAAATGCATAGATGGGACCAAGCCATGCGTCCACATAACATCTTGATTTTGTGAGCGCGTCTCCCTTGCGCTGGTTCGAGTCTCGACCTTGAAACGGTGAAATCTTCCATAGGTATGTAGTTGTTGAGATGGCAAAGCAAATTCAGGATTAACCTGTAACTCCTCCGCTACTGTGCTGGCCGCTACGGCTACTGTCGCTTCGCTGACCGCTGAGCGACTCCCCGCATGAAACGTCCGCATTCAAGAGACCCGAAACATTCTCTTTCAGCCCCTCAAGCCATCCATAAGGAAGAATTTACACGAGTCCTAGAGATCAAACGCTGAGCACTACTGTAATTACGCAAAAAATCTGAGGGGAGCGATTGGCACGGGGATTGCCCATTGACTGAGCTGAATACCTTGATGACCGAAAGAGGGGAATAGCAACACGACCGACTGTTCGTTGAGGTGCGAAGAAAGGAGCGACTGGGAATGGGGATGTGGGTGTGAGTGGCGATGATTCTTAGGCGAAGGCTTGCCAAGGCGATGCCGGTCGCCCCCACTCAGGAGATAAGGGGATAGTCGGAATATCAAAAAGGGAGAAGGAGAAAGCGATGTCACACCAGAGATGGAATCTGTGGAAACTCACTGCAATCGGGATGGCGGTGGTCTTTACCACGGCCCTGATCACCGGACTGGTGGTGGCAAACTGGGTCGGCAATCAGCAGGCCAAACCGGTCGCCGAGGCCCCTCGAGGGCAAGTCTCAGGCGTCGTTTCACCGCGGATAGTGCCGTCCCACGTGGCGAGGCCGTCGGCTTCGGACATCGCGGCGTGTAATCAGTATGCGAGCTCCATGGCCGGTGATAAGACGACCGAGACCCTCAAGGACGCCTTGGTTGGAGGGGTTATCGGCGCAGGCGTGGGCGCGGCCGGCGGCGCAATCGCCGGAGGTGGCAAAGGCGCAGGCAAGGGAGCCGGTATCGGAGGTCTGGTGGGGGCGACTGCGGGCACGCTCTATGGTCTCAGTGATACCAGGCAGACTGATGCTCGCTACGTTGGTGCCTACCGGGGCTGTATGAGAAGCCGAGGCTACAGCGGCTAAGTCATGTTCGCCTCCAAAGCCCAAGGCAGTCAAAAGCCAGCGAAGAACGGTCAGCCCCGTTAAGCACCAGCTAGTGTCCTGTCTCGCAAATCTCTGTACAATCCGTTCGTGGTGAGCTTGTCGAATCCATGAACGGAACTTATTGATATTGTTCACCCTTCGACAGGCTCAGGGCGAACGGAATATGTACAGGTACATTAGGGACACCACACTAGAAGGTTCTGCGGCTGTCGAGCAGGAGAGTCACGGGGCCGTGGTTGGTGGCGGTCACGTCCATCAGTGCGCCGAACTGCCCGGTTTCCACCCGCAATCCCCGCTCCCGCACAGGCGTTCGATGAGCCGTCGGGCCGCCTCCTGGCGCATGGCCTGGTCGAAAGAGGGCCGACGGCCCTTCCGGCAGTCGCCATACAGCGTGAACTGGCTGACTACGAGCACCGAGCCGCCGGCATCTTTCACCGACCGGTTCATCTTCTCCGTCTCATCCTCAAAGACCTGGAGCCCCGCCACCTTCGCGCTGATATAGTCTGCGTCGGCCTTCGTGTCGCCCTTACCGGCCCCGACCAGAACCAAAAGTCCAGACCGATAGCAGCCACTTGCCGGCCCGCTACGGTGACCGTTGCTCCGCTGACCCGTTGAACGACCGCCCGCATGTTTCCTCAGAAAATAGCATTCAGCCCTCAGCCGTCAGCATTCAGTCGTAGGTCGGGTTAGTGCAGCGTAACCCGACAACTACGTCGATTGCGTTGATTTAGTCGAATGTCGAACGGGTCTTGCCTTAGTTCCGATGAAACCGGGCTTAGGACTCGAGGTAATTATACGGAACCAAGGGTGCTAATGCACAGCTTTTTGCCCGGCGACAAAGGGATTGCCCCCTGAGCTCCTGAAGTTCCCCTTTGAAAAACGCGGCAAGTATGTTATAGTGACTTGAAATTGCGGTAGCAAGATCGATCGAGGCCGTGACGCGGCCCGATCCATTGTCGAGTTGGGACGTTCAATCCCGCACGGTGACTTCTCCGGTGATCCCACCGTTAGCCCCCACTCAATCCGACCGGATAAACAGCATGGGCGCATTCTATCCATCACGGAACAGACGCGCCTAAAAGCAGCATTAGGAGGATTATGTCGTTTTCGTCATTCAAACTCAACGCGAACCTGTTGAAAGCCGTTCACAACATGGGGTTTAAGAGCCCAACGCCGATTCAGCGCGTGGCTGTTCCGCCCCTTCTGGAGGGCCGGGACGTTATGGCCAGCGCCGTGACGGGCAGCGGCAAGACGGCGGCGTTCCTGCTGCCCATCCTCCATTGCCTGATGGAGAAGCCAAGGGGAACAACAAGGGCGCTCGTTCTGGCGCCTACCCGGGAGCTGGCGGCGCAGATCTCGGATCACCTCCGCGAGCTGGCAGCACACACTCCCCTGAAAGGCGCCGCGGTTTACGGGGGCGTCTCCATGGGACCCCAGGAACAGGCGTTTCGCAGAGGCGTTGACGTCCTGATCGCGACCCCCGGTCGACTCCTCGACCATTTCCAGTACCCATACGCGCGCCTCGCCGGCATTGAGCACCTCGTGCTCGACGAGGCGGACCGTATGCTCGACATGGGTTTTCTGCCGGACATCCGCCGCATCCTGCAGCACGTCCCCAAGAAGCGGCAGACCCTGCTCTTTTCGGCGACCTTGCCGGCGCCCATCATGGAACTTGCCCGGGACATGCTCCAGAACCCGGTCTCCCTGAACATTGAGCGCAAGGCCGCGCCGGCGGCGGGGATCACCCATGTGGCCTACCCTGTCCCGCATGAGCTGAAGTCCACCCTCTTCCTGGAACTGGTGAGGACCAGCCCGTCCAAACATGTCCTCGCTTTCACCCGAACCAAGCACCGGGCCAACCGACTTGCCGACTTCCTCGAAAAGCACGGCGTCACCTGCGAAAGGATCCATGGCAACCGCAGCCAGGCGCAGAGAACCGACGCCCTGGCCAGCTTCAAGAGGGGACGGTGTCGCGTCCTGGTCGCGACCGACATCGCCGCCCGCGGCATTGACGTGGAAGCATTAGGCCTCGTCGTGAATTTCGACGTCCCGCAACTCCCGGAGGATTACATCCACCGGGTCGGGCGCACGGGACGGGTAGACGCCACGGGCGATGCCTACACCCTTGTCTCACCGAACGAAGAGGGCACCCTCCGCGCCATCGAGAGCAACATTGGCACACGCCTGCCGCGCCAGAAGGTTCAAGGGTTCAATTACGCCACGACGCCCACTGAGCGCTTTGAGGTCCCCCTCGCCGAACGCATTGCCGCCATCCGCACCCGAAAAGCGGAGGAGCGGGTTCGGGCGAAGGCGAATGCTGCACGCCGCGCCGCGCCAGGGATGACGGTCGTGTCCGCCGGAAACGGGACAGCGGGGCAGAACCCCAGAAGCAATCGCTCAGCCGTCCCGAGTCGCTTGGGCGCAAAGTCGGCTACAGGGAAGTCCTTCAGCAGACCAGTCAGTGGACGCGCGAACGGGCAGGCCGGCTGGCGAAGCAATGGCTCCGCCACAGAGCCACGGAGCGCCCGGAGGGCGTAGCACACATCTCTGCGGGTCAGAATCGGCTTCGTGGTCGCGTGACCACGAAGCCAGTTCCCCTCCACTTCTCGCTCCAGGCAACGTAATTCTTTCCTCAGCCCCCACTCACACCAGACTGTTTCAGGTCGGGCGCGGTAAGCTACTTCGCCTCTCGCTTGCGCCCTTGGTGAGCCGGCCCTCCCGGGATACTCAGTCTCCACAAGAAAGTGTTGGGTTCTGCTCCCATTCATCTTATCGCCTCCTGGTCCCCGGAGACTCGTTTGACAGGGTGAGCCGATCTCATATACTCTCTTGACACCTCCTGATCGGGAATGGACGCTTTTCCAAAGCGCGAGGTATATAGGATATGACTTCTGAAGAAGCTGGTCGCTAACTGGCGCGCGCTCATCGAGGTACAGTTGACCTTGAGAGAAGGAAGATTACGCTGAACAAGAGCATGGAGAGAGGGAAATGAGGCAAGCAGATCTGATGAAGCGCATTACGGCCAATCCAAAGATTCTAGGAGGAAAACCGATCATTCGGGGAACGAGGATCTCGGTGGAGTTTATTCTGGAACTGCTCGCATCGGGAGCCACCGAATCCGAAATCTTACAAGACTACCCACACCTTAAGTCAAGCGACATTAAGGCGTGCCTGCAGTATGCAGCCCGATCTTCGCAGAATGAGATATACGTGGATCTGGAGAAGGCTGGATGAGACCTGGGAGGCTTAGGTTCTTGACCGAATAATAGCGTAGGTGATGAAGGATTCAGGCGTGGGTTGCTGCGAGTGTCTTGTTGGCGGGAAGGATCTTTTTTCGTATGTTCAGGACGGTCACACCAACGACTTGATCAGTATTTGGATCCAATCTCAAAAAAATTCCATCGCCAACCTCGCGGGAAATGGCCTCCTATGCCTTCTCGAAGTAGATGTAAAGCACGTCATTCTCAGCATCATAGTCCAGGAATTTGGTCTTCATTTTTTGGCTGCCCATAGTACTGTTCCCTATCAGCCAACGGCGCTGGCTGTCAAGGTCAAAAACACCTTACTATAATCTCCTCTATTCTCACCAATTCCGCAAGTCCCCATACGCGCCCTGTGATCCCGGCCGCCATCTCCGGAGTTAACCGTTCGATAGGCTCACGGTTTCCGCCTGCCTGCACACGCCATAAAAAACTTGACACTGAGTATTGGCTCATTAGTATATATGGTACAAAATGTACGAACCAGTCAGATTGCTATATTTAACTTTGTGAGAATAGCAGACCTACTTGTGCGGCGTTAGCTTAACAGTAAAAGGGGAGGAGTGTTGTAGCTATGAGGACGGTAAGCGCGACAGAGGCGAAGAGTAAGTTGTCCGATCTATTATCAAGCGCCGAATATAACCAGGAACGAATCATCATTGAGCGCAGCGGACGGCCGGCCGCTGTCCTCATCAGTGTGGGGGACCTTGCGTTCCTTGAGGAGGTGGAGGATCGCCTTGCATCCTATGAAATCGAAAAAGCGCTCAAGAAGACCAAGCGCTCCCGACCTATTGAGCAGGTGATTGTTGATTATGAGAAGAAGCATAAGATCCAGTTCATAGATTTGAAGGGCGCGGGTGATGGGCCGGACAAGTAATTACTACGATATGAATCTCCATGAAGAGGCCGAAAAGCACGTTATACGGTATCCGCCAAAGCAGTTCAAGCAAATTATCACAAAGGTGTTTAGCCTGAGAAAGAATCCACGGCCTCAAGATGCCAAGGAACTCAAAGGCTATCCAGGCGCCTTTCGGGTGGATCAAGGCGAATACCGAGTCATTTACCTCGTAGATGATGACCAACGCCTGATCACGGTGATGAAAATCGGCAAGCGAAACGACGAGGAAGTGTATCGCCATCTTGAGAGCCTCAAGCAAGCCTTCCTCGCAGGTGCCTTGAAGCGGCGATAGGCTACCTGATTCTTCCCTTATGGATATCTTGTCACATGGGCTCTGGGGCGGGATTGCGTTCGGGCGGACAAACCGGCGGAGTTTCGGTCTGGCGTTTTCGTTCGGTATTCTCCCGGATCTTGTCCCGTTCGGCCCCTTTCATATCAGCGTTCTGCTCGGGCTTGCTCAGCGTCCGCATTTTGGTCCTGAACCCCCTGATCCGTCCCTCTTCCCGGATTACGTCCATCGCACGTACAGTGTCACACACAGTCTGGTTGTCTTCCTCTTAGTGTTTACGCTCCTGTGGATGCTATTCCGGAAGCCGATCTGGGAGTCCTTTGCGTGGGGGCTCCATATTCTCTTTGATATCTTCACGCATTCTTTCCGATTTTTTCCAACCCCGTTTCTCTGGCCGATTTCGGATTTCAAGGTCAACGGCCTGCACTGGGGAACACCGGAGATCTTCTTCTCGAACGTTGCGTGTCTTGTACTAGTCTATACATGGTTCCTGTATCGCCGGTGGAGAACGCGGAAGGGTCCAATACGGGCGTTTCTTCGAAAATAGTATTCAGCAATCAGCGCTTCGCCGTCTGCTTCAGACAACCCCCCCCGGACCTCCCTTTCATAAAGGGGGGATACTCATACGTTCCCTTACTTCCCCTTTTTGTACAGGGGGATTAGGGGTTTTATGCGTCGTGGAGCGGCTGTGACCGCATGGAAGGTTGCTTTGGAGGTAGGCTGGAATCTTGGTTGATGGCGGGTTATCAGAGATCTTCGGGGCAAATCGGTGATGCCGCATCCGCGCCGACCACCGTCGTCCACTCTCGAACATGCCATTTCGTCACGACCCCGTGTGCGACGTACGGGTCGGCCGCAGCGAACGCCTCGGCCACAGCGGGTGAAGGACCACGGAAGAGCAGCACCACGCCGTCAGCGGGGTTAGTGAGCGCGCCGCCGAGGATCAGCTCTCCGCGCGCAACAGCTTGGTGCGCAAGCTCCAGATGGGTCTTGCGAAAAGGCTGTCGCCGCTCGGTGTAATCGGGGACGACGTCGTAAAACAGGAGATAATGCATGAGGTGTCCTTCCTGTGAGGTGCCCCTATGAAGATGCGCAACCCGCCTCATCCGGGTGGGGTGCTCCGCAAGCTCTGCCTTTTTGACCGCGGAAGGTCACATCGAGCTGCTATAGAAATTCGATCTGACCATGCATGTCCTCCGCATCCAATACCTGATGGATCAACATCAACCCACGAATGATGTCCGAGACTGGGGTTTGCTGCGACACGTACACGATCCCCCTGTGATCCACGCCCGCAGCATGCAAACGCAGGAAGTCGTCGTCCTGGGTGAAGATTACCCGACCTTCATTCCGGGCTCGTCGCAAATGCTCCTCATCAGGGGCGCCAAGCATTCCCGCTTCCAGCACCGTGAGTACGTCCACTCCACGTTGGCGCAGCCCCCGCACCACAGCCTTTGCAACATGCTCATCGGCGTAGAACCTAATCTTCTGCCTCATGCAGCTTCTGCTTCAGCTTCGAGGGGGCGCTCTCCCTCAGAGCCTCAACGAATGCCTTGCTCTCTTCAATGTCGTGGTCGATCTCTGATCGATGGTCGTAGTAGTAGGCCAGTGCCGCATAGACATCGGCAAGGGTCAAGTCGTACTCAGAAACAATCTCATCAACGCTCTTGCCGATCCGCTCATGCCAAATCACAATGTTTTGTACCGTAATGCGATGCCCTGCAATACGAGGCTTCCCGCCCGCTATTCCAGGGGTCACCTCGATATGTTGGTCCAGCGTTTTCGTAGCCATACTATTTCTCCCTTGCTCATTTTCATGTGTCGCCTAACATGAACTTTTGCGGATTTCTTCTACCAATGTAAGCAGTCTATTTGATACAAGCGGAGTGTCAAGGTATTTTTGGATGGAAACGCGGCGGCCAGGAGGAGGCTTTCCAGAGCGACAGCGCAAACTAAGAGAGACCAGCAAGTACCATGACCAATGGAAGTTGGTGGAGGGTAGGGGATTCGAACCCCTGGCCTCGGCGTTGCGAACGCCGCGCTCTCCCAACTGAGCTAACCCCCCATTAAGAGCAGCGTTCAGCGCTCAGCTTTCAGCGTGTGTGGGGCGTCTTTGATGAACGACTGATCGCCAGGACTGAAGGCGTCAATAAATTAGCGGAAAGCGACCGGTTTGTCCAGTGACCTTTTTGGGCGGGACGTGAAGTACGTTGGTCACCTCGTTTGGCCTGCTGCTCGCATCAGATCCTCGGTCGTGTAAATCGACTCTAATTCGTACCCGTTTTTCTGCAACTCCTCGCGGCCGCCCTCCTGCCGGTCCACAAGCGCCAACACCTTGACGATCAGAAAGCCGGCATGCAGCGCGCCGCCGATTGCCTTGAGGGTGGAGGCTCCTGTCGTGACGACGTCCTCAATGATCACAACCCTCGCGCCTGACTGCTCGAACCCCTCCACCCATTTCTGGGTCCCATGCCCTTTCGGCTCCTTTCGGACGCTGAAGGCCTGGATCGGCGATCCTTGAAGTGCGCTGTGATAGGCGACGGCGTAGGCGATCGGGTCCGCACCGAGCGTGAGTCCTCCGGCGGCGGCGATCTGCTCCCCATCGCTTTGTTTAATAGCCTTGATCCGCTCGAAGAAGAGCCGGCCGAGGAGCGGCATCGCCTCCGATAGGAATGTCGTCTTTTTGCAGTTGATGTAGTAACGGCTCTGTCGACCGGAGGCCAGGATGAAGACAGGCTTGGCGCTGTACTGGAAGGAGTGCTGAACCAGCAATCTCAGAAGCTTGTCCTCGCATGCTTTAAGCGGGGATTGGTCTCTCGGGGTATCCACGAGGGTGAGAATACACGAGGGAAGTGGGGTTGTCTAGATCGTACGGTGAAGCTAAGCCTGTTTTTCAAAGTATTGCTGATGGTATTCCTCTGCCCGGTAAAAGGTCGAGGCCGGTGTTATCTCGGTCACGATCGGCTGCTGGTGCTTTCCGCTGAGTTCCAGCTTCCGTTTAGATGCGAGCGCGGCAGCCTGCTGGTCGGCATCGTGAAAGAAGATCGCCGAGCGGTATTGCGCGCCGAGGTCCGGCCCCTGACGATTCAGGGTGGTTGGATCATGGATCGACCAGAAGAGAGCGAGGATCTCGTCGTAGGAGACCTGCGAAGGGTCATACTCTATCTCGACAACCTCCGCATGGCCGGTCGTGCCGGAGCAGACGTCTCGATAGGTCGGGTTCTCGAAGGCGCCGCCCATGTACCCGACTGCCGTTGAGACGACACCAGGCACCCGACGAAACGCAGCTTCGACACCCCAGAAGCAGCCCGCTCCAAACGTGGCCTTTTTCATCGTTCGCGAGGATTACTCAACGACCTGGACGCCTTTCCAGAACGCGACGCGGTCGGCAATCTGCTTCGCGGCGTCCTTGGGTAAAGGGTAGTACCAGACCGCGTCACGATTAATGGCATCGCCGACAACGAGATCGTAGTAGCCGGCTTCGCCCTTCCAGTGACAGGTTGTATGGGTAGCGCTCTCGCGCAGGTATTCCGATTTGACCGAGGAGCGAGGAAAGTAATGGTTGCCCTCGACGACCACCGTCTCGTCGCTCTCGGCGATAATCATCCCGTTCCAGATGGCCTTCATGGCATTAATAGCCACTGGATCCGCCGGGATAACCGCTGGGTCTGCTGGGATAGCCGCCTGGCTCACGAGAGCCGGTGGTGGTCCCAGTCGTCGCGCACCCCGCAGATACCACAATAAGTGTCAACAGCGTCAATACCAGAAACGTTCGCATCGGCTTACCCTCCGCATTTGGCGTTACTTCATCCGGTCGGACAAGAAGATCTTCAAGATGTCGATCGGAAGCGGAAAAACGATGGTGGAGTTTTTCTCTGTAGCGATCTCGGTGAGCGTCTGCAGATATCGAAGCTGAATGGTGACAGGCTCGGTCGCCATGATCCTGCCCGCCTGCGCCAGCTTTTCTGAGGCGATCAGCTCACCTTCGGCATGGATGATCTTCGCCCGCTTCTCCCGCTCGGCCTCCGCCTGCTTGGCCATGGCTCGCTGCATCTCGTGCGGGAGGTCCACGAGCTTGATCTCCACGACGGTCACCTTGATCCCCCACGGATCGGTGTGCTGGTCGATAATCTGCTGAAGCCGCTGGTTGAGCCGCTCGCGCTCGGCCAGCAGCTCGTCCAGCTCCGATTGCCCCAGGACGCTCCTGAGGGTTGTCTGCGCGATCTGCGAGGTGGCGAAGAGGAAATTTTCGACCTGGACGATGGCGCGCTGCGGGTCGATCACCCGGAAGTAGATCACGGCGTTCACTTTGACCGACACGTTATCCTTGGTAATGACGTCCTGGGAGGGAACGTCCATGGCCACCGTCCGCAGGCTGACCTTCGTCATCCGGTCGATCATGGGGATCAGGAGAATCAGTCCCGGGCCGTTGCCGGTGCCGCCCACATTCACGATCGCCTTCGCGAGGCGGCCCAGACGGAAGATCACGGCCCGTTCGTATTCAGGGAGTATACGGACCGAGCTGGCAAGGACAAAAAGCGCCAGGATGAGGAGAAAGAGTATCGGGACCAAGCCGAAAACAGTTGAGAGAATCTCCAGGGGATTCATGTCCGCCCTCCCTGTCGCTGTTGCGTTGATAGTGCATCGGCTTCAACGGCCACCGCCTCGTGATCTTTGCAGACGAATAACATGAGCCCCTTCACCGCCAGGACCCTGACCTTGTTGCCGGGCTCAGCCCCCTCCTCGCATTGAGCCGACCAGAGCTCGCCCCCGACCAGGACGCTTCCCTCTGGTTTGAGCGGCGTCCTGACTGTGCCGATCTGCCCGATGAGGCCCTCTGCGCCGGT
>UBJH01000037.1_pt1 | contig 18221 bp, 14 predicted proteins | sample 2193721 | NCBI WGS metagenome assembly UBJH01 (sample SAMEA4703186, study PRJEB27089) | metagenome | reverse complement strand
TTCGAGTCCCGAACGGGTCACCACTCTCATTCTTGTCTGCCTGAAATCGCCAAACAATTCCGTATTGACGGCCACCTACCCATCAACACGGAACCTGCTTCAGTACGACCAATTGCGATCATTTTCAACCCCAAACTGTGGCTGAGCCGGGGTTCGTGTTGTCCTTCACGCTGATGACGATAGTGCCGTACACGCACTTGACGACATAGTTATTATAGTGCATACTCCATAGGTGAAGTGGGAAGCCGATCTCCACGACGATTTCGTCACTGAGTACCGCGACCTGCATAAGGACGTGCAGGACGAACTGCTGGCCCATATCGAGCTGCTTGAACAGTTCGGCCCGAAGCTCGGACGGCCCCACGCGGACACCCTGAAGGGCTCACGTCATGCACATATGAAGGAATTGCGGTTCGACGCCGCTGACGGTGTCTGGCGTGTGGCATTCGCGTTCGATACATACCGCAAGGCTATTATTCTGGTAGCCGGAGATAAGTCCGGCGTGAGTGACAAGCGCTTCTACCGTCAACTGATCGACAAGGCCGATGCGCGTTTTGATGCACATCTGGCTACACTCAAAAGGCAGAAGGAAAAGGAAAGGAAGTAAGGACCGTGACACATCTCGAACGCATAAGGAAGGAATTACACCCGGCCCGTCGCAAGAAGATCGCAGCCCGCGCGGCCCAGCTCATCGCGGAGAAGTTGACGTTACAGGAACTCCGGCGCGCACGTAAGCTCACGCAGGTCCGCATGGCTAAGAAGCTCGGCATCGGGCAGGACGGCATTTCTAAGATCGAGAAACGTACCGATCTGATGATTTCCACATTGCGGAAAACCGTTGAAGCGATGGGCGGCAGGCTATCTCTTGTCGCGGAATTCCCTGATCGCCCGCCGGTCGCTCTGTCCGGTATCGCCGAAGACGAACCGGACTCCAAATCGGCGAGCCGGAAACGATCGCACGCGCATGCACAGAGAAGACTGGCAGGTCCCAGTGCTCGGCGGCAGGCGTAGTGCAAGCTGATGAACTGATCATGAACCAAGTAACGCACTGCACGAGAGCAGGCAAGCGTCTGGCCTTGCTGTATTAAGACGAAATTGCTCCATCAGGCCGCTATCTTCCCCGCGAAGGGGATGGTCAGATCGAAAGTCCGAAGCGCCACATATTTGTATCGAATCCCGGACGGGTCACCATTCAAGTATTCTGTGACGCCCCGCAGTAATGCCCACTCAACTGCCCCATTTAATACATACTTGAAAGGAAGCCGCTGGCCAGCTTTTTAGTCGGTGTCTAGGCGGCAGTGTGGTGAAATACCACCTGAGTAAGACACTACCCGACCACGTCGCGTTCCCTTCATACTTCTTGTGCTCATGGGAACGTTACTCGACGGGTTCCCTCTTCCCCACAGTTCTCCTTACTCCGAATCTGTAAGTACGCCTTAGAAACGCAGAACGATACCTATCTCAATGGAGTTGAATGCCGGCAATCGATTCGAACAAACGAAGGTCTGCGAGTGCAATCTGCACGGCTATCACAGGACAAAAACCGGTGAGAAACGGTTTGACAACTTTTGAATTAGTGATATATTACGGATCATATGTGCATCGTATATGATATTGGTAGTTATTATTAGACCGTATAAGATACCTACAATGAGGTTAGCGCATGATGCACGTTCATCGCCCTCTCGGGTGTAATCTGGCCTGAGAGGGCATTCGCATATTTGGTGGGTAAGATGAGGGATAGGGAGGGAGGTGAACAATGATGTCGCTCCTATGGACCATCTTAACTCCACAAGGCTTCGAGCCGCACGGCTACTGCTTTCTGTGGACACGCCCGTTGTTGTGGCTCTATATCGTCTCGGATTCGCTGATCACGCTCTCGTATTATTCCATCCCAATCGCGCTCATCTACTTCGTCCGCAAGAGGCGTGACCTCGCCTTCAAACGAGTGTTTCTGTTCTTTGCGGTGTTCATCATTGCGTGCGGGACCACCCACCTCATGGCGTTATGGACCATATGGAGTCCCCTGTATTGGCTCGATGCGGTCGTGAAGGCTGTGACGGCCACTGCATCAGTCGTGACTGCGGTGGCACTGTGGCCGTTGATCCCAAAGGCGCTGGCGCTACCCAGTCCAGCCCAACTGGAAGCCGCCAATCTCGCGCTCCAGGAAGAGGTCCGCGAACGCCACCGAGCACAAGAGGCGTTGCATGCGGCGTACGACGAGATGGAGGGGCGAGTTCGCGAACGAACCAGGGAACTGACAAGTACTGCTGAAGCATTACAGGCTAAAATCGCCGAACACGAGCTGGCGGAGCAAGCTCTGCGGGAAAGCGAAGCGAAATATTGGGCGCTTGTGACCCAGATCAACGATGGGCTGTTTGTGGTGGACGATCAGGGCGTCATCACCTTTGGAAACCAGGCGCTAGCCAGGATCCATGGCGTTGACAGTCCGGAACAGCTCGCAGGCCGCAGCCTCTTCGAGTTCATCACCCCTATCGCGCTGGATCACGTGAAGGGGCTGTTTACCCGCGCGATAGAGACAGGGATCGCGGCCGAGGTCGTGGAGACTCAGATCGTCCGCGCGGATGGAGAGAGCGCGTTTATTGAGGTGAAATCGGTTCCCATCCTGGAGGACGGCAGGGTGACGGGCCTCCGGGGGATCCTGCGCGATGTCACTGAGCGGAAGCGATCGGAGCTGGCCTTGCGCGAGACGTACGATCTTCTGAAAGCGGTCGTCGATGCCTCAGCAGCGGGCATCACCATTGTGGATCGAGAGGGCAATGTCAGGTTGTGGAGCCCGGCGGCGGAACGCATGTTCGGCTGGCGGAAGGAAGAGGTCCTTGAACGTCCGCTGCCCACTGTTCCGTTCGACGGACGCGAAGAGTACCTGGCGCTTTGCGAGCGAGCGATGGCGGGCGAATTGATTGTCGGCCTCGAAGTTGTTCGCCAAAAGAAGGACGGTTCAGCAATCGACGTCAGCCTCTCGACGGCGCCGCTTCGGGATGGGAAAGAAGGCATCACCGGTGTCGTCGGAATCATGGTGGATATTACCGAGCGTAAGCGGACCGAGGGACAGATCCGCCTTCAGACCGCCGCGCTGGAAGCGGCTGCCAACGGCATTATCATTACCGATCGCAACGGGACGATCAGGTGGGCTAACCCCGCCTTCACGCGGCTGACGGGCTACACCGCCGAGGAGGTCGTCGGCCGCAACCCGCGCATTCTCAGATCGGGCCAGCACGATCAGGCGTTCTACCGCAACCTGTGGGACACAATCCTTTCCGGAAGCGTGTGGCAGGGTGAGATGGTCAATCGCCGCAAGGACGGCAGCCTCTATACCGAGGAGCAGACCATTGCGCCTGTGCTGGACCAACGCGGCGCCATGGCCCATTTCATCGCCATCAAACAGGATGTCACCGAGCACAAGCGCCTGGAGGCGCAACTTCGCCAGGCGCAGAAGCTGGAGGCGATCGGCCTCCTGGCTGGAGGGATTGCCCACGACTTCAACAATCTCCTGAGCGGAATCATCGGCTTCGCGGAGCTCGCCTTGAAGGAGCTGCCGGAAGGCTCGAAAGGGGCTTCGTACCTCAACCGGGTCCCCAGGCTGGGCCGCCAGGCCGGCGGCCTGATCGGCCAACTGCTGGCCTTCGCGCGTAAGGCCCCCCTGGAGCGACAGCCGCTTGACCTCAACCCGCTGCTCAAGGAGAGTGGGAAGCTGCTGCAGCGAACATTCCCCGAGACGATCACGATTCAGGTAGAACCCGCGTTCCAGTCCCTCATTGCGAATGCGGACCTGGGCGAGGTACAGCAGATTATCCTCAACCTCGCCACCAACGCCCGAGACGCCATGCCTCACGGGGGCGCCCTCACGCTCCGACTGGTTCCGGTTACTCTCACGGAGGCGAGCCTGGGGGATCACCCGCATCGCCGGCCGGGTGCGTTTGCTTGTCTGACCGTGGCCGATACCGGGACCGGCATCCCGGCCGCCATTCGTGACCGAATCTTCGAACCCTTTTTCACGACCAAGGCGCTCGGCCATGGAACCGGTTTGGGCTTGGCCTCGGTCTATGGGATCGTTCACCAGCACGAGGGCTGGCTCGAAGTGGAGACGGCCGAAGGGCAGGGGAGTGCCTTCCACGTCTTTCTCCCGATAGTGCCCATTCCGGCAGACGCTACGCCCTCGGCCGCAGAGGCGATGCCCCACGGGCGAGAGACGCTCCTGTTAGTGGAGGACAACCCGATCGTCCTGGAGATGGGAGAGATCCTCTTGAGCGACCTTGGATACACCGTCTTCGCCGCCGCCGATGGCGTCGAAGCGCTGGCAGTCTTCCGGACTCACCCTGGCATTGCGCTGGTACTCACCGACGCGATCATGCCTCGGATGGGGGCGACAGACCTGATCCCGGCCCTCCGTGCGCTCAACCCTGATATCAAGGTATTGATCAGCACAGGGTATGCGCCAGACGAGATCCGCCGGACCCTGGACCACCTGAAGATCAACGGCTATATCCGAAAGCCATTTAGCCAAGTCGACGTGGCTACTGCGGTCCGCGCCGTCATCGATGGGTCAGTGCTTGGTAGGCGCTGACCGAGGGATCAGGCACGCAGCCAGTTCGAGCAATGAATTGGGCTCGCATCCAGAACATATCACGATTCTCAGGGCGCAGTTGCCACGGAGGTCTCCACCATCATGACCCTGGATTGCTGCGGAGCACTATGTACCTAAGTCCCTCTGGCCCGTTCCTCACTTGCTGGGGCCTACCGAGCCCGGTCAGTGCAAGCCTTATTGCGACCGCGCGAGGAATCGCGAGCTGATGTTCTCAGGCAATCGGTACGCCGATATGCGGAATCACTGGCACTTGTGGACCGAAAAAAGACTACATGCGTAACTTGGATTGGTGCCGCCCGTGCTCCGCCCGCTTGAGTCGAAGAGTGAAGGGTTGCACCAGGCTAACCGGTTGTCCATGAAGGCTCGACTCCCTCCCCCAGCATCAATAATATTTGCTAACGGATCGGTCACGTCGCCACCTTCCCCGAAAAGGAGATCGCAGATCGAGGTGCCGGAACGCCACATATTTGCATCGAATCCCCGACGGGTCACCATTCCCGGAGGGCTATTCCGTTGCCCCGGCTTCCTTGAGGAGTCGTACGACCTCGTCCTCGCTCCTATTAAACGCAATCTTCATGGCCGTGACGCCATTGTTGGTTTTAGCGTGTACATCCGCGCCCGCTGCGAGCAGCGCTTTCACGACCTCGCACTGGCCTTCCTGAGACGCCCACAGCAAGGCCGTTGCCCCATTGTCCTGTCTGGCGTTCACATCTACGCCCTGCGCGAGCAGCGCTTGTACGACTTCGAGATGGCCCGCCAGGGACGCTCTCATTAAGGCCGTCCAGCCCGCATCGGATTTGACGTGTACCCACGCGCCCGCCGCAATCAGCGCTTGCACGACCTCGATATGGCCTCGTAGAGCCGCTCTCATCAAGGCCGTCCAGCCGTATTCATCTTTGGCGTTCACATTCGCGCCCGCCGCAATCAGCGCCTGCACGGCCTTGGGAGAGCCGTCCTGAGCCGCTCTCATCAAAGCTGTCATACCGTGTTTACCTGCGGCGTTCACATCGTCGCTCATGGTCGTTCCTCCTTCATGGGTCACACGTGTGTCCGGCTCATCCTAGCCCTTCGCCGCTCCAAGGCCGGGGTCCGCGATGCCGGCTTCGGCGAAGCCTTTCTCCCTCAGTATACAACTGTCGCAGGCGCGGCAGGGCCGTCCATTCGGGGTCGGGTCGTAACAGCTCCAGGTCAGCCGGAAATCCATCCCAAGGGCAGCGCCCTGGCGTATGATCTCGGCCTTGGACAGGTGGATCAGCGGAGTATAAATGGTGAGTGTGGATCGGCCTTCAGCGCCGGCGCGGGTCGCCAGATTCGCCATGCGCTCGAAGGCCGCGATATATTCAGGACGACAATCCGGATACCCGCTGTAGTCGATTGCGTTGACCCCAAGCACGATATCTTCCGAACCGATCACCTCGGCCCAGGCCAGCGCATAGGAGAGAAAGATGGTATTGCGGGCGGGAACGTATGTAATGGGGATACCGGAGCCGATCTCCTTCATCTCGCGACCCTTCGGCACCGGGATCTCAGCAGTCAGCGCCGAACCCCCGATCCGGCGAAGATCAAGTTCAAGGATCAGGTGCTGCGACGCGCCGATGGCCGCTGCGATCCGCTTCGCGCTTTCCACCTCGCGCGCGTGGCGCTGGCCGTAGCGAAAGGTCAGGGCATGAAGCTGATACCCCTTGGCCTTTGCCAACGCGGCTGCCGTTGCGGAGTCGATCCCGCCGCTCAACAGGACCACAGCAGACTTGCCTGCCTGTGCGCTGCACGCAGACGGATTCACTACACCCCCCGCCGGTTCGGATCCCACAGATACTTATGAAGCTGAATCTGAAGCCTGACATTCAGTCGGTCCGTCAAGATCCATTCAGCCAGCTCCCTCGGATGGAGTTCGCCGAGAACCGGCGAGAAGAGGATGTGGGCCTTTTCGGCCAGGGCGTGCTCCGTCATCACTCGTCTGGCCCACTCGTAGTCGCGGCGATCCGCCACGACAAATTTGATCTGATCCTTCCTGTCGAGATGCCGGAGGTTCTCAAGATTGTTGTGAGGGTCCATCCCGCTCCCCGGAGCCTTGAGGTCCAGGATCTTGACCACCCTCCGGTCGAGGCGATCGATGCTGAGGCTTCCCCCTGTTTCGATCAGGACTTCGTACCCCTCGAGGAGCAGGCGATCAATCAGAGGATACACCTCTTCCTGCAACAGCGGCTCCCCCCCGGTAATCTCGACCAGCGGGCACGTATAGCCTCGCACCTGTTCCAGTACCTGCTCGATCGAGCGTTGCTCGCCCTCGTGAAACGCGTAGGTCGTATCGCACCACCGGCACCGAAGATTACACCCGGTCAGGCGAACAAAGACACACGGTCGACCGGCATAGGTCGATTCTCCCTGGATACTGTAGAAGATTTCGTTTACGCGGAGGCTCATAACCACCTTGACTTCAGGATGCTTAACTACTCAGGTGTTTAGGCTATAGGCTGAAGGCTGTTAGCCGTTGCGCACGGACCGAATGGCGCACTTCGTCGGCCAGTTCAAATGCTCTGAGCTTGGCATGGTCTCGCATGGCGCGTTCCTACAGTCTAAAAGCCTACAGTCTATCTGCCTGAGTAGGATGTCACCACAAATAGAAGGGCAGGCTCTCCTCCCTGCGAAAGCCTGCCCCGAGCGATGTCGAAGGGCCTGCCAACCAGATAGCACAGAAGCCCGGTACGCCTACCCTTCTGACCCGATCACCACATACCGCGTTCCACCGTCCCGCTTGACCAGAAGAAGTGTCGGTTCATCCGGCTTGGTTTTCTCCAGGACACGCCTGACCTGGTTCACTGTTGTCACCCTAACACGGTTAATCTCCAGGATCAGGTCCCCGGGTTGCAACCCGACCGAGTCGCCCGGACTATCCGGCTCAACCTCGGTGATCACGACCCCTTTTTCCCCCTTTAATCCAAACTTACGTGCGAGTGCCGGCGTGAGCTCCTGAATATCGATCCCCAACTTCGTTTTCGGAGAAGTCGACGCCATGGCCGCCACTTGCTCCTCTTTAAGCTCCCCAATCTTGACCTGCAGCGTGACGTCGGCCCCGTCGCGGACAACCTTCATGGGGACCTCTTTTCCTACCGGCGTACTGGCCACCATATGAGGCAGATCGGTGGAGGACTTGATCGTTTTACCGTCAAACTCGACGATGACGTCCCCCTGTTTGACTCCAGCCTGTTCGGCCGGCGATCCCTCCATCACATCCGACACCAGGGCGCCATTGGCCTGCTTGAGGGAGAATTTCTTGCCGAGGTCCGGGGTAATCGGCTGAATCGCTACGCCAAGCCATCCGCGGGTCACCTGCCCACGCTCCTTCAACTGAGGCAGGACCTCCTTCGCCATCTCGATGGGAATCGCAAAGCCGATCCCGATCGAACCGCCTGTCGGGCTAAAGATGGCGGTGTTGATTCCCACCGCCTCACCGTTGGTGTTGATCAGCGGTCCGCCGCTGTTGCCTCGATTAATCGAGGCATCGGTCTGGATGAAGTTGTCATATGGCCCTTCGCCGATGAACCGGCCCTTGGCGCTGACGATGCCGGTGGTGACGGTCTGGTTCAGACCGAATGGATTGCCGATCGCCATGACCGGTTCGCCGACTTCCAGCTTATCCGAGTTACCAAACGGGATCACCGGTAAGCTGGAGGCCTCGATTTTGATGATGGCGATATCAGTCTTCGGATCCCTCCCGATCACCTTCGCCTTGAACTCTCGACCGTCACCCAGCTTGACGGTGATGTCCGTCGCATTTTCGACCACGTGGTTATTCGTCAGGATGTAGCCGTCTTTGTTGACAATGAAGCCGGATCCAAGACTGGTCGCCTTGAACTGCCTCGGCTGATCGCCGAAGAACCGTTTGAAGAACTCGTTGAAAGGGTCATCTTCGCTGAAAGGACCCCGGGACTGGATTCCCCTTTTGACCACCTGGGTGGTGCTGATATTCACCACAGCGGGGGTCAACTCCTTTGCCAGTTTGACCCAAAGCTTCCCGTCTGAGATCTGGCTCGAACTGAACAGCCCACTCTCTCCTTTTTCGGTCCACACTTGAGCAGTCGTGGCCTTTGTGAGCGGGACCAGATTCAAGGAGGCCGTAATCAGCACTCCAAGAATCAAACAGGACGCTGCAACGACGATTAAAGTCCTGGTGTGAAACCGTCCATTATGCATCGTATCCCCCTGCGATGGTGTGGCCTGACTCCGTTTCCGGTTGGCAAACCCAGATATGCACCTTTATTACGACACGGTAAATGCGGGAGGGTTTAGTCGAACCTTCCAGAGGTTAGCCACAACGCACCCCGCCTTTATTGCTCCTAGCTTAGCAGACTCATTGCTCAAATTCAACATACCCCTCTGTACCGAAAGTGGAGTGATCATACATGGGCAACGCTCACTGGTACGGCAAAGATATGATCGACCGGAAACCATGGACGGCAAATCATGTATCACGGGACGACCGGGTAGTATATTAATATTAGGCTTCGATGGCGAATACCCGATCAACACCAAAGGGAGTATGCCTCCGCGTGCTGCAGGTACCGATGACGGCAAGGCGGCAATGGGTACAACGTAAACGGGAGGGATAAAAAAGTGGGGCGGATCCGTAGTCTTCTCCTGCTCCTGGGTCTCGTGCTCTTGGGGGTGCTCCTCGTCAGGATTGACTTGCGCCCGGTCCTCTATCAGGTGCGATCTCTCTCCTGGGGATTGTTGCTCCTTCTGTTCCCGTGCGGGCTTACCACGATTCTGGATACCTTCGGATGGCGATACGCCTTTCGAGGACGCCTTCTACCCGTTTCCACTCTTTTACCTGTTCGCCTGGCGGGTAAAGCCTTCAATATGACAAGTCTCACCGCCACCCTGGGGGGTGAGCCGGTCAAGGTCTATCTCCTCCGCGCGTGGGTATCCGTAGAAGAAGGTGTAGCCTCGGTGGTCATCGATAAGACGACGTCGCTACTGGCCCAGGTATGCGTGCTCCTGCTTGGCCTCGTTTTCTCCCCTCTGCTCTTACCGGCAGGATCTCCCTTTCTGAATGGAATGGTGGGACTGGCGCTGCTGGGGGTGTTGGCGACCGGAGGATTTATCATGGCACAGCGACGCGGGCTCTGCAGTCGATCCCTGATGATGCTCAATCGCCTGGGCCTTACGTGGCATCGTGGGGTCGAGGCCGCTCAGGGGCTGGATGAAGCCATTGCCGCGTTCTACACGACCCACCGCCCGCGCCTCATCCTGTCGTATCTCTTTCACCTGATGGCGTCTCTGGTCGGGATCCTGGAGGTCTACCTGATCCTCTGGCTGCTCGGACTTCCGATCTCCTTGACGACAGCCGTGGTTATCGAGGCCTTCAGTTCGGCCATCAGGGCCGCCGGTTTTCTGGTTCCTGGCGCCATCGGCGTGGAGGAGGGAGGCAATGTGGCCGTCTTCCTGGCCTTGGGGTTAACGGCGGAGGTAGCGCTCTCTTTCAGTGTTGTCCGCCGGATACGAGAGCTGGTCGTGATAGTCGCCGGCTTGGCGGCCTTGGCGGTTGTTCGAAGGGGCCGCCCCATTCCGCATCCGGGGTGATCAGGTTCGGGCGTTATGTCAACGTCAGAGGATCTCAGCGGCCGAAGAATCCTTCTACCGGTGTTGCCCTGCAAATCACTGCGAGCGGCTGAGGACGGCTTGACGCAACCTCTCGCCTGGCCTACACTTCACCTGAACCCTGTATTGTTTCTTTGTTGACAAGGAGGAAGGAACCTATGAAGAGACGGTCACTCTGGATCCAAACCCTGTCTTTTGCTGTTCTTCTTCTCGCCTTTGCCGGCGATCCCCTGGAAGCCGAGGAGATTCGCAACGATCCGGAGGCCCGTGCACTCCTGGAAGAGGCCCGCGGGCGCGTTGTCGTGTGGGACCGCTTCCCTGGCTTTGAGGCGACACTCGAGGTGGACCATGATGGAAAAAGATCGGGCGGCGAGCTGACGGTCCTGCCTTCCGGAAAGGTGGAGGTTACGCTTCAAGACCGCGAGGCGCAAGAGTGGGTCGGGGGGATCCTGAAGTCGCTCGTTAACCATCGACTGAAAACGGACACACACAAGCACGAGGAGGCGCCGGTTGCCTTCGGTCCTGAGGATCGGCATCCGTTGGGACGCCTGGTGAAGAAAGGCGATCGCTTCTCATCGACGTACCGCATCAAGGATCGACAGATTCTCCAGGTCAACCAGAAGACCGAAAAAGGATGGTTGAGCCTCAACGTCTTAGAGTACGTCCAGACGCTTCATGGCTTCTTGCCCAGGCAGGTGGCCGTCTTTCAGTTTGACGAAAAGGGTGTGCTTGAGAAAAGCACCGTCTTTACTGATGAGTATGTCGAGGTGGAAAAGTTCTGGCTTCCTAAGTCCCGTGTGATCTTCGTCGCCCAAGGGGCGAAGATCGAGGTTTCGAAGATTCACTTCCAAAAGCACCGCCTGCTTCCGAAAGAAGCGGCCAAGGTCCCCGCTTCCTGATCCCGGACGTCGTTAATTTCCCTTTTCAGCGACGAGCATGAGCGCCGCAAGGTTCCGGTCGTACTGACGAAATACGCGCCGCATTGCGTGTATCCGCTGGCGCGCCGCCGGATTTCGCAGAACATTCCAGGCGATTCGCGCCATCCCCGCCAGCCCTTCATTCCGGATCATCTGGGACGGTTCGAGCAGGTGCATCGGGGTGGTGGCCTGCGCCTTGATCATGAACCCGTCGCCTTCCAGCAGCGCTTTCCATTCCGATACGGTCAGCGGACGCACCCCCACATGAATAGACTGCGAGAGTGCGCGGTTGATGGCGTCTCTGGTCGCATGATCGATATCGTCGGGGACTAACGCGAGTTCATGAATGCCACAACGCCCGCCTGGTGCCAGTACACGCTTGGCCTCTTGAATAATCCTGGCCTTGTTCTCCGGTGTCTTCATGCTCAACATCGCTTCGCAGTACACCACCGTGGCGCTACTGTCCGGTAATCCTGAGTGTTCCGCCTGGCCGACAACACACCGCTGATTATCGCCTTTCAGATAGCCCTGCACTCGTTTTGCGGCGGCATCATCAGCTTCTACCGCGGTGTAGGCGGACGGGGATTTCGCCAGCACCAGTTGCGCAGTTACACCCAGCCCTGGTGCAAATTCGACCACCCTGTCCGTTGGGCCGATCGCGAGTGCGTCCAGCATCCGGCGGGTTAATTCAAGGCCGCCGGGACGCAACACTCGCTTTCCCATCTGTGCCAGCAGCCAGTGCCCCGGCATCTTCTCAACGTGTAGTCCGTGTCCCGGCAAGATCTCCTCGTGTTCACTCATGAGCTTTTCCGCTTTTCCTCTCGAATGGTTAGCCTGCAACCAGGAGTCACGCACCCACAGTGGCTCATCGATGATCGGTTGCCTGGTTTATCTTTGCGATCAAGTTAAAGCTACCATACCACAGGTTCGTCCCCGAGTCATAGATACTCGCGCTCGGTCTGCCGGAGGGCGCGATAGCGCGCGAAGGTCTGGCGCGGGTCTTCGAGTCCCAGCACCGACTTCAGGGTGCTGCCGCGAAACGTGTGGGCGAGCATCCGAAACCCGTTGCGGAGCACGAACAGGGGGCTATGCGCGAACGTGGCCGGCAGGTGGCGAAGCTTCACCCACCGGTCCGCTTGCCACCGTATAAACTCGATCTCGTCGGCAGAGAGATAGCTGCTCTGCACAACGGCGGTCGTACCGTCGTACTCTTCGAGCCGTTCGTTGACGATCAGTCCTTGGCGGCGAAACTCCTGGGTCATCGGCGTGCGCGGGTACGGTGTCGGGTGCTGAATAAACGGCCAGTCGACATACGACCTGGCGAACTCAAGGTTAGCCTCGAGGGAGGCGCGGGTATCGTTGGGGTTGCCGATGATCAGGCCACCGACCACGTAGATTCTGCTCCGATGCAGGTAGTCGATCGCTGTGATCGCGGCGTTACCGGCCTTGCGGCCTTCCGCTCGCCTGGTGTTCTTGGAGCGGGCGCGTAGAAACGCCAGGTCCTCATCGAGGATGTTCTCGATCCCGAGAAATACGTAGCGAAAGCCTGCCCGGCGCATCAGTGGCGCAAGCTGCTCGCCATGGTTCGCAATGACCGAGGTCATGGCCTGCACCGTGTAGTCGATATCGTGGAGCCCGGCATCGATGATGGCCTGACAGAGGGCCTCGAACCGTCGCACATTGAGCATGATGTTGTCATCGACGATGAAGATCGCCCGCGCGCCGTGATCTCTGGCATCGCGGATGTCCGCAATAACCCGATCAACAGGATAGGTATGGAAATTGCGGCCGCGCATCTCGATAATCGAGCAGAAGCTGCAATCAAACGTGCAGCCGCGCGAGGTTTCAATCACATCGGCCTGTCGCCCGAGCGTGGCGTACCCGCGAAGCACCCGCGCGTCGCGGTTTGGCGGGCGTATCTCGCCGCCTCCCAGGTTGCTGATCGGCCGGTCCGGATTGTGGCAGAAGCGGTCGCCGTTCCTGTACGACAGGCCTAAGATCCGATCGTATCCGCTCTGAGTTTCGATAGCGCGCAGCAGTTCGCAAAAGGTGAGTTCTCCTTCCCCTCGCACGATGAAGTCGACCGCTCCATGGGATCGGTCGGTATAGGTTTCTGGAGCCAGACTTGGGTCGTAGCCGCCGGCCACAACCCGCACATCGGGGCTGAGCGAGCGTACGAGGTCGATGATCTTCTTCGCCGTCTTGCGCTGGAACGTCATCACGGACAGTCCGAGCACGTCGGGGTTGATGTCGCGCACCAGACGCTCGACGGTCTCGCGAACGCGCGTCTGAACCAGGATCAGATCGGCAACGGCGACTCTGTGGTGGGGATCGGTGTTTCCGGCAAGTGACGTGAGGGCGGCGTTCGGCATCCGAATGGCTACCGTCGGCATATGCTCGAATGAATCAGGCATGGAAAGCAGCAGGATGTTCATGGCGGCTCCTCCAAGCGTTCACGCGCTACACGGCCATTACGCCTTCCAGGACTATTTCACCTGAGTGGTTCCATGCTAATGCAATCAGATGCAATGCGCAAGACGCGTAGGTAGCGGCGATACAGCGCGTGCCCTGAGATCGCGCGGGCGCTTCGGTCCGGCGAGGCATGTCACCTCAGCAACCAAGACGTCCGCCACCGCGTGGAGACCGAGAAGAATGAGCGCCCGGATACGCGCCACATTGCCGCCGACATCCGACTGGCGGCATGTAGATTTTACCAACGAGTGACATTTATTGTCCTTCCACGCCATCCAGAAGTGCTTGCGGCATAACGATTCTAACCGCTATGCAATTCTCCTGGACCATCTGAACTATATACCAGACAGATGCCGCGGGGTACCGGAGTATAGACTCTAGTGTAGTGTTACGGTAACAACCTTCCAATTTCGTTCGCCCTGAGCCTGTCGAAGGGTGCATAGATTTCAATAAGTTCCGTTCATGGATCCGATAAGCTCACCACGAACGGATTGTAAAGAGATTTCTGAGACGCTACACTGGGTAGATATGTCCTAAGTATGACTGAAATGGTGTGAAACAATCCTTGCATATGGCATAATTATTGCTTGCTACTTCACGCGTAGCGAAAATGCAGACCCCGACCTTCGATGACTGCATAATTTCACAGGAGGTGCATCGGATGAATCTCTCGAGTTTCAGTAGACACCGGGAGCGATCGCCAGACCTTATGGGCCGACCGTGGTCGAAGCGAACACGAGATCAGGTTGTGTGGTGCAGAGATAGCTTGTTCGTACGCTTGGGGTTGGTGGCGATCCTCGTTGTGGCGGGGGCGGTCGACTGGACATACCCGACTGCTGCCGATGCCCAGTCGAGTACGCTGTCTCCAGGGAACTTCACATTTAACATGACCTTCGGTGGGCGGAGTCGCTCTTTTAATCTCCACGTACCGGGGAGCTATACTGGGCAAGTTGCCGTTCCGCTCGTCCTGGATCTCCATGGTTTCGGGTCGACTGCTACCCAGCAAGCCTATATCTCAGGCTTTCGGCAGAAATCAGACCGGGTGGGCTTTCTTGTCGCCTTTCCGCAAGGCGTCAGCAACTCGTGGAACGCCTACGGCTGCTGCGGTACCGCGGATTTGTCAAATATCGATGACGTCGGCTTCCTGAAAGCCGTCGTCAATCAGATTGCGTCAATGGGCACGATCGACCACAGCCGCGTGTACATCACCGGCCTGTCCAATGGCGGCTTCATGAGCCACCGAGTGGCGTGCGAAGCCGCCGATGTGTTCGCAGCGGCTGCGCCTGTCTCAGCGCCGCTCAACCTCAATGATCCGGCCACCTGCCGCCCGGCGCGGCCAATCACGGTTGTGCACTTTCACGGACTCAACGACACGACCATCCCCTACGACGGGAGCTTTGGCATCGAATCAGCGCCGGACAGCCTTACCTCGTGGAGAGCGATCAACGGCTGTACGGGGTCGGCAACCGTGCTCAACCTCGGCGGATCGAGCCGGTGCGAAACCTTCAAGACGTGCAACGACGGTGCCGAAGCGGGACTCTGCAGCCTTGACGGCACGCATATCCTGTACAACAGCCAATCGGCCCTGAACATCGCCGATTATGCGTGGGACAATGTGTTCAGTCGTCACACGCTTTCACTGCCGGATCAGGACGACGACGGCATATCGGATATGGACGACAACTGTGTAACGATTGCGAACCCTGACCAGGCGGATGCCGACGGTGACGGCATCGGCGACGTCTGCGATGGCGGCGGCGGCGGTGTGCCGACCTGTACGGCAGGCAACACCGGATTCCTTAGCCCGGCCGCCCAGGCAGCCGACACCGGCGGGGACGGCAATGGATTCGAGGGAACTCCAACGAACGCGTTTGCCGATGGCAGCGGTGTGGCGACGAACAACAACGGGGCAGGGGATCGCCATCGCTACTCCGGCTACAACCTGACGATTCCGACCAGTTGCAACGTGAAGGGGATCGAGGTTCGTCTCGACTGGCGTCTCGACAGTACGTACGGGACCAACAGCCTGAGCGCGCAGCTCTCCTGGGACGGGGGCGCTACCTGGACGACGCTGAAGACCGACACGCGAGAGACAACGGCGGAACACAGCGGGGTCTTAGGATCCGCCACCGATACGTGGGGGCGAAGCTGGACCGTGACGCAGTTGAACAACACGAACTTCAGGCTACGGCTGATCTCCAACAGCACCAGTTCAAGCCGGGATTTCTTCCTCGACTGGGCGGCTGTGCGGGTGACGTTTGGTCCGTAACCCTCCGGGCTCAATCACCAGCGCGGCCTCTGAAAGGCCGCGCTGGTGATGCTGGACGGTGGTTCTTACGGCAGGCACAGAGTAAGGTTAAGGCGGTTGCGCTCAACCCTTGGCCGTAAGCGTGCTGAGAAGGGCATAGAGGGCAAAATTGCAGGGGGTAGGCAGACCCAGTTCGGCCGCCTTTTTGATAATGACGCCATTGAGGGCTTCATGCTCCAACGGTTTCCGCGCCTCATAGTCCTGAAGCATTGACGTCTTTACGCCGTAGTGCCGAGAGAACCTGATGTTTCGTTCCCATATCTCCTCAAAGGCAAGGCTAACCCCGGACGCATTCGCCACAGCGACAACCTCCGCCGTCACCAGCCTCGCCAGTTCGAGGGTGTGCGGGTTCTCAAGGATCGCCTTCACCGGACCGCCGACCAGTGTATTGATCGCATTGAAAGGGGCATTCCAGGCGAGCTTTGTCCAGAGGACAGCCTGTATATTGGACGATATTTCGGCCGGAAAGCCGTAACCGTCGAAGAACGCCTTAAGGCTGACAACCCGCTCACTGACGCCCCCGTCGAGCTCTCCGAATACGATCTTTCCGCTCTCCTGGTGAAGGACCACCCCAGGCTCCGCCGCGCTCGCCCCGATGTAGGCCACCCCCGCTAAGACCTTCTCCTGTCCGATGAGGGACGCGATCTTTTCCTCGTTGTCGATCCCATTCTGAAGCGACAGAACGAGGGTTTCCTGCTCGATCATGGGGAGCGCCTGATGAATAGCCGACTCGGTATCGTACGATTTCACGCAGAAAAGAACCAGATCGACGGGTCCGACCTCCGCCGGCTCATCAGTAGCGTTGACCTGAATAGAGAAGTCCCCCTTCCAACTCTTGACCGAAAGGCCCTTCGTTCTGAGCGCCTCCAGGCGCTGCCCGCGGGCGATGAACGTGACATCGGCACCGCCCTTGGCCAGCAGGCCGCCGAAGTAACCTCCCACGGCCCCAACCCCCACCACCGCTACCTTCATGGCTTTATCTCCGATCATACCGGTCCAGGTTGCCGGTTCCGCATTCCAGTTTCCAAGTTCCAAGTTCGAACCTGACACCTAGTGCGTGGAACCCGGCACTTCAGAGGGGGATATTGTACCGTTTGATTTTGCTGTTCAAGGTTTTGAGGTCGATGCCGAGAAGTCGGGCTGCCTGCATCTTTTTGCCGCCCGTGTGATCGAGCACGCGGATGAGGTGTAGTCGCTCCATCTCGACCAGCGAGACAGGACCGCCAGCCGAGCCGCTCGGGAACCGGATGTTGGGCGGCAGATCCTCAAGACCGATGACATCGCCGGAGGAGAGAATCTGTAAGCGCTCGATCGTATTCGCAAGCTCTCGCACATTGCCCGGCCACGGGTAATCTGCCAGCGAGTGCATCGCCTCCATGGAGATGGCTTTCGCCTTTTGACCGGCTACTTGAAAGTGCGTCAAAAAGTGTTCAATCAGGAGCGGGATATCCTCCTTCCGCTCACGTAAGGACGGCAGCGTTAAGCTGACGACGTTCAGTCGATAGTAGAGATCCTCGCGAAATCGACCTGTCCTTACCTCCTGGGCCAGATCCTTGTTGGTCGCAGCGATGATGCGCACATCTACCCGGTGCACGCGGGTGCCCCCAACCCGTCGCAACTCCTTGGTATCGAGCACTTGAAGGAGCTTGGCCTGCATGGCGGAGCTCATCTCTCCCACCTCATCCAGTAAGAGGGTCCCACCCCCCGCCACCTCGAAGAGACCCATCTTGACGCTGGTCGCGCCGGTGAACGCCCCTTTCTCATGTCCGAACAGCTCGCTCTCCAGCAATGGATCCTGAAAACCGCTGCAGTTAATGACCAGGAACGGCCCGTTGGCACGAGGGCTCGCCATATGAATAGCCTTGGCCACCAGGCCCTTGCCGGTCCCGCTCTCCCCCTGAATCAGAACACTCGCCTCGCTCGGCGCGATCCGCCGCACGGTGGCCAGCAGGGAGGCCATGGCGAGACTATGGCCGACCATGATCGGTGCGGGCTCGCGCTGGGCAACCATACGGCGCAGGGCAGTATTTTCCGTTCGCAGGCGCTTTCGCTCGGCGGCCCGCCACAGCACGTCCTCCAATTCGGAGAGTTTGAAGGGTTTGGTCAGGTAGTCGTAGGCGCCCAGCTTCATCGCTTGAATAGCGCTATCCACATCGGGGTGACCGGTCAGGACAACCACCTCCGCCGAGGTCCCGGAATCGCGAATTCGGCGGAGTGCCTCCATCCCCCCGATCCCGGGCATCTTGAGGTCGAGGAGGATGACGTCGAACTCCCGCATTCGCAACTGCTCCATGGCCTCTTCGCCGCTTCCGGC
>UBJH01000354.1_pt1 | contig 18329 bp, 14 predicted proteins | sample 2193721 | NCBI WGS metagenome assembly UBJH01 (sample SAMEA4703186, study PRJEB27089) | metagenome | reverse complement strand
ACCGTCGCCGCTGTCCGTACCTGTTCCGGTGTTGAGATACCGAACCCTACCGCAAGCGGCAGGTCGGTCTCGGCCCTGATCATTCGAAGGCTGGCCTCAAGATCGTCGCTGAGCCTGGAACGCACCCCTGTCACGCCCCGTAACGACACATAATAGATGAAGCCCTTCGAGGCGGCCGCGATCGTCCGCACCCGTTCGGGTCGACTGGTCGGGGCGATCAGGAAGACCGTGTGAAGGTTGTGAGCGGCCGCTGCCTCGATCAACTCGTTTGCCTCCTCAGGCGGCAGATCCGGAACGATCAGCCCATCGACCCCGGCTGCTGCGGCCTCTTTGGCAAATCGGCTAAACCCAAAGTGAAAGATCGGGTTCACATAGCTCATTAAGAGCAACGGCAGTCGACATTCTCCTCGAAGATCCCTCACCATCTCAAGGATTCTGGTGAGCGTCGTGCCACCCTGAAGCGCACGTTGCGACGCCCGCTGGATAGTCACACCATCCGCCAGAGGATCCGAGAACGGCACGCCGATCTCTATCAGATCTGCGCCTTGCTTTTCAAACTCCAGAATCATCGCCCGGGTGGTCAGGAGATCGGGATCCCCTGCCGTCAGATACGGCATCAGTGCCCGCTCGCCGGACTCCCTCAGCTTGCGGAACCGCTCGTCGATCCGGTTCTTCATACTCATTGCACCTCGCTGTACGGGCAACCCGTCGGGTCGTCTCTACCCCGCGCACTCCAACAGCTTCGCGACAACCTCCACGTCTTTGTCGCCTCGGCCTGAGAGATTCACTACCACAATCTGATCCTTGCCCAGTGTCGGCGCCAGTTTCTTGACGTGAGCGATAGCATGCGCGCTCTCCAACGCTGGAATCAATCCCTCGAGCTGGCTCAGAAGCTGAAACGCTTCCAGCGCCTCCGCATCGGTCGCCGAGACAAAATCGATCCGCCCGCGGTCACGGTAGTAACTGTGTTCCGGACCGACGCTCGGATAATCGAGACCGGCTGAGACCGAGTGCGTCGGTCGGATCTGGCCATCGCCGTCCTGCAGGATGAAGCTCAGCGTCCCGTGCAGGACGCCCAGCTCACCCGATGCAAATCTGGCTGCATGGCGACCGCTGTCGATGCCGAGGCCGGCCGCCTCTACTCCAATCATTCGCACAGCGGGCTCATGAAGAAAGTTATGGAACAGACCGATCGAGTTGCTGCCGCCGCCGACGCAGGCTACCAGGTAATCCGGCAGTCGTCCCTCCAACTCCAGGATCTGGGTTCGGGTCTCCCGGCCGATGACCGATTGAAAGTCTCGAACCATCATCGGGTATGGATGGGCCCCCAGGACTGAGCCCAACACATAATGGGTTGTCTCGACGTTGGTGACCCAGTCACGCATCGCCTCGTTAATGGCGTCCTTCAGCGTCCGGCTGCCGGACTCAACCGGAGTCACCTTGGCGCCGAGCAGTCGCATTCGGACGACGTTCAAGGCCTGCCGCCGCATATCCTCTGTACCCATATAGACTTCACAGGTCAGGCCGAAACGGGCGGCTACGGTGGCTGTGGCTACGCCATGCTGTCCGGCGCCGGTCTCGGCGATGACCCGGGACTTCCCCATGCGGCAGGCGAGCAAGATCTGGCCAAGGGTATTGTTGATCTTATGCGCCCCGGTATGGCACAGATCCTCACGTTTGAGATAGATCCGCGGCCCGCCCAAATAGTCGGTCAGTCGCTGCGCAAAATAGAGGGGTGTGGGACGCCCCACATAATGCCGAAGATAGCCCTGAAGCTCCGGCTCAAAGTGTGGGTCGGCTTTTGCCTGGAGATAGACCGTCTCCAACTCGGCGAGTGCCGCCATCAGGGTTTCCGGAACAAACTTCCCTCCGTACCTGCCGAAGTGTCCGCACGCATCGGGAAGCGGCCCCCGATCGGACGCCTCAGCGCGCGTCGGCTTTTCTGGCTTGTTCAATGAACTCCCTCACCTTGTGATGATCTTTACGACCCGGAGAGGCTTCAACGCCGCTGGAGACATCAAGCGCATACGGCCTGACCTGCGTGACCGCGAGCGCGACATTATCCGGCGTCAGCCCGCCGGACAGGATGATCCTGGCCTGTCGCGCCGCCTTGGCTGCAATCTCCCACGGGAAGGTCCGACCCGTCCCGCCCGGTTGACCCACAACGTACGTGTCCAGCAAAAACGCTCTCGCCTGCGGATAGATCCGCAGCGCCTCCAGATCCGGCTCACCCTGAACCCGAATCGCTTTGATAAAGGGAGCACCGAGACGACAACATGCGTCCGGGCTCTCATGGCCATGGAGTTGCGCGAGGCTGAGACCGCACGCCCTTACGATCAGATCGATCTCCTCAGGCGTCCGGTCGACAAACACCCCTACAGTGGCTACAAACGGCGGCATCCTGACGATAATGGCGGCCGCAGCCTCCGGCTCGATGTACCGTGGCGTCCCATTGACGAAGATGAAGCCAAGGGCATCGGCTCCCGCGTCCACCGCAGCCCTGGCATCTTCATGCGAAGTGATGCCGCAGATTTTGACCCGTATCATCGTTCGAATCCGCTCAGCAGTTGGCTCCCGCCAACAACTCGCGAAGCCTACCCCCCGGATCCTGGCTCGTCAGCAACGCTTCACCGACCAGGATCGCGTCTACGCCGGATTCGGACAGACGCCGGATATCCTCGGGCCGCCTGATACCGCTTTCACTGACAACCACGGCCTCTCGGGGAAGATGTGGCAAAAGCACGAACGTCGTTTCCAATCGGGTCTCTAACGTCGCCAGATCCCGATTATTGATTCCGATAAGCGTGGCCCCTATGGCTTTCGCGCTTTCCAGCTCCTCTAGGGTGTGGATTTCCACCAGAGAGTGCAGGGACAGCGACTTGGCCAGCGCATAGAGCTCCTCTAATTCCGATGCCTCGAGAGCCGCCGCGATCAGCAGAATCGCGTCTGCCCGGTACGCGCGGCTCTCATAAATCTGGTAGGGGGTAATGATGAACTCTTTCCTGAGCACAGGCAGATCGACTGCACCTCGCGCTGTTGAGAGATCCTCAAGGCTCCCCTTGAAGAACCGACTATTCGTCAGAACAGAGATTGCGGCGGCGCCAGCTGCCTGATAGGACGCGGCGATCTCCGCTACGTCAAGCGGCTCGCGAATGATTCCCGCGGATGGCGAGGCGCGTTTAATCTCGGCAATCGCCCTCAGCGGCCTGAGCGCTTCCGTCTCGCTCCGCCTCCTTGACACGGCTGCCGTGAAATTGCGCACGGGCGGCGAGTCAAACGCCTGCGCCCTCAGTGCCGCGAGCGGGACAGACATTTGCCGCTCGGCGACCTCTTCGCGCTTGTGCGCTAAAATCCGACTGAGCATCGTCGCGCTTTGTACCCTGTGCCTCGCACTACACACCTTGACCGCAGTGTTGCCGGCTGAACTCCACCAGCCGGCAGAGCTTTTCCATCGCGGCACCGCCCGCAATCGAGCGAACCGCCAGCTTGACCCCCTCTTGAACATCGTTGGCCTTACCGCCAGCCACGATGGCGAGGGCGGCGTTCATCACGACCACGTCGCGTTTCGGCCCCTCTTCTCCACCCAGGATCCGCTTGATGATCTCCGCGTTCTCCTCGGCGCTGCCGCCCTGCAGGTTGCGACGCGTTGCCCGCGTGAGACCGAAGTCCTCAGGCGAAACTGTGTAGGTGCTCACACGCCCATCCTTGACCTCGGATACCCTGCTCTCCCCTGCCAGTGACAGTTCATCAAGCCCGTCAAGACCAAAGACAACAAACGCTCGCTTCGACCCCAGTTCATTCAACGCGCCCGCCAACAGTTCGGTGAGACGTTCCTCATACACCCCAACCACCTGAGCCGATGCGCCGGCAGGATTGGTCAGCGGACCAAGGATATTGAAGACCGTCCGGATCCTGATCTCACGGCGAGCCGTCATGACGTAGCGCATGGCCGGGTGCAGGAGCGGCGCATACAGAAACCCGATCCCGACGTCGTCGATGCAATCCCCTATCTGCTCCGGCGTCAGCGCAAGGTTGACGCCCAGCGCCTCCATGACGTCGGCACTTCCACATCGACTCGATACCGAGCGGTTGCCATGCTTAGCTACCTTGGTACCCGTTCCGGCCGTCACAAAGGCAGCCGCCGTCGAAATGTTAAAGGTCTGGCCGGCGTCGCCGCCTGTCCCGCAGGTATCGACCAATCTTGTAGCGTCAGTCCCGATGCCGAAAGCCTCGACTTGGCTGCGCACCCTGACCCGACAGACCTTCTCGCGCATCGCCCTGGCGAAGCTGGTAATCTCGGACGCCTTCTCGCCCTTACATCGAAGCGCCGTGAGAAACGCAGCGATCTGCGGGTCAGACGCCTTTCCCGACATCATCTCTTCCATGGTCGCGAAGGCTTCTTCAGGATTGAGGTCTCTTCCCTCAACGACCCTCTGCAACGCCTCCAGGATCATCATCTGTCTTTGCTGTCGCTTCAGGGAAGGGAGAGGAAGTTTCTAAGCAGCCCCTTGCCTTCTTTCGTGAGGATCGATTCGGGGTGAAACTGAATCCCCTCAATTCGATACTTCTTGTGGCGAACCCCCATGATCTCCCCTTCTGCCGTCTCCGCGGAGATCTCCAGGCAATCCGGAAGTCCCTCCCGATCCACGAGGAGCGAATGATAGCGCGTCGCCTCAAAGGGGTTCGGGAGCCCTGAGAAGATGGTCCGACCGTCATGGTGGATCGGAGACGTCTTGCCGTGCATCAAGCGGGCTGCCCTCACAATCCGACCGCCGAACGCGGCGCCGATACACTGATGGCCGAGACACACGCCAAGGATCGAGACCTGTCCGGCAAACTGTGTGATGATGTCGCAACTGATGCCGGCTTCCTTCGGGGTCTTCGGTCCGGGAGAGATCACAATCCGGTCCGGCTGAATGGCTGCAAGCTCCTCCAGCGTGACTTGGTCATTTCGAAAGACGTGGGGACATTCGCCCAGTTCGCCCAGGTACTGGACCAGATTATAGGTAAAGGAGTCGTAGTTATCGATCACAACCAACATTGGAGCTTACCCCACACACCCTGCCGAGAGTTCGTCTGATTCGGCCATCTCGATCGCCTTGAGCATCCCCCTGGCCTTGTTCATCGTTTCCTCGTATTCCCGCTCAGGGTCTGAGTCGGCGACGATCCCGGCCCCTACCTGGACATGCGCGGTCCCATCGATAATCACAACGGTACGGATGGTAATACAGGTATCCATATTGCCGGAGAAGCCAAAATAGCCGACCGCACCCGCATACGGCCCTCGACGCACCCGCTCCAACTCCTCAATAATTTCCATGGCCCGTATCTTTGGAGCCCCGCTCACGGTCCCGGCAGGAAAGCAGGCGCGCAGCAGATCGAACGCATCGTAGCCCTCAGCAAGTACCCCTTTGATGTTGGACACGATATGCATCACATGCGAATACCGCTCCACCGTCATCAGCTCAGAGACTCTGACCGATCCCACTTCTGCCACTCGCCCGACATCGTTTCGCCCGAGGTCGACCAACATGATATGCTCTGCCCGTTCCTTCGGGTCGCTGAGCAGCTCCTGCTCCAGGGCCTGATCCTCTGCATCGCTCCGGCCTCTGGGACGGGTACCGGCGATCGGACGGAGGTCGATTTTCCCCTCCTCCAATCGAACAAGCACCTCTGGCGAACTGCCAACCACCCGGAGATCGCCAAGCCGCAGATAGTACATATACGGCGATGGATTGACGACCCGGAGCGCACGGTAGATATCAAAGGGATCAGCCGTCGTCTTCGTCGACAGACGCTGCGAGATTACCGCCTGAACGATATCTCCAGACCGCACATACTCTTTCGCGCGCCGCACGGCCTCTATGAACTCCGCATGACTCATACTGGAAGATAATTGCAACTCGCCTGCGTCTCTGCTCCGCCCCTCGCTCAAAGCGAGTGGACGCCGCAGCGCCTCCACAATCTCATCGATCTTCCCTGCAGCGTCATCGTAGACTTGGCGGAGCCCCTGCGGAGTCGCCTCCGGAACATACGCATTACAGACGACCTTGATCCGATGAGAAAGATTATCGAAGATCAGCAGGGTATCGGGCAGGAGAAAGAGAGCGTCGGGCAGATCGAGGTCGTCCTTCGCCGTCGCCGGAAGCCGCTCGAACTGTCGAACGACATCATAGGCCAGAAACCCCACCATCCCCCCATAAAATCTGGGGAGTGTATCGCTCCGTACCGGTCGATACTGTTGAAGGATAGCCTTCAACGGCTCCAGCAGGTCGTGCTCAACGGCGTAGGATTGAACGTCTGCCCCGGTAATCACCTCAGCCATCGTCCCCTTCGCCTTAAAGATCAGGCCGGGGTTGCTGCCAAGAAAGCTATACCGGCCCCACTTCTCTCCCCCCTCGACGCTTTCCAGCAGAAAAGCATACTCGCCGCGATCGATCTTCCGAAAGGCCGACACCGGCGTCTCCATATCGGCAAGGATCTCACGATAGACGGGGATCAGGTTCCCGTCCTTAGCCTTTCGCGAAAACTCATCGAACGATGGATGCAACATCTCCGCCATGTGGTGGCACCGTAAAGCTGAAAAAACAGCGCTCACCCTACCATACGGGAAAAAAAGGGGTCAAGAATAAACCCGGAACGAGATCAATGGAGATCGCAGGTGGGAGCAGCATGGCGCCCGTTGGAGCAGGACGCTACAGATGCTGTTGGACCTTTGCCTTAATGGCTGATTTGGGCAACGCGCCGATGATCTGCTCGACCTGCGCCCCATCTTTGAAAAACAGGATAGTCGGAATGCTTCGGATACCGAATCGAGCCGAACTCTGTCGATTCTCGTCTACGTTCAGCTTGGCGATAGTGACCTGCCCCTCATACTCCGCTGCCAGTTCATCAAGGATCGGGCCGACCATCCGGCACGGGCCGCACCATTCGGCCCAGAAATCAACCAGGATCAGGCCCTTCCCTTTGATGACCTGCTCATCAAAATCGTGATCAGTAATGTGAACGACCTTGTCCGACGCCATGCGCCCCTCCCGTCAGGCCTCATGAAGTAAAGCCCTCGCCGGGCTTTCCAGCAAGGGCATTCGACGATTGAGCTTGATAGTAAAAGAGAGGGGATCGTCTGTCAAGCGGTTTCAGGGTCTCGACGCAGGCCGGGGTCTCTACAATCGGCGTCTCAATCGCAAGTGCGACAGGAACGCTCCCGGCAAGCGCGAGCAGCAGGCTCATGGCGAGTACAAGGGCAAGGCTACACACCCGAGCGCCATCCCATGGCCACGGTCACGGCGCAGATGCGCGTCTCGACTCCAAGCTTCCTGAAGATGTGGTCCAGATGCTTTTGAATAGTCCGTGAACTCAGACCGAGAATCGCTCCAATGTCGGTATTCGTCTTGCCCTCCGCTACCCAGTGGAGTACCTCGGTTTCACGTCGGGTCAGCCCTAGCGGTTCCAGGGCGGCCGGCACAACAGCCGTCAGCCGCTCCTCCAGGTGCAAGAGACATTGATCGGCCTCGCACAGGTGCCGTACCACCAGACGTGCGCCCTCTCGCTCTATCGTCATCGGCATCCTCGGTGGTGGCACATCGCCGGCTCCGGTCGGGAGAACGTCCTGTTGCCTTCTCCAACGCTCGAGCGTGTCAGGCAGATAATTCGCCGATCGTACGGGCCCGCTGAAATACTTCCTGAGCCAAACTCGCACCTGCCGGGTCGCCTGTCGCACGAGGCCGTCCCGCGTAAGGATCACCACCCCCTGTCCATTCGCGGTCATGATCTGTTGCAGAAGCGTCGCGTCTTGCCGTATCTGCGTGACCGCTTCAGCGTTCGCATGGGCCTGAACCAGATGTGGGCGGAGCAGGTCGAGCAACAACCGGTCGCGCTCGGAGAAGTCGGCGTACGCCCGGTGCAACGCAATGCCGATCATCAGAGAGGGGTCGCCGAGATGAATCGCCATCGTGTGCTCCATCCCGACACGCCGATAAAACTCATTGTAGAGGCCTGTCCGGTGAAACTGACGCTGCGACAGAAAGTCCGAGTTCTTAAGCGCGCCCCCATTCCGGGTCGTCAGGTAGGAGGCAATCAAAGGCTGCTCGCCGGCATGGTTCTCAAAGATGCGCTGGTCCTCACAAGTGGCGGCGTCGGCAGGCTCAATCAGCCAGAGGCGACTCCGTCGCTCTGACAGATTGATTTCGGTGTACGAGGTGATCTCAGCAGGGATGAGCTGCGGAAGCGCGCGAAGCACGTAGCTCACGAACGCCTCCTGATTGCGCCAAGTATGGCAGTCCCGCACGAATTCGAGGAGAGCCTGAAGCCGTGTTTGCGTCAGACGTTCGATTCTACACCCCGTTGTGCAGCGTGTCAGCCTATCGTGCGCTAATGTCTGGGTCGATGACGCTCACTTAGAGCTATAGACAGATACGTTAAGTTGCATAATATGATAACTGTGCCTAGAGGAGCCTTAAAAGTCAGCAACATAACATCTCACAGGTTAACACGATAGCGTACTGCTTTTCAATCGGCGCAGTGAAACAGGATGAGCAACACTCCGCCGTTCTGTACGGCCGATGACCGCAGGCCGCATGCGCTGCCCTCGCCTACAGACAGAGGGCAAACCAGCCTGACAACCAGGGTTGAGAGTGGAGGGTTGAGGGTGCAAGAACAGAACAGGGTAAGGTGAAGGGACAGCGAACAGGAACAACGCTCATCGCTTGCGGAACGCTCCCACGGCGAGCGCGCGCGTGGCTGCGACGCGAGTCTCCACACCAAGCTTCTTAAAGATATGCTCCAGATGCTTCTGCACAGTCCGTGAACTCAGGCCGAGGATCGCCCCGACCTCCACATTCGTCTTGCCGTGCGCCACCCACAACATTACCTCGGCCTCCCGCCTGGTAAGATCTGATAGCTTAAGGGCTACCGGCTGGACGCTGACAGGTTGCTGTTCCATGAGCAAGATACAACGATCCGCCTCGCACAGATGCCGGATTACCAGACGCTCCCCCTTCTGTTCCACAACGAACGGCTTACGAGGCAGCGGGACGTCATCCGTGACATTCAGGGAGGCCTCCTGATGCGTGAGCCAGGTTCTGAAGACCACCGGCAGGTGATCCGCATGTTGCGATGAGCGCCCGAAATAGTCCGCCAGCCACTGTTGCGCTCGACTGTTTATCAATCGAACACGCCCGTCTTTGGTGAGGAGTACCACCCCTTGATCTCGTGCCTCCATAGCCTGCCCCAGGAGCCCGACCTCTTGTCGCATGACCCTGATCGCCTCAGCGTTCGCATAGGCCTGAATGAGATGCGGGCGGAGGAGATTCAGGATAAGCCGATCTCGCTCCGAGAAGTCGCGACGGCCACGATGCAGGCTGACCGCAAGCAAGCAGGGTCTCGGACCGGGAAGCAGCACGCTCATCACATGCTCGATCTTCATCGGCTCATATAGCTCGCTATACAGTTTCAGCGCGTGGAACTGCCGTCTGGTGAGAAAGTCCGAGAGCTTGACGGCGCTCGCGTCGCCGGTCTGCTGGTAGTAGGTGAAATGAGGATGTTGTGGGAGGTGCCGCTCAAAGAGCTGCCGGAAACCCGGAAGCGTGGCAGTAGACGGCTCTATCCTCATATCGATGATCCGTCCCCCACCATCGATTTCAGTAAACGCCGCCAACTCCGCAGGAACGAGCGTCGAGATCCCGTACAGGAGGTAGCTGATGAACGCATCGCGATCGTGGCAGGCGTAGAAGCCCCGCACGAATTTGAGAAGAACCTGGAGTTGTTGTTGCGTCAACCGTTCCATCCATTACTCCCACTGCGTACAACTACCCCTCGCCTTGCGTACTGTCAATACGCATTTTGGCGTAGACGGTTTCAGGCTGTTTAGAAATGGGCCATGTACGCCGAAACGCGTATTGACTGCCAGAAACCTCTCTGATTCACTCGCCCGCTGTTGTGCCTTGCTGTGAATAGTGTGTAGATGTGTAGAAGTGTAATCCATTCGGCTATCACGACGAATATCCACACAGTATAAAGCACTATCCGCATAAATAATGAAATGGCTTAGCTGCGCTTTCAATGACGAAAACTCTTCTTCATTCTCCGGGTAATAGCAATTTCAGCAACAGGCTCTAGTGCTGTGAGCGTGCCACAGCCTGCTGCTATTCTCCGCGCTTCCTGAGGTCCAACTAGCCACTCATCTTGAGGTCACGACGCTCAGCGAGAGGGTGGCCTGATACCTACGTGCTATAACGGAAGTGGTGTTGACGGCTCGATACAAGTATGCTATCCGTAGCCCATGACGATATCATCACAGGCGGCCGCACCATCCCCTCCTCTCTCCTTCTGCGGCTATCAATTCCAAAATCTCGAGCTTCTTGAAGCAGCCTTGACCCATCCGTCCTCGACCGACACAGCGCAGGCGGATGCACGTCTTCGCTACCAGCGGCTTGAGTTTCTGGGGGATGCGGTCTGGAGCCTCTATGTCAGCGACGCGCTCGTCTCTCTGCTGCCGACAGCCTCAGAGGGTGAACTGACCCAACGTCGCGCCGGTCTCGTGAGCGCCACTGCGCTGGCTGACATGGCGCTACTCCACGGCCTTGCGCCGTTGCTTGTACTGAGCAGGGGAGAAGAGTTAACGGGCGGAAGGCACAAGACCAGAATCCTCTCAAGTAGTTTTGAGGCTGTGATCGGCGCAATCTATCTCGACGGTGGCGTCGAAGCGATCCGCGATCTGGCGCGTGAGGCCTGTGTGAACACCCTTGAAGGGGAACACGTGACACTCGATCCGAAAACCGCTTTGCAACACCTCGCTCAGTCGCTCCTTCACGCGACCCCCCGTTATCGCCTCATTCGCCGGTCAGGCGCTCCTCACGCCCCGACGTTCGAGGTCGAGGTCATAGTCGGGCGGTCACCGATCGCAAAGGGAAAGGGGCAAAACAGGCAGGAGGCCGAGCGCGAAGCTGCACGAGACGCCCTCAGATTGCTACGGGAGCCTTCAGCTACAATATCTAGTAGCAATAACGACATACACTACTGAGTCTTGTATTTATCTTGACAGCAATATACTGGATCTGGTAGGGTGTCACCATTCTATCTCCTTTAGCGTCGGATTGAAGAGGTGGCAGCATGGGTCACAATAATCCGGTCGTGATGCCGGGTGATGGTGGTAGCAGGCGATGCGACTTCTGCGATTAACTGCGTTCGGATTTAAATCGTTCGCTGAGAAGGTCGAGGTGACCTTCGAGCCCGGCGTGACTGCCATTGTCGGTCCGAACGGCTGCGGCAAGAGTAACCTTTCCGACGCGATCCGTTGGGCCCTCGGCGAGCAGAGCGCAAAGCTGTTACGCGGGGATCGAATGGACGATCTGATCTTCGCCGGGAATAGTGTTCGGAAGCCGCTTGGCATGGCGGAGGTCTCACTGATCTTCACGGATAACTACGGCAATATTCCAACGGAATTTCACGAGGTAACGGTCACCCGCCGATTGTACCGCTCCGGCGAGAGCGAGTACCTTCTCAATCACGTTCCATGTCGCCTGCGCGATATCACCGATCTCTTCCTGGACACCGGACTGGGGGGCGAGCCGTATGCCCTGATCGAACAGGGCAGCATCGGCAGCATCGTCAGCGCAAAACCGGCTGAACGTCGGCTCCTCATCGAGGAGGCTGCGGGCATCATGACCTACAAGGTCCGAAAGAGGTCCGCGCTCGCCAAGCTGGAAGCGGCGGAACAGAACCTGCTCCGGGTGAGCGATATCATTCGAGAGGTGGAGCGGCAAAAGAACTCCCTCAAGCGACAAGCGAGCAAGGCAGAACGCTACCGCGCCTACCAGGACCGCGCGCGCGAGTTGAAGGGCTTTGTAAAGTTTTCGGAGTTGCAGCAGTTGCAGCAACAACTCACACTGCTCCAGGATGCGGCCCTGACCGCCCAGCATGAGGTAGACTCGGCGCAGACCGCAGTCGCGACCGTGGAGGCTGAACAGGAGGCCATACGGATCCGGGAACTGGAACAGGAACAGGAGAGAGCCGCTGCGATCGAGCGGCTGCACGAGCTGAAGAGTTGCCTGTCCCGCGATGAGACCGAACTCAACCACCTGCGACAGATGCTGAATGAATCAACGCTTCGGAAACAGGAGCGGCGTGACCGCTCTGCGCACCTGCAGGGCCGACGAACCGTCCTGGCCCGGCAGGAGGCCGAAGCAGCGGAGCAGAAACAGGCTCTGGACGCCGAGCTTCTTACCGGTCGCGCGCAACTCGATCTCAAGTCTTCGGAACTGCACGCGCTCGAAGAAACGATCGCGGCGGCGGCGCGAGCGCTGGAGACTACGCGACGGCGTCTCGCCCAGGACGCGGTCACCTTGGCCGACCGTCGCAACCACCTGATCAGCCTCCGGGAGCGAGCGCGCCTCTATACGACACAGCGTGATCTGGCCATCGAACGCAAGGCGCGGCTTGAGCAGCAGGACCTCGATCTCGTCCCCTTGGAAGAGGCGCAGGCCGCGGTTCTTTCGCAGGTGATCGAACGACTGGATGCGCTACACGCCGAGCGTGAAGCGCTCACACGACAGACGGCGGACGAGGAGGCCGCGCGGGAGACCAACAAGGCGCAACTGGAAGGGCTCCGGGATGAGTCGGCGAAACTCAGCAGTCGTCTGGCGTCGCTCATCGAACTCAGCCAGAGTTTCGAAGGCTACGCCGACGGTCACCGGTACCTTCTGAAACAAAAGGCCCAGGGCGAGGCGAGAGTCGAAGGACTCAAGGGCTCGCTGGCCGATCTGATTGAGGTGCCCGCCCGCTACGAGCGCGCTATCGAGGCGTTACTCGGCGATGCCTTGCAGGGTCTGGTGATGCAGCGGGCGGAAGATGTTCAAGAGGCCATTCGACTGCTTATCGAACGGGGGCAGGGTCGCGCAACCTTTCTCCTTCAACGCAAAGCTGACAGCCATCAGCAATCAGCGGTCAGCGGTCAGAATGGGACAGCGGCCACTCGACATCGCGAGATCCTCAGCCGCTATACCCAATCCCCTGCACCCTCTACCCCGTCGGTTGAGGGACTTGCGCTGGATCTGGTCCGCTGCGCTGACGGCGATCGACCACTTGTGGACGCGCTTCTCGCCGATGGAATCGTCGTCGATGAGCTGTCGGATGCGCTCGCGCTCAGCAATCTTCTCCCCTCCCCGTTTGCGATAGCCACACTCACCGGCGAACTCGTCACCAGCAGGGGAATCATCGCGGGCGGTCCCGGAGGAGGTTCCGGAATTCTTCCGAGACGACGGGAAATTGCCAGACTCCGTGATCGCGTCACGGAGCTGCACGACAGCCTCCAGACGGTCGAAGCCTCATGGGAGGCGTCCTGTCGACGCTCGGCCCACTGTATGGAATCGTTGGAGTTGTTGAATCAGCGTCTCCACGAGTTGGAGATCGAGCGTCTCAAGGCGGAGACCGCATTTGCCCACACGGGGGCGGAACGGCGACGCTTTCTGCAGCAGATCGAGGTGCTGACCTATGAGGCCAAGAGCCATGAGGAGGACCTTCGCGTGCTCGCCGAGGAGATCGGTACGATCGAGCACACTCTCGTGGAACTTGAGGGCCAGGACCGGGTGATGCAGCTCGAGGCCGTAAAGCATGAGACCGACGCGGCCGCCCGGCAGCAGGAACGGGACGGCCTCATCAGGGAGGTGGGGGAATACCGCGTCCAGCTCACCGCGCTGCAGGGTCAGCGTGAGATCCTGGCTCGCAGCCTTGTCATGACGGTTGAGGAGCTTAGCCAGGTAAAGCGCGAAGTGGAGTCGCTCGAGGCCGAGCTTGCCGCGCAACAGCTTCGCGAGACGAAGATGGAGGCTACCGTTGCACAGCTTCAGGAGCGGCTGACGTCTCTGGTGGAGGAAGAGCAATCGGCGCAGCGGATCGTCGTCGTACAGGACGAGGCACGCCAGGAACTGAGCGCGAGGCGCCAATCGATCGACGAACGCCTGCGCATGCTGAAACAGTCGCTGACCGACAAACAGCAGGCCTCAAACGACACAGCGATCCGACTCGCGGAACTACGTAATACGATCTCTTTCCTTGAGGAGGCACTGAGGGAAGAGGGGCCTCCGGAACTGGAAGCCATTGTCCTGCGACTGACCAGCAGCGGCCTTGGAATCGAAGCGGCCAACAGTGAACTCGCGGATCTCACCACCAGGATCGCAGAACTGGGCGCGGTCAACATGGCCGCCCTGGAGGAATACCAGGAGCTGGCGGAACGTCACCGATTTCTCTCGACTCAAACTGAAGACCTCTCATCATCCGTGCAGTCGCTCCGCACGGCCATCTCGGAGATTAACGATACCATTCAGCAACGGTTTAACGATACGCTTCAGACTGTAGCCGGTCATCTGGACCGACTCTGGAGTTGCCTCATCCCTGGAGGCCAGGCGTCTCTCAGCTTGACCCAACTCGAGGACGGAGAGGACGAACCCGGGGTGGAGATGGCGGTTCGGATCCCCGGCAAGCGCGCGGCCCTCAATCTGCTGTCCGGAGGCGAGAAGGCGCTGGCAGCGCTGGCGCTCTTACTGGCGCTGTTTCATACCCGCCCAAGCCCTTTCTGCCTGCTGGACGAAGTCGATGCCCCCCTCGACGACGCGAACGCCGAACGGTTCGCCTCGCTTCTGAAGGAGATGGCCGCCAGCGCCCAATTCCTCCTCATCACTCACAACAAGCGGACGATGTCAGCCGCCGACCTCCTGTACGGCGTCACCATGGAGGAGCACGGCGTCTCGAAGCTCCTCTCCCTCCACATGAACCGCGCCGCCTGACAAGAGGCGGACAGGAAGGTCTGTATGTTCACCAACGACACTCCCCGTCAAGGTCTTTTCGGGCGATTCGTAGCCGGCCTCGCTCGCACCCGTCAGGGGTTGGCGGGACAGATTGGGCGCCTATTAGGAGGCGGGAATGTCCCCAGTGCCGCTGATCTGGAGGCGCTGGAAGAGGCCCTGATCGCGGCTGATTTCGGCCCCGCGCTGGCGCAACAACTGATGACGCCCCTCCATCAACGCCTCAGCCGCCGTGACCTCAGCAACCTGGATCAGGTGGAGGCCGCCCTCAAGCACGGCATCCTGGAGATTCTGAGCGGGGTCGCCCCGCCCCCTTCAACGATCGACCATCCGACCCGACCGCAGGTCCTGCTCTTTCTTGGAATCAACGGTTCCGGAAAGACCACGACCATCGGGAAGCTGGCAAGTCGCCTCATTACTGAAGGCGGGCGTGTAGTGTTGGCTGGGGCCGACACCTTTCGGGCGGCGGCCATCGAACAGTTGGGGCTGTGGGGACGACGCGTAGGTGCTGATGTGATCTGCCACCAGGCCGGAGCCGATCCCTCCGCTGTGGTGTTCGATGCCGTGCAGGCCGCCTGTTCACGCGGCGCAAGCCACCTGCTCATCGATACGGCCGGCCGCCTGCACACCAAGCGGAATCTGATGGAGGAGTTAAAGAAGATTCAGCGAGTAGTCTCCCGACAGATTCCCGACGCGCCTCACCAACGGATCATGGTGCTCGACGCCACCTCCGGCCTGAACGCCCTGGTTCAGGCGAGGCACTTTCACGAGGCTGTGGGACTGACGGGCCTGATCCTGACCAAGCTGGACGGCACTGCCAAAGGGGGCGTCGTCGTCGCGATCGCCGATCAGTTGAAACTCCCGATTACGTTTGTCGGCTTGGGAGAAGGCGTTGACGACCTGCAGCCGTTTGTATCGGAGACCTTCACAGACGCCTTGTTCGCCAGATCCTAACGCGATTTCACAGTCCAACCCGATGACACCGGCACATCCCCCATATCCCCTCAACCCTCCCGCCCCCTTTATAAAAGGGGGACGCTGAGAGATTTCCTGTTTTCGGCTTGACACCATTTGCCATCCGGTGCTACGTTAACTTCATGTTTTTCCTCGAAAAGTCTTGGCTTCCTGCAATGAGGTCGGATGTTCACGCCTGACGATGAGCGCTTCATGCGACACGCCTTGGTTCTTGCGACCAAGGGGCGCGGCCGCACCAGCCCTAATCCGATGGTAGGCGCAGTCGTGGCGCAGCACGGCCGAATCGTTGGGGAGGGCTATCATGCACGGGCCGGCAAGCCGCACGCGGAGGTCATAGCGCTGGAACACGCCGGCGGAGCGGCGCGCAATGCCGACCTCTATGTCACGCTCGAGCCGTGCGGTCATTATGGTCGGACTCCACCATGCGCTGATCGAATCATTCAAACCGGTATTCGCCGAGTGGTCGTACCCACCATAGACCCGAACCCGCTTGTTTCCGGCAGGGGCGTACAGAGACTGCGCGACGCCGGGGTTATCGTCGATCTTGGGCTGCGGTCCGAAGACGCAACGGACCTCAACGAAGTCTTTATAAAATTCATTAAACACCGTACCCCGTTTGTGGTTCTTAAGGCGGCCATCAGCCTTGACGGTAAGATTGCCACCCGGACCGGAGACGCCCGGTGGGTCTCTGGCGAACGATCGCGCGAGCATGTACACACCCTGCGAGATCAGGTAGACGCGGTGATCGTCGGAATCGGTACGGTCCGGCGCGATAATCCCAGACTCACAACCAGGCTTCCGGAAGGCGGGCGCGACCCAATCCGCGTGGTCGTAGATGGGCTCGGTCCCTTCCCGTACGATGCGCAGATCCTTCAAGCCGATGCCGCCTCGCGAACCTGGGTTGCTGTAGCCGCTGATGCGCCGGCCGAGCGGATCAGAGCCCTGGAGCACCGCGGACTGATGGTACTTGAAGCGGGCGGCTTCCGCGGACGGGTCAGCCTTGAACACCTCCTGAAACGCCTCGGTGAGCGCGAGATCACCAGCGTGATGATCGAGGGTGGAGAGGGCATCTTCACGTCGGCTATTGAAGAGGGGATCGTCGACAAGTTCCTGCTATTTGTCGCGCCGATTCTCGTTGGGGGGAAGACCGCGCCCGGTCTTTTCGGCGGGACGGGTACTGAAAAGATCGACCACGCCCTACGACTGGCCCGGCTACGCATCGAACAACTGGGAGAGGACTTACTTATTGAGGGATACCGCTCGACAGATGAAGGAAGGTGTTAGGTACACGGGATGTTTACCGGACTGATTGAAGAGATAGGTCACGTCCAGCGGGTACGTCGCGAAGGTGGTATCGTGAAGCTTGCCATCAAAGGACAGCAGACGACCTCGTCTCTCGCCATAGGGGACAGTATCGCAGTCGATGGAACCTGTTTGACGGTCACCAGGACAGCACCCACACTGTTCGAGGCCGATCTGTCCGAGGAGACCCTGGCGCGCACGACTCTGGGAGAACGGCAGGCCGGCAATCCGGTGAACCTGGAACGGCCCTGCCGCCCAACGGATCGACTCGGAGGCCACTTCGTAAGCGGTCACATCGACGGGACCGGAACCATCCGAGAGATTCGGGAGACCGAGGGGATGTGGTGGTTCTTCATTGCATACCCTGAGGTGCTGCGGCCCCTGCTTGTGGAAAAGGGATCCGTCGCGGTAGACGGAATCAGCCTGACAGTGGGCAGCCTGAGTGACCGCTCCTTCGGAATCGCCATCATTCCGCACACCTACCATCACACGACACTTGGGAGCAAACAGGTCGAGCAGCGTGTCAATCTGGAGACCGACCTGCTTGGTAAGTACGTCGTCCGCTATCTCCAGGGACTCGGGTCTCTGACGCACAAGACGGCTCTTACCGAAACGCGGCTCCAGGAGCTGGGGTTTAGCTGAACTGGTTTTTGGGGGAATAGCTATGGAAGACACGATCCAGTTTCACACCATCGAAGAGGCGATCCGGGATCTGCACGACGGTAAGATGGTGGTCGTCGTGGATGATGATGACCGGGAAAACGAAGGCGACCTGACCATGGCCGCCGAAAAGGTGACGCCGGAGGCCATCAACTTCATGGCGACACTGGGGCGAGGATTGATCTGTATGCCCGTCATGGGTGAACGATTGGATGATCTCCGCATCCCGCCGATGGTAACGGACAATACCTCCCCACACGAGACCGCCTTCTGCATTTCCGTCGATGCCAGACAGAAGGTCACAACCGGAATCTCGGCCTACGACCGGGCGATCACCATTCAAACCATCATCGACCCCAAGGCGACAGCCGATGATCTCACCAGCCCGGGACACACCTTTCCGCTGCGCGGGCGCGATGGGGGCGTCCTGACCAGGGCAGGGCATTCTGAAGCCGCTATTGACCTTTCCCGTCTGGCCGGCCTCTACCCTGCCGGTGTGATCTGTGAGGTCATGCAGGACGACGGGACCATGGCCAGAACCCCGGAGCTGTATCGATTCGCTGAGAAGCACGGCTTGAAGTTGATCACCGTCCA
>UBJH01000982.1_pt1 | contig 18374 bp, 15 predicted proteins | sample 2193721 | NCBI WGS metagenome assembly UBJH01 (sample SAMEA4703186, study PRJEB27089) | metagenome | reverse complement strand
GAACCTGATTTTACGTGGGAGAGGACCGATAAAGCCGAGGGGCTGAGAAAAGACGCCGGCCGATTAGGAGCATAGCTAAAGGTAGGGACGGAAGATTCTACCTTTCAGAAAGGGGCCCTCATGTATCGAATCGTCGCGTGCATCGTTGCACTTCTGACCGTCGGTGCGGCCGGGGTCGTCAGAGGCCAGGAGCTGAAGACTGAGGAGCAGAAGACGTTTTACGCCCTAGGGCTCGCGCTCAGCCAGAGTCTCGGCTCGTTCAATCTTAGCGAGGCCGAGCTGGAGTTGGTGAAGTCAGGTCTCGCCGACGGGGTCCTGAATCGGACGCGGAAGGTCGAGCTGCCCGCGTACACCAGCAAGGTCCAGGAGCTGCAGGCATCGCGTCAGGCCGCCACTGCTGCCGTCGAGAAGAAGCAGGGCCAGTCGTTCCTCGACAAGGCCGCCGCCGAGAAGGGGGTGACCAAGACGGCCTCGGGCGTGATCGTCACCACGCTCAAGCCTGGCACCGGACCCTCGCCCGCGGCCAGCGACACGGTGAAGGTGCACTACACGGGCACCCTGATCGACGGCACCGTCTTCGACAGCTCCGTGCAGCGTGGGCAACCGGCCACCTTCCCGCTCAACGGCGTGATCAAATGCTGGACCGAAGGCGTCGCTACCATGAAGGTCGGCGGTAAGGCTAAGCTGGTCTGCCCTGCCGACGCCGCCTACGGTGTTCGGGGGGCGCCCCCGAAGATCAAGCCGGGCGCCACGCTGGTCTTCGAGGTGGAACTGCTGGAGATCGTGAAGTAACGTACCTGAGAGCTGTGCTGACTCCGCCCGCCAGGCCGTGCATGGCACACTCCCCAAGGTCGCGCTCGGCGTCGAAGTCGAGGATGCGTACCTGCACTGTTCCAAGGCGTTCCTCCGTTCGAGCCTGTAAGCCGCGTCAATCTAGTCGCTTCACCCCGCCTTCCGAACCGGACATCCGCGCCCGCACGCGCGACCATACGTGCAAGCATCTCCTGTTCTGACCATGTAGTTCGTACGGCTCGTCAACCTCTGCCTCGACAAGACGCCCACTGCGCCACCCATTCCGGTCGTAAACCGGCGATCTGTTCCGATTGAACTCGACCAGGCGTTCCGATGCCGGTGCAGGTGAGTGGTTGTAATCTGCACTGTCGTCCCCGCTGATACAGCTCCCAAAAAGTTGTTCTTAGCAAGTCAAGATGTCTGGTCGCGCCGCAATTCCCCCCAGCGTTTGCTCTTGACGGGGTATTCATCTGCACTATATTACAAGTAATAGTTTCCTCCAGATGCCTCACCCTCGCCGCGTCGGGGAGTTGGCATAGTGCTTACGATGTCTACAGGTCATGTCGGCGTTAGCGCCTCGTTTCCGCGCTGATCGTGGAGCCGAAGTGGACGGCTCGATGCATGGATCATCGAGCTCACTGAAGATTGCGGCCGCGTCCTTGTCGTCGTGAATCAACGGAAGGGAGGTACGTGATGACCGGTATGGTCCGCAGGTTGTTTGGTCTCGCGCTCGCCGCCACCGCGCTTCTTGCGATGGTCGCCCCTGGCGCCGCGCAGGAGGCTCCGTCTGGCACGGTAGAGATTACCAGCACCAGTATCGCTGCCGGGTTGGGGATCAACTGGGGGGACGGGACCCTCACATTGCCGGACGGCAGGAAGCACAAGTTCTCAGTTGAAAACCCCAAGGTTGTAGCAGTGGGCGTTTCCACCGTGGAGGCAACGGGCAGTGTCTACAACCTGAAGCGGGTCCAGGACTTAGAGGGCGTTTATCGAGCGGCCGAGGCGGGGATAGCGATCGGCGCCGGCGTCAGCGGGATGACGATGAAGAACGAGCACGGCGTTGTCATCCATCTCCGGGCTACCCAACTGGGCATCAACTTCACCTTGGGCATAGGTGGCATGTCCATCAAACTGAAGTCGCATCTCTTCTAATGCCAAGTTCTACCCGCCCAACCCGTTCATTGATCAGGGGGGCACTTGGTGCCCTGCGCCGGCGGGCCTTGGGTGGTCTGCCCCTCGTGCGTCGAGTCGCTGCTGTGAACGCTGGATATCAGGAGAAAGGAGCCGAAAATGCTGCATAACAATGCCTCGGCAAGGAACCGCCTGGTGATGGTCAGTACTCTCGTGGTCATCCTGCTGGGATCCTTCGGGTGCGCCGGCCAGAACTGGGTGATTGATACCGTTCGAGAGATGGACAAGGACTTGGTAGCCCGCGTGGAGCGGACTGAGGCCACCGCGGCAGCGGAAAAGACTCGGGTTAACCAGCAGTTGACCGAGGTGCGTGGCATCGGGACCGATGCGAGGAACCGCGCCGATGAAGCGGGGCGCATCGCGCAGGTCGCCACCCAGAAGGCCGACGCAGCTACTCAGAAGGCCGAGGCAGCCGCCCAGAAGGCCGACGCAGCTACCCAGAAGGCCGACACTGCCGCCCAGAAGGCTGACGCAGCCACCCAGAAGGCCGACGCGGTGGACGGCCGCCTGACCCGGGCCATGGCCAACCGCCTGAAGCGCACGCAGGTGCAACAGGTCGACGTAACCTTCAAAACGGGTAAGTCCGTCCTTCACGAGAACGGCCGAGGAGTCATCATGGGCATCCTGAAGGTTCTCGCAGATAACCCCACGTACACGGTCGACATCGTGGGCTACACGGACAGCGTGGGGAAGGCCGACTCCAACGTGACCTTGAGCTGGCGCCGTGAGGAGGCCGTGCGGCGCTTCATGGTGGAGAGGGGGGTGGAGCTCAATCGCTTCTCCTTCACCGGCGTTGGCGCTGAACGGTCAGGGGACGACGCCCAGGATGCGCTAAAGCGGGAAAAGAACCGCCGCGTAACCATCACCGTCTTCAAGCCCGACGACAACTAAGAGGAAATGCCTGGCCGTGAGCGTAGGAACATGGGGGATTCAGGCCGCGGGCTGCAGGGCCACGGTAAGGCGACAATGGGGGCTTCCGTAAGTGTGCGAAAATACCGGAAGCTCCCATTTTTGTTGGACTGGACGCGGGTGCGTGGGTTGAACTTTTCTACGTCAATTTGAATGCATTTGAACGGGCTCTGAGCAGTAGGTGGACAGGAAACGCTCGTTCTAACCGGAAGTATCTTCGTCTGGCCTAGAATTGCCCCCGAACAGCCGATCCTAACGCTAACGATCTCTCCTCCCCACTCTCCAGGGCCACTTCGACTGCATATTCCGATCAAATCCGCTACCCATTCCAATCGCACACCTGCCACCCCTTCCGATTGAACTCCGTCACCCCTTCCGATGCTTGTGCGGGTTAGTAGTTGTAACCTGCGCTGTGAGGTCGGATGAGGACAGGGCGTTTTTCTTGGACACCCCAGGAGATTGGGAGCGATTTGTTAGAGAAGTTTTGAAGAACTGCTAGGGCCATAACCACCGTATGAGCCGAATCGCGTCCCTCGCAGGCCGCTCCCGGTTATGCCGAACAGTGGGCACGTAACAGAGACGACCGATGCCTTTGCGAACACCAAGAACGAACGACTGGCCTCCACAGGTGCGTCTTTACGTGTATGACGAAGAGACGCGCTTGATTGAGGAATCAAGGAACCGTAAGTACGACTTGAATTCTGGAAGGTAATATGTCGGGTTTGAACAGCCCCGACCTGTAATCCCTCACGGGGGTTGATCTACAACCAACAAAAAATCCTATCCCCGAAAAGAGATAGGATTCAAAGGGATAGGATTCTAGAGGCAATCCAATTGCCGATTAATAACGATAATGATCCGGCTTATAGGGACCATCTGGAGAGATTCCGATATATGTAGCCTGCTTGGGACTCAACCGGGTTAGCTTGATTCCCAGCTTTTCCAAATGCAGTCGAGCGACTTCCTCGTCCAGCTTTTTAGGTAAGGTGTAAACACCTATGGGTCGCGGATTGTTCCAAAGATCGATTTGGGCCAAGGTTTGGTTCGTAAATGAATTCGACATGACGAAACTGGGATGACCTGTGGCACAACCTAGATTGACAAGACGTCCTTCAGCCAGAAGATAGAGGTTATTCCCATTGGGAAGTACATATTTATCCACCTGGGGCTTGATGTTGACGTGCTGCACACCCGGAAGGGATTTCAACCCGGTCACATCGATTTCGCTGTCGAAATGCCCGATGTTGCAAATGATGCTTTCCCCTTTCATCATCACCATGTGAGCCGTGGTGATGACATCCACGTTACCGGTGGCGGTGACAAAAATATTCCCCAGCTTAGCGGCATCTTCCATAACGGTGACTTCAAAGCCCTCCATCGCCGCTTGTAGGGCGTTGATGGGATCAATTTCCGTGACGATAACGCGGGCCCCGTAACTACGCATGCTATGCGCGCAACCCTTGCCCACATCTCCGTAGCCGGCTACGACCACCACTTTACCTGCGATCATCACATCGGTGGCGCGCTTGATACCGTCGGCCAATGACTCTCGGCATCCGTACAGATTATCGAACTTGCTCTTGGTGACACTGTCGTTCACATTAATGGCCGGCACCAGAAGTTCCCCTTTTTCCATCATCTGGTATAAACGATGGACGCCGGTGGTGGTTTCCTCCGAAACCCCTTTCCAATCTTTGCTTATGCGGGTCCACATACCCGGATGGGACTTCAAAGTCTTTTTCAACAAGTTGAGAATACAGCCTTCCTCTTCGTTTTCCGGTTTTCGATCCAGGAAAGACGCGTTTTTTTCGGCTTTGACTCCCCAATGAATGAGCAGAGTGGCATCGCCACCATCATCCACAATGAGCTGGGGTCCCAGGACCTCACCGTTTTTACCAGGATGAACCAGAGCGTTAAAAGTACAGTCCCAATATTCTTCCAGGGTTTCACCTTTCCAGGCGAATACGGGAACTCCAGCCACGGCAATGGCTGCCGCGGCATGGTCTTGGGTCGAAAAGATGTTGCAAGAGGCCCAGCGAACATCCGCACCCAGGTCGACCAAGGTTTCGATCAACACGGCTGTTTGAATGGTCATATGCAGCGAACCGGTTACCCGGACGCCTTTGAGGGATTTCAATTTCCCGTACTTTTCACGCACCGCCATCAGACCTGGCATTTCTTTTTCAGCAATCTCAATTTCTTTGCGACCGAAATCGGCCAAGGACAAATCCGCCACTTTACAATCAAGCGAAGAGGATAGGTTTTTTTCTGTTAACGTCGGCATGTTCATTTCCTTTTTATAGAGAGTGCGAGGCGCCCCTATTTTCGCCCTCACCGGCCGCGCGGAACGCGGTGATGGGAATTTCATCTGTTTGATTTTTTGTATGATAAGGTATTGCTTCTGACGGGGGAAGTATAAGCAGCAACGGACTTGTGGTCAAGGCAATATTGGCCACAAAATCGCGGCGTTGAAGCTGGCCCCTATGGGGGTTCGAATCGATACGCTCACAGATGCGCAGTGCCGGTACCTAGACTCCTTGAGCATGTGGACGTAGGGGCTAACGGTTCAACGTTCAACGTGCAACGTTCAAGGTTCAGAGGTTAGAAACGTTGAACTTTGAACATTGAACCTTGAACGTAGTTTAGCTCTTGACCGTGAGTATAGAGCCGAGACCGGCGGCGGAGAAAAGGATGTTAGGCAGCCAGGCCGCGACCAACGGGGGCAGAACGTCGCCCCGTCCCAGAGAAATGCTGAAGGAGTTGAGGATCGAGTAGCAGACGGCGACTACCACGCAGGCGCCTGTCCAGGCCATGACGCCTCGCTTACCGGTGCGAAGGGCGAAGGCAATCCCAATGAAGGCCATAACGAGATTCGTGAAGGCCGTAGAGCCCTTCGCTGCCAAGTCTACCTGATACCGTACGGAGTTCACCCCGGTTTTGGCCAGTCTCTCAATATACTCCCGAAGTTCCGACGAGGTCATCTCCTCAGCCTCGCGCACCACATGGGCGAGATCTTCGGGTTTTTCTTCGAGATAGAGCGTGAGGTGCGTGAACGGATCAACCCGGAAGGTCCCATCAGGCTTGGTCCAGGATATCTCGCCGCTTTGAAGCCGCCACCGTCCGTCTTGCCATGTGGCCTCCTTTGCATCAATCCTTCTTGCCAGCCTGAAATCCGGAGAGAGTTCAAAGACAGTTAATCCTCGGATGCTACCCGATGCCGCCTCCAGAAGCGAGATATGCAAAAATCGGTTACCTTTGGCCCGGTACCAGATATCGTTGTTTTTGGTGCGCTGGAAGGGGGAGACCTTCTGCACCTTCACCCGATAGGCATCCAGCGCACGCTCGTTCATTCGAGGAACAATCGACTCGCCGAGAATTAAGGCGGCAAAGCTGACGACGAGGCCAAGGACCAAGGGCGGAACAATAATGCGGAAGGTGCTCAGATGACCCATGTTCATGGCAAGCAGTTCATTGTGCCTCGCCATTTTCCCAAGGCTGAACAGAGCAGCGAGGAGCACTGCCACCGGCATGACCTGAAACCCGAACCATGGCAGCCTGTGGACGTAATACTGGACCACCACCATGCCGGATACGTCAAGGAAGCGGGAGAGGCGGTCGAATAAGTCTACGATGGCGGAGAGTGCGAGGAAGATCATCAACGAGAAGGCAAAGATTCTGAGAAACTCTTTTGCAATATAACGATCCAGAATTCGCATGGAAACATGCAGTAATCAGCTGCCAGCTTTCAGCAATCAGGGCTGAATCAGATCTCTCTTCTTGCTGAACGCTGATCGCTGAAAGCTGATCGCTCTCCATATCAGTGATTGAAACCTGGCCGGTAGAAAGGCCTCGCGGTTCTCCGTAAGAACTAAGCCGATTGCGATAATACCCAGGGTGAGATTCGGGAACCATACACCGAGGGCAGGGTCGATTCGCCCGCGAGAACCGAGGCTCTCGCCGGTTGCGAGCAGGATATAGTAGAACACGGCAAAGGCCACGCTGAGGGCCAGACTGACACCACGGCCGGCTCTCTTGATGCGCATCGCAAGCGGGGCGCCTATCATGCTTAAGATGAGGCACGCAATTGGGAGGGCAAATTTTTTATGCAGTTCTACCTGCAGCGGCCAAGCCTTACCTCCGTCTTTATTGAGTCGCGCAATCTCCGCTCGCAGCTCCTCGATATTCATCTCCTTACTCTGTCGGACCCGCGCCACCGTTTCAGCGAGGGTACTGCCGGTCAGGATCTGAAGATCGTAGGTTTCGAAATCGAGATTTCGATAGCGGTCTGGACTATCGCGGGAACTGATCTGGAGCGTTCCCTTTGACAATTGGAGCCCGATCGGCGCCTCCGCCTCATCATCCTTATTGAGTAGTTTACCTTCCTGAGCAATGATCAGGTGCTGATCGGTCTGACTCCTTTGATCGATGACCATGATGCCTTGAAGCGTCCCGTCCTTTTTCTCCGAGCGATCCACATAGATCGCAAGTCCTGGGTATTCGGTGTTGAATATGCCATTCTCGAGGGCTGTGAGCACGTGAGTGTGATAGAGCTGATGTGTCAACGTTTTGAAGGCCTTCGTGCTGCTGGGTTGCACCAGGGTACTGATCCACAGGGTGGCGAACGTGGCTACGATGCCGAAGAGGACGCCGGGCGCCATGAGGCGGTACAAACTGAGGCCGCTTGTTTTGAGCACGATCGCCTCCCCCTCGGACGAGACGCGGCCATACGTCGCCAGGACGGCTAACAGCACGGACATCGGAATCGTCACCGTAAAAGAAAAGGGAAGAATGTACGAGATGAGACGGAGGACGACTCCAACGGGCGCTCCTTTATTGATGATCAGATCCATCAAACGCATCATCTGGTCCATCAGCAGTACGAAGGTAAAGGTCCCGAGTCCGAGCGCGAATGAGGCCGCCATCTCTCGCAGCAGATGTCGATCGATCAGACAGAAAGGACGCAGCCATCCGGTGAAAACGGTCGTCCCGTCGATAGGAGGGGTGGGGTGCGAAGTGCGTGGTACGCGGTGCGAATGCTGCATTTTTTAAATTGTAGTGAAGAGACCTCGCCAAGTAAATAGAATTCGCTTGATATGGCGTCGGCCAGGTTGTTATAAAGGCGCGTGTCGGAAAGTATTGAGGCTGCGGAGGTTCGTGAATGGGGATCGTGGTGGTCATTATTGGTGCCGTCATACTGGCGGTGACCCTCATCGCGGTGATGAAAAAATCTACTCGAGAAGGCGTAGGCGCCTGGCTTGTGGAAAAGCCTCTCCGTATCTGGTGGCTTCCGTGTCTGCTGCTTATGCTTTACAGTATGGTCAGTGCGGCGGTCAACCAGTGGAGTTTCAATGCCTTTACGCTGTTAGCGGTCTATTTTGGATTACCGACATTGCTGCTCTACTTGACCGGACCAAAATCAGGCAATACACTGACCGGGCGAGACTTGGCCATTAATTTTGCCGTGGTGTTGTGGATCTGGTTACTGATTGAGTTGAAGATTGTGAATACAAATTGGCTTCGCGTGCAGTTCGGCAGCGCTAAGCCAACCGCTCTACCGTTGGGCGTGTATGGGGCGATCATTTATGCGCTTGTTATCCTTTCCGGGTGGAGAAGATTTGATCTGAAGTGCGATCTATCCGTGAAAAGGTCCGATGTGCTCCCGACGGTGGCAACCTTCGGGGTTCTCAGCGTCACGCTATTGTTGATTACGTTTTCTACGGGGCTGACTACGCTGGGAATCGCCAAGGTGGTGAGACTTAATCCCCTTGGAGTGCCGCTGATCGTTGCCGTGCCGATCGCGGTGTTGATCGCCGTTCCAATGATCTTTGTGAGCATCGGAGTGGTCGAAGAGATACTGTTTCGCGACGCGATTCAGAATCTTCTTCGGCATCGTCTTGGGCCGATCTGCGCGCTGATTGTTGCGTCTATCGTGTTTGGGTTGGCGCATGTGAATAAGAGAGCATTAGGATTTGACGTGCCGAACTGGCCGTACGCCGGGGTAGCCGCTATTGCCGGGTTAGGCTATGGATTTGTGTTCTGGAAGACCAACTCTGTCATCGCATCCGCAACAGTCCATGCCATGGTAGATGCGATGTGGGTCCTCTTTCTGAGGGGCGGGAAATGAACACGCAGGCTCCCCGGTAGAACGGGGGGCTGCCCTGTATCGCATGGATTGAGGTTCACCCAAGAGCCATGCGCCATCCGCTTGTACCGCTGGTCATTGCGTTTCTCCTGGGCATTGTGGCCGCGCGCCTTCTGCAGCTTCCGGCTGTCGTCTGGCTGTTCGCCGGAGGAGTGGCCGCCGGCCTCGCCCTGTTGAGCGCGGCGTATAGCCGACTTCGCGCTGCCGGCACCTTTTTGCTGCTGCTGTTCTTTTCTCTGGGCGCGGGTCGCCTCGGCGTTGAGTCCTATCTCCTCCCCCCACATCACATTGATCGTCTGCCCGAAGAGGTGTTAGAGCAGCCGCTCCTGATCGAAGGGGTTGTGGCCTCGTCAAGCGATCCCCCGGCGGTCGATGTCGGGGGAGTCGAAAACGACGAGAGGCGAGTCCGGGTCCTTCTCGACCTGCGCACCATATGGCCGGCCGGACGAGAGATCAGTGTCGTCGGGCGTGCGCGCCTCACCCTTCTGAACCCAGAGATTGTTCCTGCCTATGGGGAACGTCTTCGCGGACAGTTCAAGCTTCGCCGGCCTCGAGGATACCGCAATCCCGGTGGGTTCGACTACCCGCTCTATCTTAGAAGTCGGGATGTGACCCTTGAAGGATGGGCAGGCGAAGCCTCTCCCATTGAGCGACGAGGAACGGACGGAGGAGGCGGGCCGCTGGCCGTGACCTATGCGCTCCGCGATCGACTGATTCAAGCGGTGAACGGCCTATTGCCGCCCGAGCAGGCCTCCCTGCTCATCGCGATGACGCTCGGCGAGCGGTCCGGCATTCCGCGGCGGATCACCGAGGCGTTCAGAGCGTCCGGCACCTATCACATTCTGGCCATTTCCGGTTTGAATGTGAGCCTCCTCGCCGGTGCGCTGTTTTTTCTTCTGAAGGCCGTCCGTGTCCCGTTGCGCGTAAGCGCGCTGGTCTCAATGGGTCTCATCACCTTTTATGCGGCCCTTGCGGGCGGGAGCGCATCAGTGGTCAGGGCGACCGTGATGGCTGACGTGTATCTGTTGGGACTGGTCCTTGATCGGGAGGCCGATTCGCTCAATACCCTCGCCCTCTCAGCTCTCGGACTTCTCCTCTGGCAACCTCTGTATCTGTTCGACGTGGGGTTTCAGCTTACCTTTGTAGCGACCGGGGCGATCGTGGTGGCGGTCAATCGGCTGCCGTCGGCTTCGCTGCCGGTGCCGTGGCGATGGGCTGTCACGCCGCTGGTATTGTCGATCGCAGCCTTCCTTGGAACCGCCCCGATCCTCGTCTCGACCTTCCATCGGCTCTCGCTTATCGGCATCCTGGCCAACCTCCCTATTGTGCCTTTGAGCGGTCTGTTGACAGGGGCAGGGATGCTGTTTGCCGTATTGGCGACGGTCGTTCCCCACTCTCTCGGGTGGTTTACCGTACTCACAGGATGGCTGATTGATCTACTGGTGGGCCTCGCCGACTGGTTTGCGCGGCTGCCTTTTGCCTCGGTCCAGCTTTTTTCTCCGTCCATACCGATGATGATCTGTTACTACGTGGGTCTGGGAGCGGCAATAGCGGCCATGGGACGCCGGTGGCTCCGATATACCGCGTACGCAGCCGCCGTTGCCGGTGTCGTCCTGATCGGCGTCCGCCTGCTGCCTATTTTTCAGAACGGTCCGCTACGGATGACCGTACTCGACGTCGGGCAAGGCGACGCAATTGTCCTGGAACTTCCCGGAAAGCGAACCATTCTCATCGACGGCGGCGGCCTGTTCGATGATCGGTTTGATATCGGCGAGCAGGTGGTGGTTCCGTTTCTGCTGTCACGCTGGATCGGTCACCTGGATGCGGTGATCCTGTCGCATCCGCATCCGGACCACCTGAACGGCTTGCAGGCCGTCCTGCGCCGTATCCCGATCGGTCAGGTCTGGGATAGCGGCCAACGGACTGCTATGCCGACCTACCTATGGCTTGAAGAGGTGCTGCGCGACAAAAGGATTCCCCACAAGATCCTGCAGGACGGCTATCGGACATCCGAGTTCGCTCCGGTGCAGATCGCGGTGTTGCACCCGTCGAACGCGATGCTCTCTGGCTCTCCGCGCGGTCATTTTTCTGATGTGAACAGCAACTCGCTGGTCTTGAGCGTGAAATACGGCAAGGTGACGTTGCTCTTGCCGGGTGACATCGAAGAGGAGGCGGAAGCGCAACTGATCGAGCAGGGAGCGGATCTGCAGGCGCAGGTACTGAAGGTGCCGCACCACGGCGGCCGGACCAGCAGCAGCGAGCCGTTCCTTGCCCGCGTCCATCCGAGGGTTGCGGTGGTGTCCGCCGGCTACCGGAACCGCTTCCGGCATCCGCATCAGGAGACATTGGACCGATACCGTGCGGCCGCTATCGACCTGTACAGGACCGACCTGGACGGCGCCGTCACCGTCACAAGCGACGGGAACAGGGTCGACGTGACGACCTTTCAGCAGTCCAGTCGACAGTGATGGCCGGCTGGCCGGTAGTAATGTTCGATTGACACCCCACTGCCTCCATAATGGAAGACAAAAGGAGGGCAAGATGGCAACGTTGAATATTAAAAACCTTTCGGACTCACTGCATGAAAAGCTTCGGGCGCGCGCCAAGCGAGATCGACGGTCATTGGCTCAAGAAGTCATTCAGATTTTGGCTCAGGCCACTGAGGAGCCTTCCCCGCTCTCGATCCTTGGTCCTGTAACTGGCGCGCGAGTGCGCCGTCTCAGTGGGACCAGGTGTCGTGGGGTAACTGATGGAGAGACAGCAATCAGGAAGGTGTGATATCGAAGTCAGCCGATCCAAGAATATCGACGATAGCAGTACGGACCTTACGGGCAAGCAGGACGGCCTCACGGGCTTCATCAGTGGTAGCATCCGGACGGTCACCGGGATACCGCAACTCGACTCCGTACGGGGTCAAAATGATGATGTCGCGTAGGATGGTAGCGAGATCGGCATCGATCGATTCACTCAGCTCCAGGAGCTGCTCGAGGTCATGTGTTTTCGGGAAGAGAACCTGATGCCGGGTTAACAGGGCCTTCAAGTATTTTTCAGCGGCCTGCTGGGCGTGGAATGTGATGGCATTTGGGAAGGGAGTGCCCGTCGTCAGTAGATAATCAGCGAGGTTCAAATCATCGTTGGCCTTACGCAGCCACTCAGCAACAATCCTGTGTATGGGATCGTCAGGCGGCTTCATAGATGACCTTCCCGTACTTGTCGGCCGGATAGGCAATGCTGCCGATGACATGTTTACTTCCGTCAAACCATGCCGTTGAAATCAGAATGATATCGAACGGATACCCCATACCTCGCAACGCCCTTCGGATGCGGATATACTCCTCGCGTCGATTCCCGAGGTCCGACTCTACGATGAGGAGGTCGATATCGCTATCTGGAGTCATTGTGCCGGTAGCGGCAGAACCGAACAGAATGATCCTGTCCGGCTTGGTCACCGCGAGAATCCGTCCGGCAATCTCTTGGAGCAGCGAGTCCTGAATTTCTACCATCATGCGTATCCCTTGGGTGGGCTATCACTCCCGACGTACGTCAAGAATATAGCGAGTCACGGTTCCTGTCGTCAACACATCAGTTTCCCTCCCACGGCAAGCGATTCGCTGCAGATCCTCTGACCTCTCCAATATGCCGTGCCTGACGTGAGCAGCGTGGGGATCCGGAACCCCACACCGGTTTGCTTCCTCCGCCCGTAGCGCGCTTTCTACCGCTGCATCTGCCGAGCCTGATCTCCAGAAGATCTCCTGTGCCTGAAACCCACTTGCCTTACCAGTTAATGGCTCGCAGGCTCACCCCTTATCTCTTCATGGCCCACTCCAGTAGGGAGGCGAGGACCAACTACAGCACGCGGATACTTCACATGCGACCGACAGGAATGTAAAAACAGCTTGACATGGCCTTAGTCCTGGAGGAGCATGATGGCAGCATAGTCGATAAACTATCGTTTATCTATCTAGTATTATGCATAGTATCGTAATTTAGAATAATCTACGTCATATTAACAAAAGCTGGAATTCAGAAAGACATTGGATTTTAGGTCAAGCCCGGAATGGCGATCCATTTAAGACCGATGTTCGTCATGCATAGAAGCGGAATGGGCTCAAGGCATCGTGCAGTGGAGGTGGCAACGTCCCCATTGGTCGTATGAGGAGGGATCAACAATGAAACTCATCAGGCAGAGTATCGGCTACTTGCCATCAGCATTGAATTGGGGAGTGTTGGTCCTGACTCTGGCGGTAACGTTAGGATCGAGTGAAGTTACCTCCGCAGCAACATTACGAACCATCAATCTCAATACAGGATACGATCAATGGGCTGCATCCCCAGCACTCATACCTGTGGGTGGGGTGGACAACGAATGGAGAGTGGTCGTCGATCCGACTAGTTTGCCGCCTGAGCCGTCGGGCAACGGCGTCTCAACCGGGAGGCCGGCCGATGTGGTGATCGACGTTCTCTGGACTATGCACCCTTCGGGAGGACCTGCCCCTTACCAAAATAGCCGCTGGATCTCCATTAACCACTTCAGAATCCCGTCGAGCACCGTGCCGAGTGTTTACCAATATGCGTACTATTTCACCTTGCCTCCGGGGTCTATCTCTCCACAGCTCACGATGGATCTCAACGCAGACAACCAAATCACAAACGTAACTCTTAATCCAAATACTACGAACTGCGTCCTTTTTAACGGCTCAGGGGGGGAGTTCGACCTCCCTCCTACGTTGCATATCCCACCATTTAGTCAGCAGAACTGCTTTACGTCAGGGTCGACTGTCAATGTCTTAGTTGTCACAGTTAAGGATACATCTGACGTTTTCACAGGTCTCATCGTGGCTGGCACCGTGACCTATGAAGACTGCGACCGCCCGGCAGTCCGCCAGATCCCAGGCTTGCAATTCATCACCTTCTTTGAAAGCACGTTCGCAACGCCAACGTCCCCTACATTCGCAATCAGCGTCCCCGCGCAGTTAGCGCAGTTAACAACGCAGATAGGCGCGCTTGGCCTAGCGCCGAATAATGACTTCGAAGGGGCGCCAGGAGAGTTCTATGACGTCTTCTTTTCCAATTGGGATGGGACCGTTAATCCCAATGGGGAGTTCGTCACAATCGAGGCCGTGTTGCCCGTTGGTGCGCCCTTCGGGGGAGGTTTGAATATCGCGGCGGTACAACTTAATTTTGCCACTGGACCACCTCAGCTTGCCAACTTCGTTTCGAGCTTCGTCGTCCTCGGGGACAATGCGATCCCGGCAGATGTTGGAAGGGCGGTCGATCCCAGCACCGTGACCGATACGACGATGGGGAATACAGGTGTTTCAACAACACAGAGGCTCCGGGTGACAGTGGGCTTCCCGTGTTGTGTCCCGCCGCCGTCGGGAATGGTCGCGTGGTGGCCGTTTGATGAAGGCGCAGGTGCCACGAGTTTTCAGGACCTCATTGGCGGCAACAACGCGACGCCTTTTGCATCTCCGGTCGGCGGAGCGCAGGCTCCTCAGCCGGTGTCTGGCACCGTCAATGGCGCCATCCACTTCCCCAAGTTCGGCAATGGACTCAGCGGGGCGCAAGTGAGCCCTCAAGGAGCGCTGGTGACCGTCGGCGCGGCGGACTTTACGATTGATGCGTGGGTGGAGTTTCAATCGGCGCCGGCGAATCGACTCCACTACATCGTGAACAGATTCGATACCGTCCAGAACATGGGCTATGCCCTGTACGTAATCTCACCGGGTATTGCCGGCAACGAGCGGCTCGAGTTCAAGTGGGGCGACGGCACCAATGTCAGCACGGTACAAACGAGTCCGCCCATTACCCCTGGTCAGTTCCACCATGTGGCCGTGACGTTTGCGCGGAACGTTAGCGGAAACGCGCTAGACATCCGTTTGTACGTAGACGGCGCCCAACAGGGCCAACAGACGGGGAACCCGCCGGGCTTGGGCTCCCTTGCTAACTTCCTCTTCCTGGAAATAGGGCAGCAGCCGGGCACGATCGATGAGCCGATCACCATCGACGAGCTGGAGATCTTCAACGTCGCGCTCTCGCTGTCAGACATCCAATCGATCTACAACGCCGGTTCGGCGGGCAAGTGCAAGCCCTGCGTCCAGCCACCGTCGGGCATGGTTGCCTGGTGGCCGTTAGATGAGCAGGCGGGAGCCAACGTCGTCTACGACATCCTCGGGTTCGATAACAACGGAACACCCCAGCCGGGAACGGTGGGAGGCGGAGGACCTATACCGGTTGCCGGACACGTAGGCGGAGCTCTGTACTTCTATGGCGGCCCTTACATAGAAGTGCCTCCAGCGACGAATGTGGACCTTGCGAACTCCGACCTGACCATTGATGGCTGGTTCGCCTCTTTCCTGCCAGGGTCGCCAAGCTTTGGCGGCATACCTAACTGGAGTCCAGGTCAAACCATATACGACGCCATCGTGGATAAGCTCGACCCAAGTACAACTCCAAACAGCGGGTATGCCTTTTTTGTCAGAACTCAGGCTACGCCACTCCCTTTTCCCCCTCCGACGGGTTACCCTGTGACCATTACAGTAGATCTTGTCTTTGCGCTGGGAGGCAACATTTATACGGCCCAGATCTACTCGGGTATTACTACGTTCCCGCCTCCCAGCGGGCAATACCCACCGCCCACACCGCCGTGGCCATACGGCGGTCAGTGGCTCCACGTGGCTGTGACGGTAGACAGGATCACCAGTATCGGTACGTTCTATCTGAACGGGAACCCAGTCGGCACCTTCGCCCCCGCTGCCGGTGTCAACAATACAGCACCTCTATGGATTGGCCAGTCGCGGCTTCCGGTCAGCGGTTTCGAATTTGGTCTCGACGAGATAGAGATCTTCAACCGCGCCCTTGACCAGAGCGACATTCAGTCGATCTACAGCGCCGGCCCGGCGGGTAAGTGCCGGACGACCGACACGACGCCGGACCCCTTCACCTTCACGGACCTGACCGGCGTGCCGCGCAACACCGTACAGACCTCCAACGTCATCACCGTCAGCGGCATCACCGCCCCTGCCGTGATCGCCGTTGTCGGCGGGGAGTATGAGCTGAATAGCTCCGGGACCTGGACCAGCGGCGATGGCACGGTGGCCGACGGCGACACCGTCCGTGTTCGGCATACCTCCGCCGCCACCGTCAGCACCGCCGTCCACACCACGCTGACCATCGGCGGGGTCTCGGATACCTTTACCTCGACCACCCGTGGCCCCGATCTCACCGGGGTCTGGAACCCCGTGAGCCAGAGCTGTCTCCAGAATAAGTGCAAGCTTAAAGGTTCCGTACGAGTCGTCAACCAGGGGACCGCGACAGCCGGCGCCTCCCGCCTGCGGGTGCTTCTCTCCGACGATGCCGTCCCGGATCCGAGTGATGCGGTGCTCAAGGAATCGAAGATCAAGAAGCTCAAATCAGGGCATGGGAAAACAAGCAAAGTCAAGGTGACGCTGCCTCTGGGGATCACCGCCTCGGGCAAGTATCTGTTCGCCGTGATCGATACGCTCAACCTTGTGGTAGAAACCGATGAGACGAACAATACGCCGATGACCGGGCCGATTCCCTAACGAGGCGCCGCGTACGGGGAAGTAGCAGAAAATGGAAAATTGGATGGAAAATTGGGACAGACACTATTATCGAGAAACGCAGATGATGGTGCCGGATTGTCAGATAATGGTGTCATGGTGTCGTCCCTATTTACCTATTTACTTACGTCTGGCGGGGTCCCAGAAGGAAATGAGACCGCTGCTCCAGTAGGACAGGGAGATTCAGGATGCGTTCGATGTAGGATGGGCTGTCGGGTGTCGTTATCATCGTCATATATCATGATAAATGACGACAGATTCGTCAATATCTCGTTTTGGGTCTGTTCCTGTCTGGCCGAAGGTCATCTGATCGCGGATTCTATCGGACCTACTTTTCCCGCCTCCGCATTCTCGACCCGTCGAAGATATAGACATACACGCGATCAGCGATTAGCTTCAGACAAGGCAGAGGACATATCGGAAACGTTGACAGTCGACTGCCTCCGGTCTCGTGGTCTCGCTCAACTACTCACCGGCGAAGATGATCCTCTTCGACTGGGGCTCTATGCCTTCACCGAGTTCATGGGACGGGGCCTCTTCGCGCTGCTGCTGTACTTCGGGGCGATCGCCTTATTGTAGGGACGGCCGGAGCCCGTCGACACGCGCAGGGCAGGCTCTGATATTCGGGGACACCATACGTAAATGACAGACGACACTATGAGACGACTGGCAGGCCGTGAGGGCGCGACCGGGATGTCGGGCGGCTCGAAATGCGGTTGGGCCGTACCCTGCAATGGCCCATAGTCCGGGACGAAAAAGGAGCGGCAGCAGCAATAGGTACGGTGCCCCCGGAATTGCATCCCCCGATACCGAGACCCTCGTACAGGCTTTGCAACACCAACAGGGATCGTGAGGGATAGGCGCAGCAGGATGACGGACAGTTGTTCCTAGTACCCTACAATGGTATATTGGTGTCGACTTTAGTAAGATCAGACTGCGATACCTCACGACGATGACGTGCTCTGATCTCAGGCGTGGTACTAGTGCGGCCCCCGTCCGTGGTGCCGACATCAAACAGAAAGGAGACGAAAGATGAGGAGGTGGCGCAGTGCGATCTTGCACAGAGCGGCAAACGTCTCAGCCCGAAGGAGGATGACACGATGAAGTTGCCGATCGTCCTGGAAGGGAACCGACAGGAAGGCTACACGGTCACCTGCCCGGCGCTTCCCGGTTGCGTGAGCGAAGGCGACACGCGGCAAGAAGCGATTCAGAACATCCGGGAGGCCATCAGGTTGTACCTGCGCGCCGTTACGAAGGAGCATATCTTGCTAAAGAAAGCGAAGGCAGTAAAGGAGATGGAGGCGCTCGAGGTTGCCGTGTAATGCCGCGTCTTCCTCGGGTCTCCGGTAAAGAGGTCATTCACGCTCTTCGGCGAGCCGGGTTTGTGGTGTTCGATCAAGAAGGGGGCCATGTGTACTTGCACCGCCGACTTGGTGATCGCTTTACGCATCGCGTGACCGTTCCCGTCCATGGACATCGAATTCTCAAACTCAAGACCCTCAAATCCATTCTCAAGGCTGCCGGCTTGACCGTGAGCAGGTTCGCCGATCTTCTGCACGGCTGAGCTTTCGCTTACCTCTCGTCATGACCGCTGAATGCTAAGCGCTGACCGCTGATCGCTATTGTCCCTCCTATCTGTGACCGATCTGTCAGGTCAGGTATGGAATACTCCTCAGCACCGCCGTGGATGGCAGCGGCACTATCGTGGTGACCGGCCGCAGCTACGTCACCTGGGGGGCGCCGCTCAATCCGCATAG
>UBJH01001027.1_pt1 | contig 18422 bp, 17 predicted proteins | sample 2193721 | NCBI WGS metagenome assembly UBJH01 (sample SAMEA4703186, study PRJEB27089) | metagenome | reverse complement strand
ATGCGCGAGCTGCTGAGCCGCGATTTCACGGTGAACGACGCCCGCCTGGAAGTGCGCATCGGCATCGGCACCGGGCCGGTGGTCGCCGGCGTGGTCGGCAAGAAGAAGTTCATCTACGACCTGTGGGGCGACACGGTGAACATCGCCAGCCGCATCACCGCCGAGGGCGTGCCCGGCATGATCCAGGTGGACACCGCCACCTGGCGGCGCCTGAAGGACCGCTTCGAATTCCACGAGCCGCAGACCATCTATCTCAAGGGCAAGGGCGAGACGGAAGTGCACCGCCTGATCGGCCGCAAGGCCGGCGCCGGCGCCTCCTGAGCGCCACGCCCGGCCTAGGCCGCCGCCGCCTCCGGCTTTTGCGCCAGCGCGAAGCAGACGCGCCCGTCTTCGTTGCTGTCGAGCCTCAGTTCATAGTCGTAGAACTCGGCGTGGCGGGCCACCTGGTAGAGGCCGATGCCGAGGCCCGTGCTCGACGGCACCGGCGCGCGGAACAGGCTGCCGGCCAGCTCGGCGGGGATCGCCCGGCCGTCATCGCAGACTCCCAGCAGCAGCGGCCCGCTGGCGCTGAATTCGACGCGGATCTGCAGGGCCGGCGCATCCAGCTTCTTCGCCAGGGCATTCTCCAGCAGGTTTTCCGCAGCGCTGATGAACAGCGTCGCCGGCAGCCGCAGCTCGGCGCTGATGCGCTCGCATGAAAAGCTCACGCCGGCCTGGCCATAGCGGGCCTGCAGCTCGGTCCACCAGCGGGTGGCGGAAATGAACTGCGCGCCTTCCTCCTCGGGGCGCCTGAGCTTGTCCAGCGTCTGCTGCAGGCGCTGGGCGATGACCGGCAGCTGGCGCTGCAGCAGGGCCTGGTACTGCACCGAGGGCGTCTCGCCTTCGCTGGCCGCCGCCAGGCACAGGGCGTTGAGCGATTGCAGCAGGTTCTTGACGTCGTGGGTCAGGCGCGCGCCGGTCTGGTGGATGGCCTTGACGTAGCTCAGCTGCTGCAGCTCGCGGGCGCGCAGCTTGGCCTCGTAGAATTCGCCGAGCAGCTGCACCAGCAGGTTGAAATGCCAGTTCAGCGCCGGGCTGAGGGGCTGCTGGGAGTAGATGGCCAGCGTCAGCGAGCCGTGGCCGAAGGCATTGCGCTGGCCTTCCTGCAGGCCGGTGCGGCCGGCGACCTCGGCGGCGCGCCATTCGCAGCCATTCACCCACGGCAGGCGGGCCATGCCCTCCAGAGACTGGGCGAGGAACTGCTCCGGCCGGTCCTCGCGCTGCATGTTGTCGGCCAGCTCGTGCAGCCAGCGCTCGAAGGGCAGGCCCAGCGACAGCATGTAGCGGGAAAAGAACACGCCGAAGCCGGCGAAGCCGAGGCGCGGGTTCCAGGCCCAGGCCATCAGCAGCAGGATCGCCGAGAAGGCGATGATGGTGAACACCAGCGACTCGAAGTAGCCGCGCCGGAGCAGCAGCATGGCGGAGACGCTGCCGAGCACCAGCACCGCCAGCAGCAGCAGGATGAAGGTGCTGTAGACGAAATCGACCGTCTCCGCCTCGCCCTCGGCCTCCTGCCTGACGGGCAGCAGCGCCATCACGGCGAACAGCGCCGGCAGCATGTACTTGGCGAGGATGCGAAACTCCTCGGTCACCGCCCCGGGATCGGGCAGCACCTGCGGCACCAGGACGATCAGCAGGATGCTGATCAGGTAGGCCAGGACGAGGAGGTAGAACAGCTTGGCCATGCGGCCGGCAAAGAAGAACACCTTGCCGCCGACGATGCCGGCCAGCACCATCACCCACAGGATCAGCATCCAGTGGCTGGCCCACCAGGCGGCGGCGGCGACGGCGCCGGCGATCACCGCCAGCTGCCGCAGGCTGAGGCGGTGCTCGGCGCGCACGAAGGGCTGCCAGAGGATGAACAGGCCGATGTGTCCCACCAGCAGGGTGCGGCCGATGCCGCTGGCGATGCCCTCCAGCAGCAGCAGGTGCAGCAGGCCGAGCATGCCCAGCAGCACCCAGCGGCGCTGGTGGTGCGTCAGGTGGGCAAAGGTGGAGACGCCGCCGTTCATGGCTGATTTTGACAGCATCGTGACAGTATTGTCGAAAGGCCGACAGTTTTCCGTGAAATATTCCCCCTTTGGCTCGGGAACAGGCCGGAAACCCGCTGGCATCCTTATTGCTAAAGGATAGTCGTGGCTTCCTTACTCAGGAGAATAAAATGAGACAAAGACAAATGGGCTTCACCCTGGTCGAAATCGCCATCGTGCTGGTGATCATCGGCCTGCTGCTCGGCGGCGTGCTGAAGGGCCAGGAACTGGTCAACAGCGCCAAGGTGAAGAACCTGGCGAACGATTTCCGCAACATTTCCACCTTCGTCTACGCCTACCAGGACAAGTACCGCGCCCTGCCCGGCGACGATTCGGCCGCCACCGCCCACATCGGCGCGGCCGCCACCGTGGCGACCACCCCCGCCGCCGGCCTGGCCAACGGCCGCGTCAACGGCACCTGGAATTCGACCACCGTGACGGACGAATCCGTGCTGTTCTGGCAGCACGTGCGCCTGGCCGGCCTGGCCACCGGCACGCCGACCGTCGGCGACCTCAGCCTCGGCGACGAGTACGTGCCGAAGAACGCCGACGGCGGCCGCCTCGGCGTCACCGGCGAGGCCGTGTTCACCGGCGCCACGCCCTGGGCCGCCAACTTCTACATCTGTTCCTCGAACATCCAGGGCCGCTTCGCCCGCCAGCTCGACACCACCGTCGATGACGGCAACACGACGACCGGCACGATGCGGGTGATGTGCATAAACGAGTGCGCCACCTCGGCGGCCTACGTCGACCTCACCCCCGCCAACGACGCCAGCGTGTATACGGTGTGCGTCGGCAACTGAGCGCTTCCGCGCCCTGAACAAGCCCGCCCGCCGGCGGGCTTTTTTTATCCCTGCAGCAGCCGGTTCTCCCCCGCCGCCAGGGCGTCGGGAACGCCCATCAGCACCACCACGTCGCCGGCCTCGAAGCGGGCCTCGGGCGCCGGGCTGATGGCGCGGATGCCGCGCCGGCGGATGGCGGTGACGGCGACGCCGAAGCGCTCGAGGTCGATCTCGGCGATGCTGCGGCCGATGCCCCAGGCGCCGGGATTCAGCACCAGCGAATGCAGGCGCGGCTGGCGCGCCTCGTCGAGGTCGTCGGCGGCGTCGGACGCCCCGTGGAAGAAGCCGCGCAGCAGGTCGTAGCGCTGCTCGCGCACCTCGCGGAAGCGCCGCACGACGCGGGCGATCGGCACGCCGAGCAGCACCAGGGCGTGCGAGGCGAGCATGATGGAGGACTCCAGCACCTCCGGCACCACCTCGGCGGCGCCGCCCTGCGAGAGGCGGGCGAAGTCGCTTTCGTCGACCGCCCGCACCACCACCGGCAGCTCCGGCCGCAGCGCACGCACCAGCGCCAGCACGCGCAGGGCGGAGTCGGCATCGGCATAGGAGACGATCAGCACGCTGGCGCGCATCAGGCCGGCCGCCACCAGGGCCTCGCGCCGGGCGGCATCGCCATACACCACGGTGTCGCCGGCGGCGGCGGCCTCGCGCACGCGCTCCGGGTCGAGGTCGAGGGCGATGTAGGAGACGCCCTCCTGCTCGAGGAAGCGCGCCAGGTACTGGCCGCTGCGGCCGTAGCCGCAGATGATGGCGTGCTTTTCGGTGGCCATCGAGCTGGCCGCGATCTGCGTCAGCTCCATGGCGCGCAGCATCCATTCCGAGGCGCAGAAGCGCATCACGATCTTTTCGCTGTGCATCACGATCAGCGGCGCCAGCAGCATGGAGAGCACCAGCGCCGCCACCACCACCTGCAGCACGGCGCCCGGCAGCAGCGGCAGGTGGCGTATGTCGGCGATGAGCACGAAGCCGAACTCGCCGCCGGCGCACAGCCACAGGCCGGTGCGCATGGCGGTGCCCTGCATCGCGCCGAAGGCCCGCGACAGGCCGGCGATGATGACGAACTTGCCGGCCAGCAGCAGCGCCAGCAGGCCGGCCACCCAGGGCCACTGCCGCACGATCACGCCGGGGTCGAGGAACATGCCGACGTTGATGAAGAACAGCCCGAGCAGGACGTCGCGGAAGGGCTTGATGTCCTCCTCCACCTGGTAGCGGTATTCCGTCTCGGAGATCAGCATGCCGGCGAGGAAGGCGCCCAGCGCCAGCGACAGGCCGGCCAGCTCGGTGAGCCAGGCCAGGCCGAGGGTGATCAGCAGGACGTTGAGCATGAACAGCTCGGCCGAGCGGCGCCGCGCAACGATGTGGAACCAGCCGCGCATCAGGCGCTGGCCGAAGAACAGGATCAGCGACAGCACCACCGCCGCCTTCAGCGCCGCGATCGCCAGCGTCTCCGCCATCGCCTCCGGCGCCTGCGACAGCGCCGGCACGATGATCAGCAGCGGCACCACCGCCAGGTCCTGGAACAGCAGCACGCCGATGATCTCGCGGCCGTGCTTGGTCTCCATCTGCATGCGCTCCGCCAGCATCTTGACGACCAGCGCCGTGGACGACATGGCGAGGATGCCGCCCAGGGCGATGCCCGCCTGCAAAGTCAGCCCCGCCAGCACGGCGGCGGCGACGGTGGCGAGGATGGTCAGCAGCACCTGCGCCAGGCCGAGCCCGAACACCGTGCGCTTCATGCTGTACAGCCGCGGCAGCGAGAACTCGAGGCCGATCGAGAACATCAGGAACACCACGCCGAACTCGGCCAGGTGCCGCGCCGCGTCGGAGTCGGGAATGAGGTCCAGGGCGCGCGGCCCGATGGCGGCGCCGACCAGCAGGTAGCCGAGCACCGGCGGCAGGTTGAGGGCGCGGAACAGCGCCACCACCAGAACCGCGGAAGCGAGCAGGACGAGAACCAGTTGCAGCGTGGTCATGAAATCAGGGTCGGGGCCGGCCGGGTTAGTTTGGTATACTTTTCCTCTAGTCTAATGAACTCGCCCGAATGAACCAAATCCCGGTCACTGAAAACGCCGATGCGAAGGCGCTGGAGCTCGCGAAAAGGGTGCTGCGCATCGAGGCGCAGGCCGTCGCCGGCCTGATCGACCGCCTCGACGCCGGCTTTCCCAGGGCGGTCGCGCTGATCCGCGCCTGCCACGGCCGCGTCGTCGTCTCCGGCGTCGGCAAGTCCGGCCACATCGCGCGCAAGATCGCCGCCACCCTCGCCAGCACCGGCACGCCGGCCTACTTCGTGCACGCCGCCGAAGCCGCCCACGGCGACCTCGGCATGATCACCCGCGACGACGTGCTGATCGCGCTGTCGAATTCCGGCGAGAGCGAGGAACTGCTCACCATCGTGCCGCTGGTCAAGCGACAGGGCGGCAGGCTGGTGGCCATCACCGGCAATCCGGCCTCCTCGCTGGCCCGCGAAGCCGACGCCCACCTCGATGCCGGCGTCGCCGAGGAGGCCTGCCCGCTCAACCTCGCCCCCACCGCCAGCACCACCGCGGCGCTGGCGATGGGCGACGCGCTGGCGGTGGCGCTGCTCGACGCGCGCAACTTCAACGCCGAGGATTTCGCCCGCTCCCACCCCGGCGGCAGGCTCGGCCGGCGCCTGCTGACGCACGTCCGCGACATCATGCGCCCCGTCGCCGAGGTGCCGCGCGTCGGCGAGCACGCCACGGTCGCCGAGGCGGTGCTGGCGATTTCCCGCGGCGGCATGGGCATGACGGCGGTGGTCACCGAGGCGCTCGCCGTCGTCGGCATCTTCACCGACGGCGACCTGCGCCGCGCCCTGGAAAAGGTCGTCGACCTGCGGGGCACGCCGGTGACGCAGGTCATGACGCGCAACCCACGCAGCATCGGCCCCGATCGCCTGGCGGCGGAGACGGCGCAGATGATGGAGGAGCACAAGATCAGCCAGATCCTCGTGGTCGACAACGGCGCGCTGGCGGGAGCGCTCAACACGCACGACCTGTTCCGCGCCAAGGTGATCTGAAGCGGCCATGAAACTGCGCGTCCAGAGCCTGTTTCCGATCGCCCTCCTGACGCTGCTGGTCGGCCTCACCTTCTGGCTCGAGCGCGCCACCGAGCTGAAGGGGCCGGGCAGCGACAGCCTCCTCCGGCACGACCCGGATTTCTTCGTCGACAATCTCAGGCTGCGCAGCTTTTCCCCGACCGGGGAGCTGCAGAGCACGCTCGCCGCGACAAAAATGGTACATTACCCGGACGACGATACCACCCTCGTGAGCGAACCGCGGGTATGGTTCCTGAAGGGGCCGCGCCCCACCCAGCTCACTTCCCAGCAGGGGCTGGTCGCACCCGATGGCAGGCAGATCGTGCTCGTCGGCAATGTGCGCGGCGTGCGCGAGGCGACGAAGACCGACCCGCAGCTCGTCCTCACCACGACGCACCTGACCTTGCTTCCGGACGACGACATGATGCGCACCAATGCCGCCGTGACGGTCACCCAGGGTGCCTCGGTCGTGCGCGCCGTCGGCTTCGAAGCCGACAACAAGTCGAAGATCATCCAGCTGCTGAGCCAGGTCAATAGCACCATTCAAATGAAGCAACGCTGATGCCCATGATGCCCACTCCCCTTGCCCGCCGCGCCCTGCTGGGCGCCGCACTCCTGGCCGCCGCCGCGCTCTGCCATGCCGAGAAGGCCGATCGCGACAAGCCGGTCAACCTCGAGTCCGACCGCGTGACCGTGGACGACATCAACAAGGTGCACGTCTTCGAAGGCCGCGTCACGATGAGCCAGGGGACGCTGCTGATCCGCGGCGACAAGATCGTTGTCAAGCAGGATGCCGAGGGCTACCAGAGCGGCGTGATCACCGCCAATCCCGGCGGCCTTGCCTACTTCCGCGTCAAGCGCGACGGCAGGGACGAATACACCGAGGGCGAAGCCGAGCGCATCGAGCACGATGCCAAGGCGGACATCACCAAGTTCTTCAACCGCGCCTGGGTGAAGAGCGGCCTCGACGAGGTGCGCGGCCAGTACATCATGGTCGACGGCCGCAACGCCAACTACTCGGTCACCAGCGGCCCGGCCGGCGGCGTCACGCCCGGCCGCGACAGCCGCGTGCGCGCCATTATCCAGCCGAAGAACAAGGACAAGGCCGCGGCGCAGCCGGCCGCGCCCGAGCAGCCGGTGCGACTGCAGATCGCCCCCACCCTCTCGAACCCCAAATAGGAGCGGCCACCCCATGGCTTACGAGCACATCGTCGTCGACACCCGCGGCAAGGTCGGCCTCATCACCCTCAACCGCCCGAAGGCGCTCAACGCGCTCAACGATGCGCTGGTCGACGAACTCGGCGACGCGCTGGACAGGTTCGAGGCCGACGAGGCCATCGGCGCCATGGTCATCACCGGCTCCGAGAAGGCCTTCGCCGCCGGCGCCGACATCGTCGCCATGAGCCGGATGGACTACATGGACGTCTACAAGGGCGACTTCATCACGCGCAACTGGGAGCGCGTCAAGACCTGCCGCAAGCCGGTGATCGCCGCGGTGGCGGGCTTCGCCCTGGGCGGCGGCTGCGAGCTGGCGATGTCCTGCGACATCATCATCGCCGCCGACACGGCGAAATTCGGCCAGCCGGAGATCAAGCTCGGCATCCTGCCGGGGGCCGGCGGCACGCAGCGCCTGCCGCGCGCCGTCGGCAAGGCGAAGGCGATGGACCTCTGCCTCACCGCGCGCCTGATGGATGCCGCCGAGGCCGAGCGCGCCGGGCTCGTCTCGCGCGTCGTGCCCGCCGACAAGCTGGTCGAGGAGGCGCTTGCTGCCGCCGAGACCATCGCCGGCTTCTCGCTGCCGGTGATCATGATGGTCAAGGAATGCGTCAACCGCGCCTACGAAGGGCCGCTCGCCGAGGGCATGCTGTTCGAGCGGCGCACCTTCCACGCCGCCTTCTCGCTCGCCGACAAGCAGGAAGGCATGGCCGCCTTCGTCGACAAGCGCAAGCCGGACTTCAAGAACCGATAGTCAGTTACTTCCGCACGGCGATGGCGACGCCAGCCGCCGCAATCGCCATCCCCGCCACGGCCGCCAGGCCGAGCTTCTCGCCGAAAATGAGGAACGCCAGCAGCGCCGTGGTCGGCGGCACGAGGTAGAACAGCGCCGACACCCGCGTCGCCGCCCCGCGCCGGATCAGCAGGTGCAGCAGCGAGATCGCGCCCAGCGACAACACGAAGATCAGCCAGCCGAGCGCGAAGACGAACTGCCCGCTCCACGCGACGCGCATCGTCTCGAAGGCGAGCGCGAATGGCAGCAGCACCAGCGCGGCGGCGACGAACTGGATCACCGAGCCGCTCCACAGATCCAGGTCGGCGCAGTAGCGCTTCTGGTAGAGGGTGCCGAGGGTGATGCTGACCAGCGCCAGCGTCGAGAAGGCAAACCCGGCCCCGCTCAGCCCGCCGAAGCCCAGCTTGTCCCACACCACCAGCGTCACGCCGCCGAAGCCGAGCACCAGGCCCATCCATTGCCGCCCGCTGACCCGCTCGCCCACCATCGATGCGCTGAGAAACGCCGTCAGCAGCGGCTGGATGCCGACGATCAACGCCACCACCCCCGCCGCCATGCCGGTGTGGATGGCCAGGAACACCCCGGACAGATAGCCGCCATGCAGTAACGCGCCTGCAACAGCGATATGCAACCATTGCGTCGGCCTGTGTGGCCAGGGCCGCCGCAGGACCAGCGCCAGCAGGCCCAGCAGTCCGATGACGCAGGCAAAGCGGATCAGCAGGAAGCTCAGCGGCTCGGCATAGGGCAGCCCCAGCTTGGCACCGATGAAGCCGGTGCTCCAGAGCAGGACGAACAGCCCTGGCGCCAGGGCAAGCAAAAAGGATTGCCGGCCTGTTTTCCCGGTCATTTGTCCTCAAACCCTGGGTGCATTGCCGCAAAAGCAGCATGGGAAGGCAACAATAATAAGTGCTTACTAACTTTCATCTTGTTGTTAAATATGGAAAATAAAATAATCCTGGATTAATTGCTGCTTTGCACAAAATATTTCTTGACTTGGGCTAATTCACCCCTATAATTGAACCATGCTGCGATGCAACAAGATTGATTGAACCCGTTAAACACCACTTATCAATTCAAGGAGAGAGAACCATGTATACCACCCCTGAGCAACTGGCTTCCGCCAACAAGGCCAACGTCGAATCCATGCTGACCCTGGCCAACACCGCGTTCGCGAGCGCCGAGCGCTTCGCCGCGCTGAACCTAAACACCGCCCGTGCCGTGCTGGAAGACAGCGTGAACAACGCCAAGGCCCTGCTCGGCGCCAAGGATCTTCAGGAAGTCATCTCCCTGCAGGCCACCCTGGCCCAGCCCGCCGTCGAGAAGGCCGTTGCCTACTCGCGCAGCGTGTATGAGATCTCCGCCCAGACCCAGGAAGAGTTCTCGAAGCTGGTCGAAGTCCAGTTCGCCGAAGCGAACAAGAACGTCGCCTCCACGCTGGACAAGGCCGCCAAGTCGGCCCCGGCCGGCTCCGACGTCGCGGTTGCCGCGGTCAAGTCCGCCATCGCCGCCGCCAACTCGGCCTACGACACGATGAGCAAGGCTGCCAAGCAGGTTGCCGAGATCGCCGAAGCCAACGTGGCTGCCGCGACCAACGCCACCGTCAAGGCCGTCGGCGCCGCCGCGACCCCCAAAGCCAAGAAGGCTGCCTAAGCTTTCAGGCCGTACCGTCCTCCTCCAGCCCCAGCATTGGGGCGGATTCAAGCCTCGGCTTCGGCCGGGGCTTTTTTTTATCTGGCGGCCCACTCGTAGCCGAGCCGCGCCACCTCGGCGCGAATCTCTGCCATCGCCTGTTCCACGGCGGCCGGCTCGCCGCGCATCCCGAGCTCGATGTGGCGCCGCACGCCCTCGCCGCCGAAGGAAGGCAGGCTGAACAGGCTCGCCTGCGGGTAGGCCTGCGTGATGCGGTTCATCAGGTCCAGCAGGGCCGACTCCGGCGCCTCGTAGACGATGATCGCCTGTTCGTCGCGCGTCACGGCATGATGAAGGTGGGCAAGCCGGGTATCCAGCACCCATTCCAGCATCGGCCAGGACATCACCGGAAAGCCCGGGAAGAAGTAATGCCGGCGGATGGAAAAGCCGGGGATGCGGTTGTAGGGATTGGGGATGATCGCGCTGCCGAGCGGAAACTCGCCCAGCATCAGCCGCTGCGGCGTGGTTTCGTCCGCGAAGCGGGCGCGGATCTCGCGCTCGGCCTCGGGATGGAGGACGATGCCGACGCCCAGAGCCGCGGCGGCGGCCTGGCGCGTGTGGTCGTCCGGCGTGACGCCGATGCCGCCGAAGCTGAAGACGATGTCGCCGGAGGCGAAGCTCGCGGCGAGCGCCGCGGTCAGCCGCATCCGGTCGTCGCCGAGGTATTGCGCCCAGTCGAGCGTCATGCCGCGCGCCCCGAGCAGCTCGACGACCTTGGCGAAATGCTTGTCCTGGCGCTTGCCGGAAAGGATTTCGTCGCCGATGATGATCGCGCCGATAGTCATTTCGCCCTCTCCCGCCGCAGCGTCTCAAGGCAATAGTGGATGAAGGCCAGCGCGGCATACGCCGGCGCGACCAGGTTGATCACGGGAATGAAGGCGAGCAGGCCGGCGACGATGCCGGCAAGATACAGCCCGCCGCGCTCGCGCGCCAGCACGGCGTCGATCTCGTCGGCGCCGGCGTGCGCCGACAGCGCGTCATAGCTGAAGCCGCGGTAGTTGAGGTAGCCCGAGAGCAGCAGCGGCAGCGCGATGCCCATGCCGGGAATCAGCCACAGCGGCAGCGTGACGATCCAGCCGGCGAGGAACACGGCCACCGCCAGCAGGGCGTTGCCGATGCTGCCCGCCAGCGTGCCGCCGTTGCGCCTCTCCAGCCCGGGATAGTCCTTCTCCGCCACCCGCTCGAGCATCAGCGGCAGGGCGAACACCGCGACGATGAACAGCGCCGTGCCGTAGATGAGCGGGATCAGCAGCAGGACCAGCACCACCTTGACGAAGAACGCGCCGGCCAGGGCCGAGGCTTCCCAGCGCATCTGCAGCCAATTGAGCCAGCTGACTTCGAGGAACAGGCGCTCGACGCCGGCGCCGACCGTGTCCCAACTCACCCAGGCGACGGCGATCCAGAAGGCGACGGCGACGAGCGTCGGCCACAGCAGATGCAGGAGGATGCCGGGCTGCAGCAGGCTGCGCAGGGCGCGTCCGTAGGCTTTCAATACTTCGGTCATTCAGTATCCTTCGTCATTCCCGCGAAAGCGGGAATCCATGGGTCCGCGAAACGACTGGATTCCCGCTTTCGCGGGAATGACAGGCGCTAATGCCGCGGCCGGCTGTCCCAGGCCTTCTGCAGGCGTTTCACCGACATCGGCATCGGCGTCTTCAGCTCCTGCGCGAACAGCGCGACGCGCAATTCCTCCAGCTGCCAGCGAAATTCCTCCAGCCAGGGATCCGGCGCGCCGCTGTTGCGCCGCGCCTGCCGTTCGCGCTCCCAGGGCTTATACAGCGCCGCGAACTCCTGTGCCAGGCGCGCGTCCCGCGCCGGATCGGCGCGCAGCTTGTCGATGCGCAACGCCGCCGCCTTCAGGTAGCGCGGGCAATGCGCCAGCCGTTCGAAGGGCAGCGCGACGATGAAATCCTTCGGCAGCAATTCCGCGCACTGGTTCCGGATATCCTCGGCCACGGCCGGCTGCGCCTTCAGCGGGGCCAGCTTCTTCTGCAGCGCCGCGTGCTCCGCCAGTATCGCACCGATCAGGCGCGCGATCTCCTGCGCCACCAGGCTGACGCGGGCGCGCGCCTCGTCCTTGCGTTTGGCGAAAGCCGCAGCGTCGGCCGGCAGCGGTTCCAGCATGCAGGTGCGCTCCAGCGTCGCCGCGACGATCTGGCCCTTCAGCTCGGCCTCCGTCCCCCAGGCCATGAACAGCAGGCCCAGCTCGCGCGGCAGGGACTTCTCGACGAACTTCACCTGTTCGCGCAGTTCCAGCGCGAACAGCCGGCGCAGGCCCCTGCGGTGCGCGGCGGCGGCCTTCTCCGGGGTGTCCTGCACGCGCAGCGCCACCGTTTCGCCCTCGTCCACCAGCGCCGGGAAGCCGATCACAGTGCGCCCGCCGGCCTGCACTTCCATGATTTCCGGCAGTTCGCCGAAGCTCCAGGAAGTCAGTCCCTGCAACACGCCGTCCGAAGCTTCCTCCTTCACTTCCGCGCGCGCGAAGGTCTGCTCGATCTTCTGCGCGAAGCGGCTGCGCAGCTCCTGCAGGTTGCGCGACTGGCCGAGCATGCGGCCGTGCTCGTCCACCGTGCGGAAGTTCATGAAGAAGTGCGGCGGCACCATCTCGGCGCGGAAGGCGTCGAGCGGGAGTTTCATCTGCATCTTCTCCTCGGCGGCGCGCGTCAGCGCGCGCAGGAAGGGCTCGTCGGCCTCGTGGGGCGCCTCGGCGAAATCGGCGACGAATTCGTCGACCGGCTGCAGGCGGTGGCGGTATTTCTGCGGCAGCGTCTTCACGAACTGCGTTGCCTTCTGCTCGAGCAGGCCCGGCACCAGCCATTCGCAGCGCACCGCCGGCACCTGGTTGAGCGCCGCCACCGGCACCGTCAGCGTGACGCCGTCGTCCTCGGTGCCCGGCTCGAAGTGGTAGGCGAGCGGATAGCGCTGGCCGTGGATCTCCATCTGCGGCGGAAAGCGCTCCGAGGTCACGCCGGCGGCGTCGTGGCGCATGAGCTGCTCGCGGGTGAGGAAGAGGAGCTTCGGCTCTGCCTTCTCGGCGTCCTTGCGCCAATGCTCGAAGCTGGCGACGTCGACCGCGTCGGCGGGAATCTGCGCGTCGTAGAAGGCGAAGATCAGCTCCTCGTCCACCAGCACGTCCTGCCGGCGCGTCTTGTGCTCGAGCTGCTCGATGTCGCGCACCAGCTTGCGGTTGTGCTGGAAGAAGCGGGCGTGGCGCGTGAACTCCTCCGGCAGCTCGCCCTGCACCAGGCCCTCGCGGATCAGCAACTCGCGCGCCAGCGCCGGGTCGATACGGCTGTAAGTCACCGGCCGCTTGGCGTAGAGGACCAGGCCGTGCAGCGTGCCGCGCTCCCAGGCGCGCACCTGGCCCGTCTTCTTCTCCCAGTGCGGGTCGTAGACATGCTTCCGCACCAGGTGGGCGCCGACCACTTCCAGCCACTCCGGCTCGATCTTCGCCAGGCATCGCGCATACAGGCGCGTGGTTTCCACCAGCTCGGCGGCGACGATCCAGCGGCCGGCCTTCTTCGCCAGCGCCGAACCGGGGTGGGGCCAGAAGCGGATGCCGCGCGCGCCGAGGTAGTGCCCCTCCTCTTCGCTCTTCAGGCCGACGTTGCCGAGCAGACCTGCGAGGAGGGCCTTGTGGATCAGGTCGAAGGTGGCCGGTTTCTCGTTCTCGCGCCAACTGTGCTCGCCGCAGAGCGTGTGCAACTGCGCATGCACCTCGCGCCACTCGCGCATGCGCAGGTAGTTGAGGAAATTCCTGCGGCACCAGTCGCGCTGCTTGCGCTGCGATTCGTGCGTCCACACCGCGTCGAACGCCTTCCACAGGTTGATCCAGGCGAGGAACTCCGAGCGCTGCTGCTGCTCGTCGCCGCGCCATTTCGCATGCGCCTGGTCGGCCGTGCCGGCCTGCTCCTGCGGCCGCTCGCGCGGGTCCTGCACCGACAGCGCCGCGGCGATGACGAGCATCTCGCGCAGGCAGTGGCCGTCGCGCGCGGCGAGGATCATGCGGCCGATGCGCGGATCGAGCGGCAGCTTCGCCAGCTCGCGGCCGCTTTGCGTCAGTTCGCGCGCGTCGTCCACCGCGCCCAGTTCCTCCAGCAGCTGGTAGCCGTCGGCGATCATGCGCGGCAGCGGCTTGTCGAGGAAGGGGAATGCCTCCACCTCGCCCAGCTGCAGCGACTTCATGCGCAGGATGACGCCGGCCAGCGAGGAGCGCAGCAGCTCGGGCTCGGTGTGGGCGAGGCGCTTCGCGAAGTCGTCCTCGCCGTAGAGCCGGATGCAGACGCCGCTCATGACGCGGCCGCATCGCCCCGCCCGCTGGTTGGCGGCGGAGCGGGCGATGTCCTCGACCTGCAGCATCTCCACCTTGTTGCGGTGGGAATAGCGCTTGACGCGCGCCAGGCCCGAATCGACGACGTAGCGGATGCCCGGCACGGTGAGCGAGGTCTCGGCGACGTTGGTGGCGAGCACGACGCGGCGGCCCTTCGCCGGCGCGAAGACGCGCAGCTGCTCCTGCGCCGACTGGCGCGCGTAGAGCGGCAGCAGTTCCGTGCCGGGCGGATGGTGTTTCCTCAGGGCCTCCGCCGCCTCGCGGATCTCGCGCTCGCCGGGCAGGAACACCAGCACGTCGCCCGGGCCGTTGCGATGGCATTCGTCCACCGCGTCGACAATGGCGTCCGGCAGGTCGACGTTGTCCCACGGGGATTTCCTTCGGTCATCCGCCGGCGGCCGCCAGCGCATCTCGATCGGATAGAGCCGGCCGGACACCTCAATGACGGGCGCGCCGTCGAAGTGTCTGCTGAAGCGGTCCGCGTCCAGCGTCGCCGAGGTGACGATCACCTTCAGCTCCGGCCGCTTCGGCAGGAGGTGCTTCAGGTAGCCGAGCAGGAAGTCGATGTTGAGGCTGCGCTCGTGCGCCTCGTCGATGATCAGCGTGTCGTACTGCCGCAGTTGCGGGTCACCCTGCGTCTCGGCGAGCAGGATGCCGTCGGTCATCAGCTTGATGTAGCTGTCGGGGCTGACGCGGTCGGTGAAGCGGATCTTGAAGCCGACGGCGCGGCCGAGCTCGCTCTTCAGTTCCTGGGCGATGCGCGTCGCCGTGGCGCGGGCGGCGATGCGGCGCGGCTGGGTGTGGCCGATCAATCCGTGGGCGCCGCGACCGAGTTCCAGGCAGATCTTCGGCAATTGCGTCGTCTTGCCCGAGCCGGTCTCGCCGCAGACGATCACCACCTGGTTTTTTTGAATGGCCTCGGCGATCTCGCCGCGCTTCGCGCTGACCGGCAGCTCGTCGTCATAGGCGATCGCCGGCCGCGCGGCCAGGCGTGCTGCCGGATCGAACTTCATTTGGCGAGCAGGGTGAAGGTCAGTATGCCGAGACCGGTCATGAGCAGAGAACCGAAGAGGTGCCCGCCCGCCGCCGTAAGCGCCCAGCCATATTGCGCTCGCTCGATCAGGGCCACCACCTCGGCGGAGAAGGTCGAGAAGGTCGTCAGTCCGCCGAGGAAGCCGGTGATGAGGAACAGCTTCAGTTCGGGCGACAGTCCGGCGTGATGGTGGAACAATGCCACGGCGAAGCCGACGAGATAGCCGCCGATGAGGTTGGCCGCGAGCGTGCCGAGCGGCACCGTCGGAAACAGCGGGTTGAGGGCCACGCCGAGGCCCCAGCGCGCCCAGGCGCCCAGCGCGGCGCCGCCGCCGACGGCGAGGAATGATCCCAAGTTCATGTTTGTCATGGATTTTGAATGCGATTGTACCGCGTCCGGCCATCGCATCGCGACGTACGGTGTAAGCTTTCGCCGCCTGCGCCGGTCTTATCCGGCGGAGGCCATTGCCATGTCCCTGTTCAGCCAGCGCCAGTTCGACCAGGCCGCGCGTGCCTATAGCGCCGACCTCTACCGCTACGCCTATTGGCTCTGCCGCGACCGCTTCGTCGCCGAGGAGCTGGTGCAGGAGACCTTCGCCCGCGCCTGGAAGAACTGGGACAGCCTGGAGGACCTCGCCGCGGCCAAGCCCTGGCTGATCACGATACTCAGGAACGAGCACGCCCGCCTCTACGAGCGCAAGCGCCTCGAGTACACGGACGATGACCCCCAGGACCTCGACCTGCCCTCCGCCGTCCAGGCCGGCGCCCACCTGGAACTGGAGCAGCTGGTCGAGGCGCTGCCGGAGGCCTATCGCGAGCCGCTGGTGCTGCAGGTGCTGGGCGGCTATGAATGCAGGGAAATCGCCGAGATGCTCGGCACCACCGAGGGCGCCGTCATGACCCGCCTCACCCGCGCGCGGCAGGCGCTGCGCGCGCATCTGTCCGATCCCGCGAAAGCGAGGGTAGTGAAATGAACTGCATTGAATTCCGCCGCGAGAAACTCGCCGACCCGCGCCGCCTCTCCGCAGAGGCTGTGGCGCACCAGTCCGACTGCGCCGCCTGCCGCGGCTTCGCCGCCGAGATCAACGAGAACGAGGCACGGCTGGCCGCCGCCTTCGCCGTGCCGGTGCCCGAGGGCCTGGCCGAGCGCATCGTCCTGCGCCGCAAGGCGGGGACCCGCTTCTCGCCGCGACTGGGCATGCTCGCCGCCTCGGTGGTGCTGACTTTTGCCTTCGGCATCCTGCAGTGGAAGGACGCCGGTTCGCAGGACTACGCGCGGCTGGCCATCGAGCACGTCATGCACGAACCGGAATCCTTCACCAGCGCTCGCCTGGCCGACCCCGAGCTGTTCCGCCGCGTCATGCATACCTTCGGCGGCGAGATGCAGGCCTCGCTCGGCAAGGTGCGCTTCATGAAGCTCTGCCCGGTGCCGGAAGGCACCGGCTGGCACATCGTCTTCGAGACCGAGCAGGGCCAGCTCGCCACGCTCATCCTCATCCCCGGCAAACGCATGCAGGCGCAAAGCGAGCAGGCGACGGTGGGCGGCTGGAACGCGCTGGCGCGGCCCGGCGGACAGGGCTACTACGCCGTCATCACCGACTCGCCCGACTCGCTCGGCCAGGTGGACGCGCTGGTGCGCCAGCGCGTGCGCTGGCGCGGCTGAATCGCCGTCCCGCCGGGACTGACTTTTAAATATTTTAAGCTGTAAGGATTTCGACTGCCGCCCGGTCTCTTTCGTCAAGGGCCGGCCATTCCGGCCGGCCCTGCACCCCGAATTTCAACAGGAGACCGACATGAACAAAACCATCACCGCCGCATCCCTCGCCCTCGCCTTCGGCACCGCCCTGACCCTCGCCGCCACCCCGGTTGCGGCGCAGGACAAGATGGCCGACAAGGAAAAGTGCTACGGCGTCGCCATGAAGGGCAAGAACGACTGCAAGGCCGGCGCCGGCACGTCCTGCGCCGGCACCTCGAAGATCGACTACCAGGGCAACGCCTGGTCGATGGTGCCGAAGGGCACGTGCGAGAAGACCGCCTCGCCGACCTCGCCGACCGGCCATGGCCAGCTCAAGGAGTTCAAGGAAAAGAAAGCCTGATCGTCTTCACCAGCCCGGAGCGCCTCCCATGACGAACGCGAACCCCCATCGCCTTTTCAGGGGAGGCGCCGCGCCGGCCGCATTGCCGGCGCGCGGCGGCATCGGCCTGAAGCCCGAGCATTACCAGTACATCCTCGATACGCGGCCTGCCATCGGCTTCTTCGAAGTGCATGCCGAGAATTACATGGTGGCCGGCGGCCCCTTCCACCATTACCTGGAGCGCATCCGCGCCGACACCCCGCTCTCGATCCACGGCGTCGGCCTGTCGATCGGTGGCGACGGCCCGCTCGACGAGGCCCATCTCGACCGCCTCGCGGTGCTGCTGGCGCGCTACCGGCCCGAATCTTTTTCCGAACACCTGGCCTGGTCCAGCCACGGCGGCGCCTTCTTCAACGACCTGCTGCCGGCGCCCTACAACGCCGGCACGCTGGCCCGCGTCTGCGCCCATATCGACCGGGTGCAGGAGCGCCTCGGCCGCAGCATGCTGCTGGAGAACCCGGCCACCTACGTCGAGTTCGAGGCCTCGACGATGGCCGAAACGGATTTCATCTCGGAAGTCGTCGGACGCACCGGCTGCGGCCTGCTGCTCGACGTCAACAACCTCTACGTTTCCTGCATCAACCACCATCGCGACGCGCGCGCCTACCTGCGCGCCCTGCCGCTGGCGGCGGTGGGCGAGATCCACCTCGCCGGCCATGCCCGCGAGGTCGACGCGGCCGGCGCGCCGATGCTGATCGACAGCCACGGCGCGCCCGTGGCGGAGGCGGTGTGGGCACTCTACGATTTCGCCCTTTCCCTCACCGGCCCGCAGCCGACCCTGATCGAGCGCGACAACGACATTCCGGAATTCCCCGTGCTCGCCGCAGAAGCGCGCCAGGCCGAAATTGTCATGGCGCGCCACGCGAAACTCGAGGCCGCCGCATGAGCGCTGCTTTCGCCCGCGCCCTGCTGCAGCCGGACGCGCCCTGCCCGGCCGGACTGAAAACCTGGAACGGCTCCGACCCGGCGAAGCGCTTCGCCGTCTATCGAAACAACGTCGTCGTGTCGCTGGTCGACGCGCTGGCCGACAGCTTCCCGGTGGTGCAGGCACTGGTGGGCGAAGAATTCTTCCGCGCCTTGGCCGCCGAATTCGCCCGCGCCAACCCGCCGCGCTCTCCGGTGCTGGCCTGGTACGGAGACGGCTTCGCCGACTTCGTGGAAAATTTTCCGCCCGCCGCCGGCCTGCCGTATCTCGCCGACGTCGCCCGGCTCGAATGGCTGCGCGTCGAGGCCTGGCACGCCGCCGACGCCAAGCCGCTGCCCCT
>UBJH01001542.1_pt1 | contig 18467 bp, 20 predicted proteins | sample 2193721 | NCBI WGS metagenome assembly UBJH01 (sample SAMEA4703186, study PRJEB27089) | metagenome | reverse complement strand
GGGGAGAGGATGAAGGTGAGGGGGGTGGAGGCGTTCATGCTCGTGACCGTGCCGGCGGTGCGTGGGCTGTCGATCCGGGAGCGCGCCTCAGGGTGATCCAGGAGATCGCCCAGGCGGCGGGTAGTAAGGGGATGGTCGGCGGTCAGGTTGTCGACATGCTGAATGAGGATCGGGAGGTCGATCTGCCGACGCTCACGTACCTCCACGAGCACAAGACCGGCGCCCTGATCCGGGTATGCCTGCGCGTGGGAGGCATTCTTGCGTCAGCCGGATCGGAGCAGATGGAAGCCCTCACCCGCTATGGCGAGCGGATCGGACTGGCCTTTCAGATTGTGGACGACATCCTGGATCTGGAGGGAAGTCTGGAGGTCTTGGGCAAACAGGCCGGAAGCGATCTCCGCAAGAAGAAGGCCACGTTCCCGGCCCTGCTTGGGATCGAGGAGTCGCGGCGATGGGCTCATCGATTGGTATCGGAAGCGCAGGAGGCTGTGGCCGTCTTTGGCGATCGCGGGGTGGCGCTGCAGGCGATTGCCGAGTTCGTTGTCATGCGCCGGGGGTGACGGAACATCACGAACCCTGTCCTCAGCATGGCCGAAGGATCGGTTCAGATGGCCCCATCGGTTGTTGACTGCTCCACAGGTAAAAGGGTGAAGCGGGTCCGGCTGGACCTTGCCGTGCAGACACAAGGTCTGACGGCAAGCCGCGAGCGGGCCAGGGCGCTTATTCTTGCCGGCCAGGTGCTGGTTGATGACCGCATGGTGGATAAAGCGGGGACCCTGGTAGCGGAAGACGCGCGGATTGCGCTCAAGGCTCCCGAGCATCCGTACGTGGGGCGTGGGGGTGTCAAGCTTCACGGCGCGCTGGAGCAGTTCGTTATCTCTGTGACCGGTCGCGTCTGCCTTGATCTGGGCGCATCGACGGGGGGATTTACCGACTGTCTACTTCAGCATGGCGCCGCTCGCGTCTACGCCGTTGATGTCGGGCGCGGGCAACTCGACGTGAAACTCAGGGCTGATCCACGGGTCACCGTGATGGAACGAACTCACGCGCTCACCCTTCTACCGACCAATTTTCCGGATCGGCCGGACCTTGTAACCGTAGATCTTTCGTTTATTTCTCTTGCCTCGATTCTTCCGGTTCTCCCCTCGCTGCTTGCTGATTCCGGTGACATCCTGGCGCTGATTAAACCGCAATTCGAGGTCGGTAAAGGTCATGTCGGGAAGGGGGGCGTCGTTCGTGACACCGAGGCGCATCGGTTGGTCATTACGAAGGTCGGCAGACGGGCCGTCGAATTGGGGCTCCGGATCCTTGGGGCCGCCCCTTCCTGCCTGCTCGGGCCCAAGGGCAACCGCGAGTTCTTCATCCACCTGAGCAAAATTGGGACCGGTGTCACGCCGGAGGAAGCGGCCGAACAGGCCGTGGGAGCATGCGCATGAAACGGATCGGCATCATCGCCAAGCTCCATAAGCCGGAGGCGCGAGCTATTCTCCAGGAGTTGCTGCCATGGCTTACGGCCAGGGGTGTGGAAGCGGTACCGGATGAAGAGACGGCCAAATTAGCCGGAATGGCGGGCGCTCAGCCGAAGCCTGATCTGCCCGGGCTGGTAGATCTCCTGCTGGTCCTGGGAGGAGACGGAACGCTCCTGTCGGTCGCGCGTCTGGCAGGGACGCGTGACGTACCGATCCTGGGAGTGAACCTCGGCGGCCTCGGGTTTTTGACCGAGGTCACCCTGGAGGAGATCTACTCAACCCTGGAGGCTGTGTTACAGGGAACCTATGAGGTGACCCAGCGGATCCTGCTGACCGCGACGGTCTACCGACAGGGAGAGCGGATCGCCGAGTACGTCGCCCTCAATGATGCGGTTATCAATAAGGGCGTACTGGCTCGAATGATCGAGTTGGAGACTTACATCGACGGACAATATGTGACGACCTTCCGCGCCGACGGTCTTATCCTTTCCACCCCGACCGGCTCCACCGCCTACTGTCTGGCGGCCGGTGGGCCGATTGTCTATCCGACCCTTCGGGCCCTCGTCGTGGCCCCGATCTGTCCTCATACGCTTACCCTCCGCCCCATTGTCATTCCGGATACCGCAAAGATCGAGATCGTCCAGAGTTCGACGGACGAGAACACCTGTCTGACCATGGACGGCCAAGTCGGATTTACCCTTCGCCACCGCGATGTGATCAAGGTCGTTCGCTCAGATCACACCATCACGCTGCTCAAGGCGCCCGGGAAAGACTACTTCCAGATCCTCCGTACAAAACTGAAATGGGGCGAGCGGTAGGCCGTGCTCCGTGAGCTGTCTATTACGAATTTCGCCCTGATCGACGAACTCCGAGTGGAGTTCGGCCCCGGCTTGAATGTGCTCACCGGCGAGACCGGCGCGGGGAAGTCGATCATGATCGATGCGTTGGGACTTGCGCTGGGGATGCGGGGTGAGGCGGAGCAGATCCGCACCGGGACCGACGGGGCGACGGTGGAAGCGGCGTTCGATGGCTGCGATGAGGCGGCTCGTGGACTGCTCGCCGAAAGCGGGATTGAGTGTCCGCCGGATGAGTTCCTGGTTGTACGGCGCGTACTCTTGCGAGAGGGCAAGAGTAAGGCCTACCTGAATGGCAGGCTCTCGTCATCGGCGTGGCTTCGGAGTCTCGGCGAGCTTTTGGTTGAAGTCCATGGCCAGCACCAGGGGGTTGCGCTGAGCCAGCCTTCTCGCCAACGGCTGCTCCTCGACGCTTACGCCGGTCTGATGGGCGATGTGGCGGCCTTCCGCGTGGTGTATAACGGGCGGCAAGCCCTGAGGACAGAATTGGACGCGCTTCGTACGGGCGAGCGGGAGAAGGTGCAGCGTCTTGATCAGCTCCAGTATCAGCGGGGAGAGATCGCTGCCGCGCGACTCGCCGATGGGGAGGAGGAGGCGCTTGTCCGGGAGCGGACGATCCTTATGCATGCCGAGCGGCTTCACGCTGCGGCACACCTGGGCTACGAGGGTCTGTATGGTGAGCAAGGCGCAGTGGCGGGTCGGCTCGCGGCGATCGTGTCCAAACTGAAGGATGCGCAGCGTATCGATCCGAGGCTGCAGGGGGCGGTCGATGCCTGCGAGGCGGCCGTCGCGTCGGTTGAGGATGCCGCCGCCCAACTCAGAGACTATAGGGAAGGTGTGGCCTTTGACCCTGAGCGGCTGGAGCAGGTGGAGGGGCGCCTGCACGAGATCGGTAAACTGAAGCGGAAATACGGCGGCTCGATTGCCGAGATTCTCGCCTATGCGACGTCGGTTGACGAGGAGTTGCAGCGCCTTACGAGTTCAGAGGAGCGGGGTCAGCAGGTTGAACGGGAACTGGCGACGCTGGACGAGACGCTCGCGCAGCACGCGGCTGACCTCACCGCCCGCCGGAAGGCGGCGGCCGAGCGGCTGGCCGTAGCGGTACAGGAGGAGTTGCAGGCCCTGAAGATGGAGAAGGCGGTTTTTGCCGTCCAGGTCAGGCCTCACCCTGGGTCCGAGGGCTTGGCTCTGCAATCGTACGGAGCGGACGAGGTGGAGTTCCTGATCACTCCGAATCCCGGCGAAGCGTTAAAGCCGCTGGGTCGCATCGCCTCCGGCGGTGAATTGTCACGGGTGATGCTGGCCATTAAGGCCATCCTGGCGGCCTCCGATCAGATCCCAACGCTGATCTTTGATGAGGTGGACGTGGGGATCGGCGGCGGGATGGCCGCAGTGGTAGGCCAGAAGCTCTGGGCTATTGCAGCAGAGCGGCAGGTCCTCTCCATCACGCACCTGCCGCAGATTGCGGCCCTGGCCGACCGCCATTTTTCGATTATCAAGCGTGCCGATGGGCCTCGCACAGAAATTACCGTCCAGGTGCTGGAGGGCGAAGAACGGGTCCGCGAGATTGCCAGGATGCTTGGCGCCAAGGGGCGATCAGACACTCCCCTGCACCATGCTCAGGAAATATTGGATACGGCCAGTCAGTGGAAGGCTTCAAGGGCGCCAAGCGCTTCTACTTGACAGGGGGGCGCAGGCCGTTTATAGTAACTTACGGATTAGTCCCCTAGTTGCGCGAGGGAGGCCGGCGGCCTCCTCGCTCTGTTTGATGGCGTCGATTGAGGAGGAGTAGATCGTGTACGCAATTATCGAGTCGGGAGGTAAGCAACGCCGTGTCAGCCCTGGCGCCCTTGTTACCCTCGAGCGAATAGAGGGCGAGGCCGGGAACCAGGTCGAGCTTTCGAACGTTCTGATGGTGGCCGATGGTGATCAGGTGAAGATCGGCACCCCCTACGTACAGGGCGCAGCGGTTGTCAGTGAGATCGTCCGGCAGGGACGTGGGCCCAAGGTTATGATCTTCAAGTTCAAACGGCGAAAGCGCTATCGGCGTACGCAGGGCCATCGCCAGGCGCAGACCACCTTGCGGGTTACAGAAATCAGGGGGTAACAAAGGTTCTAAGTTCAAGGTTCAATGTTCAACGTTGAAAACCTTGGACATTTATTCGAGGTGAAAGATGGCACATAAAAAAGGGATGGGAAGCTCCCGGAATGGCCGGGATAGCCAAAGTCAGCGACTGGGCATGAAGGCTGCTGCAGGGCAGACCGTACCGGCCGGCAGTATTTTGATCCGCCAGCGTGGTACTCGCTTCAAGCCAGGCAAGAATGTCGGGATCGGCTCTGACGATACACTGTTTGCCAAAGTGTCCGGGGTCGTCACGGTTGAGCACCGCGGAGGACAAGGCCGTTTCCTCAGCGTTATCGGCGGCTAATGGATAGGGTGTAGAGGGATAGTGTTTGAGGTGTCAGGGATAGGCTCTTACTATACCCTACCCCCTATACCCTATCTCCTCGTATTTTGATGTTCGTCGATGAGGCCCGCATTCGTGTCGAGGCAGGAGACGGCGGTCGGGGTTGCGTCAGCTTCCGGCGTGAAGCATATGTTCCTCGAGGCGGGCCCGACGGCGGCGACGGCGGCGACGGCGGGAGCGTGTACCTTGTTGCCAGTCGTTCATATCGGACATTGGACGACCAGACGTACCAGCGGCACTATCGAGCCCAGAATGGCGTGCACGGACGCGGCAAGACCATGCATGGTCGACGCGGCGCTACGCTGATCATCTCGGTTCCGCTTGGTACGGTGGTTGTTGATGACGAGACGGGAGAACTGCTCGGTGACTTGGTTGAAGACGGAGTACAACTGCTGGTTGCCAGAGGCGGGAAAGGCGGTCGAGGCAATGCTCGCTTTGCCACCCCGACGCGACAGGCGCCTCGTTATGCCCAGCCCGGTGAATCCGGGCAGAAGCGCCGACTTCACCTCACCTTGAAACTGCTGGCCGATGTCGGTCTGATCGGCCTGCCCAATGCCGGCAAATCGGCTCTGCTGTGCTGTATTTCGGCTGCTCAGTCGAAAGTGGCCGAATATCCCTTCACCACACTGACCCCGCACCTTGGAACCGTCGAGATCGATTCGCTGGGCGCCTTCGTGGTGGCCGACATCCCTGGTTTAATCGAGGGAGCATCCTCAGGCGCAGGTCTTGGAATCCGTTTCCTGCGACATATCGAGCGGACCCGCTTGTTAGCGCATGTCATTGATGTCTCTGACACTGCAAGGGATCCGCTGGAAGCGTTATCGGTGATCGAGGAGGAACTCCGGGCGTTCAATCCCGAACTGCTGGAGCGCCCTCGCATCATTGCCGCCAACAAGATCGATCTTCCTCATGACAGGCACCTCTCTACGCTGCGCGCGCTCTGCGCAGAGCGTAGTCTTCCGCTTTTTCCGCTGTCAGCCATGACGGCTGAGGGGGTTCAACAACTCGTCGGATACCTGGCCGATCGGCTCCACGGGAATACGAGGCGCGATGCTCCAAGCGTAGAACCAGAAATCCAATTGAGGGGGGTATAGACAAACCATGTTCTTGACCCTATACCCTACACACTAAACCCTGGTGAGCTGTCCCATGAGTCGCGAAGAAAGATCCTCACCGGATGCTCGGGCCGCCGCACGTGAGGCAAAACGGCTGGTTGTGAAAGTTGGCTCTGCCGTCCTGTCCAAGGGCGATAGCGCCCTGCACCAGGCCACGTTGGAGCGGATCGCCCGTGAGCTCGTCTGGCTTAGGAAGAAAGGATATCAGGTAGTCCTGGTCTCCTCCGGCGCCATTCTGGCAGGGATGGATCGGCTTGGACTGACCGAGCGGCCCGGAAGCATCCCATTGAAACAAGCTGCTGCCGCTGTCGGTCAGAGCCTGCTCATGCGTCGCTATGAGGAGATCTTCGCGCCGTATGGCCAGAAGCTGGGGCAGCTTTTGCTGACCCAGGACGACTTTCGGTCGCGACACCGGTACCTCAATGCGCGCAATACCTTATTCACGCTGCTCCATCTGGGCGTCCTCCCGGTTATCAACGAGAACGATACGGTGGCCGTAGACGAGATCAGGTTTGGGGATAATGACCATCTTTCGGCGTTGGTGGCGACGCTGCTCGGAGCGGACCTGCTTGTCATTCTGACCGATCTGGACGGGCTGTATACGGCTGATCCGCGGAAAGATCCTGACGCAAGGCTCGTCCATGAGGTGCCCCGACGGTCTGCGTCGCTCCACTTCTGGGCCGACGAGTCGGGGACCGGGCTCGGCACGGGTGGGATGATCACAAAGGTGAAAGCGGCGCGAGCGGCCGCGGCTACCGGCGTCCCTACCATCATTGCGAACGGGCTTGTGGAGGGGAACCTGGAGCGGATCGTCCATGGCGAGGCGGTCGGCACTATTTTTCAGGCGTCCGCGTCCAGGATGCGAAGCCGAAAGCGCTGGCTGGCGTTTGCGACAGCGCGTCGGGGACGGATTACTGTGGATGCCGGGGCTAGGGAGGCGCTCATCCGTAACGGCAAGAGCCTTCTACCCTCCGGGGTCGTCTCGGTCGATGGCGGGTTCGAGGGGGGCGAGGTGGTCAGCCTCTGTGACATCGACGGCGCAGAGTTCGCGAGGGGCGTGGCGAACTATGACGCCGAACAGGTGGAACGGATCAAGGGCATCAGGAGCGATCAGATCGAGGATGTGCTTGGTGTCAAGCCGTTCGATGAGGTAGTGCATCGGGATAACCTGGTGATTCTTGAATAAGATAAGAGTACGAAGTGCAATGTTCAAGGTTCAACGTGCAACGTTCGAGGTTTAACACGCAACGTTCACAGTTCAACGTGCGAAGTTCAACGTCAGGTACCCAAAACCTGGAACGTTTACCACAGGGCACAGCATGACGGCAGAGATGGTGCGGGAGCTTGGAACGGCGGCGCGGCTTGCGGCTCGGGCCCTCGCCATGGTGGTGCCGGAGGTGAAGAACCGTGCGGTGGCGGCCATGGCGGACGCGCTGTGGAACGGCCGGACGGCGATCCTCTCAGCGAACGCGCTCGATCTGGCGGAAGCCAAGTCAGCGCACCACCCGTCTGCGTTGCTGGACCGACTGGCTCTCGACGAAAGACGGATTGAGAAGATGGCGGCCGGCGTACGACAAGTAGCGGCGCTTCCAGATCCTGTCGGTGAGATCACCGGAATGTGGCGCCGCCCAAACGGTCTGCTCGTCGGCCGGATGCGGGTGCCGATTGGGGTCATCGGCGTCATCTACGAGGCCAGGCCTGGGGTCACTGCCGATGCGGCGGCCCTCTGTTTGAAGTCCGGGAACGCCGTCATACTGAAAGGGGGTCGGGAGGCGATCCGCAGCAACCGGGTTATCAGCAATCTGCTCGCGGACGCCGCTATATCACACGGCTTGCCCAAGGGCTGTGTGGCGTTCATCGATTCGGTTGATCGGGAGGCGGTCCATCACCTGCTGCAACTGACGGGGCTTGTGGATCTGATCATCCCTCGAGGAGGCGAGGAGCTGATTCGGGCGGTGCAGCGGACCTCAACGGTTCCGGTGCTGGCCCACGACAAAGGACTCTGTCACACCTACGTCGATGAAGGCGCCGACCTGCAGATGGCCGAGGAAATTGCTTTTAACGCCAAGGTCGAACGACCGGGTGTGTGCAATGCTATGGAGAGCCTGCTGGTGCATGAGCGGGTGGCCGCGCTCTTTCTGCCACGGATCGTCGGGCGGTTACAGGAGGCAGGGGTTGAGGTTCGGGGGTGTCATCGAACAAGGGCCTTGGTTCAGGGTATTGCGCCTGCCGCCGAGGTAGACTGGGATACTGAGTATCTCGACCTGATCCTGTCGGTCAAGGTGGTCGGCTCGTTTGACGAAGCGGTGGCACACATCGCCGCGCACGGCTCCGGCCTGGCCGAGGCGATCGTCACGGCGGATCATGGCCGGGCTATGCGCTTCCTTCGGGAGGTCGATGCCGGCGCCGTCTTCGTCAACGCCTCTACTCGTTTTACTGACGGCTGGGAGTTCGGGATGGGAGCCGAGATGGGGATCAGTACACAGAAGCTCCACGCCCGTGGCCCGGTCGGCCTGACGGAGCTGACCTGTGAGAAGTTCATCATATTCGGCGAAGGTCAGGTGCGAGACTCCACAAAATAATGTTCAAGGTTCGATGTTCAAGGTTGATAACCGGATTTGAAACTACGTTAACCTTGCACGTTGCACATTGAACATTGTACGTTAAACATTGAACTCGCCATGAGGCGATTATGCATATCGGCGTGATGGGGGGGACATTCGATCCGATACACCTTGGTCACCTGCGGGCCGCCGAGGAGATCTACTGGGCCTTTGAGCTGGAGAGGATCATCTTTGTGCCGGCTGCCAGGCCCCCTCACAAAGAGGAGGAGTTCGAAGCCTCAGCCCAGCACCGATACGAGATGGTTTCGCTGGCGACGGTCTACACGCCGTACTTCAGTGTCTCCCCGATTGAGCTGAGCCGACCGGGTCGATCCTACTCAGTTGAGACGCTCCGAGAGTTTCGAAAGCTGTACGGGGATGAGAGCACCATCTACTTCATCATGGGGGTCGATGCGTTCCTTGACATCGCCACCTGGAAAGACGCGCGGGAGTTGCTGTCACTGGCTCAGGTTATCGTTACTGCCCGTCCAGGCTGGCGGCTTGATGAAGTAGAACGCTCGATGACGCCTGAGCAGTGGCATTTCTTAGGGGATCCCAGATTCAAGTATATGAAGATCTCTGAGATCACGCGGGAAACCGCAACGGCACACAGTGAACCCCGCCCGGTTCTATTAGTTGAAGTGGTGTCGTTGGATATCTCCTCCAGCGAGATCCGGCAACTGGTGAAGGAGGGGAGGAGTATTCGACATCTGGTGACCGATACGGTGGCCGCATACATAGGCAAAAATCGGCTGTATCAACCTGGACGAAAAGGCCCATAGACTGATGGGAGACTTCGACGTGAGCTCACACGGACGACCTGTATTGTCTGCCGACACGAGCGGGCAGATCGACACCGACACGCTGTTGCAGCTTGCAGTCGCGGCAGCCTTCGAGGTAAAGCCTACCTCCCTGGTACATCTTGACCTCCGGGGTCTCTGCTCCTTTACCGACCATTTTCTTATTGTGAGCGCCCCCTCGGCCCGACAGGTCCGGGCCATTGCCGAACGGATTGAGGAGCAGCTTCGGGAAGTACGCGTTCGGTTGTCTCATCGGGAGGGCGACCTCGATGCCCGTTGGATTCTTCTTGACTACAGTGATGTAATCATTCATATTTTCGACGAAGAGATGCGACAGTACTATGATCTGGAGGGGTTGTGGGCTGACGCGCCGAAACGGGAGATGGTTCAGGGCGGATCATCGGTTTCCCTGAGCTAAGTTGTGACAATGAAGTTGTACCCGTGAAGCGGAGGGCATACGAGCCCCGCTTTTTTTATCAGCGCTCAGCCGTCATCGGTCAGCTTGCAGTGGCTGCATGAATACACACTGTGGTGGTCTTATAGAACGCTCACATCGCGTTGGTCTGAGGCTGACGGCGGATGACTGACAGCTTGTGCCTTTCTTATTGCTGGAATGGCCTGTCTGCGTGCGGCCATACACAGGCAGGGAGGTGACGGGATGCCGTTGAGGGCAGCGATCCTGGAACGACTAAAGGAAAAGCTGTTGGAGAAACGACGCGCGCTGATTAACACAGTGCGGGAGAAGCGTGCGGATAATCTGGAGAGCGGTAGCGATGGTACGCAGGATATCGCCGATCAAGCCACAACAGCCTACACGAAGGAGTTTCTGCTCTCCATCAGTGACACCGAGCGCCAGTTGCTGAAGCAGGTAGATGCCGCCCTGGACAAGATGCGGCTGAAGAAGTACGGCGAATGCGAACGATGCGGTGAGCCGATCAGCGAGAAGCGGCTCGATGCATTGCCGTTCGCCCGATTTTGTATTGCCTGCCAGGAGGAAGAGGAACGGAGCTAAAGGAACTACTGGCGGCCTTTTTTCATCTCATCTTTCCCTCCCCCTGCCGAGTGTGTTCTCAACCCCTGGATGCCGCTCGCCGTTCCCTCATCTGTAGCCGCTGCTGGCTTAAGATTCGGCTCGTTTCTGAACCGTTCTGTTCCCGCTGCGGCAGGCCGTTTGATTCGCCGATTGCTCTCAAAGAAAGTCCTGAACACCTGTGCGGTTCCTGCCGGGAACGGTTTCCGCCGTATTCCATGGCAAGGGCTGCCTCGATATACGAGGCCGGCGGGACAATGCGCCAGGCAATCCTCCTGTTCAAGTATGGCGGCCGCCCCATGTTCGCCCGTCATCTGGGTCGTCTGATGGTCGAGGCGGCCGGACGACTCTTTGATCCCCGTGAGTTTGAGGTGCTGATTCCTGTTCCGCTCCATCCCGGACGACAGCGCGCGCGAGGCTTTAACCAGGCCGCGCTGTTGGCGAGGGAGATCGGGCGTGGCTTCGGCATTGATGTTGGTGAGCGCTTGCTGGGGCGGGTCCGAGCGACGGAAGCCCAGAGTGGGGGCCGACGAGAGCGAGAGCAGAACGTCAAAGGCGCATTTGCCGTCAGGCAGCCCGATCGAGTGAAGGACAGGAGGCTCCTGCTGATTGATGATGTGTTCACAACCGGCGCAACCGCCGGTGAGTGCGCCAGAGCTCTCCTCGCTGCCGGCGCCGCAGAGGTCGGGGTCTACACCCTCGCCAGGGTGGAGTGAGAGAGCCTCTCAGGTAAATAGTAAATAGACTGAAGGCTGAAGGGAGCAGGGGGCTATACCTGAAAGACGATCTTCAGTCGAAACTCCTAACCGCTGAGGGCTGGTTGCTGAATGCCATTTTTTAAGAACAGTGGGGCAACAGAGAAAAAATTCCATGAGGGTTTTGACCTTAAGGGGTTGACATTTGGAATCAAAGGCCTTATAAAAAGGGGCTGATTTACCTTCGAGCGGAATTCCTTGTGGTCGTTCGTCCATAGAAACAATCATCGTTGTTTCGTCACTTTAAGAAGGAGAAGGGAGATATGGCGATTAAGGCTGCGATCAACGGATTTGGTCGCATCGGTCGAAATGCGTTTCGGGTAGCGCTGGAAGATCGGGAATTGGAGTTTGTAGCGGTCAATGACATCACTGATGCCAGGACGCTCGCGCACCTGTTGAAGTACGATTCTGTCCATGGGACACTCCAAGCGGATGTGCAGGCCAAGGATAATGCCATCGTCGTGGACGGCCGCGAAATCAAGGTCTTTGCCCAGAGAGACCCGGCGGCGCTTCCCTGGAAAGAGTTGGGCGTACAGGTCGTCGTCGAATCGACCGGACGCTTCACCGACAAGGCTGGCGCGAGCAAGCATCTTCAAGCCGGGGCGCAGAAGGTCATCATCTCAGCGCCGGCCAAGGACCCGGACATCACGATCGTTCTGGGTGTCAATGAGACGATGTACGATCCGGCGAAGCACGCGGTCATCAGCAATGCGTCCTGCACCACCAACTGCCTTGCGCCCGTCGCGAAGGTAATCATGGAGCAGTTTGGGATTCGCCATGGCCTCGTCACGACCATCCATTCCTATACGAATGACCAGCAGATTCTGGATCTGCCCCATTCCGATCTCCGCCGGGCGAGGGCTGCCGCTCTCTCCCAGATTCCAACCAGCACCGGGGCGGCCAAAGCGGTGGGCCTGGTGCTGCCCGCATTGCAGGGCAAGATGCATGGGCTCGCCATCCGCGTCCCAACGGCGAACGTCTCGCTGGTCGATCTCGTTGCAGAGACGGAGCGGGTCGTCACGGCTGAAGAGGTGAATTCGGCTCTTCGGAAGGCAGCCGATGGCGAGTTGAAAGGGATCCTCGGTTTCTGTGAGGAGCCGTTGGTCTCTGTCGATTTTAACGGCAATTCGCTCTCGTCGATTGTTGACAGTCTTTCGACATCAGTCGTAGACGGTACCCTGATCAAGGTCCTGTCCTGGTACGACAACGAGTGGGGCTACTCCTCCCGAATCCGTGACCTTGTGAAGTATATCGCTGCGCGATCATAAATCATGCGAGGTACGGGCGGGCTTGGAACCCGCCCGTATGTTCGACGGACGGCACACGTCGCATACATTTCCTCGTACTGTGTAAGGAAGAATCATGGCCACACTATGTATCGATGACCTGGAGCTCTCAGGGAAACGGCTTCTGATTCGCGTTGATTTCAACGTCCCGATCGACGAGCAAGGGACGATCACCGACGATACGCGGATCCGCGCTGCCCTCCCGACGATCAGCTACGCGATCCAGCATGGCGCAAAGGTCTTACTCATCTCGCACCTTGGCCGGCCCAAGGGCGGACCCAACCCGAAGTTCAGCCTCGGGCCGGTAGCCGGGAGGCTGGCTGCATTGCTGGGGGGTCCGGTCCAGATGGCGGAGGATTGCGTAGGACCGGAGGTGAAGGCCCGGATCGACAAGATGGGACCCGGGAACGTGCTGATGCTGGAGAACTGCCGCTTTCATCCGGAGGAAGAAAAGAACGACGAAGCGTTCTCCGGAGCGCTGGCGGGGCTGTGCGATCTATACGTCAACGATGCCTTCGGTACGGCACACCGCGCCCACGCCTCTACGGTCGGTGTGACGCGATTCGTCAAACAGTCGGCATGCGGTTTTCTCATGCAGACGGAGCTCAAGCAGCTCGGGGCGTTGCTTGACTCGCCGAAGCGCCCCTTTATCGCCATCCTTGGCGGCGCGAAGGTGTCGGATAAGATCGGGGTTCTCGCCAATCTACTCCCGAAGGTGGATAGTTTCCTGATCGGTGGGGGCATGGCCTATACGTTCCTGAAGGCTCAAGGGCAAGAGGTGGGAAGCTCTCGGGTGGAGGCCGACGGACTGAGGATCGCGCAGGAGACGATGGAGCAGGCCAGCCGTTCAAGCGTAGGTATTCATCTGCCCAGTGACCATGTGATTGCCGAGCGAATCGACGCAGACGCACCGACCAGGCAGGTGGAGGGGAGCATTCCTGCCGGTTCGATGGGTCTTGATATCGGTCCCGCGACGATCAGCCGGTTCACTCAGGAGGTTAGACGCGCCAAAACGATTCTGTGGAACGGGCCGATGGGCGTCTTTGAGCTGTTGCCTTTCCGGGAAGGGACGTTTGCTCTGGCTAAAGCGGTTGCAATCTCCGGTGCGCATTCAGTGATCGGGGGCGGCGACACGGCTGCCGCCGTCACCCAGGCCGGAGTCGCCGAGCAGATGACCCATATCTCGACGGGAGGGGGCGCGTCCCTGGAGTTTTTAGAGGGGAAGGAACTGCCAGGTATCGCCGCGCTCACCGATAAACTGAGTCAATAGCGAGGAGCGTGTAGCGTGCGAGCGTACAGCGGAAGGATAGAAACTTACGCACCACGCCGAACGCAATAACGCGACACATGCGGATCCCGGTCATTGCCGGTAACTGGAAGATGTATAAGACTCCTTCCGAGTCCGTCGTCTTGGCGGAGGGAGTAGTGAGAGCTTTGTCGTCGCTCAATGGGCCGGAGTTGGTAGTGTGCCCTCCATTCACGGCGCTTGCTGCCGTTGGTCAGATCGTTGCCGGGTCACGGATAGGCCTTGGCGCCCAGGACCTGCATTGGGCAAAGGAGGGGGCCTATACCGGCGAGGTATCGGCTGACATGCTCCGGGATATCGGATGCCGCTATGTCATCATCGGCCACTCCGAGCGGCGGCAGTACTTCGGGGAGACCGATGAGTGCGTGAACAAGAAGAGCCGTGCGGCCTTAGCGAGCAACCTGATCCCGATCGTCTGTGTCGGCGAGACCCTCACCGAGCGAGAGGCGGGCCACGCCGATGCTGTTGTAGAGACACAGCTCAAAGGGGCGCTGTCGGGTCTTGTGTCCGAGCAGGTTCGACAGCTTATCCTCGCCTATGAGCCGGTCTGGGCTATCGGCACAGGAAAAACGGCCACCCCGAGCCAGGCTGAGGAGATGCACGCGTATATCCGTAAGGCCATCGCTATGCTGTTCGATTCCGAGATGGCTTGCGGTATCCGCATTCTCTACGGAGGAAGTGTCAAGCCGGATAATGCCAAGGAGCTGCTGGAGCGAGCTGAGATCGACGGCGCACTGATTGGTGGGGCAAGCCTGCAGCCCGAGTCATTTGCAGCGATCGCAGCAGCCGCAAAAAATAAAGGGTGTTGGGTGGAGGGGGTAGAATAAAGAAGAGAGATTCTTCAGGTGTTTCCCCGACACCCTATACCCTGTACCCTACACCCTAGTTTTTAAGGAGGTATGAATGGTTATCGCACTTTCCGTTATACATCTGCTTATTGCGCTGGTCCTTATTGTGATTGTGCTCCTCCAGAGCGGCAAAGGCGCCGACATCGGCGCCGCCTTTGGCGGCGGCTCGAGCCAGACCGTCTTCGGTGGGCGCGGCGCTGCGACCTTCCTGAGTAAGCTGACTCTGGCAGCGGCCGTTCTCTTTATGGTCTCATCCATCATACTGACTATTTGGTCAGAGCGTAGGGGTAGTTCCTCAGTGATTACAGAGGAACGGGTCAGGCAGACCGCCCCAGCTCCCGCATCTCCTCCGGCCGATGCCTCGGCGCCGCCAACGTCTCCGGCCGGACAGACGCCGCCAGCGCAGGTCCCTTCAGCCGCTAAGTAACAAGAACGCATGTCCCGCTTGCGCAGCGCCCTTGCACACGCGTTCGCACTAAGCGGGCAAGATAGTCGGCTTGATGCGGAAGATCTCGCCTTGCTGGATCGTTGTGCCCGCTTGCTCGCTGATCGCGGTCTCGCGACGCCTGCCATATTCCTCGTAGAGTCGCTCGTCCCGCTCGGTTTCCTCGCCGGTCAACTGGTCCATGCCCTGACACCGATCATGGGAATGGTTGCCTCCCCCGATGATGTCGAACGGCTCGCACGTGTGTTGGAACGACGCGAGACCCCGGCGCTCTTTGTCGACAGGCTTCGACTCATGGAGGAGGGACAGTGTCGTGAGTCGTGAGATGACGGCCATCCTGGCCACCGACTGCGGGAGTACGACGACCAAAGCGATCCTGATCGAGAAGGTAGGGGAGGAGTACCGCCAGACCTTCCGCGGCGAGTCCCCGACCACCGTCGAGGCGCCGTTCGACGATGTGACCCGCGGCGTACTGAACGCCGTCCAGGAGGTAGAGGAACTGTCCGGGCGGACGCTCCTGGATGGAGAGAGAATCCTGACGCCTGCCGAGGAGGGGCGCGGGGTCGATCTTTATGTCTCGACGAGCAGCGCCGGCGGCGGTCTCCAGATGATGGTGGCGGGCGTCGTGATGGCCATGACCGCCGAGAGCGCCCAACGGTGCGCCCTTGGCGCCGGCGCCATTGTCATGGACGTACTGGCCGGCAACGATGGGAGGGCGGCCCATGAGAAGATCGAGCGAATCCGGGTTCTGAGACCCGATATGATCTTGCTGTCCGGCGGGACCGATGGCGGAACGATCTCACACGTGGTGGAACTGGCGGAGTATATCCGGGCGGCCGATCCAAGACCCAGGCTCGGTGGGAGCTTTAAGCTTCCGGTTATCTTTGCCGGGAATAAAGATGCTCGGAGCCGGGTTCAGGAGATTCTGGGCGACCGGACGGCTCTCGTCATGACCGACAACATTCGACCCATTCTTGAGCGGGAGAATCTCGGACCGGCCCGCCACACGATCCACGACCTCTTCCTCGAACATGTTATGGCTCAGGCGCCGGGGTATGGAACGCTCATGGGGTGGACAGGCGCGCCGATCATGCCTACGCCTGCTGCTGTCGGGTACATCATGGAGAGGGCGGCGAAAGCGCAGGGATTGAACCTGCTGGGTGTGGACATCGGGGGCGCCACTACTGATGTGTTCTCAGTGGTGGACGGACAATTCACCCGGACAGTCAGCGCCAATCTGGGAATGAGTTATAGCGTGAGTAATGTCCTGGCCGAGGCCGGTATTGAAAAGATCGAGCGATGGCTGATCGAGCCGATTGCAGAGCAGGAGTTGCGGAATCGGATCAAGAACAAGATGATCCGGCCCACCACGATCCCTCAGACGCTCGCGGACCTGGCCCTGGAGCAGGCGATTGCGAGGGAGGCGCTTCGTCTTGCCTTTGATCAGCACAAGGCGTTGGCAGTGAGCCTGAAGGGTGTTCAGCAAGAACGGACTATCGCGGATGCCTTCGAACAGGAGGAGGGTGGAAAGAGCCTGATTGATCTGTACAGGATCGACCTCATCATCGGGAGTGGCGGGATCCTCTCCCATGCGCCACGCCGCGTCCAGGCGATGATGATGATGATTGATGCCTACCAGCCGCTTGGGCTGACGCAATTAGCAGTGGACAGCATCTTCATGATGCCGCACCTCGGTGTGCTGTCCCAGGTCAATGAGCGAGCCGCCGCCGAGGTGTTCCTGAAAGACTGTCTGGTTCCACTGGGCAGTTGCCTGGCTGCCGAGGGGAGGGCGAAGCGCGGCGAGCCATGTTTTGCGTATACCATCCGATCTGCAGATGGTCGGCAAGAGCAGGGTACCCTTCGCTTCGGGGAGATCGTTCACCTCGAGCTGCCGCCCGGAGCCGAAGCCGAGTTGCAGGCGGAGCCGTCGAAGAGCTTTGATCTGGGTGCCGGCAAAGGAAGACCGGTCGCGCTGAAGGTGAAAGGCGGCGTCGTCGGGCTGATCCTGGATGCGAGAGGACGGCCGCTCTACCTGGCAGAGGACGAGTCGGAGCGGGTCTCTGGGCTGCGCGCCTGGGCAGCGGCAGTAGATCTGTACCCCACATAGAGAGGGTATAGGGTATAGGGTAGAGCGTATATGGTAGGGTTGGAGGGTTTTCATAGCTTTTACCCTATACCCTAACCCCTAGACCCTGGATTGAGAATGGCTCATTCCTATACACCGGGCTTACGCACGGCGCCACAGACCGTGGTTCGGAAGCGGCGGATCTTACCGATTCCCGGGCAGGTGCTTGTTCATGATGGGCAGGCCGTCACTGCGACGACGGTGATCGCTCAGACCGAGCTTCCCGGTAAGGTTCATGCGGTCAATGTGGTCAATCTGCTGGGGATCGTCCCGCAGGAGATCCGTCGCTATATGCTCAAACGGGAGGGTGATGCGGTCAGGGCCGGCGAGCCGCTGGCCGAGAACCGGCCCGTCTTCAAATGGCTGAAGACTCAGGTCCCTTCCTCGATCACCGGAACGATCGAGACCGTGTCTGAGGTGACCGGACAGGTATTTCTGCGAGAGCCGCCAAGACCACTGGCCCTGACAGCCTATCTCGACGGCCATATCGTTGAGACCGTTCCCGGTCAGGGGGCCACAGTGGAGACGGTGTGCAGTCTCGTACAGGGGATTTTCGGCATCGGCGGCGAGGCTGTGGGTACGATCTCAGTTGCCGTCGACAATCGCGAAGACGAACTGACGCCGGAGCGAATTACCGACGCGCACCGAGGGATGATCGTTGTGGGCGGATCGCTGATCGGTCGTGACGGTTTCGCCAGGGCCAAGCGGGTTGAGGTTGCCGCCGTCGTTGTGGGCGGTATCCACGCGCTTGATCTGAAGCTGCTCCTCGGACGGGATCTTGGCGTCGCCATTACAGGAACCGAGCAGATCGGTCCGACACTGATCATCACCGAAGGGTTCGGTCGAATTGCCATGGCCAAGCGAACCTTCGATCTTCTGGCCTCCAAGGTCGGCCGCCGCGCTTCCTGCTCAGGGGCGACACAGATCCGGGCCGGCGTTATCAGGCCGGAGGTGATTATCCCGCTGAGCGGAGAGGAAGCAGGAAGCAGGAGGCAGGAAGCAGGGGAGCCTGCAGAAGTTGGAGGCGGACTGCGGGTCGGTGATCAAATCCGGATTATTCGGGAGCCGTATTTTGGTCGGATTTGCAGAGTGTCCGCTCTTCCGGCGGACCTTCGGCTCCTGGCTACGGGAAGTAAGGTCCGCGTTCTGGAGGCAGAGCTTGACGATGGGCAGCAGATCGTCGTCCCTCGCGCAAACGTAGAACTGCTGGAGGCGTAATGACGTTCAGTTTCGAGTTTCGAGTGTTGAGTGTTGAGTTGAGGACCCGAAACCCGGAATCGCGAAGCTCAACCTGCCGCCTCTTCTCAATCCGTACCCTTGCCATAGCCGTTGTTCTCTTTCTCTCCACGCTCCACGCTCCACG
>UBJH01000739.1_pt1 | contig 18535 bp, 16 predicted proteins | sample 2193721 | NCBI WGS metagenome assembly UBJH01 (sample SAMEA4703186, study PRJEB27089) | metagenome | reverse complement strand
GAAGCCGAGCGCAACATAGTCTATAACGAGTACTCCTCGAAGAGGGGTGAGATAGTCACCGGCATAGTCCAGAGGTTCGAGAAGGGCGACATAATAGTCGACCTCGGCAGGGCCGAGGCCATTCTCCCGAAGAAGGAGCAGGTAAGGCGCGAAGGCTACAGGCAGGGTGAGAGGGTGCGCGGCATAATACTCGAGGTCAAGACCGAGGCCCGCGGGCCGCAGGTCACTCTTTCCAGGACCCACCCCGGCTTCATAATGAAGCTCTTCCAGATGGAAGTGCCCGAGATATACGAAGGCATCGTCGAGATAAAGGGCGCGGCCAGGGAGCCAGGAGACAGGGCCAAGATAGCGGTCGTCTCCCATAACTCCGACGTGGACCCGGTAGGAGCGTGCGTCGGCGTGAAGGGCTCCAGGGTGCAGGCCGTCGTGCAGGAGCTCAAGGGCGAGAAGATAGACATCGTCCACTGGTCCGACGACCCGGCCATCTTCGTCAAGAACACACTGTCCCCGGCCCAGATAGCCAGGGTCATAACCGACGACGCCGAGCACGCGATGGAAGTCATCGTCCCCGACGACCAGCTCTCGCTGGCGATAGGCAAGAAGGGGCAGAACGTCAGGCTTGCCGCCAAGCTCACCGGATGGAAGATAGACATCAGGACCGAGAGCGAGTCCAAGGGCGGCAAGGAGAAGCTCTCCCCTGACGAGGTCCTGAGGATGGAGATGGCCGCCGCCGGAGAGCGCGAGGCCAAGGAAAGGGCAGCCGCCATCGCCGAGATGACGGGCTCGCTCGGCATAAGCGACCAGACCGCCGCCGCGTTGATAGGCGCCGGGTTTTCCCACTCGGAGGCCCTCTCCGAGATAACCAGGGAGGAACTCGAGCAGATAGAGGAGCTCGACGAGGAAGCGATAAACTCGGTGCTCGCCGGCGTAGAGGCGGCGCGCAAAGAGAAGGGGAATGCCTGAGAGGACTTGTCTCGGGTGCCGCGCCGTCCTTGAGAAGGGCTCGATGGTAAGGCTCGTGGCCCTGGAAGGCCGCCTGGTGGCCGACCTCGACGGCAGGATGGGCGGCAGGGGAGCTTACGTTTGTGGTGAAAAGTGCCTCGTAGAGGCTTGCAGAAGGAAGGATTCTTTCCAGAGGGCCTTGAAGGCAAGGGTGGAGAAGCCTGACGCGGAGGCTATCTGGGAGAAGGTCAGGTCAACAGGGCTGAAGGGGTAAACAGGGACTCTCGGCCCATAAAATTTCCGGATGGTAAGATGACACAGAAAGAAAAAGAAAAGGAAAACCAGCAAACCTCGTCCGTTGAGGAGAAGAGGATAAAGCCCTCGGTCATAAGGAGGAGGGCCGCTCCCAAGGCCCCGGAGCCAGCTCCTGAGCCAGTGGCCGAAAAGACAGCTGAGGCAGCCGTTGAAAAGGCCGAAGCTGCTCCAGCGCCATCTCCGGCGGCCCCGGTGGCGGTCGAGCCGCAGGCCCCGGCCGCTGTGAAGGCCGAGGTGGCGATGCCTTCTCCCGCGCCTTCCCCGAAACCGGCTGCGGAAGAGAGGAAGGACGAGCGCAAGCCCCTCAAGAGGGGCGCCGTCAAGAGCAAGGCCGACGAGAAGCGCGACGCCATGAGAAAGGCGGCCGCCGCGAAGAAGGTCAAGGAGAAGTCCGCCGCCGATATACTCCTCGAGCTCAAGGTCGAGGAGGAAGAGGAGAAGAAGGCCCCGATAGTCCTTCCTCTGGCGGAAGCTGCCGCTCCGGCCGAATCTGCCGAGGAGAAGCCAGCCGCCAAGACCGAGAAGGTCTTCCAGAAGGAGCCTGAGGTAAAGAGGTTCTTCCAGCAGAAGAAGCCTCAGAAGAAGGACAGGTACCAGAAAGATGCCCGGAAGGCCGCGGCCCAGGCCAGGCCCATGAAGAAGACGGAGATAACGACCGTCAAGGCGGCAAAGAGGGTCGTCAAGATAGCCGACGCGATAAGCGTCGCCGACCTGTCGCAGAAGCTCGGCGTCAAGGCGAGCGAGATAATAAAGAAGCTCATGGGCCTTGGCATAATGGCCACCGTGAACCAGCTCATAGACACCGACGCCGTCGCCCTCATAGCGCAGGACTACGACTACGAGGTCGAGAGCACCGCGGTCCTCGAGGAAAACCTCATGGAGACTTCCGAGGCCGCCGAGGGCGAACTCGCCCCCAGGGCCCCGGTCGTGACCGTAATGGGCCACGTCGACCACGGAAAGACCTCTCTTCTTGACGCCATAAGGAAGACCAACGTCGTCAGCGGAGAGGCCGGCGGCATAACCCAGCACATAGGCGCCTATCACGTGCATCTGGACAAGGGCGACGTCACGTTCCTCGACACCCCGGGCCACGAGGCCTTCACGGCCATGAGGGCCAGGGGCGCCAAGGCGACCGACATAGTAATACTTGTCGTCGCGGCTGACGACGGCGTCATGCCGCAGACTATCGAGGCCATAAACCACGCGAAAGCGGCCGGCGTCCCAATAATCGTCGCCATCAACAAGATAGACCTCCCCCAGGCTGACCCCGGCAGGATAAAGCAGGAGCTTACGAGCTACGGCCTTGTCTCCGAGGAATGGGGCGGAGACACCATATTCATCGAGGTGTCGGCCAAGAAGGGCATAAAGATAAAGGAACTGCTCGAGATGATCCTCCTGCAGGCCGAGGTGTTGGAGCTCAAGGCCAACTACAAGGCAGCCGCCAGGGGCATCGTGGTCGAGGCCAAGCTCGACAAGGGCCGCGGTCCCGTGTCAACCGTCCTCATACAGGACGGCTCCCTGAAAGTCGGGGACGCCATCGTCTCCGGCATGCATTACGGCAGGATAAGGGCTATGATCAACGACTGGGGCAAGAGGGTCGACGAGGCTGGCCCGTCCATGCCCATAGAGATCCTCGGCCTCTCGGGCGTCCCGCAGGCGGGCGACATATTCGCCACCGTGAAGGACGAGGCCACCGCCAAGCAGATAGCGGCCATAAGGGAAAGGAAGCTCATCGAGAAGGACCGCATGAAGACCGCGAAGGTCAGCCTCACCGACCTTTACGACAAGATAAACAAGGGCGAGGTCAAGGAACTGAACCTCGTCATCAAGGCGGACGTCCAGGGCTCCATCGAGGCCGTCAAGGAGACCCTTGCGAAGCTGTCGACCGAGGCGATAAAGATAAAAGTCATACACAGCGCCGTCGGCGGCATAAACGAGGGCGACGTCATGCTGGCGTCGGCCTCAAACGCCATCGTCGTAGGCTTCAACGTCAGGCCTGATTCCAAGGCGCAGGGCCTGGCCGAGAAAGAGAGCGTCGACCTCAGGCTCTACACCATCATCTACAACCTGGTCGACGAGATAAAGGCCGCGATGGAAGGCATGCTCGCGCCGGTCATCAAGGAAGAGATACTTGGAAGGGCTTCCGTCAGGGAGGTCTTCCGCATAACGAAGGTCGGCAACGTCGCGGGCTGCTACGTGACCGACGGCAAGGCCGTAAGGACCGCGAAGGTGCGCCTCATAAGGGACAACGTGGTCATTTACGACGGCAAGCTCGCCGCCCTGAAGAGGTTCAAGGACGACGTCAAGGAAGTGGCCTCCGGCTACGAGTGCGGCATGTCCATAGAGGGCTACAACGACATCAAGACAGGCGACGTCTTCGAGCTGTACACCTTGCGCGAGGAAGCCGCGAAGCTCTAATAAGATGGTAGTCGGCGTCTGCACCGTCACGCTCATCCTCCATGACAGCCGCTCCCTCAAGGACAAGCGGCAGGTCTTGAAGAGCGTCATCGAAAAGACCAGGGGCCGGTTCAACGTGGCGGTCGCGGAGACCGGCGCCAATGACCTGTGGCAGAGGGCCGAGATAGGGGTCGCTGCCGTCGGCAACGACGGCGCTTTGGTCAACTCGGTACTCGACCGTGTGCTTGATTTCATCGAGGGGCTGCACATGGCTGAAGTCACGGGCAGCTCCATCGAGCTCGTTAATTTTTAGTCTGTTTTTTGAAGTTATAAAAAGGATGGGCAGAGCCCTGGGGGGAGCCGGTAGACGGCTGCCCTGAAAAAGAAAAGAGCTTCTGGCCCGGAGCGAAGGTCTTCCCGTCAGACGTCCGCCGCTTGCCTCGCGGAATATCCCCGAAGTCCTTTTCTTATGAAAACCCGGAAGGAAATCCAAAGATGGCTTACAAGCGTTCAGAGCGCGTCGCGGACCTCATCAAGGAGGAGATAGCCTCGTTGATGCTCCACGGCGGCATAAAAGACCCCAGGATAGGGTTCGTCACGATAACCCGGGTAGACCTCACGCCGGACCTCAAGGAGGCGAGGGTCTACTTCAGCCAGATAGGTTCCGAGAAGGACCGCCAGAAGAGCGCCGACGGGCTCAACAGCGCCAGCGGGTACATCCGCAGGTACCTTGCAAAGAGCCTTGATTTGAGGCATATTCCTAAGGTCAGCTTCTTTTTCGACGAGGCGCTCGAGTACTCGGAGCGCATCGAGAGGGTGATAAAGGACATGAAGGAGGGAGGCAGCCTCTAAGGCGCGCCCCGATGACCCCGATGAACAGATTCGACGCCGCTGTAGCCGAGCTCAAAGCTGGCAGGAAGTACCTGGTAGTATCCCACGTAAGCCCCGAGGGAGACGCTGTTGGCTCGCTCCTCGGAATGACCCTGGCGCTCCGTTCCCTCGGGTACGAGGCCACGGCCTACCTCGAAGACCCCGTCCCGGACATATTCAAGTTCCTCCCCGGAGCGCAGACCGTCGTCCACAACCTTGACGGCGCCGGGCCGTTCGACGCTACCTTCGCCGTGGACTGCGGCCAGAAGGAAAGGCTAGGCAAGGGCTTTGTAGCTCTCAAGGACCCGGGCAGGATAATAAACATAGACCATCACGCCACCAACGACGCCTTCGGGGACGTAAACGTCATAGTCCCTGATGCGGCGGCCGCCGGTGAGCTCGTATACGATTTCTGCGTGGCTGCCAAGGTGAAGATAGACCGCGACATCGCCGTCAACCTCTATGTGGCCATTCATACCGACACAGGCTCTTTCAGGTACTCCTCTTCCACGCCCAGCGCCTTCGAGAAGGCGGGAGCGCTCGTGCGCCTCGGGGCCGACCCCTGGGAGATATCGAGAAGGGTGTACGAAAACTACCCCGCCAAGAAATACAAGCTCCTCGGCATGGTACTGAACACGCTCGAGGTGGCCGAGGTCGGCTCTGGAGCTGACAAAGCGAACGTGGCCATCGTCAACGTCACGCGTGAGATGTTCAAAAAGGCCGGGGCCGAGAAGGACCTCGCGGACGGTTTCGTGAACTACGCTAGGGCCATCGAGGGCGTGGCGGTCGGAGTCCTTTTGCGAGAGGCGGGCGACAACGAATACAAGGTCTCTCTCAGGGCCAAGGGCGAAGTCGACGTGGCAGAGGTCGCGCAGGCCTTCGGAGGCGGCGGCCACAGGAACGCGGCCGGCTTCATGACGAAGGGCACCCTCGAACAGGTAAAGGTCCGGGTCATAGAGGCCCTTAAAGGCACGCTCTCCAAGGCATGATTTTAGATATCGAAAATCTCAAGGGCGCGCGTACCACGGCGGGAAACCCTGACATCGACAACCCCCAGGGCGCGCGCACCACGGCGGGAAACCCTGTCAATCCGCAGGTTGAGAGAACGGGCGGCGCCCCTCAAGAGGCTCTCTCGCACGGCGGCGTACTTGTCATGGACAAGCCCCAGGGCTGGACCAGCCACGACGTGGTCGCGCACGTCAAGAGGAAGCTCAAGGCCAGGAAGGTCGGCCACCTTGGCACTCTCGACCCGCTCGCGACCGGGGTCCTCGTGCTCGTCATAAACGGCGCCACGAAGTACTCAAGCCAGCTCGACACCGGCGCGAAGGAATATCTGACGGTCGCGAGGCTTGGCGAGGAGACAGACACCTACGACAGTGAAGGCAAGGTCATTGCGACCTCTGATGTCTCGGCGGTAACCGTGGACGCCGTCAAAAGCGCGCTTTCGACTTTCATGGGGCGCATCGATCAGGTTCCGCCGATGTACTCGGCGATAAAGTCCTCCGGCACTCCGCTCTACAAGCTCGCCAGAAAGGGCTTGACCGTCGAGCGCCAGGCACGGCAGATAGAGGTCTACAGCCTCGAGGTAACGAGGGTCGAGCTGCCTGAGGTCGAGTTCCGCGTGCTCTGCTCCCGCGGGACCTACGTCCGCTCCATCTGCCACGACCTCGGCAAGCTTCTTGGGACAGGCGCCCACATGGCCGAGCTGAGGAGGACCGCCTCGGGCGGCTTTTCTTCAGAAGAGGCGGCACTCCCCGGCCTGTCAGCCGAGGAGCTTTCAAGGAGGGTTGTGCCCCTTGAGGACGCTCTGAGGAGGGCCGGGGTGGCATCCCTCGGCGTCAAGGCGTAAGCGGCGTGACAATGGGCGAATAAGAGATTTTTCTCTTTACCTTGTTCATTAATAGATGTTAATATTCCCATGCGCCGCAACCAGCCATTTGAGATAAACAGGGTTTGAAGCCCTTTTTATACGATACGATTCTGCCGTTTGGAGAAAGGAGGTTAAGAAAAAACGAGATGCTGGCTACTGACAAGAAACAGGAGATCATAAAGGTCTTCAAGACCCATGAGAGCGACACCGGCTCCCCCGAGGTGCAGATAGCGCTCCTGAGCGAGAGGATAAACAGCCTCAGCTCCCACTTCAAGACTCACAAGGCTGATCACCACTCGAGGAGAGGTCTCCTCAAGATGGTCGGCCACAGGAGAAGGCTTCTTGACTACGTCAAGAAGAAGGACGTCGAGCGCTACAAGAGCATAATCGAGAAGCTCGGTCTCAGAAGGTAAGAGGGCCTGGCAGCCGTATCCTTGCGCGCTGCCAAGGCCTGGCGGCCAATTGCCGCCGGATAGTCCGTTTGCGTCAAGGCCGCAGGTAGCGGCCGGTTGAAGGGCATTGAGGGCACAGGGCGGGATTGCGCTCTGGGGCCCTGTAGTATTTTGTGCACAAAAGTCTGCACACAAAAAACAGGAGAAGTAAGCGTAATGGCGATGCAATACCAGACAGATTACGCCGGGCGGCCTATACAGATAGAGATAGGCAAGATGGCAAGACAGGCGCACGGCTCTTGTACGGTAAAGTACGGAGATACCGTCGTGCTTGTGACCGTCTGCCGGAACGAAACGGCTGCGGCGGGGGTGGACTTCCTCCCCATGACCGTGAACTACATGGAGATGACTTACGCCGCGGGCAAGATTCCCGGCGGTTTTTTCAAGCGCGAAGGAAGGCCGAGCGAGAAAGAGGTACTTGGCTCAAGGCTCATAGACAGGCCCTTGCGTCCCCTCTTTCCGGACTCGTATCATAATGAAACCCAGGTAATAGCGACCGTTCTTTCCGTCGAGCAGGAGAATGAGCCCGAGCTGGCCGCCATGATAGGCGCTTCGATAGCTCTCGGCATCTCCGACGTCCCGTTCCAGGGCCCCATAGCCGGGGCGAGGATAGGGCAAATAAACGGAGAGTTCATCTGCAACCCTTCCATCAAGCAGCAGAAGGAGAGCGACATAGACCTTCTGGTCGCCGCCAAGGAAGGCTCGATAATAATGGTCGAAGACGGTGCCAGGTTCGCCACCGAAGAGACCCTCATAGCGGCCCTGGCGTTCGCCCAGGAGCAGATGAAGCCGGTCCTCGAACTCCAGAACAGGATAATAGCCGAAATAGGGAAGCCCAAGATGGCTCCTCCTCCATCTCAGACTGACGCCGAGCTCGAATCGAAGGTCGCGTCTTTCGCCGAGGAGAAGCTCAAGGCCGCCCTGCGCATCCCCGTGAAGCAGGACCGTTACTCCGCCATTGGCAACCTCAAGAAAGAGACCGTCGCCGCCCTGGCAGAAGCCTACGCCGGCAGGGAGAAGGAAATAGAAGCCATCTACGGCGACCTCAAGTACAGGCTCATGAGGGAGATGGTCGTAAGGGACAAGGTAAGGGTCGACGGCAGGGGCCCCAGGGACATAAGGAACATCACCTCTGAAGTCGGGCTCCTCCCGAGGACGCACGGCTCGGCCCTGTTCACGAGGGGCGAGACGCAGGCGATGGTCGTCACCACCCTCGGTACCTCCGAGGACGAGCAGAAGATCGACGCCCTTTCCGGGTGGGAGTACAAGACCTTCATGCTGCATTACAACTTCCCGCCGTTCAGCGTCGGAGAGGTCAAGATACTGCGCGGCCCCGGAAGGCGCGAGATAGGCCACGGCGCTCTCGCGGAGAGGGCCGTCTCCAAGGTCCTCCCCAAGGAAGACTTCCCCTATACCATAAGGGTCGTATCCGACATACTCGAGTCTAACGGCTCATCTTCGATGGCTACCGTCTGCGGCGCGTCCCTTTCCCTCATGGACGCTGGAGTGCCGACCAAGGGCCACGTCGCCGGAATCGCGATGGGCCTCATCAAGGAAGGCGACGACGTCGTAATCCTCTCCGACATACTCGGAGACGAGGACCATCTCGGCGACATGGACTTCAAGGTCGCCGGGACCGCCGACGGGGTGACCGCCCTCCAGATGGACATCAAGATAGGCGGAGTGACGGCCGAGCTCCTCAAGGACGCCCTTTACCAGGCTAAAGAGGGCAGGCTCCACATACTCGGCAAGATGAACGAGGCAATCACGACCCCGAGAGGCGAGCTCTCCAGCTACGCTCCGAGGATAACCACCATCTACGTCAGGGTCGAGAAGATAAAGGACGTTATCGGGCCCGGCGGCAAGAACATCAAGGGCATAATCCTTGCCACCGGAGTCAAGATAGACATCGACGACACCGGCAAGGTGAACATCGCCTCCGCCGACGGAGAAGCCGCCGAGAAGGCCATAGAGATGGTCAGGGCGCTTACCGCTGAGGCCGAGATAGGCAAGCTCTACAAGGGCAAGGTCAAGAAGATAATGGACTTCGGCGCGTTCGTCGAGATATTCCCCGGCACCGAAGGGCTCGTCCATATCTCCCAGCTCGCCCATGAGCGCGTGAAGAACGTAAGGGACATACTCAAGGAAGGCGACGAAGTCCTTGTGAAAGTCCTCGAGGTAGACAAGGACGGCAAGATAAGGCTTTCAAGGAAAGAGGCTCTCGATCAGTCCCTGTAAAGGGCTGATGGGGGCCCCTTCCCTGAAGGGGCCCCACCACTATCCCGCTACCCAGGATGAAACCGAATGCCTCCTGTCCAGAAGACCGTCCTTTCCAACGGAATTAGCGTCATCACTGAACAGATGCCGGGAGTGGAATCGTGCTCCCTCGGCATCTGGGTCAACGCGGGCTCGAGGAACGAGACCCGCTCCATCAACGGCGTTTCCCACTTCATAGAGCACCTCCTCTTCAAAGGCACCAAAAAGCGCACGGCCCTGGACATCTCGCGCGAGATAGAGTCCGTGGGCGGCGTCCTCAATGCCTTCACAGGCAGAGAGTACACCTGCTTTTTCGCCAAGATACTGAACAAAGACCTCCCGAGGGCCGCTGACCTCCTCTCCGACATCTTCATGAACTCGAAGTTCGATTCGAAGGAGATGGAAAAGGAGAAGCTCGTCGTCCTGCAGGAGATAAAGATGGTCGAGGACACGCCTGATGACCTCATCCACGACCTCTACGCCGAAAGGTTCTGGCAGGACCACCCGCTAGGTTGGTCGATACTCGGCCCGGCCGAGACGATAAAGTCGATGGACAGGGCGGCCGTGCTCGCTTATTTCAAGGACAAGTACAGCCCCCGTAACGTCTTCATAACCGCCGCCGGGGGCTTGAGCCACCAGAAGGTGTTAAGGCTCCTGAAGCCCATGTTCGGCAGCTTGAAGAGCAAGGGAGCGCGCGAGGCCGTGCTCACGCCCATGTCTGAGCCTGGCGTCAAGCTCGTCAAGAAAGACCTCGAGCAGGTGCACATGTGCCTCGGCGTGCCAGTGCCGCCGCAGTCGCACCCTGACAGGTACAAGATCTATCTCATCAATACGATATTGGGCTCCGGCATGAGCTCGCGCCTCTTTCAGGAGGTGAGGGAGAAAAGGGGGCTTGCGTACTCGGTCTACACTTACCTCAACCTTTGCAGGGACGCTGGTACGCTAGTAGCCTACGCGGGCTGCAACGACGCGAAGTTCGGCGAAGTGTCGGGCCTCATCATTAAAGAGTTCGAGAGGCTCGGCAAGGACGTGACCGAAGGCGAGCTCAGGGGCGCGAAAGAGCAGCTCAAGGGCGGGATGCTTTTGGGGCTCGAGACGAGCGAGAACAGGATGATGAAGCTAGCGCGCGACGAGATATACTTCGGAAAGCCGGTAACCGTCAAGGAGATAGTCCGGGACATAGACAAGGTGACCTTGAAGGACCTGCGCAAGGCGGCCTCCGAGTTCCTCTCCCCGGAGAGGCTCACGGCGGTCGCGATGGGCAAGGTGAGCCCAAGGAAGCTCCCGGATGGGCTCAAGGGGCTGGCCTGAGGGTTGAATCCTGAAGCCGAATTGTGATATTTATAATCTGATATGCGCATACTCGTAATAGAAGACGAAAAGAAAGTCTCCGCTTTCATAAAACGCGGCCTCGAGCAGGAGAGCTACGCGGTCGACGTCGTCGAGGACGGCATCGAGGGGCAGCACTACGCCGAGCTCAACGACTATGACGCGATAATCCTCGACATCATGCTCCCCAGGAAAAGCGGCCTCGATGTATTGAAGGACATGAAGGTCGCCGGAGTGAGGGCGCCCGTGCTCCTCTTGACCGCCCGCGATTCCGTCGAGGACAGGGTCAAGGGGCTGAACGTCGGGGCCGACGACTACCTCACGAAGCCCTTCGCCTTCGAGGAGCTTCTCGCGAGGCTCCGCGTCCTCATGAGGAGGGGCGGCTACGGCGCGCCTGTCTTGAAGTTCGCCGACCTCTCGCTCGACCCGGCCACCCGCAAGGCGAAGCGTGGGCCAATGGAAGTCGAGCTTACCGTCAAAGAATACGCCCTTCTCGAATATCTGCTGCGCAACCCCAACCGCGTCCTCACCAGGACGCTCATAGCAGAGCACGTCTGGGACCAGTCCTTCGACAGCGAGACGAACGTCGTCGACGTGTACATCAACCACCTCCGCACGAAAATAGACAAGGACTTCGAAAAGAAGCTCATCCACACCGTAAGGGGCGTGGGCTACGTACTCAAGGACGAGTAGTTCTCTTTTGGTGCCTCTAAAAATCGCTCTTTTTCCCGAACTCTTTGTCAGGGCGCAAATGAAAATGCTCACATATTTTCATATATGCTGCGCTTTTCATTTCTGCCCTTCCTCGACCTCGGAAAAAATTTCTGATTTTTAGAGACACCATATTGTTATTCTGAACATCGTATATCAGTAGGGTGCGCTATGTGCACCAGCTTAAAGATATCTACCAAAACATTCAAGGCATTATGCCAGATTATCGAAGACCCCGGCAGGGAAAAACCTATGGGGAGCAATTTACGATTCTAAAAGCCTGGAGTAAAAATGACAATTGAAATAAAAGATAATGCTATAGCAAAACTTTCGATGGAATACATTGAGAGGCCAGTTATTCGTGCCTTGTTGCAGGTAATACCATTTTGGGGAACAGCGGATACCTTGCTTCAACACCGCGCTGAGGAGATTCGGTCTGAAAGGATACGATTTTTCTTTGATGAATTAGCTAAAGGGAAACATGAGTTAACTGAGGAACTCATCAATTCAAATGATTTTCTACACTGTTATTTTAAGACACTGCGTGCTGCGCTTAATACAAGACAGCATGAAAAAATAAAGATGTTCGCAAGACTTCTTAATAATTCAGCTAATAATGAAATGTTTGTAGATGCAGATGAATATGAGGATTTTCTTGACATTCTTGATACAGTTAGTTTCCGAGAGTTTGTACTTTTAGAAATTCTTCGAAAATATGAAGTTAGCACAACAAGTAAACGAGAACAGCTAATTAAAATTAGAAGCTATTGGAGTTTATTTAAATCTGAAGTAATTGATAAATTAAAAATACCTGAAGCAGAATTTAATGCCTATATGTCTAGATTAGAAAGAACAGGTCTTTTTCAGAAATTAGGAGGAACAATTTTTGGTAATGATGGCAATTTCGGTACAACAACACAACTTTTCGCACGCTTACGTGAATTTGTTTCAGCAAGCTAGAGTGCGCATACTCTTGCTGGTCGGTTTAGCCGGGTAGGGTGGGCACCGCCCACCATAAGGTCTGCAGCCGGGTAGGATGGGTTAGCGAAAGCGTAACCTAAATTATTTTCTTGAGATAGGCATCACGAGAGATTTTTTCAGTTTCACATTCGAGCCGAACTTCTTGTTGAAGGCCGCCCGTTCATTCGCGTAATCGTCGACCACCTCGACCCTTGTAATCTCGAAAAACTCGTCCCTGTGATACCTGACGGTGCCGATGTATACGGCTTTGTCCCCAGGTTTTATGTCGATCTTGAACTTCGCCGGAAGCCGCACCTTGTTCATCCCGTAGCGATCGACGCTCATGAATATCTCCGCCGCGTTGACGAAGAGCGGCGCTCTTTTCGCGCGTATGTAGAACGGCTTGCCGAACTTGGCCTCAATCCTGTTGTCATAGTCCGAAAGGGAAGGTTCGCCGATATCCCTGCTTTTTTCGCCGGTAAGGAGATATACGCCGTTTTTCATCTCGTCGGCATAAGGGTTGATGAACAAGCCCTTGGATTCGACCCTCTGCTCCCCGTCCTCGAGTGGAGGCACCAGCTCTATCTTGCCGACTATGACCGTCTCGCCGGGGGGCAGGGCGGAGATGGAATCAAGGTGCTCAAGCGGCGCCCCGGCGCACCCGGCAAGGGAGGCCATGAGCGAAAGCAGGAAGACCAACGCGTTTCGCGCTCTCGTCGGCCTTTTCATTTCAGCTCCCTTAGCCTGTTCCTTATCCGTCCTTCCCAGGAGGTCCCCGCGCTAAGGGGCAATAATTTTTCGAGCACCTCTTTTTCGGACGGAGCGCGGGACTTGACAATGTCGAATTTGGGACTGAAAAAGGTGCCTTCTTTTTTGAACTTGTATGTGCCCAAATAATGAAGGCCGGGCCCTTTTATCCTGACCGCGGTTTCGTTTTTTTCGAACTCAGGCATGTTGTAGGTGTAATTGGCGTTTCTCCAGAAGCTGCTCCCTCCGAAGCTCACCAGCTGATAGGTGCCCGTAGGCAGCTGTTCCTGCCAGAAAAGCCCCTTGCCGTCGGTGCCGCCATGCCAGAAGGGTTCCTTTGTCTTCGGGAGCACCTGTTTGAAGTTTACGAAGCTGAGCTCGGTGGGGGCGTCTTCCATGTCGATGTAGCCGTATACGAGAGCCCTTGAATTGTCGACGGGGTTGTAAAGGCGGGGAGCGCACCCTGTGAAAATCAGCGAAGGGAAAACCAAGATGAGGAATAAAGCCAGCTTTTTCAAAGCTTCCTCCTTGCCTGTATTGGCTGAAGCTTTTGCCCACGATGATGTTATACGCTTCAAAACCTGAATTGCTGTAACCATTGTCACCCCTTTCCCTTTTTGATATTTTCCTGAATGGTAGTATAATGTTTTGAGGCGCATCTGTGCCTCAGGACCGGTCGTAGATGATCTCTAGCAGCGTAAAAAACGAGCTTTTGCGGATAGTTGGGGAGAGGAACGCTTCCTTCTCAAGGGAGGAGCTCGTCTGCTACGCCTATGACGCCACCAACAAGCTCTCCATGCCGGACGCGGTCGTCTTCCCGGCCTCGGCGGAAGAGATCTCCCTTATCCTCAAGATGGCTAACTCCGAGGCCTTTGCCGTCATTCCGAGGGGCGCGGGAAGCGGCTTCTCCGGCGGCAGCGTGCCGGTCGAGGGCGGAGTCGTCGTCTCTTTCGAGAGGATGAAGAACATCCTCGAGATAGACACTGAAAACCTCATCGCTGTCGTCGAGCCTGGAGTCGTCACCTGGGACCTTCAACAGGCCGTCGAGAAGCTCGGCCTTTTCTACCCGCCCGACCCTTCAAGCCACCGTTTTTCTACTATAGGCGGCAACATCGCCGAGTGCGCGGGCGGGCCGCGGGCCGTGAAATACGGCGTCACGAAGGACTATGTGTTGGGCCTCGAGGCCGTGCTCCCCACGGGAGAGATAATAAACACGGGCGTGCGCACGGCAAAGGGCGTCGTCGGCTACGACTTGACGAAATTGCTCGTCGGCTCTGAAGGAACGTTGGGGGTCGTCACGAAAGCCGTATTGAAGCTTCTGCCCCTGCCTGAGGCGACGAAGACCATGCTCGCTACATTTCCGAAGATGACGGACGCGGCACGCGCCGTCTCCGCCATAATAAGGGGCAAAGTCATCCCTTCGACCCTCGAGATAATCGATAGGGTCTCCATAAGGTGCGTCGAGGAGTACTCGAAAGCCGGTCTGCCGGACGTGGAGGCCATGCTCCTCATCGAGGTCGACGGCCCGAAGGACGGCATCGAGAGGGATTGGCGCACAGTCGAGGCCATCTGCAAGGAGTACGGCGCGCTCGACTTCCGTACCGCCGAAGACAAGGACGAGGTCAAGAAGCTCTGGGAGGCAAGGCGTTCAATATCGGCCTCTCTGTACAGGGTGAAGCCGCACAAAATAAACGAGGACATCGTCGTGCCTCGCTCGAGGATCCCCGAGCTCGTCGAGGGGCTCGGCAAAATCTCGAAAGAAAGAGGCGTCCTCATAGCGAGCTTTGGCCACGCCGGAGACGGCAACATCCACGTCAACGTCATGTACGACAAGAAATCCGAGGCCGAATCCGCCGCCGCCGAATTGGCCGTGACTGACGTCTTCAAGCTGACCATAAGTCTTGGAGGGACCATATCCGGCGAGCACGGCGTGGGAGTGGCCAAGCAGAAATACCTTGAGATGGAACTTGCCCCTGCCGCCATAGACGCGATTAAGCGGATAAAGGCGAGCCTCGACCCGAAGGGCGTTTTGAACCCCGGCAAGATATTCCCGAAAGCGAAAGCTTCCGGTGAAGTGAAAGTGCCGATGTGAGCCGTAAATCATGAAAAGACTCGCTGAGCTCAGCTCCGAGATAGATAAATGCGTCCGCTGCGGCACCTGCCGTTCGACCTGCCCGACCTTCAAGGTTATTGGCCGGGAGACCTCGTGCGCCCGCGGCAGGGTGACCCTCATCGCCGAGCACATGAAGGGCGGCGTCGGTCTCACCGAGACCTATCTCAAGCACCTGAAGGAGTGCACGCTCTGCGGGGCGTGCAAAAGCAAGTGCCCCAACGGGGTCGACACGGTCGCGATATTCGCGGCCGCCAGGAGGGAGGCGACGGAAAAAAAGGGCGTCCCGTTCGCGGCCTCCGTGATATTCAGAAACCTCCTCGCTTCCGGCGGCATACTGAGCCTCGGGGTGAAGCTTGCCACCAGGCTGCAGGGACTTTTTTTCAAGGACGCATCTGCCGGGCTCGGCCTTCTTTCGAGGTTCTCGCTCCCGCTTGTCGGGGGTGGGCGTCTGGTGCCCCCGCTGGCCTCGACGCCCTTTCTTGAGCTCCCGGAGGTAAAGGCGGCAAGCTCTGTATCCGATAAGAAAGGCGGGCCGAAAAGGGTCGCCTTCTACGCAGGGTGCGGCGTCAACTTCCTCATGCCCGAGGTCGGTTTGAAGTCGCTGGAGGCGATAGGAAAGGCTGGAGCTTCGGTCTTCGTCCCGCAGGGGCAGGCCTGCTGCGGCATGCCAGCCTGGGCGATGGGAGACATCCCGACAACGAGGAGCATGGCCTTGAAGAACCTCGAGGTCTTCGAGGCTTCTGGCGCTGACTTCATCGTCACTTCCTGCGCAACGTGCGGCCACGGGCTCAAGCACCTGATGGTCGAGGCTTTTTCAGATAGCCCGGAGCTCAAGGCGAGGGCCGGGAAGGTCGCCGCGAAGGTGAGGGACATCTCGGAGCTCCTCATCAATGAGCTCGGGTACAAGGCAAAAGGCGCGAAAGGCGAAAAGCGCGTCGTCACCTACCACGACCCGTGCCATCTCGGAAGGGCGCAGGGCCTTCGCGAAGAGCCGCGCGAGCTCGTCAAGATGGGCTCCGGGGTCGTATTGAAGGAGATGAAGAACCCGTGCCTGTGCTGTGGTCTGGGCGGCGGGCTCATGTACAACAACTATGAGCTGTCGATGGAGATAGCGGCGAAGAAAGCCGAGAACATAAAGAACTCCGGCGCCTCGATAGTCGCCACAGCCTGCCCCGGCTGCATGGTCCAGCTGAGGGACGGCCTCCACAGGTTCGGGGTAGACGTAAAAGTCTGTCATGTCGTAGAGCTTCTGTCCGATTAACGGCTCCAAATAAGCCCATCTGCGTTGCCGTCTGCCTTGGCGTTGTTTTAAGCACCGAGAATACGCACCCTGGCCGGAAAAATCCCACGGAGGCCCCCCTTCGAATGACTTATTTTGTCTTGTGCATCCATAACCACCAGCCTGTCGGTAACTTCGACCACGTCATCGAAGAGGCATACCAGAACTCGTACTGGCCCTTTCTCGAATCGATTGCAAGGCACCCCGCGATAAAGCTCTCCCTTCATAACACAGGCTTCCTCCTCGACTGGATTGCCGGGAAGCACCCGGAGTACATCGAGCTCCTCCGCGAGATGGTCAAGAGGGGGCAGGTCGAAGTCGTCGGAGGCGGCTACTACGAGCCGGTCCTGTCCGTCATACCCGAGGAGGACAGGCTCAGCCAGGTCACCATGCTGTCCGACAGGATTGAGGAGCTCTTCGGCAAGAGGCCCCGCGGCATCTGGCTGGCCGAGCGCGTCTGGGAGCCCACGCACCCTTCGATAATAAAAAAAGCGGGGCTCGAGTACCTCGTGGTCGACGACTACCACTTCCTCAAGGCAGGCTTGAGGAAAGACCAGCTCGGGGGCTACTACACCACCGAAGACCAGGGCAACCTCATAAAGATATTCCCGGGCAACGAGGCCCTCCGCTACATAATCCCGTTCAAGCCCGTCGAGGATTTCGAGGGCTATATGAAGTCCATCGACAACGGCTTTTTCACGAGGGGGTCGGCCGCCATCTACGGCGACGACGGCGAGAAGTTCGGCGTCTGGCCCGGCACGCACAAGCTCGTATTCCACGACGGCTGGCTGGAGAGGTTCTTCGAGACAATAGAGCGTAACCTCGGCTGGATAAAGCCCTTGACCCTCGGCGAGCTCCTCGACCATGAGGAGCCGGTCGGGCACACGTACCTCCCCAATACCTCCTATATGGAGATGGGCGAGTGGTCGCTCCCGGCGGAAGCCTCGCGCGATTACATGGACCTCATCGAGGAGGTCTCCAAATGGGGAGAGCACGGAGACAAGGTCAAGCGCTTTCTCCAGGGCGGCACCTGGCGTAACTTCCTTGCCAAGTACCCGGAGGCGAATTGGCTGCACAAGCGCATGCTCATGGTCAGCCGCGAGGTCAAGAAAAGGCGGCACATGAAGTCCGACCAGCTCCAGGACAGGGCCGAAAGGCTACTGTACCAGGCCCAGTGCAACGACGCATACTGGCACGGGGTCTTCGGCGGCCTATATCTGCCGCACCTTCGCACCAAGGTCTACGAGAACCTGATACTCGCGGAAAAAATTGCCGTCCCGGGTTCCGGGACGCCTGATATTTTCTCCTCTGACATCGACGCCGACTACCACGAGGAGACGGTCATGAGGACGCAGGACGTGGGCCTGTTCCTCAGTCCCTTCAACGGCGGCGCGCTCTTCGAGTTCGACTACAGGCCCCTGGGCGTCAACCTCTCCAACACGCTCACGCGCTGGCCCGAAGGATACCATTACAAGCTCGAACGCCACGCCAGGGGCGGCCATGACGAAGGCGGCGCAAAGTCCATCCACGACGTCGTAAAGGTCAAGGAGGAAGGTCTGGAGAAGTACCTCAAGTACGACTCAAAAAGGCGCACTTCTCTCGTTGACCACTTCTTCGGCCCCGGCTTAACGCTGGATTCCTTTTACTCCGGGTCTTGGCCAGAGGAAGGCTCCTTCGCCCACCAGAGATACCAGAAGGAGGTGAGCGGCGGCCACGTGATACTCAGCAGAAAGGCCCAGGCCTTCGGAAAGGACGTCTCGATAAGAAAAGAGATAAGCTTCTCCTCTCCAAATGTATTCAACGCCGACTACCAGGTGCGGAGCCTCCTCGGGGCCTTCGAGGCAAAAGGCTTCTTCGGCGTCGAGATGAACTTCCTCCTGCCCTGCTGCGACGGCCCGGTCTGCAAGTACGTCGGCAGGCCCTCCCTTGAAGACAAGGGCGGGCTCGGCCTCGGCTCCTTCGGCGAGGTCAGCGGCCTCACCGAGCTGAGCCTCGTCGATTCATACACCGGCGTCAAGGTCAAGATAGAGCTCGACACCCCGGCGACCCTCTTCAGATACCCGGTCCATACGGTCTCCCTTTCGGAAGGCGGCTTCGAGAAGATATTCCAGGGCTCCTGCCTCCTCTTCCTGTTCTCCGCCGAGTTCTTCCGCAAGGGGGGCCTGCGCGCTTCGTTCAGGATTACCGCCGGCCCCCTTTCCCCGTAGACTCGCATACGCACCTGTGATAGATATTTAACAGGACGGGCGATTCTATTGAGAGAACCCTTTTTGTAAAAAGGTTCTCTCAAACTC
>UBJH01000357.1_pt1 | contig 18862 bp, 20 predicted proteins | sample 2193721 | NCBI WGS metagenome assembly UBJH01 (sample SAMEA4703186, study PRJEB27089) | metagenome | reverse complement strand
GTTATTGACTTGACACTAGTTTCAGTATGTATATGTTTTGGAACGAATCCGCGAAAAGTCACAAGGCTCACTGTTTTGCCGTAGAATATATCAGATATCCCAAGATCGATTATTGTTTTATTAGCGCCGTCCTCAACCAGTTTTGTGTCGTATTTGAAGGTGTCGCCTTCTGTAACCAGTTCTTTTTTGACTGGTTTTGCGTTGTAATAAAGTTCAATCCGGGCTGACTGGCCTTCTTTATCAGCTTCACTGATCGCTATGCTGTAGTTCTGGTCAAGCTTCCATATCTCATCCGAAACAAGCTTCTTTTCAACATTTGCAAGCCGGACGGTCTCTCTCGGATCAGGAGGGCTGCTCCACTTTTTCCCGATTTCTTTGTTCTGGTGGCAGCTCACGCAGTCTTTCGTATCTACCGCCGGGTATTTGGCGTAATGTGACACCGTGGAATTTATCGTTTTTCCAGAAGCTGATACATCGTTGTTATGACAAAGAATGCAGGCTGCTGCTGCCTTTACCTGGCTGCTTTCGGCGGTATGCCTTGTCAGATGGTTTGGCTTTAATTTTTTTGTCAGGTTAAGAGTATCTTCAATGTGACAGGAGGTACATGTGAGCGCCGGATTGTGCATCGGGTGCTTTGCGGGTGGTGTTGTTGAGTTAGAGTGGCAGGCCCAGCAGGCCCTGTTAAGATCCGAACTTGCATTATTAAGATCGGCATGAATGCTCCCGTTCATGATGTTTTCATTAACTTTTGGCGTCATTTCCTCCATCATGCCACCGCTGTAATTTGTGCGGCTACCGTGGCATCGCAGGCAGTCGGACACTATTCCCATATCCATACTCATATTTTGTCCTCCCCCGGAAAAAGACGAAATTGCAAACAAGGATAAGGAATCCACAGATGCACTCACAGTATTTTTATCCCCGTTTATTTCAGTGGGCAGCTTTGTCCATGTTGAATTGGCATAATGCAAGATCGAAAGGTTATTTTCATCTGTCCCATTTAATTCAGTATCAGGGTATGCTACCTCGATGTTTACTTTATAGTATGATAAATTCCTGGCATCTATCCTGAAGAATTTTATCGGGCTTCCGGGTAATGGAGAATCCGGGATATTTCTACTATCTAATTCAAGAGCGATTTTTGTATTCCCGGATCCGATGAAGGAAACTGATATTGGCTTGGTTTCGTTATCCATATGGTTATGGGAGCTGTTGTTAATGATTTCGGCTGTGTTATTATAGATATGTTCAGAGGAATTTCCAGAATGGGAGGATATCGCGAATAATGATAAAGAATCAGTTGTTGTCTCCAGAGTATTTCCTTCTTTATTCACTATTGTGGGCAGCATGATCCATGTTGAATTATTGTGTTCATGCTGGGAAATCACAAGTTTGTCTTCATCCATCCCTTCTAACTCCATTTCTGAATAGGATGCATTAATAGTGAGTGTTTCATAAGAAATGTTTTGTGCATTTGCTTTAAAAAACCTGACCGGAAAACCATGTGGCTCGGATGCCAGGGGATTTTTTATTCCGAAATCTTCGATATTAACTTTTATTTGTTCACCAGCATCTTTCATAAAGAAAGCCACGGACAGGTTCGTATCTGGATGAACGTGCAAGGAAGAGTTCGCAGTCTTATTCGAGTGTATATGGCTGGTTGATGAATTTGTGGTATTTGTGGTATTAGACGAGGCATTATAGTCGTGAGAAGAATTGTCCTCCGTGGCATACGCCAAGGATGAAAAAAATACCAAGCTAAATATTATGACAGCTATCAAATAATAACTATTTGCACAATGATTACTTCTATTATTTCTAATTTGTTTCATGTTTTTCAAAATGAGCATAATGTTAATTATCATCATCTTAATAAATTGATATATAGACTCTAGTTTTTCATCTAGTTTGTGCTTTATAAAACTAAGATAAAAATACAGAAAATATCAATTTTTAAAGCGTAAAGTATTTTAGAAATATTTTCTGTAATAGTTTGAAGTTTTTTCGAGATTGTGCCTGAAAAATGCAGTCCCGACAATTGTTATCAGGGATAAGTTGCACAATTGCAAGGGTATGATTCATCCCCTGCTTGAAAGCAGGAGTTTCTCTACCCCCTTGACCCCACGGACTAACATGAACAGGTGTCAATATGGTTTGAACAGCATCAGAGGGGGGCAAGCCGCTACGAATTACGAAGATTCAAAAAGTAAGATAATACCCATTATTTGAGATCTATTCCCACCATCCCATTGGTGGAATTTTCATTGGATAACCACCTCCTGTACCGCTTTCTTCGATATCTCCGCCAACTTTTTGTTCACCCGTGATATTGATTTCTGTATCATTACTTTCTCTTATTCCCTGCCTCAAAAAAGGCGGCTCATTTCGGAACATGCGCATAAATCTCCGGTCAGTCCTGGATTCAAACTTATTCTCAAGTTGTGTGCTGTTATCCAGGGCTCTCTTTAGTCCCTTGTTATCAGGGTAATCCTCAAGAAGCCTTTCCAGGACGAACTGATGTCTAATAATCTTCCTCTGTGCATCGAAAAGTTCTGAAACATTTCCGGTGGTTTTCGAAACTGAATCATCAATAGAGTTAATTTTTTCTCTGTACCGTTCAATCGCGATATCGGCGTAATCCCCATTATTGCTTCTTAATCCAGTTTTTGCCTCAGCTATCCGCGATCTTGCATGTTCTATTTGTTTTTCGATTCTTTGGCTCTTATTAAATGTAAAAATCTCATCAAAGTTCTCAAATGCAATTTTTAATCCATAAAACGCACTGCCTGGGCCTATTGGACCTTCATAAGGAGTTATGTCTACAAAAGTTTCTTCAGTTGTATCATCGACCAGGTCATCTGATTGTGCCATGCCGATATTTATTGTAAAGGCAAGGGATAACAGGATCGTTCCTGAAATCATAATATGCCTCATATTTATATTTTTCATATTCTCACTTCTAATTCTGGCATTTTGCCGTTAAATTCAATTATTATAGTTGTAGTGGTGCTTATTCTTTAATCGGTTTTTGCTTTATAAAATTAAATCATCCATATTGTTTTTTACTTTTTATAACAAAAAAATGAGGATTATTTTTAGATAATAAAAAGGGGCAACAGTTTCCTTACAAATTAAAAGATCTGAAAGAACAAAGTTTTATTTTGTAAAGCACAAATGACTTCAAAAATTAAAACAATGTTATTTTTATAGGTGAACTAATGGCAATATACAAATGCACTATTTGTGGCTGTGACACCATCGTCAACGAAACAAGCCCACAGTTAAAGAGCGAGTACATGGGATTCATACTTCTTCTACACGCCAGAATGTAAGCACATTTTCGATGCGAGTCCTGTGAGCCATGCTGCGGTTTGCTAAACCAGGGTTGAAATTTTAAATGAAAAACACATCGGTTATCACAATTATCAAGGATTGGGTTTTGGCACATAGGCTACAGTTTACAATTGTGCTCATTGTTTTAGTTTCAGCAGTATTTATAGCTTCAGAAAAGGCGATCGAAGTAACTGAGCGTCCTGAATTCTGCGGAAAGAATTGTCATATTATGAGACCATATTATGATTCATGGAATGCATCCTCTCATAATGATGTTCCATGTGTTAAGTGCCATTATGAGCCTGGCGTAATCGGTGAAATAAAAGGCAAGATGAACGGGCTTAAACAAATGTACAATTATGAGACTCAATCCGAAGACTATTCAGGGAAACTTTATGCAAAAGTACTGGACAAAAACTGCCTTGCTTGCCATGAGAGACGTATACTTTCTTTAAATACCAGTTATCAGGGTGTGAATTTCAGCCACAGGGACCATTTACTCCAGCCCAAGAGAGGTATCGGGTTAACATGCACAAGCTGTCATTCAATGCTTGTGATAGGGATGAAAGAACACCAGAGGGTTACAGAACCATCGTGCAGTCAATGCCATCCAAGTCTTACCCAGATGAAAAAAGATACCGGACATATAGTAGTGACTACTTCAACATGTTTTACCTGTCATTTCAGGAATGTACCGGATAACACTTCTATTTCAGGATGCCCGTCATGCCACGGCTCACCAGATGAGAAAACATTCAAGAATTATACGAACTTTAATCATACGAGTCATGTCAGCCCCGGTGCCGAATGCTCGACCTGCCATACGAATATATCAACAGGTGCAAATGATATTGTTCCAAAGGATAAATGTTATTCATGCCATAACATAAAAGAGAGGATAGAGAAATATGATGATTTCGATTTAGTTCATAAAACCCACGTTACAAATAATAAGATCGCCTGCTATAACTGTCACTCTAACGTGAAGCACAGCCCCACAATGAAAGAGAATCTATGCGCCACCTGCCACGGTAAGGAGAAAGAGCACCCCGGCGACTGGTTGAAAACGCATAAAAAAGAGGTTTTAATAGGCAAGGACTGCAGCAGTTGTCATCAACCAAAGTTCTGCGCTGACTGTCATGCCGCAGGAGTCATAAGTAATAAAAAACCAAAATAGTCTAAACAAAAATATCATGTTACCCGATATGGGCACAATAATGGTCTCCAGAAACAAGGTTTCAAAGACTGTGCTTTAAACCTTTTTGATCTTCGCTTAAAAAAGCAGTTTATCTATTGATTAGTGACCGGAAAAACCACCAATTTTTTTCCCATCACTCCCCACTATTCGGTCACTCCTATCCTTTATATTGATATTCGACCAACCATATTCGTTATGAACCTGATACCTTTCTGATTGAAATGAGCCTTTTTTAAAAGCTTTTCTTGCAGAAATAAACTGCAATAGGTGTAATTTTTTCCTTTACGCCCTATTGTACCTGAATAGGAACAAGTGTTATACTGAGCAACCCAAGAACAAAAGCAATAATCCCGATAACCATCCTCCACTTATCCAGAGGAACATCGTCATTAACCGGTTTGGGATGACCGGAAGCGGCAAATAGAGAAAGGAAAAGTCCCCAGAATACCCACATGAATCCATCACGGTTCTGGAAATAGGTAATATAAAATCCAAGCGGAATAAGCAAGAACGGCAGAATCCTTGATAAACGGGATGCTTTCTCACCCGCCATAGCGCGAAGGACATGCCCGCCGTCAAGCTGTCCCACCGGAATAAGATTCAATGCTGTTAAAAGCATCCCAACCCAGCCTGCAAATGCAACCGGATGCATGGGTGCTGCCTCATTCAGAGATATAAAATATGTTATGAATTCAAACAGAGGCGGAAGAGCCAGTTGGATTTGAGCCTCCCCTCCTGTTATCTGGATGGGGCGTTGAAGGAGACCAATAACTGTAATTACAATGGATACAAAAAGGCCAATAAGCGGACCTGATACTCCAACATCAAAGAGGGCTTTCCGATCAGGTATAGGCCCGCGATGCTTTATTACTGCTCCCATTGTACCTATGAGGCTTGGGAACGGGATAAAATACGGTAACGATGTATGCATACCGTGCTTTTTCGCGACAATGTAATGCCCTGCTTCATGGGCTCCAAGTACAGTCATAATAGCGATAGTGAATGGTATGCCTTTTAAAACATCAGATGGATTACTGATCGGGTCTGCACCGAAAAGGAACGATCCCATTACCATTGTGGTCAAAAAAGTAGCAAGAGCCAGCACAACATTTATCCATACCCGCTCCCCGGCAGCTTTAATTGGAGACGCTATATCGTATCCTGCGCTTGCTGGATTTCATAGATAGAGAAAACATGGCTGATTTTTTCTGCCAGTTCCTCAACAATCGGGGACTCTTGATTGGGATTCATCGCGCTAATATTCCAAATACTGCCTAATAGTTTAACTATTTGGTATCTCTTCCTCGCCGATCAGGCACGGAGCAGTTTCATCGGTTACATTGCAGCATTTTCGGTAAGCTGTGGAAAACGTAGATTACGTAGCCGTTCTCGTTTATCACCCGCAGAAACTCTGCCACAGTCTTTTTGGGCTCTTTCAAAGTTCCAGCGCCCATGTGCAGGTGACAACATCAAAGGAATTATCAGGGTACAGGAGGTTTTTCGAGATATCCTGTACCTCAAAACTGACTCTTTTGTCTTTTATTTTCTTTCGTGTTATTTTTAGCATCCCTTTTGAGATTATACTTAAGCCGTTGCCGATGGGAGGATATTTAGGCCGTATAAAGGGATAACCTGTTTTTAATTATAACTATTACATCAGCAATATAGCTGCCAGCCCGAGGGCTGCAACAAATATGAGCATAAAAAATAAGGATTGTTTATACAAAAAAATAGGGAAAAATAGTTATAATTTTGTACATTACCTATTTTTCCCATTTGTCGTTATTAAGCTGCCATTTTGCGGCATTCTTCAGCACATTTCCTGCATTCTTCTGCACACTTCTTGCAGTGCTCAGCTTCATGTTTTTCGCATTCTTCTGCACATGCATCACAAATGTCAGCGCAAAGGGCGCAAAGTTTCTTTGCAAACTGACTGTCTCTCGCCTCGAACCTTGCACATAGCGCACAAATATCAGCGCAATCGCGACAAAGCTGGATGCACTTTACCATCATCTTCACATCGCTCCCGCGAAGACAGTCTGTAGCACAGGATTCACATGCCACGAAGCAGTCGTTACAAGCATCTATGCACTCCTGCTGTTTACGATTTATCAATTTTTCACCTCCAATTATCTTTAGGGCTGTTTTCTCTTAAGCGATTTCCGGTTAAAACAGGCAAAGAAAATCACAAATAAGATGTTGATTTTACAAACTTAACCAAAAAAAATACTGTTTTTTAAAAGCATAAACCATTAGCTTCCTCTTGCAGGAAAATTTAATTTCATTGCCTCTAATTGATTTTTATCTTCAAGAAATACTTTCAAACTTAAGATATTACAATGATTGTCGGAAAAATCCCATTTAGAACTCCATCACTCCGCTGATGGTCATTAGCGCTGAAGCAAGATGTTTTGGCTGACCTGTGATTACCGCAGAGCCTTGATACTGTTTCATGAAGACGTATGTCCCTATCCCTCCATACTCTGATAGAACAACAAGGAAGAAAAGATATAGTGCAGCAAGGAAGAACATAGTTAGAACCATTCGTGCCTGAAGTCCATAATCGTGGTACCCCTTTTTCATAGTTAATCCGGTATCAATCCTTCACCCTTGAAAATCTTCCGGCTTCCTCAAGAGTTAGGTCAGCAGGCGGTATGATCATATGACCTGGCTTGATGATTTCATTAGGAATCCTTTTCCCATCTCCTTCTTCAACGATTCAAGCTGCTCATCCACATCGCTCTTTGACTTTATCTTCGAAAGTTCCCGATCGATATCATCTTTCGCTCCACCAGTCACATCTTCAAGCGTGCCTGACTCTACAAGTTCATCAAGCGCAGATGCACGCGCTTTCATGCCCTCTGTTTTATCCTGTGCGCGCTGGACTGCAAGCCCCACATCGCTCATCTCTTCACTGATACCGCTGACAGATTCTGTAATCTTGACCTGCGCTTCAGCCGCGCTGTACTGGGCTTTGATGGTTTCCTTTGTTGAGCGGAAGGACTCTAACTTAACTGACAGACGCTTTTCTGTTGCCATGAGTTTTTCTTGCTCTTGTGCAATATCCGCTATCTGCTTCGTAAGGACTGCGGGTGATATCACATTTCTTTTCAAACTTAAACCAAAATCCAGATAAAGAATCGAAGTAATATATATAAATGATATATGAATGAGGTGAAAACAGTGAAGATTAGAAAGATAAAGAAAATTGCCAGAGGAACATGCAAATGCTTCTTGCTCTTAAAGAGCATGTATGAGATAGATTGAGAATGTAGTTCAAATAAACCATTATAATTTTTTAGGACGAAAATGAGGCTTTATGAGAAATGGTCTTATTACTGCTGATAATATTGTTCTTTGGCTCTGCAGGCTTTTTGGCGTATTGAATCTTCCAATTGCTTTTATTGCTGTAATCGATCTCTCATCTGCTGTTCTTATGAGAGCAATTCCTTACACATCGGAGCAGTGGACGGGCTTCCTTACAGCGATAGCAGTATTGGCAGGCGCTGTAGCAGGACTAACTATAAGAAGCAGCCATTCGCTGAACAGGAAGATATTGCATCTCCTGATTGCAGCATTCGGGTTAATATTGACCTTCGGTATAAACATTATTTACTGACTGGAAAAGAGTGTATCTATGAAAATAGCAATACTAGGCGGCACAGGCCGGATCGGTGAGGGATTGGCCACCCGATGGGCAACTCGGCATAATATCTATATCGGCTCAAGAGATGTTGAGAAAGCAAAGAATGCTGCATGCGGCTATTCATGTCGGCTCACCGATCAGGGCTTTGAATGCCAGATCGACGGAACAAGCAATAAAGAAGCGGTTGAAAAAGCTGATGTCGCTGTTCTCTCGGTTCCATTTGAAGCTGCATTAGATCTTATTGAGTGCCTTCGACCTGTCCTGAAAAACCAGATATTAATATCCCTGGTCGTCCCAATGAAAAAAGAAAATGGGTCATTTGAATACACACCCCCTGAAGAAGGGTGTGCAGCCCTTCGTATCCAGCATCTTCTTCCAGGGGTGAAAGTAGTCTCTGCCTACCATAATCTTTCTTACCGGAAATTGTGCAAGATTGATCTGGACATCGATGCAGATGTGGCTATATGCAGCGATAATGAAGACGCAAAGCAGGTGGTAATGGACCTTACGCGTGAGATACGAAACGTTCGACCTCTTGACGGCGGACCGCTGAAAGAGGCACGCATGATCGAATCCCTCACACCGTTCCTGATAAATATGGCTAAGAGAAATGGTTTGTCTGATCTTGGGGTAAAGTTCGTATAATTCCTTATTCAATATTTCGCACTCTGGGGTCGGGAACAAGCACCAAACTCAAACGTCCTGATAAGCTCATATATTTTCTTTGGAATACCCTGCTTAACATTCAAGCCAAAACTCTTTGCAACATCAAAAACAATGGGCGTATCGTGCGTCATGTATCCTCCCGTCAAAAACTCTGCCAGTTTCTCTGCATTCTCTTTATCCATTTTATCTTCCAGCAGCCACATTACCATTTTCTGCACCCTTATCAGGCTCTTCCTGGCTTCCTCTGAGAGCATTATGTAATCATCTGATATTGTCCCCACGGGCTTTTTTTCTGGGAGCGAGATCAATGCGCCTGCCGGAAAACCGCCTAACTGCGGGTCAACAGGACCGAGCACGCTGTCTTTCTCCATTATAATCTCATTTGCCGCAAGAGCAATAAGCGTGCCACCGGACATGGCATAAAAAGGGATTATAACCGTGACCTTTGCCGGATGGTTCTTCACAGCCATAGCGATCATCTCAGATGCCAGCACAAAGCCTCCTGGTGTGTGAAGTATAAGGTCCACATCCTCTGGCGTCTGTCTTATCCTCATCAGAACATGCTCCGTATCCTCGATGTTGATCTGGCTATCGTCTTTTTCTTCCCACGGTTCTCTTCTATGGATCATTGTTATGACCCTGGTACCTCTCTCTTTTTCTATGTCCTCGATTATGGCATTCCTCTCAGCCATGATCGCCGCTTTCATTCTTCCCTTTTTCTCAAGCCCATCGAACATGACTGCGCAATGTCGACTGCAGAACTTGATATCTTCATCATCGATTTTTTTTATTATTCCTTTTCCCTCGATTTCCATGCCGCAATAGATACATTTTTCTGTCATGCTTTATTCCTCCTCCACTTTTCCGTCTCTGAAATGAATGATCCTGTCTGCCTGTGCACCGAGCTCAGGGTTGTGGGTCACCATAATTATTGTCTGGCGCTGCTCTTTGTTCAACCTGATGAACAATTCCATGATCTCTTTTGTCGTTCTTGTATCAAGGTTCGCTGTCGGCTCATCTGTCAGCAGGAGCTTTGGCTGGTTTGCAAGCGCTCTTGCTATGGTTACACGCTGCTGCTCTCCTCCTGAGAGCTCTGACGGCAGGTGATTTATTCTTTCTTTCAGCCCTACGATCTCAAGGAGTTCTTCCGCCCTCTCTCTGTAAAAAGGATGACGTGAGAGCATCATTGGAAACATCACATTTTCCAGAGCTGTAAGTTCCATGAACAGATTGAAGAACTGGAATACAAAGCCTATGTGCTTTAGCCTGTACTCAGACCTCATGTTGCTATTCATTTTTGTTATTTCATTGCTATTTATATGTATTTCACCCGAAGTTGGAGTATCGAGCATGCCAACCATGTTTAAAAAAGTCGATTTGCCAGAGCCTGAGGGTCCCATAATAGCAACAAACTCACCTTCTTCAACAGATGCATCAACGCCATTAAGGGCAGTTACTTCTATTTTTCCCAGCCTGTATATTTTTTTCAAATCCTTTGTTTCTATTACCTTCATTTATGTTCCCCATATTGCTTTTATGATGTTCATCCTTCCTGCCACAAGTGCAGGATACATCGAAGCCAAGATTACAGCGAGCATAGTAACTAATGAAGCATCGTAGAGAAGATATGGATAGAATCTCGGGGACATAGAACCCAGAATTGGGTCAGTAAAGGGATGGTTTTCAAGGTATTTTGTACCTGCATATCCAAGCGCGTCACCAATCATAACACCCACTGTTCCGATAATTATAGCCTCGATGATATATATTGAAAGTATTTGGAAATCCTTCATTCCGATTGCTTTCATTATACCTGTCTGTCTTCGTTTATGCAGGACATTGATATACAGTATCACGCCTACGGCTACTGCTGATGCAAATAATCCCACTGCATTTATTACAGCACTTATCTCCTTCATGGTTCCAGCCGTACTCAAGATTGATTCAACCTCTTGTTTCCACTCTTTGATTTTCCGCACTCCAAGCTCCTGAGATATCTTATTTTTATATTGCCCTGAGAGAGCTATATCGGAGAGTTTAACGAGAATTATGGAAGCTTTATTATTCAGAGCAAGCTGCTCTTGCGCCACTTCAAAATTTATTACAACTGTATTCGTATCCATCGTTGTGCCTGTGCGAAGTATTCCCTTGATCTTGAAAACTTTGGTGTTCCCATTTTCAAATACTATAGTAGCTTCATCCCCATTTTTCATTTTTAAATCTTCAGCTACTCGATATGAAATCAAAATACTGTCCCTGTCACTGACCTTGAGAGTTTCGCCCGAATCAATTTTGCCTAAAAGGGTCGTGACTCTGTTTTCTTTTGAAGGCTCAAGAGCTAATACTTTGATGGATTTGGATTTTTCCTTATAAGATATAGCGCCGCCAGCCGTAATTCTTGGGGAATAAGCAACTACCCCTTCTATATTCTCAAGTTTTTTTTCCTTTACGCCCAACCCTTCTATGTATCTATCCTGCTCATTTGGATATATATTGAGGTGCCCGGACGAACTCTCCAGTGTTCTTTCTATTAAATCATCAATTATACCGTCCATGAAACCATTTATAATAATGATATTTGCAGTTGACAGGGCAATTGCTATGGTAATAAAAATAAATGCCCGCCTGTTTTTTCCCACATCCTTCATTGCATAGAAGAACACCGCTGACATTATTCGCCCCATATAGCCTTAATAATATCCACCCTGCTTGCTTTGATAGCAGGATATATTCCTGCCAGTACAGTTACTGTAAAAGAAATGATAGTCGCATTATAGACGAGATAATTGCTGAACCTTGCACTTGTCATCGCCTGCATAACAGCATCATAAAAAGGATGTGCTTCCGAGTACTTGACTGCAAGGTATCCAAGAACATCTCCGATAGAAACGCCTATTAGACCGAAAATCACAGCTTCCATTATGAATACCTTAAAAATGAAGGAGTCTTTTGCTCCCAGGGCTTTCATTATCCCTATCTGCCTTTTTTTATGAATTACATTTATATATATTATGATTCCAACCGAAATTGCTGCTGCGATTAACCCGACTACAGCTATAATGCTTGAAAAACTTCTCCATGCTGCAGAAAAACGCAATATATATTCTATCTCTTCTTTCCATGTTTTTACATTATCTGCCTGGAGATTCTGAATTAATATTGGCTTGTATGAATCTGCAAGTTCCTTATCTGAAAGCCTGACCAGAATAACCGACGCCTTGTTATCAATACCAAGTTGTCTATTTGCCTCATTCAGGGGTATAATAACTGTAGAACTATCAAAATCCTGGTTACCAGTGCGAATAGTTCCTTTTACTCTGTATACCCTGACCTCTCCGCTTTCGAAGGCGAGACTTGCTTCATCTCCCACAACCAATTTTAAATCCTCTGCAAGGCGGTAGGATATCAGAATTGCATTCCTATCATTAGAATTTAAAGTAGTACCCCTATCAAGCTTCTCAAGTATTTTAGTTACTCTGTTTTCTTTTGAAGGATCCAGAGCCAGTATTACAATAGGTTCGGATAGCTCTTTATAAGATAAGACCCCGCTTGCAGAGATTCTGGGAGAATATGCCTCTATTTCTTTTATCGCTTCAAGCCTCTGTTCCTTTATCCCGAGTCCATCTATAAATCGTTCATCTTCCTTTGGGTAAATATTCAAATGACCTGAAGAAGACTCAACAGTGTTGTCCACTAAATCCAGTATCATCCCGTCCATAAACCCATTAATGAAGATGATATTCGCAGTCGCAAAAACTATAGCCAGTGTTATAAATATGAAAATCTTTCTATTTTTAAAGATATCCTTTTTTGAATAAAATAGCGCAGCGCGAACATCATGAGCCACTCCCTAACTCCTCCGCCTGTATATTAAAACAAGAATAAATACTGCCAGGATTGCTGAAATTAAAGTAAAGCCAGGAGAACTGCGGTTACTGTTCCCTGGTTGGCTTGTGATATTCGTAACAAATGTTTTTTTCTCAACAGTGAAAATTTTATCGTGGTTAACAGTGATATCTTTCCCCTCTAACAGTACTGAGACCAGGTACGTTCCTTCGTTCAAATTGTTATTCCACAAAATGTTGACAGTTTTTTCCTTGTCGTTTGACATAACAGCAGGGGCTGCAATTTCCTTAGTTTCAATAATTTTTTCGCCCTGTTTCAGGGTGAAGACGATTCTGGCATTCAGAGGTACCATGGACTTGCTTTTAATGGTGGCACTTGAGCCTATGCCATCTCCAAAGACCTCGGTTATTTCAGCATCGTTTCTGGCAGTAAAACTCGAGCTTGAAGTCAGGTAGTACTCAGGAATGCCCTGCCTGTAAAGATAAACTCTCACTATTCCCGTATAATTTTTACCCTCTTCCAAAGCGACATGTGGGTGATGGCTGAGCGTGGTTGTGCCGTCGGTTTCAGCATGTAATGGAATCTGTTCAACTCTTTCAGAATGAATAACCTGCCCCTGTATTGTTAAAATATATTCGACATCAGCAAGCAAAGTTTTAAACCCGGGTTCCTTGAAGTCTTTCGTATGTCCTTAAAATAAGCATAAAGCCATTAGAGTTAATACCGAACCCATCCACAAAGACTGTTGAAAATCCTACATTGCTTTCATTAAATATATTTTCTTTTACCAAAAAATTATCTGTCGAAGCACCTGCTAAGGATGCAATAAATAAAGTTAAGATAAAAATTATTAGGTATTTAATCATTTCTTATCCCCAGAATTTCCACCATGGCTTCTCCTTCAGATATTTATCCGGGTTAGCTTCAAAGGCATTCTTGCACGCTGCGGCACGAAAAAATATGTTTTTCCTTGATACGTAGTCTTATGCTGAGCACTTGCTTCTTCGATGTTCATTTTACATACAGGGTCTATAGCCATAAATATCGATTATGATTAAAATAATCTTCATTTCTTAATATAGTTATGGTTAAAAAATTAAAATTAATTAACACTGATTCTTTTGTTTTTGTAAATAAGTACCTTCATAAATCTATATGAAGATTTATAATCTATCAGATGGCAAGGAAGAAATCAGACGGTTCGGACTCTATGAAAAAAATAAGTTACGATTTTTTTCGATTTTAAACCAAAACTCCCTTGAAGAAAGAAAGCGTTTTTTTAATTTGATTTAAAGCGAGGCAGAGTATGAATGATAAGATTACTCTTACTTTCACACGTAGAAAATTCAGTGAAATCTTAATTGGTCTGGTCGCATTATTTTTTGCTTCAGGGGTCGTAGCTACAATATTGAAATATTTATGGCCGCCAAGTGTGAAGGCTACTTCAAGTGAAGTAAAAATAGCTTCAGTGGATGAGATTACAACCGGAAGTGCTAAAAAGTTTTTATTCAACGGCAAAGCGGCAGTCCTTTTAAAGATGCCTGCTGGTTTCAGAGCCTTCGGAGCAGTATGCACGCACCTTGGGTGCATCGCTTACTGGAAGCCCGATGAGAATGATATCTTTTGTCCTTGCCATTTAGGCAGGTTTGATCCCAATACAGGGGCAGTGATCTCAGGACCACCACCATCTCCTTTGCCTGCTATTGATATTATTGTAAAAGAGGGGCAGTCTATGCTCTCAGGTGGAAAGATCCGGATTATGTGAGATCCATCTCTTTCTATGCAGGAGCGGCATGAGGCGATCTTTGAAAAAATGAACATTACTGGGGTTTTGTGGTTGACAACAATAAATGCATCGGCTGCGGAAGGTGTGCATATGCATGTAAACTTGAAAACCATGTTCCTTTCGATGAAGCATGGTATAGAACCTGGGTTGAAAGGTATCGTATTAAAAAAGATGGAGAAACAAAAATTGATTCGCCAATGGTGGTATCGAGGGGTTTACTGATGATATTCCTTCTGAAGATATTAAAAAGAGCTTCTACGCCCCTAAATTATGTAATCATTGCGATAATCCACCGTGCGTTCAGGTTTGCCCTGTAGGAGCCACGTATTTGACTAAGGATGGGGTTGTCCTTGTGGATTACGATTACTGTATTGGCTGTCGGTATTGCATAATGGCATGCCCCTACGGCGCCAGATACTTTAACTCAAAAGAGAGCCCGCACTACAAACCACACCCTAATTTAGGGGGCGGGGTTGCTGATAAATGTACCTGGTGCTATCACAGGATTACCAAAGGTCTTTTGCCTTCGTGTGTCCAGGCATGTCCTGTCGGTGCAAGGGTATTCGGAGACCTGAAGGACCCTGAAAGCGCTGTCAATAAAATACTGGATAAAGAGAGAATCAATGTCCTTAAACCTGATCTGGGAACGAGACCAAAGGTATATTATGTGGGATTGGACAGGGAAGTGCGATGAGACTCTAATCCATAACTTCGCTTATTTACATGATTGAGGGTAAATACTTGTTCAACAGCGCCATGACTCTCTTGAAAATAGCGCCAGTGTTTATACCATCGAACACTTCTTTTTCTACCTGTTCTATGATCTCATCAGATATTGCTCTGTCAACTCTCGCCCTCGTAAGCGAACCTCTGATTTTTTCGGGTTGAACTCCTCTTTTTTACCTTTTGCTTTTATGACATACATAAACACGTAACGTGTCAATGGATCAGACCTTTCTTTCGAACTTGAATCTCCTGAGCAGCGCAGAGTTTGCCACAACAGAAAGTGAACTTATTGCCATCGCAGCGGCTGCAATTATCGGATTCAATAATCCTACGGCGGCTATAGGTATGGCAGCCGTATTATATCCAAGCGCCCAGAACATGTTCTGCTTTATTTTTTTCATTGTGGCTTTGCTCAACTTGATTCCAGCCACCACGTCCCTGAGGTCATCTTTGATCAAAACTATTCCGCCGGTATCTATCACATAGATCACATGAAGTTCTGCTCTGGAAAGTTTTGCAAGCTCTAAAGCATGGGCTGTCGCCTTTTTCGTGTAGTCTGATCCATCCGTTGCTACTAAGATTTTTTTATAAAGATTATTCGTAATTTTTTCCTCACATAATGATAGGTAGTTAATATTAACTATATTCTATCTCATTTAATTGGTTTTTCCTTTAAATTTTGAATATTTTCCCATCAGGAATTTGTTCAATGTTCAGTATTGAGGTTGCTTTTTTAAGAAAATGAAACTAAATGCGCTTTTTTATTACATCTTCACTTTTAATAAATCCGATATACATTACAGCAACGCCAAGCAGTTCAAGCATATACAGCGCCCATTCCATCCCGAATCTGGATAGACCACCTCCGGATGCCACAAGAAGGGCGCCTATCGCGATGAATAAGTTATAGTCTCTTCGTGTCATGTACCAGGAGTATAACGCACCGCCGATTAATGCGATGGAACCTGGAATTGTAAGGAACGGTGATATAATTCTTACATTTGTGGGCATGGCGCTGCCTCCTACTGTTATTTCTTTCAGTTTTTCGGTATCCACCTGTGCATTCAGGGTTAAGATTATTAAAGCAACTATAACTACAGCAAAATAAATCCTTAAATATCCTCCGGCGCGCCTGTTGAAAAGATAAACTGTCCCAAGTCCAAGAATAGCAACCAGGGAAGCTATCAGTACATAATAAATCCGGTACATAGGCATACTCCATCCTTTGATTTCAGAGATAAATTCAAATAGAGTTGTAAATGAAAAAATGAGAAGTCCAGTTCCCCAGATAAACTGGTATATTTTCCCCCTTTGTAAATACTGGCAAAACACAGAGATGGCAAAAAATAGGCTGACCAGTGTGGTTATCAAGGGAGTATAGGATCGTATTGCAGACTCTAAATTAAAGATCATTTTTGCTATGAAATCTACTCATATGACTACTTATATGGTTTGTGCTTAAAAAACACAAAGAAATTTATAATATGTGTTCATTTTTTTAAATGGAAATCGATATAGCAAGGAAATTAAATTAAATACTTTAAATCAGAGATGTTTAAACATGTTCAAGAAAACACTTTTTTCAGTAACAGCAGTAGCAATAGTTGTTTCAATCTACCTGATATTCTTCATCGCCCCTATTCCCATCAATCCTATGGATGCTGCTGGAGATCCAATAAACTTTAAAATATTCTATTTTCATGTTCCCATAGCTTCCACTGCATATTTTGCTTTCGCCATTGTATTTGTTTCCGGCATAATGTATCTTAGAACAAAGCGGGAAATATGGGATACGAGAGCAGTTGCGGCCTCAGAAATCGGAGTGGTATTTGCTGCCCTCACCCTTATCACAGGTTCGCTCTGGGCAAGATCAGCCTGGGGTGAGTTCTGGGTATCCTGGGATGTGAGGCTGAATACATCGCTTGTTCTTTTTTTAACTTATGTATCTTATCTTATGGTGAGAAAATCCATAGATGAACCTGAAAAACGTGCAAGGCTTTCAGCAGTTTTTGGTATTTTTGGCTTTATGAGTGTGCCTTTAAGCTTCCTTTCTATCAGGCTCTGGAACAGAGCCACTATTCATCCTGTGGTTGTAGGTCCCGGGGGAGGAGGGATCAGTGGAGATACTGTGATAGGTACGGTTCTTGTAAACGCTATTGCATTTATCCTTCTTCTGACATCGCTGATAATTTTACGCATGGAAAATGAGAAACTGACCGAGGAGATTGCTGTCATCAAACGCACTAAGAATTTATGAAGACCAGTGAAATTATTTTATATTTAAAATAATTAAGTTGAGGGTATTTTTATTTTAATTTTATAAAGCGCAACTCACATGAAAAGTTAGAACCTATTTCAATTATCACAGAGATGCTCTTATGTCAGAGATAACACCAGATGCGGTGCTGGATGTAACAGATGAAGCATGCCCCTACCCCTTCATAAGGACAAAATGGCTTATGGAGCAGATTGCAAGCGGTGAGGTAATAAAGGTAGTTGCAAATGATCCTGATGCACTCGATAATATCGAAGCATGGACTAAGAGATCCGGAGATAGAATTCTAAGGATAGAAAATGAAGGAGATACTTGCATCATTTATGTAAAGAAGAAGTGATGACCATATCCACTGTTCTGTGACACTTGAAATTAGCGGCAATTATCAGAATAATTAACATAGTCTATAAGCTCAACGTAGCGCCCAAATAGCATAAGCCATTAGATGATAGAAAACCGCCACTAGTCGCCTCTTTTGATTGATTACCAAATAAGTTTATAACCTACAAAGTTGTTGGAAATCATGGGAAATCCCAAATTAAGCAGGTTCAAGAAGGGTGAAAAATAAGCTGATTTTTCTAACAAAAATATCAATAAAAAGAAAATGACATCTCTTTGGTTGTTCTATAAAAAGAGGAAAAGCAATGAAGATGAAGGAAGTAATCGATGAAATAAAAAGGTTCATAGATAACCACGAGAAAACAGATTCTCCATTGTTCGTCTACTACGAACCCATAAAAACCAATGAAAAAGGTAAAGTACTCAAAAATACCGCATTTCTGACCACAATAGATGAGTCCATTGCAGTAAAATCCAATAGTTTGTATGTAACATTTTATGGAGATGAATATGTATCCGAGTTGGATATGAGAGTGTGGCTTCGTGGTATAGTGCCGCTATCGGAGATTGATACCCTCGAAATATTTGAAATTTTATGAACTGCAAGATTGCGTTTCATTGCGTTAAATCTGTTTTATGGCCTCTCTCATGAAATTGAGTCTGTAAGCTTCGTCCGGATTATCTATTTGTATCCAGAACACTCTTTTATTTTTTGCATAGAAGTAATGATACAGGCCCAGTTCCGGTTTTCCACTTACAAAATAAACAGTAATGCCTTCTATATTCATAGGCGTGGAATCACTGAACATCCCGGTTTTTCCTACCCTTGTATTCATGGTCTCAAGAAGGGATACTGCTTCCTCGCTCGTTCCGGACTCTGATACCCAGAATTTGGCTTTGCTCTCAGGGCTGCTCCTGTAGTTCGCTATATATGCATTCTCTATTTTTACCGGATTATTGCCGTGCAGTCCTTTTACTTCCGTCATTGCCACATCTCCATACCTGTAAAGGGCAAGGCTCATATCGCCCAGTTTATCAGGGAACATG
>UBJH01000158.1_pt1 | contig 18890 bp, 12 predicted proteins | sample 2193721 | NCBI WGS metagenome assembly UBJH01 (sample SAMEA4703186, study PRJEB27089) | metagenome | reverse complement strand
TGGCGCAGCGCCGCCGCGGTGTTCACGATCTGGTCGAGCGCCAGCAGGCTGAAGTTCACCGTCATCACTTCGACGATGGGACGCATCCCGCCCAGCGCCGCGCCGATGCCGGCGCCGACGAAGCCGAGCTCGGAGAGCGGCGTGTCGCGGATGCGCTCCGGGCCGAATTCCTCGAGGAAGCCCTTCGAGCAGGCGTAGGTGCCGCCGTACTTGCCGACATCCTCGCCCATCAGGAAGACGCGCGCGTCGGCGGCGAGCGCCTCGTGCATCGCCTGGCGGATGGCCTCGCGGTAAGTCATCCTCATGGCGTGTGCACGTCTTTCAGCAGATCCTCGACCGGCTCCCAAGGCGCCGCCTCGGCGAAGTCGACGGCGGCTTGCACCTCCGCGCTCGCCTTTGCGTCGAGGGCGAGGAATTCCTCTTCCGTCAGCTTGCCCTCCGCCTTCAGTCGCGCCGAGAAGGTGTGCAGCGGGCCGCGCTGCTTCCACTGCTCGACCTCGGCCTTGTCGCGGTAGAGCTCGGGATCGAACATCGAGTGGGCGCGGAAGCGGTAGGTCTGCAGCTCGAGGAAGAAGGGGCCGAGGCCGTCGCGGACGTGCTGTCCAGCGAGCTTCATGGCTTCGTGCACCGCGACGATGTCCATGCCGTCGGCCTTCAGCGTCGGCACGCCATAGCTGGCGGCCTTGGCGCACAGGTCGGTCTGCGCTTCCGAGCGCCCGAGCGCCGTGCCCATGGCGTAGAGGTTGTTCTCGCAGCAGAACAGCACCGGCAGCTGCCACAGCGCGGCGAGGTTCATCGATTCGTGGAAGGCGCCCTCGGCCATGGCGCCCTCGCCGAAGAAGCAGGCGGTCACCCCCTGCCGGCCCTGTAGCTTGTCGGCGAGCGCGAAGCCGGCTGCCAGCGGCAGTCCGCCGCCGACGATGGCATTGCCGCCGTAGAAGCGCGTGGCGGCGTCGAAGAGGTGCATCGAGCCGCCGCGCCCGTGCGAGCAGCCCGCGCTCTTGCCGAACATCTCGGCCATGATGGAATTCATGGAGACACCGCGCACCAGGGCATGGCCATGCTCACGGTAGGTGGCGACGATGTTGTCCTCCGGCGCCAGCGCATGCAGCGCGCCGACGGCGCAGGCCTCCTCGCCGATGTAGAGGTGCAGGAAGCCGCGGATCTTCTGCGCGCCATAGAGCTCGGCGCACTTCTCCTCCATGCGGCGGACGCGCAGCATGTCGGCGAGCAGCCTCAGGGCGAAGCCCTTCTCCCAGGGCACCGGGCCGGCGGGGGGCGGCGCGATCACGACGACTCCAATGTGGACGTGTCGCCTTCCGGCAGCCCCAGTTCGCGCGCCTTCAGCAGACGGCGCATGATCTTGCCGCTGCGCGTGCGCGGCAGCGCGGGCAGGAAGTCGATCTCCTTCGGCGCCACCGCGGCGCCGAGTTTTTTCCTGGCATGGCCGAGCAGTTCCAGGCGCAGGGCGTCGGAGGCCTCGAAGCCCTTCTTCAGCGAAACGAAGGCCTTCACCACTTCGCCCACCATTTCATCGGGCTTGCCGATGACGCCGGCCTCGGCCACCGCCGGGTGCTCCATCAGCGCGCTTTCCACCTCGAAGGGGCCGATCAGGTGGCCGGCCGACTTGATGACGTCGTCGGCGCGGCCGACGAACCAGTAATAGCCGTCGGCATCGCGCTTCGCCAGGTCGCCAGTCAGATACCAGTCTCCGGCGAAGCACTTCCCGTAGCGCTCCTCGTTGTGCAGGTAGCCGCGCAGCATCGACGGCCAGCCGCGCTTCAGCGCCAGCTCGCCCTCCGTGTCCGCCGTGTCGACGGGGCTGACTTTCCCTTCTTCATCTTTCTTGACGATGGCCGCCTCGATGCCGGGCAGCGGCCGGCCCATGGAACCCGGCTTGATGTCGAAGGCCGGCGTGTTGGCGATCATGATGCCGCCCGTCTCGGTCTGCCACCAGTTGTCGTGGATCGGCAGGCCCAGCACCTCCTTGCCCCACCACACCGCCTCCGGATTGAGCGGCTCGCCGACGCTGGCGATGAAGCGCAGGTTGGGATAACTGCGCTTCTTCGCAATCTCGGCGCCGGCCTTCATCAGCATGCGGATGGCGGTCGGCGCCGTGTACCAGACGCTGACTTTCTCCTCTGCGAGGATGCGGTACCAGCGCTCGGCGTCGAAATCCGCCTCGTCGACGATGGAAGTCACGCCGTGCAGCAGCGGCGCGATGATGCCGTAGGAGGTGCCGGTCACCCAGCCGGGGTCGGCGGTGCACCAGTAGATGTCGTCGGCGTGCAGGTCGAGGGCGTACTTGCCGGTGGCCCAGTGCGTCGCCACCGCGCCATGCACGTGCATGGCGCCCTTCGGCGTGCCGGTGGTGCCGCTGGTGAAATGCAGCAGCGACAGGTCCTCCGGCCCGGTCGGCACGATGTCGAAGTCGTCGGAGGCCTGTGCCATCAGCGTGACGAGGTCGAGCGTGCCGGGCACGCTGGTCGCCTGGCCGTCCTCGCCCACCAGCAGGACGTGGCGCAGCGTCGGCAGCTGGCTGCGGATCTTCGCCACCTTGCGCTCGTAGAGCAGCTCGGTGGTGACCAGCACCGCGCCTTCGCCGAGATTGATGCGCGTGGCGATCGGCTCCGGGCCGAAGGCGGAAAACAGCGGCGAGACGGCCGTGCCGTTCTTGAAGCTGCCCAGCACGGTGACATACAGCTCGGGGATGCGGCCGGAGAGCAGGAACAGGCGCTCGCCCTTGCCGATACCGAGAGACTTGAGGACGTTGGCGAAGCGATTGGTCAGGCGCGACAGCTCGCCGTAGCGGATATCGCGGGTTGTTTTGACGCCGAGGAAGCGGAAGGCGATCTTGTCGCGGCAGGCGCCTTGCGCGTGGCGCTCGACGGTCTCATGGGCGATGTTCAGACCGCCGCCGGGCAGGCCGGCCAGCTCGGCGCGCACCGCTTCCCAGCTGAACACAGCGCGCGTCGCGGCGTAGTCGATCAGGTTCGGCGGCAGGCGCAGATCGGCGGCGGTCTTGCAGATGACGGTAGGACGGTTCACCCAGCCTCCTCCACGCGATGATGCAGGCATTCTGCGGTGCGGGGTACTGCCAGGACTTTGACCTAAGACAAAAGAATCAGACGACGCGGAAATTCAGGAATTGCCAGGGATCGTCGCGGTCGAGTTCTTCCTCGAACAGCACGCCGCGATCGTCGAGCGGCGTCCAGTCGCTGTAAGCGCCCGCCACTTCGCCGAGATAGGGGCGGATGAAATCGAGCACCTGGCCGTGGTCCATCTCTTCGGGTTCGATCACGCCCCGCTCGGGGTTCTGCATGGCCCAGATGACGCCGGCCACCACCGGCGCGGTGACCTGCAGGCTGGTGGCGCTGTTGTGCGGGCAGAGCCTGCGCGCCTGCGCAATCGACAGGCGCGAGCCATACCAGTAGGCGCCTTTCGCGTGGCCCATGAGCAGGACGCCCAGCTCGTCCAGGCCGGAGACGATCTCGTCCTTGACCAGGCGGCGCGCGTCCTGCAGCTTCCAGTTGCGGCCGGCCAGCTCATGCACCGACTGCACCGTGTCGTCGCAGGGATGGTAGGCGTAATGCACCGTCGGACGGTATTCAGGGGTGTCGCCGTCGCCGATGGTCAGGTAATCGGCCAGGGAAATCGATTCGCTGTGCGTGATGAGGAAGCCGTGGATGGCGCCGGCCAGCGGCGTCCACGTGCGCACCCGGGTGCTGGCGCCGGGGCGGGATAGATAGATCGCCGCCTTGCAGCCGGCGGCATGGCGGCGCCCGTCTTCCGGAAAATGCTTTTCGTGGCTGCCCCAGCCGAGTTCCGCGGGCTGGCAGCCTTCGCCGACGAAGCCCTCCACCGACCAGGTGTTCACGAACTCGCCGGGCGCCTTGCGCGGCTCCGCCACCTGGGTGTCGCGCTCGGCGATGTGGATGGTACGGATGTTTAGTTCGCGCGCCAGTTGCGCCCAGCCGGCGCGGTCCTTCGGCGCGTTTGCCGTGCGCCCGGTGTCGCGGGCGATGTTGAGCAGCGCTTCCTTCGCCAGATGCGAGACCATGCCCGGATTGGCGCCGTGGGTGAGGATGGCCGTCGGCGTGCCGGGCCGCTTTAGCGCCAGCGCCGCTTCGCGCAGGGCGTAGTTCGAGCGCGCTTCCGGCGTGATCGAGGTATCCGTGTAGCCGCCGGCCCAGGGTTCGATGCAGGTGTCGATGTAGAGCGCGCCGCGCTCCTGGCAGAGTGCGATGAGGGCGACGCTGGAGACGTCGTTGGAGCAGTTGATGAGAAAGTCGCCGCGCGAGAGGCGCGGCTCGAGGATGGCGCGGTAATTCGCGGGAGTGAGCGGGGAGTCATGGAAGGAGACGCCGTATTCGGCCGCCACCCTGCGGCCGTTTTCGTCGCCGGTCACGATGACGATCTGCTCCGGCTTCAGGTCGATGTGGCGCAGCAGCAGGGGCAGCGTGCCCTGTCCGATCGAGCCGAAGCCCACCATGACGATGCGGCCTGAAAAGGCCAGCGCTTTGCGGTTTTCCCCCAATTTATCTCCCCTAAAAACCTTTCCGCGGCCCTTTGGGCGACATGGTTATTTATGACGTAAGGCCGCGCAGAATAAAGGAAAAACCCCCAAAACGCAATGTCATGCAACAAGTCCGTGGAGGGTGGGACGTGTTTCGCCAGCCGTCCCGCCGGCGCGTACAATCGCCCCTTCTCCGGGGAACGGACGGATGCGGAAGCGTCGGGAAAAAGTCGACTACAGCGCCGAGATGAACAGGCACGACTCGCCCGCGGTGCGACTGCTGTTCGTCGCGCTGGGCACCCTGTTCGTCCTGCTGGGCGTTGCCGGCGCCTTTCTGCCGGTGCTGCCGACCACCCCCTTCATGCTGCTGGCCGCCGGCTGCTATGCGCGCGCCTCGACCCGCTTCTACAACTGGCTGCTCAACAACCCGGCCTTCGGACCGGCCATCATCGAGTGGCGGCGACACCGCAGCCTTCCCTGGCGCGTCAAGCTGACGGCCATCGCCCTGATGGTCGCGACGATGGGCATTTCCATCATCTTCTTCGTGCCCTGGCCGGAACTGCAGGCGGCGCTGGCGCTCTTCGGCCTGCTGCTGGCCACCTACATGTACCGCATCCCCTCGCGCGACCGACCCCATGCCCCTCGCTGATTCGTCCCTTGCCTACGCGTTGCACGGCGCCGCCGCGGCCGTCGCCGAAATCATCAGTGGGCGCAACCTGAACGAGGCGCTGTCCGGCCTGTGGCGCGAGCGGCCGTCGCTGCCGCCCGGCCAGCGCGGCGCCGTGCAGGATCTGGCCTACACGGCGCTGCGCCGCTGCGGGCGCGACGATTTCTACCTGTCGCGGCTGATGGACACGCCGCTGCGCGACAAGCCGGTGCATGCGCTGCTGCTCGTGGCGCTGGCGCGCCTGGCCGCGCGGCCGGAGGAGGCGCATACCATCGTCGACCAGGCCGTCGAGGCGGCGGGTGAGCTGGCGCAGGGCAAGTACAAGGCGCTGGTAAACGGCGTGCTGCGCAATTTCCTGCGCCGCCGGAACGAGCTGGAGGCTGCCGCCGGACAAGACGAGGCCGCCCGCTGGCAGCACCCGCGCTGGTGGATCGACCGCCTTCGCCAGGCGCATCCGGGCTACTGGCAGGCGCTGCTCGAAGCCGGCAATGGCCGCCCGCCGATGACGCTGCGGGTGAACCGCCGCCGTGTTGCGGCGGCTGACTATTTGGGACAGCTGCAGGCAGCCGGCCTGGCGGCACGGCTGCTCGGCGGCGACGCGATCCTGCTCGAGCGGCCCGTGCCGGTCGAGCGCCTGCCCGGTTTTGCCGACGGCTTGTGCTCGGTGCAGGATGCCGGGGCGCAGCGCGCCGCGCCGCTGCTGGATGTGCATGACGGCCTGCGCGTGCTGGATGCCTGCGCGGCGCCCGGCGGCAAGGCGGCGCACATCCTGGAATGTGCCGCCGTCGACCTCACGGCGCTGGATGCCGATGCCGGCCGCGCCGTGCGCGTTTCGGAGAACCTGCTGCGCCTGGGGCTGCAGGCGCACGTCCGGCCGGCCGATTGCCGCGAAACGGATGCCTGGTGGGATGGCCGCGACTTTGACCGCATCCTCGCCGACGTGCCGTGCACGGCCTCAGGCGTGGTGCGCCGCCACCCGGACGCGAAGTGGCTGCGGCGCGAGCAGGACATCGCGCAATTCGCCCGCACGCAGGGCGAAATCCTCGATGCATTGTGGCGGGTGCTCGCGCCCGGTGGTAAATTGCTGTATGCGACCTGCTCGCTCTTCCCCGAGGAAAACGGTCGCCAGGTCGCGGCTTTCGCCGCGCGACAAGAAGATTGCATGAGACTGCCCATCGCCGGGATGCCTGAGCTACTGCTGCTGCCTGCCGAGGAGCATGACGGGTTCTACTATGCGCTGCTGGAAAAGCAGGCCTAGCGTGCTGGCGCTGTGCCGCAGCCTGGCGGGGGCGCTGCTGCTGCTGTTCGCCTTGCAGGCCGGCGCCGCCGAGATCGAGGTGAAGCATGCCGAGATCACGCCCGGCGAAGACTCCTGGCTCCTCGATGCCGAGTTCGGCATCGACCTCGGCCCCCGCCTGGAAGAGGTCGTCTCGCGCGGCGTGGCGCTCTACTTCGTCGCCGAATTCACGCTGACCAAGGCGCGCTGGTACTGGATGGACGAACATGTCGCCGGCGGCACTCAGACCTGGCGCCTTTCCTACAACGCCCTGACGCGCCAGTACCGGCTTTCATCCGGCGCCCTGCACCAGAACTTCGATTCCCTGAATGAGGCCTTGCGCGTGCTGGCGCGCCTGCGCAATTGGGCGGTGGCGGACAAGGCGCAGCTCAAGGCAGGCGAACCCTACAACGTCGCCCTGCGCCTGAGGCTCGACCTCACCCAGCTGCCCAAGCCCTTCCAGGTGACGTCCATCGGCAACAAGGATTGGAATGTCACGGCCGAGGTCAAGCGCTGGAGCTTTACCCCGCTGCTGGAGGCCCAGGGCAAATGAGAATCCTGCTCATTGCCGCCGCGGGGCTCGCCGCGATCCTGCTGTTCCTGCTGACGTCGGCATCCGCCAACACGACGCTGTTCGCCGGTCAATACCGACTGCTGCTCGGCTTCACCGCCGCCGTCGCCGCCACGCTGCTCGGCCTGGTGCTGTGGCAGCTGCGTCAGCTCTGGCGCGAGCACCGCGCGGAGGTGTTCGGCTCGCGCCTCAAGCTGCGGCTGATGCTGATGTTCGCGCTGATGGCGGTCGTGCCGGGTGCGCTGGTGTATGCCGTCTCGCTGCAATTCGCCGTCAACAGCATCGAATCCTGGTTTGACGTGCGGGTGGACAAGGCGCTGGAGGGCGGCCTCGCCCTGGGGCGCAACGCCCTCGATTACCTGCTGGCCGATCTTGCCGAGAAGGCCGATGCCATAGCGCTCGACCTCGGCGAGACTTCCGACACTGCCCGTCCGGCGCAGCTGAACCGCCTGCGCGAGCAGGCCGGCGTGCAGACAGCAACCCTGTTTTCTGCCGGCGGCCAGGTGCTGGCCAGCAGCTCTGCCGAGCGCACCGCCCTCCTGCCCGACCTGCCCTCGCCGACGCAATTGCGCCAGGTGCGCTCCGGCCGCGGCCGTTCGGCGGTGGAGGGCGACGCCGCCAGCGGGCTGACGCTGCGCGTGCTGGCGCCGGTGACCGCGGCCACTTTCAGCGGCGAGACGCGGGTGTTGCAGCTCACGCAGGCGGTGCCCCAGGCGATCGCCGGCAGCGCCGAGAGCGTCCAGGCGGTGTATCGCGACTACCAGGAGCTGCTGCTGGCCAGGAACAGCCTGAAGTGGATGTATACCCTGACCCTGACGCTGGCCCTGCTGCTTTCGCTGTTCGCGGCCATAGCGCTGGCCTTTCTGCTGGCGCGAAGGCTCAGCGCGCCGCTGTCGATTCTCGCCCGCGGCACCGAGGCGGTGGCGGCCGGCGACTACTCGCCGCGCGAGACCGTGTCCACGCGCGACGAGCTGGGCGTGCTGACGCAATCCTTCAGCCAGATGACGCGCCAGCTCGACGAAGCGCGCGCGCAGGCGGAAAATAGCCGCGCCGAAACCGAAGCCGCGCGCGCCTACCTGGAGAGCGTGCTCGGCAACCTCTCGGCGGGCGTGCTGGCCTTCGATGCCGACAGCCGCCTGCGCGCCGCCAATGACGGCGCGCGCGCGATTCTCCACGACGAGCTGGCCGATGCGCAACGGCAGCCGCTTGCCGGATGGACGCGCCACCTCGAATTGCGCGATGCCATCGCCGCCGGCTGCAGCGAGGCGTCGGGCGAATGGCAGCGCGAGATCGAAATGCAGAACGGCGCCGGCGTGCCGCAGGCGCTGCTGCTGCGCGGCTCGCGCCTGCCGGAGGCCACCGGCGGCGGCTGCGTAGTGGTCTTCGACGACATCACCCAGCTCATCGCCGCCCAGCGCTCCGCCGCCTGGGGCGAGGTGGCGCGGCGGCTGGCGCACGAGATCAAGAATCCGCTGACGCCGATCCAGCTCTCCGCCGAGCGGCTGCAGCACAAGCTCGCCGACAGGCTTGCCGGCGCGGAGCGCGAAATGCTGGAACGCTCGACGCAGACCATCGTGAACCAGGTCGAGGCCATGAAGCACATGGTCAACGATTTCCGCGACTATGCGCGCCTGCCGCCGCCGAAGCTCTCCGCCGTCGACCTCAACGGCCTCGTCGAAGAGGTGCTCGGGCTCTACGAATCCTCGCGCGCGCGCATCCTGCCCGAACTTGCCGCCGGACTGCCGCGCGTGACGGGCGATGCGGCGCAGCTGCGCCAGGTGATCCACAACCTGCTGGCCAACGCCGAGGATGCACTGTCCGGCGAGGCCGAGCCGGTGATCCGCGTCGCCACCGGCGCGGATGGACGCGGCGCGCTGCTGACGGTGAGCGACAATGGCGGCGGATTCCCCAGGGAGATTCTGGCCCGTGCCTTCGAGCCCTATGTGACGACCAAGGCGAAAGGCACCGGACTGGGCCTGGCCATCGTCAAGAAGATCGTGGACGAGCACCACGGCCAGATCGAACTCGCCAATGCCGCGCCGCGTGGCGCCCAGGTAAAAATACGGCTGCCGCTGGCAGCGTGAAGAACGGAAATCATGGCAAAGATCCTGGTAGTTGATGACGAAGTCGGCATCCGCGAGCTGCTCTCGGAAATCCTTCGTGACGAGGGCCACAGCGTGCAGCTGGCGGAAAACGCCGCCGCCGCCCGGGCGGCGCGCAGCGCCGCGCGGCCGGACCTGGTGCTGCTCGACATCTGGATGCCCGACACCGACGGCATCACGCTGTTGAAGGAATGGTCGGCCGCCGGCCAGCTCAGCATGCCGGTGGTGATGATGTCCGGCCACGGCACCATCGACACGGCGGTGGAAGCGACGCGCATCGGCGCGCAGGATTTTCTCGAAAAGCCGATCGCCCTGCAGAAGCTGCTCTCGTCCGTCAAGCGCGCCCTGCTGAAGGCGGCGACGCCGACGGCCCGTCCGGAACTGACCCTTGCAGCCTTCACCCGCGCCGCGCCGCTGCGCGACCTGAAGAAGCGCCTCGACCAGGTATCCGCAAAAAGCCGTGCGCTGCTGCTGAAGAGCGGCAGCGGCAGCCTGGCCGAGCTGTGCGCCCGTACCTTGCAGACGCCGGGAAAGGCCTGGCTCGACCTGGCCCATCATGGCCAGCCGCTGGCGCTCGAGGCGCTCGAACAGGCGGCCGGCGGCATGCTCTTCGCCGAAGAATTGTCGGCGCTTTCCCGCCTGCAGCAGAAGAACCTGGCATTTGCGCTCGAACGCCTGGAGAAGTTCGATCTGCGCCTGGTGGCCGCCAGCATGCTGAGCGCGGCGGAGCTGACGGCAGCCGGCTTCGACGAGGCGCTTCTGCGCCGCCTTGCGGAAGTCAGCCTCGGTGCGCCGGGACTGTCCGAGTTGAGGGACGAGGTGCCGGAGATCGCCGCGCAGACCCTCGCGCACCTGGTCGAGGCCGGCGAGGTGCCGCTGCGGCGCTTCTCCACGGCAGCGCTGAATGCCCTGCGCAACCAGGCATGGGCGGGCGGCTATGCGGAACTCAGGAACGCGGTGCGCTCGCTGGCGCTGGCGGCGCTGGAAGAGGAAATCGCCATCGAGGATGTGACGCGCCTGCTGGCGCCGCCGCCCGCCGCCGCCGCCCAGGCGCTGCCGCTCGACCTGCCGCTGCGCGAAGCGCGCGAGGCCTTCGAGCGCGTCTATTTCGAGCACCACCTGCAGCTTGAGGGGGGCAACATGACGCGGCTGGCGGAAAAGACCGGCCTGGAACGCACGCATCTCTACCGCAAGCTGAAGGCGCTGGGCATCCCGCTCGGCCGCAAGGGAGAAGAACAATGACCATCCCCCCGCCCCCCTTCCCGAGGAAGGGAGTGACTGTTGATCGCTTCGCTCACAATCAATTGGCTGCGCCTCCCCGGAACGGCCCAGCGGAGGCGCCATGAAGATCATCGTCCTCGGTGCCGGCCAGGTCGGCACCTCGGTGGCCGAAAGCCTGGTCTCGGAGGCCAATGACATCACGGTCGTCGACACCGACACGGGCCGGCTCGCCCTGCTGCAGGAGCGCCTCGACCTGCGCACCGTGACGGGCAACGCCGCCAGCCCGTCCACCCTGCGCCAGGCCGGCGCCGAGGATGCCGACCTGCTGATTGCCGTGACGCAGAGCGACCAGACCAACCTGTGCGCCTGCCGCATTGCCAAGTCCCTCTTCAACCTGCCCACACGCATCGCGCGCGTGCGCTCGGCCGACTATGTCGAGCATCCCGAGCTGCTCGACGAAGCGAACTTCGCTGTCGACTTCTCCATCTGCCCGGAACAGATCGTCACCGAATACATCGTCAAGCTGATCGAGTTTCCCGAGGCGCTGCAGGTGCTCGAGTTCGCCGACGGCCTGGTCAGCCTGGTGGCGGTGCGCGCCTTCGAGGGTGGGCCGCTCGTCGGCCACCCGCTCAAGGACCTGCGCAAGCACATCCCGCAGGTCGATGCGCGCATCGCTGCCATCTTCCGCCGCGACACGCCGATCACGCCGGAAGGCGACACGCAGGTCGAGGCCGGCGACGAGGTGTTCTGCCTGGCGGCGACCAAGGACATCCGCAAGGTGATGCGCGAGCTGCGGCGCATGGACAAGAGCGTCAAGCGCGTCATGATCGCCGGCGGCGGCAACATCGGCCACCGCGTCGTGCGCGCCATCGAAAACAACTACCAGGTGAAGGTGATCGACCGCAACAAGCATCACGCCGAGTGGCTGGCCGAGAACGTCAAGAACGCCCTGGTGCTGCAGGGCGATGCCACCGACGAGAAACTGCTCGACGAGGAGAACGTCGATCAGATGGACCTGTTCCTGGCGCTGACCAACGACGACGAGAACAACATCATGGCGGCCCTGCTGGCGAAGCGCATGGGCGCGCGCCGTGTGGCGGCGCTGATCAACCGTCGCGCCTACGCCGACCTGGTGCAGGGCAGCCAGATCGACATCGCCATCTCGCCGGCACAGACTTCGATCGGCACCCTGCTCGCGCACGTGCGCCGCGGCGACGTGGTGGCGGTGCATAGCCTGCGGCGCGGCGCGGCCGAGGCGCTCGAGCTGGTGGTGCACGGCGACGAGAAATCGTCGCAGGTGGTCGGCCGCCGCATCGAGGAGCTTCCGATCATCAAGGGCGCCACCATCGGCGCCATCGTGCGGCGCCTGCCGCGGCCGGAAACCGTGGTGCTGCGCGACGACGTGGCCGAGACGCGCCAGTTCAAGGTGATCATGGCCCACCACGACACCGTGATCCAGGCCGAGGACCACGTCATCGTTTTCGTCGTCTCGAAGAAGCTGGTGCCCAAGGTGGAGAAGCTGTTCCAGGTCGGCGTGGGCTTCCTCTGATGAGCAACGCGCTGTCGGTGCTGCGCGTCTTCGCGCTGATCCTGACGATGTTCAGCGTGACCATGCTGCTGCCGCTCGCGGCAGCGTGGATTTTCGACGACGGCGCGCAGAGCGCCTACGATGAAGGCATCGTCATCACGCTGGCAGCCAGCTTCCTCCTCTGGTGGCTGACGCGGCGGCACCGCGAGGAACTCAAGGTACGCGACGGCTTCCTGCTGGTGGTGCTGACCTGGGTCGGCCTGCCGGCCTTCGCCACCATTCCCCTGCTGGCCTACTACTGGCCTAAGCTGAGCTTCACCGACGCCTATTTCGAAACCGTCTCCGGACTGACCACCACCGGTGCCACGGTGCTGGAAGGACTCGATGCGCTGCCTTTCTCCATCAATCTCTGGCGCGCCGAGCTGGTGTGGCTGGGCGGCATGGGATTGATCGTGCTGGCGGTGGCCATCCTGCCGCTGCTCGGCGTCGGTGGCCGGCAGATTTTCAAGGCGGAGGCGCCGGGGCCGATGAAGGACGCCAAGCTCACGCCGCGCATGGCGGAAACCGCCAAGGGGCTTTGGCTCGTGTATTTCTACATCACCACTGCCTGTTTCGGTTCGCTGCTCTGGGCCGGCATGACCTGGCGCGACGCGATCATCCATACCTTCACCATCATGGGCCTGGGCGGCTTCTCCAGCCACGACGCCAGCTTCGGCTTCTTCAACTCGGTGCCGATCGAGCTGGTGACGATCTTCTTCATGACCCTGGCCGGCATGAACTTCGCCACGCATTTCCTCGCCGTGCGCGGGCGCAGCTTCTTGCCCTACAAGTGGGATCCGGAAGTGCGCTGGTTCCTGGTCGTGATGTACGCCAGTGTGCTCGGCATTGCGCTCTATCTGTGGGGCATGATGGTGTACCCCGATTTCTGGACGGCGCTGCGCTTTGCCGCCTTCAACGTGGTGTCCATCGCCACCACCACCGGCTACGCCAACACCGACTTCAACCTGTGGCCGATGTTCGCGCCGCTGTGGATGCTGTTCCTCTCAAGCTTCGCCACCTGCTCGGGCTCGACCGGCGGCGGCATCAAGATGGTGCGCGCCATCGTGCTCTACAAGCAGGTCTTCCGCGAGGTGATGCGCGCCATCCATCCCAGCGCGGTGCACCCGATCAAGCTGGGCAACGAGATCGTGGAAAACAAGATCATCTTCGCCGTGCTGGCCTTCGGCTTCATGTACATGGTGGCCATCGTCTCAATGACGCTGGCGATGTCGGCCAGCGGCCTCGACATCGTCACCGCCTTCTCGGCGGTGGTGGCCTCGATCAACAACACCGGCCCGGGGCTGAACCAAGTCGGCCCGGCGACGAACTTCGCCGTGCTGACGGACTTCCAGACCTGGGTATGCACTTTCGCCATGCTGCTGGGGCGGCTGGAGATTTTCACTTTGTTGGTGGTTCTGACGCCCGCCTTCTGGCGCAAGTAGTAAACTTGCGCGATGAACAAGCTGAAAAACGACACTTTCCTGCGCGCCCTGCTGCGCCAGCCGACCGAACACACCCCGATCTGGCTGATGCGCCAGGCCGGCCGCTACCTGCCGGAGTACTGCGAGACGCGCCGCCGCGCCGGCAACTTCATGAATCTCTGCAAGAACCCGCGCCTGGCCTGCGAGGTGACGCTGCAGCCGCTGGCCCGCTACGACCTCGACGCGGCAATCCTGTTTTCCGACATCCTGACCGTGCCCGATGCCATGGGCCTCGGCCTGTATTTCGCCGAGGGCGAGGGGCCGAAGTTCGAGCGCCCGTTGCGCGAGGAATGGGAGATCCGCAATCTTTCCGTGCCCGACCCGGGGGTGGAACTGCGCTATGTGATCGATGCGGTGGCGGAAATCCGCCGCGCCCTGGACAACTCGGTGCCGCTGATCGGCTTTTCCGGCAGCCCGTTCACCCTCGCCTGCTACATGATCGAGGGCGGCGCCTCGGAGGACTTCCGCAGCATCAAGTCCATGCTCTACGACCGACCCGACCTGCTGCACCATGTGCTGGAGGTGAATACGAACGCAGTGACCGCCTACCTCAATGCCCAGATCGAAGCCGGCGCCCAGGCCGTGATGATCTTCGACACCTGGGGCGGTGCCCTCAGCAACCGCGCCTACAAGGCGTTTTCACTGGCCTACATGCAGCGCATCGTCGAAGGCCTCAGGCGCGAGCACGGCGGCGCGCGCATTCCGAGCATCGTGTTCACCAAGGGCGGCGGACAGTGGCTGGAAGACATCGCGGCCATCGGCTGCGACGCCGTCGGCCTCGACTGGACCACCGACATCGGCGCCGCACGACGGCGCGTCGGCGACAAGGTGGCGCTGCAGGGCAACCTCGATCCGGTGGCGCTGTTCGCGCAGCCGGAAAAAATCGCCCAGGAAGCGCGCACCATCCTCGACGCCTATGGCCCGGGCAGCGGCCACGTCTTCAATCTCGGCCACGGCATTTCCCAGTTCACCCCGCCGGAGCATGTCGCGGCGCTGGTGAATGCGGTGCACGAGCACAGCCGCAAGCAGCGCCAGATCTAGCTTTCCGCAGCCCCCTTTCCGGAACCCAGGCGGGGTGCGGCCCGGCAAGAAGCCCGGCCTGGAAACCGCATAAAAAAGACGCTCCGGAAGGGCTCAGGGGGTTGACTTATGCACAATTGCTTGTTCCAGGGTTGAAAATCACCCGGTTTACAGCAGGGCCACGCTCGAAATTTCACAGTGTTGATTTTAAAGAACTTTTTTTAGATTAATTTCTGTGCAATGTGACCAAGAGCCTTGTCTGAAGCGGAGTTGGGGGCTTAAGGGAGGAATTTCCCACAAAGTTACCCACAGATTTTGTGGACAAGAATATTGCGCTTTTATTGCAGTACCTTAGCGGTGATTTCAATACTTCGCGCGAAGATGTGAAACCAAGCCTGGCGCAACAAATAATTTTCGAGATGAGTTTGCCGATCGTACGCGTTGCACTCGATGTGCCGTTGCCGGGCGGCTTCGATTACCTCGCATCCGATGCGCTTGCGAGCGACGTGGGCCGGCGCGTGAGCGTGCCCTTCGGGCGCGGCGAAAAGATCGGCGTCATCCTTGAAGTGCTGGCGGCAAGCAAACTGCCGCAGGAAAAACTCAGGCCGGTTCGCGCTATCTTGCGCGACGCACCACCACTGCCTCCCGATTGGCTGGCACTGGCGGCGTTCTGCAGCCGCTATTACCAGCATCCCCTTGGCGAGGTCATTGCGCTGGCCCTGCCGCCGGCGATGCGGCGGAGCAATGCCTTGCCGCGTTTGCCCGACCGTGAAACATTCCGCATCACCGAAGAAGGACGTCGAGTTCTGCCGGACCTGGCGCAGCGCAGCATTGCCGCACGCCTGCTCGCGGTGCTGGAGCTGAACGGCGCGATGTCACGCCGCGAGCTGCGCGCGGTTTCCGTTTCGGCCGCGAAGCAGTTGCCGGGCATGCTGGAGAAAGGCTGGCTGGTTGGTGAACGCGAAACGCCGAACCTGAAAGCGGCGGCCGGTCCGGAATTGCTGGAGGAACAACGCCAGGCGGTAATCAGCGTGACCCGGGCCTTCGGCGGTTTCGCACCCTTTTTGCTGCATGGCGTCACCGGCAGCGGCAAGACCGAAGTGTATTTGCGCCTGATCGAGCAGACGCTTGAACGTGGCGGCCAGGCGTTGTTATTGGTGCCGGAAATCGCCCTGACGCCGCAACTCGAGGCGAGGGTGAGCAGTCGCTTTCCCGGCGCGCGGCTGGTGAGCCTGCACAGCAGCCTGGCCGATGGCGCCAGGGGAGCGGGATTTCTCCAGGCCCTGAACGGCGAGGCAGACATCGTGCTCGGCACGCGACTGTCGGTGTTCACCCCGCTGCCGCGGCTGGCGCTGATCGTGGTGGATGAGGAACACGATCCTTCCTTCAAGCAGCAGGAGGGCATGCGCTACTCGGCGCGCGACGTGGCGGTGTGGCGGGCGAAGCAATGCGGCGTTCCGATCGTCCTCGGTTCGGCGACGCCCTCGCTGGAAACCTGGGCCGCCGCGCAATCCGGCCGCTATCGCCTGCTGGAACTGTCGTGCCGGGCGGTGGCCGAAGCCATGCCCGCCGTGCGCTGCGTCGACACGCGCCGCGAGAAGTTGCAGGACGGCATGAGCGAGCACTTGCTGCGCGCCATCGCCTCGCGGCTGGAGCGCAAGGAACAGAGCCTGATCTTCCTCAACCGGCGCGGCTACGCACCGGTGCTGGCCTGTCCTTCCTGCGGCTGGGTCAGCCGCTGCCCGGCGTGTGCGGCGAACATGGTGGTGCACCTGGCCGATAAACGGCTGCGCTGCCACCACTGCGGCCGCGAGGCGCACATCCCCGTCGCCTGCCCGACCTGCGGCAACCAGGACATCCATCCCTTCGGCCGCGGCACGCAGCGATTGGAAGAAGCGCTGACCGCGCGCTTTCCCGGGGCGCGCATCCTGCGGGTGGACCGCGACAGCGCCAAGAGTCAGTCCCGCTGGCACGCCGTGCTCGAGGCCATCCACAAGGGCGAGGCCGACATCCTGGTCGGCACGCAGATGCTGGCCAAGGGCCACGATTTTCCGCTGCTGACCCTGGTCGGCGTGCTGAACGCCGACGCCGCCCTCTTCGCCGCCGACTTCCGCGCGCCGGAACGGCTGTTCAGCCAGCTGATGCAGGTCGGCGGCCGCAGCGGCCGCGCGGCGCTGCCGGGCGAGGTGCTGATCCAGACGCAGTATCCCGACCATCCGCTCTACCGCGCCCTCACCCATCACGACTACCCCGCCTTCGCCGCCACCCAGCTGGCCGAGCGCGAGCGCGCCGGCTTTCCGCCGTTCACCCACCAGGCGATGCTGCGCGCCGAGGCGCCGGAACTGAAGCAGGCGCTCGCTTTCCTGCAAACGGCCAAGGAACTGGGCGACGCCCTGTCGCCCGAAGAAGTGACGCGCTACGACGCCGTGCCGATGCGGCTGCATCGCCTGGCGCACCTGGAGCGCGCCCAGCTGCTGGTCGAGTCACGCAGCCGGCCGGCGCTGCAGGTCTTCCTTGCCCGATGGATGACGGCGATCCGCGAACTGAAGGCGCCGAAGGCCCTGCGCTGGCACATCGACGTTGACCCGCTGGAGTTCTGACCGGAGCCGGACTAGACTTGTTCGCATGTACCTCACCGCCCCCGAAAGCCGCGCCCTGTCCCGCATCTTCGGTCTGCTTGCCGAGGACATGGCCGAGCACGAGGTGCGCGAGCGCGTCGGCTACGGCCTGCTCGACCTGCTCAAGGCGGACTACTTCGCCTCCTATGTCTGGGACGAGGTGGCGAATCGCTTCGACGGGCGCGTCACGCTCAACATGAACGACGACACGCTGCAGAGCTACGAGGCCTACTACCAGTTCCACGACCCGATCACCTTCGAACTGCAGGCGCGGCGGGTGCCGACCCTGGTCACCCAGGTGATGCCGCAGCGGGCGCTGATGCACACCGAGTTCTTCAACGATTTCCTCGCCCGCGACGGTCTCCACTGGGGGGTGAATGTCTACGGCTACGCCGAGGGGCGCAACATCGGCGACCTGCGCATCTGGCGCGGCCGCGCGCGCGACAACTTCGATTCCCACACCCTGGACCTGCTGCGCCTGATCGAGCCGGCGTTCACCGGCGCCTTGCAGCGCGCCTCGCTGCGGGCGCGGCTCGCCGGGGCGGGAAGCCGGGCGGCACTGGAACTCTCGCCGCGCGAGCTGACGGTCGCCCGCATGGTCAGCGAAGGCCTGACAGACAAGGAGATCGCACAGCACCTGGGCGTCGAGTTGTCCACCGTGCGTACCTACCTGAAGCGCACGTTCATGAAGCTCGGCGTGCATCGCCGCGGCGGGCTTGCCGCGGCGATTGGCCGATTGCGCAACAACTGATCCCGACCGGGGGTGTCGTTCAGCGCTTTGGCGGCGCCGGCAGCCGGCCGAACACCTGCTCGAGTGCCATACCGATGGCGATCAGCTTCCTGTCGCTGCCGGCCGGACCGTCGAGTTCCAGGCCGATCGGCAACTTGCTGCTCGCGCCCAGCGCGAGGGGAATCTGCAGGCCCGGCAGGCCGGCGTTGCTGCCCGGATCGGTGTTCTGGATATACATCCCGAAGTTGGCCAGGCTGCTCGAATCCGGATTTGACTCGATGGCCACCTTGGGCACGGTCGGGAAGACGATGGCATCGAGCTTGTTTTTGGCGAAGGTTTCCTTGTAGAGCTTCTGCAGCGCGGGCCGGCCGGTCTTCATCGCGGCATCGTAGGCGGGCTTGGCGTCGACCACCGTATTGTTCGGGCCGGGCAGCTTGCGCGGGATGACCAGGCCGTCGTAGGTGCCCTTCACGTCGGGGCTGGCAATGTCCTTCGCCACTTCGGCGATCGTCTTGCCGGCGCCGCTCGCCTTCAGGTATTTCACCATGTCGTCGTGGGCCTCGTAGAGCGCCACCGGGAAGCCGACGGCGCCGTTCAGCTCGGCCAGCTTTGGCATGTCCACCTCGACCACCGTCACGCCGGCGCCCTTCATCTTCGCCAGCGCCGCCTGCATGGCCGCCTGGGTGTCGGCGTCGAGGTTGGCCATGTTCGCCGCCACCACGCCGACGCGAACTTTTTTCAGGTCGGCCGGTTTTGCCGCCGCGCCGCCGGCGATCACCCGGTCGAGCAGCGCCACGTCGGCCATCGCCACGCCCATCGGGCCGGCTGTGTCGCGCGTGTGCGAGATCGGCGCGATGCCCTTCTGCGCATAGCGGCCGACGGTGGGCCGCAGCGAGGCACAGCCGTTCAGCGCGCAGGGGATGCGCACCGAGCCGCCGGTGTCGGTGCCGAGCCCGGCGAGGGCGATGCGCGCGCCGATCGCCGCGCCGCTGCCGGAAGACGAGCCGCCCGCGATCCGGGTCGGGTCATAGGCGTTGCGCACGCCCGGCTGGGCACCGCTCTTGAATGCCAGGTTGTAGCCGGAGATGCCGAAGGCGAGCTCGTGCATGTTGGTCTTGCCG